>Ga0182014_10004602_pt1 | contig 15732 bp, 12 predicted proteins | sample 612S2DmetaG_FD_120489 | JGI IMG/M metagenome (GOLD analysis project Ga0182014, IMG submission 120489) | Permafrost microbial communities from Stordalen Mire, Sweden - 612S2D metaG | ecosystem: Environmental > Terrestrial > Soil > Wetlands > Permafrost | place: Sweden: Stordalen | collected... | reverse complement strand
TCGCCGAGCCGGTTGGAGTAGGCGAAGACGTCTTCGTTCACTCTCCCCTCGTCCGTGTAGAAGTCGTACAAAAGGAACTCTTTCACGTCGGCGAACAGCCCGCGCCGGTGCAGCAGGGGAGAGATTTCGCGCTCATGGCGCGCCACCAGCCACTCGTCGGGTATTTCAGAGTGATAGGCGCGGCGATACTCCATGCCGTAGCGCTCGGTGAAACCTTCAATCTGGCCGTGTCCGAACATGGGCAGCCCGGGGAGGGTGGCCAGCATGGTGCAAACCCCGAAATACTTGTCGCCCTTGCCGAACTGGTCGACCGCGGTGCGCTCGTCGGGGTTGTTCATGAAATTTACGTAGCGCTTGAGCACTTCGGGATCGAACTCCAGCGTATTTTTAATCACGCTGCGGTAGTTCGCGTTCTCCTCGTCGCGCAGCATGTTCATGAAGGCGCTGTTGTAGACGCGGTGCATGCCGAGGGTGCGAACGAAGTATCCCTCCAGCAGCCAGAAAGCCTCGGCCAGCAGCAGGGTTCCGGGGACCTCGGCGGCGACCCGATCGACCAGTTCTCGCCAGAACTCGACCGGCATGGCGGCGTCGAATTCCGGCTTGGTGAGCCCGTGCTCGGAGCGCGATGGAATGGCGCCGCCGGTGCCGGGAACTGGAAACCAGAGCCGCTGGTAATGCTGCTTGGTGAGCGTCATGGCGGCGTCGAAGCGAATGATGGGAAACAGCCGGGCAACGTGCAGGATGGTCTGAATGACCGCTTCGCGCACCTCCGGCTTGAGGTAGTTGAGCTGCGCCGTGTCGTTCCAAGGGAAGCTGGTGCCGTCGTTTCCGTGGTAGACGTAGCGCGCCTCGCCGCTCCAACGATCGACGCGCCGGAAGACCACGGCGGCATCGCTGCGGTTGTAATAATGGTCGTCGATCTTGATCTCGACGCGCCCGTCGGTCGAGAGGTCGGGACCCTCGAAGCTGTACGCCGGGAACGGCGAATAGGGCAACTGCACAAACCAGTCCGGATGCTCAATGACCCAGCGCGAATCGATTCCCATGTGATTGGGAACCATGTCGCTGGCCAGGCGTATGCCGCGCAACCCCGCGCGCTCGCGCAGGTTCACGTAAGCGGATTCGCCGCCGAGGTCGGAAGCAATGATGTAATCGTCGAGCGAGTAGGCGGAAGCGGCGGCTTCGGGATTTCCGGTCAGCCGCTTGATCACCTGCGAGGCCCGGCTGCGCTCCCAGACCCCGATGAGCCACAGCGCATTGAAGCCGCGGCGCGCCAGTATGTCTAGCTCCTGGTCGGGAATCTGATCGAGAGTATGGATCGGACGCCGGTATGACTTGCCAAGCTGGTCGAGCCAGACATAGATGCTTTTGGCGATCATCACCGTCCGCGGCATCCAGTCCACATCGGCGCTGAAGCGCTCGTATTCGAATTCCTTGCCGCCGAAGTCGGGGACGGCAGCGGCGCTGGAATCGCCGAAGGCCGGCCCCATGCCGTCGTGAGGCGCGGGCGGATGGAAGCGCAGCCAGATGGCGGTCTGCTCTTCCTTTAGCACATCGAGCGCGGCCAGCAGGCGCCGCACCAGGTCTCCCAGCAGCGGCTTCCAGCGCTCGCGGATGAATGCGAGCTGTCCCTCGAGCGAGCCGGGGGAAGCCAGCGCCGGGGCGCGCAGCAGATCCACCAGGTTCTGGTTTTCAGGACCGAAGCGCGGGCGGGTTTCGAAGTACGCGCGCAGTCCCGCCGTGAGTTGTTTGTACGCCGTCGATTTGGCGAGGTCTTCGTCGGCAAACAACTCCGAGAATATTCGGAACGCGGGATTCAGGTTGGCGAGCCAGAGCATCATCAGCTCTTCGAGCGCAATGGCCCGGTTGGAAACGCCGCCGGTCGAGCCTCGAAGCCATTCGGCCGCGCTCTGCCGGCCGCCATAAACCGCCACCGTGGGAAACTCATCGGCAAATGCCCGCAGCGTACGATCGAGCGCTTCGGCTCCCAATCGCGCCTCGAACCAGACGAGAGCCTCAACCATGCCGCTCGGGTCGCGCTGCTGCCGATAGAGCGCCGTCACGACGTGCAGCACTTCGTCGATGAGCGCCATGGCGTTCAGCTCGCCCGGATTGACCGCCAGCTCCGGATGCCGCGCCGCATCCCGCACCAGGTTCATGCGTTGCGCGAATCGGCGGCTGGCCGCGGGGTTGGCGAAAATCACGTTGCCGGTAACGGAGAACAGCTCCTCTCCGAACCGGTAGCGGTCGCGTGCATTCCTCGAAACGTGGAACTCAAAGGTTGGGAAAAGGGCAGTCATGTGTGCACCGGTAATTGTACGTCCGAAGTGAGCCGGGATGGGTAACGTTGCTCCATCGCTCCATCGCCGGTTCCATTTCGGTCATAGAAGGCGGAAGACGGCCGGAATCCGGCTCCCATTCGGATTTTTCGGGGAGAGCGGTTTCGCCATCGCGAGGCCTGTACCGGCAAACAACTTCCTTTCCCTGGGGCGAAGACTCCGTCTCATGGCGCTCGGTGGCGTCTTCGGGCTACACTATGCGAGCGCTTTGACCGGCGGCGGAGATCCGGCACGCGCCGTGGTTGCAGGTCCCGCGCGACAGCTGATTGATAGCCGCCGGGCCGCGGTTGGGCTGCTGTGAGGCTCGAAGCGGAAATCTCATGAACGTCTGATGAATCGCTATTCCGTACTCACGAATCGTAAGCGCGCGGTGATCGCACTCGTGCACTCGGTATTTTTTTTCTTCGTCGCGCTCGCCGGACTTTCCGGGCCATCCGCGATTCCGCCTTTGACCGTGGCGCTGGCCCGGCGATCGCATTTTGCTCCATCGCTCGGGATCACCGCGGTTTACCTGGTGGTGACGGGCGTGCTGGTATGGCTGGTTCGCCTCTCGGCCGCGCTCCGGGAAAAGCTCTACTTCGCATGCTGCGCGAGCAGCGCCGGAACCGGCCTGTTGCGCGCCCTGTTCGGCGATACCGCGCTGCATGCCGGAGCCGGCATCCGGGCCATCATGCTCGCCTGCGCGATTGTGATCTGCACGCTGATCTGGCGTTCGCATCCGGCGGCAATGTAGCGGCAGTTTTACGAGTTTCAGGATCGAGTCGGCTTCCATCTCAGTTATTTTGGATTGCCTCACGGAACGGAGCTTGGCATGGACCCGGGGAAAAAGATTGGGCGGATTCTGAAGCGGTACCGCGTCGACCATGGCAAAGGGTTCGATCTATCGGACTACTTGCCCGGCGACACCGGCGGCTTCGATGCGGACTTCAAGCCCGAAGCGCAGAACTTACAGCAGCAGCAGATGCGGCAATTGACCGAGCTGCAGGACAAACTCTTCGCCCAGGACCGCTGGGGGTTGCTGCTGATTTTCCAGGCGCTGGATGCCGCCGGCAAGGATGGCACCATCAAGCATGTCATGTCCGGGGTGAATCCGCAGGGCTGCCAGGTGTTCTCCTTCAAAGCTCCTTCGGTCGAGGAACTCGATCACGATGTTTTATGGCGCACCTCGCGCTGCCTTCCGCAACGCGGGCACATTGGCATCTTCAATCGTTCCTACTACGAGGAGGTGCTGGTGGTGCGGGTGCATCCCGAGCTGTTGCAGAAAGAACGCATCCCGGCTGAGCTGGTCGGCAAGAAGATCTGGAAGCAGCGCTTCGAAAGCATCGCCAACTTCGAGCACTACCTCACGCGCAACGGTATTGCCGTGCGCAAGTTCTTCCTGCACATTTCCAAAGAGGAGCAGAGGGCGCGCTTTCTGCAGCGTCTGGAGGAGCCTGAAAAGAACTGGAAGTTTTCCGCCGCCGACATCCGGGAGCGGCAGTACTGGGACGATTACCAGCATGCTTTTGAGGATATGATTCGCCACACCTCGGCGCGGCATGCGCCCTGGTTCGTCGTTCCCGCCGACCACAAGTGGTTTGCGCGGCTGCTGGTTTCCTTCGTTGTCGTCGACGCCCTGAAGGAAATGAAGCTCGCTTATCCAACCGTGGATGCCGCGGCACGCAAACAGCTGCAAGCGGCGAAGGCGGCGTTGCAAGCGGAAGCAGGCGGCAAAGGCGGCCGCTAGCCGGCTCGCTCCGCCTGCCTCCCAAAGGGATCTGGACGGGTTAAACTGGGACATGGGTATTCTGCAGACCATTCGCGAGGACATCCAGTCGGTCTTCGATCGCGATCCGGCGGCCACCTCCACGTTCAGTGTGCTGTTCTGCTATCCCGGATTGCACGCCGTCTGGTTCCACCATCTGAATCACTGGTTATGGAAAAACGACTACAAGTTTCTGGCGCGTTTCTGCTCGCAAGTGGCGCGCTTCTCAACCGGCATTGAGATTCACCCCGGAGCACACATCGGGCGGCGCCTGTTCATCGATCATGGCATGGGCGTGGTCGTCGGCGAGACTTCGATTATCGGCGACGACGTCACTCTCTACCAGAACGTGACCCTGGGAGGCACCGGCAAGGAGAAAGGCAAGCGGCATCCTACCTTGCGCGACGGCGTGTTCGTGGGCAACAGCGCCAACATTCTGGGAAACATTACCATTGGCGAGCACTCGCGCGTCGGCGCCGGTTCGGTAGTGCTGCGCGATGTTCCGCCCGATTCCACCGTGGTCGGCAATCCCGCCCACATCATCTACCGCGAGGGCAAGCGCGTGCTGATTACCGATCCGCACGATGTGCAAGATCCGTTGTCGAACGTGATCATTGCGCTGGCAAGGGAAGTGAAACAACTCGAAGAACGGCTGGAACACCTGGATGGCAAGGTCGTCCAGGCTGCCCGCGAGCTGGACGACGTCCGCGGCCTGGCCACCGAGGACGAAGAACGCGAACAATACCGGAGCGAGCAGAAAACGCTTCCCGAATACGTGAGCATGGGTGGAGGTATCTGATTTCTACAACCCCAACAAGCCAACAACGGGCTTGTCGGGAACCCCGCCACGCCCGCACCTCAACCGTATGACAAGATCGAAAGGGCTGGGTCGATGTCACGGAAATCTCCAAGTCTGGTATGCATGGCTGTCCTGCTTAGCCTGGCGCTGATTCCGCTGGCGCTCTCATCCGCGCAGGTCAGAAGCACGGCGGTTTACAAGCTCACCCACCGCTTTCCCCTTGGCGGCGCCGGGGGCTGGGATGACCTTGCGGTCGATTCGCACGCGCGCCGGATTTACATCGCGCGCTCCGATCGCGTCATGGTGGTGGACGCCGATTCCGGAAAACTGATCGCCGAAATTGGCGGCATGGAACGGGTGCACGGAGTGGCGCTGGCCACTGACCTGAACCGCGGTTTTATTTCCAGCGGCGGCCAGGGCAAGGTCGTGGCCTTCCACTTAGGGACGCTGAAGCCGATCACGGATATTGCCGCCGGCAAGAATCCCGATGCCATCGTCTACGACCCGCGATGGAAGCGCATCTGGGCCTTCAACGGTGGAGACAACAGCGCCAGTGTGCTCGATGCCACCAGTCTGCTGCCGGTGCGGACAATTGCCCTTCCGGGCACCCCGGAGTTTGCCGTGCTCGATCCGCATGGGCAGATTTACGTTAACCTCAAGGACAAGAGCGCGATTGCCCGCATCGACGCCTATACCATGGACATCACCGCCCAGTGGCCGCTCGCGCCCTGCCAATCGCCAACCGGGCTGGCGATCGATATCGAGCGAGGCCGGCTGTTCGCGGGCTGCGGCAATGCCCAAATGGCGATCGTGGATATCGCCAGCGGAAAATTGCTGGCCACCGTGCCGATTGGGAAACACTGTGACGGAGTCGCCTTCGACCCTGCCGGCGGCGTGGCCGTGAGCGCTAATGGCGAAGGAACGTTGACGGTCGTCAGAGAGACGGCTGCGGGAAAGTTCGAGGCAGTGGAGACGGTCACTACCCAACCCAGCGCGCGCACCGTCGCCTTCGATGAGGCAACACGCTCTTTTTTGCTGCCCGCCGGGGAAGCGCAGCCCAACTCGACCGACCGCCGGCAACTGCTGCCGGGCAAGTTCGATTTGCTGGTCGTCGGCCGTGCGGAAGGCCGCAAGTAGAGCGCTTTCAGACCGGATTCGCGGAAGCGAAACCCCACGAAGCAGCCGGGCTTCCAAACCCGGCGGTGATACTTTAAAGCGTATACCGACTGTGGAATTGCTCTGGGAAACCGAATGGCCATCCTCCGCACCGAACACCTGGGGCGCGAAGTTGAAGGCAAGCGCATCCTCGACGATATCAATCTGGAAGTGTCCGAGGGCGAGGTCGTGGCCATCGTTGGCGCGAGCGGTGCCGGCAAGTCGTCGCTGCTTCGCCTGTTGAACCGTCTGGACGAGCCGACCAGCGGAACCGTTTACTTCGCGGGCGAAGACTATCGCACGCTTGCTCCGGCCGAGCTGCGCCGTCGAGTGGGCATGGTGATGCAAAGCGCGTTTCTTTTCCCCGGCACGGTGTCGGAAAATGTCCGCTTCGGCCCCTCGCAGCGGGACGAGCTGCTCTCCGCGCAAGCGGTCGGCGGTTTGCTGGCGCAGGTCGGCCTGGAGGGATTCTCCAGCCGCGAAATCCACAATCTTTCCGGCGGCGAGGCGCAGCGCGTGGCGCTTGCCCGCGCCCTCGCCAATTCCCCGGCGGTGTTGCTGCTGGACGAGCCCACTTCGGCGCTCGACGAGGATTCCAAGCTGGGCATCGAGAATCTTATTTCCGCCGTGGTCGAGAGCCGCCGGCTGAGCTGCGTCATCGTGACCCACGATCTGCAACAGGCAGGCAGAATGGCCGCGCGGGTGGCGCTGCTCAGCTCCGGCCGCCTGCTGCGCACGGGATTAACCAGGGAGGTGCTTGGTGCTGAACGGGAGCCTTAGCGATCATTTGCTGCTTGGCTTGGCGCAGGCCGGATTGGCCGCGGTCATGGTCATTGCCGCCATGCTGCTGGCACGCCGCCGCCAGATTCACGTCGAGCGGGAAACCCTGATCGCACTGCTGCGCGGGCTCGCGCAGGTCATTGCGGTCGGCTTCGTGTTCATCGTGCTGTTGCGCGGACCGCGATGGACCAGCGGCGTGATCCTTGCCTCGATGATGGTGGTTGCGGCGGCGACTTCGGCGCGGCGCGCCAAGTCCATTCCGGGAGCGTTCCAGACCTCTCTCTGCGCCATCGCCGTGGGCGCCGGGCTGATCATCGCGATCATGGTTTTGACCGGCGTGATTGCTCGCACCATTACCGCCCTGGTGCCGGTCGGAAGCATGCTGATCGCAGCCGCCATGAACTCCAACGCGCTCGCGCTCGACCGCTTCCGTGCCGAGGTGGAGTCGCACGTGGGCGAAATCGAATCGGCGTTGGCGCTGGGGGCCTCGCCCGCGGCGGCGGTGGCGCGCTTCGTGCAGATCTCCTACCGCGCCAGCCTCATTCCCCCGCTCAACAACCTGCGCACCTTGGGCATCGTCTGGATTCCGGGACTGATGACCGGCATGCTGCTCTCCGGCTCGCCTCCGCTGTATGCAGCGGTGTATCAGTTCGTGGTGATCGCCATGATGTTTGCCGCCTCGGGCTTGACCTGCCTGATCAGCACCGGCCTGATTCGCGGGCACGCCTTCACCCCGGCGCAGCAGCTGCGGCTGCGCGGCAAGGCGGGGTGAACGTTGAGGCGTTGAGGCAGAGTCTGAGCGGGGTGCCCTGGGCCGCCTGCCGAAATCCTGAGCGGAGCCGGGGTCCCCAACAACCGCCGTAGTTGCGATTGATGGGGTGGAGGAGCGAAGGACCTTAGCATCCGAGCACAGCGTGGGGCTGAGACGCAGTCGAAGGATTTCATCAAGAGCCCACAGCGGCGCGGGACAAATCTGCTGGCGTACACCTGCTCTTTTGTCCGACTGCCCTCAGAATGGCAGCCAATCGCGTCTGGATGCGTTCAGAGCAATCGGTGCGGTCAGAGGGGCTGGTATTTAGCCACGAATTGAAGTTCTTTGAACCGGCAAACGTACCCATAACTCAAATGGCATCAAGGTTTTTGGAGAACCACGATGCCATGGAAACGCCGATTAGTCCGATTGGAGCGGGAGACGGGATTTGAACCCGCGACTTCGACCTTGGCAAGGTCGCACTCTACCACTGAGTTACTCCCGCTCGTTCTCTCATTCTACAGCACTTGCACTTTTGCTGACAAATCACTGCACCGGCATGGGCACCCGTTTATCGTCTGGCTGCTCGTCCACCTCGGTCACAGCACCACCGCTGGGCAGAAAACGTTCGATAAATTGGGCTTTGGGCGTTCCTTGCCTTTTGGCTATTGTGCACATAATGCATCGTCATGTCCACATGCGTCTGGCGCGATCTGTTCCGCGTCCATAACTGGCGTACCGATGTGGAGACGCTCGATCATGGAGCCACGCCGCACCCCCAGAGGGGTTTCGCCGAAAGGATATCCGTTTCTGTTCATACTCGGCGATGTTGCATTTGACAAGATCATAATTTCGTGTTTTACCTGTACCGTCTGTGTAAGTTTTGCGCGCCCGGACCTTTTCTCGTCGCGGCGGCACGGGGGGAACTCTCATATGACCGAAGCGAACGTCAGTCCGGCAGCCGTTCCTCGCAGTGGCGGACAGCACGCCTTATTCGACCTGCAGCGCCTTACCCGGATGTACGACTTCACCGGCAAGACGGTGGTCGTGACCGGCGGCGGAGGCGTGCTCGGCGCCGAGTTGGTCTGTGCGCTGGTTGGCTGCGGAGCGCAGGTCGCTATTGTTGATCTCAAACCGGAAGCAGGGAAAGCGGTGCTTGAACGCTTGGGCAGCCATGCGCCGCAGGCCGCGGTATTCGCCTGCGACGTTCTGAACACCCAGAGCATACAGAAGGCAGCACAGGACGTTCTGGAGCATTTTCACGGAGTTGACGCCCTGGTGAACGCTGCTGGGGGGAATTCGCCGAATGCCACCACAACGCCGGAGCGCGGATTCTTTGACATCCCCGCCGAGGCCTTTCGCTTCGTGCTGGAGTTGAACGTGGTCGGCACGGTGCTGCCGTGCCAGGTTTTCGGGCGCACCATGGCCCAACAGGGACACGGCGTTATTCTCAACTACTCGTCCATGAACGCCTTTCGCCCGCTCACGCGCATTCCGGCCTACTCGGCGGCCAAGGCCGCGGTCAGCAACTTTACGCAGTGGCTTGCGGTGCACCTGGCGCAAGAGTACTCGCCGAACATCCGCGTGAACGCGATCGCGCCCGGTTTCTTTATCACCAACCAGAACCGATTCCTTCTCACGGACCGGGAAACGGGCGCGCTCACGCCGCGGGGTCAGGCAATTCTTGCACACACTCCGATGGGGCGATTCGGCGAGTCCGAGGATCTGCTTGGCGCCGCGTTGTGGCTGCTTTCGCCTGCGTCGGCCTTTGTGACCGGGACAGTCGTCGCGATTGACGGCGGCTTTTCAGCTTTCAGCGGTGTTTAGGACAACGATACTAACCTGCTGTGGGTATTGGTGAATCTCCCCGGTCTAAATCGACATGCCGTACATGCTGATGGATTTGTCTATTGTCTGAGTCCTCTTTGGCATACGACGTGGTCGTGGTCCTTCATTTCCTGATGCCGTCCTGAAACTTCATGCTGGCGTGGCTGCCATTGCAGAACGCCCATCTAACGTTGTTGCATGGGATGACCCTTTTACAACCGCCTCCGCCGGCCGGGCGTCAAACCTCCATCCCGTCCTAATGCCCGTCCAAATGAACCACTGGAGCCCACTGCGGGTCCTGGCTGGCATCCACCATCTGGCCGTCGCGCATGTGCAGAATGCGGTCGCCATGGGCCGCCGCCTCGGGGTTGTGGGTAATCATCAGCACGGTTTGCCCGAGGTCCTGGTTGGAGCGGCGCAGCATCGCGAGCACGATGTCGGAGTTCTTGGTGTCCAGGTTGCCGGTGGGCTCGTCGGCGAGCACGATGGCCGGCTTATTGATGAGGGCGCGGGCGAGCGCGACTCGCTGTTGTTCACCGCCGCTCAACTCCGAAGGCCGGTGGTGAAGGCGCTGGTCGATCCCGAGCAGAGAGGTGACGTGATCAAAATAAGCCCGGTCGCCGGCGAGGCTGCCACTGATTTCGCGCGCGATGTCGATGTTGCCGCGGGCGTCGAGCGTGGGCAGCAGGTTGAACTTCTGGAAGACGAAGCCGATTTTGCTCTTGCGCATGCGCGTCCGCTCGGCGTCGGAAAGTTTCGAGAAATTCACGCCATCGATCATCACCTGCCCGGAATCGACTTGCGTGAGCCCGCCGAGGATATAGAACAGCGTCGACTTCCCGCTGCCCGAGGGACCCACCAGGGCCACGAACTCCCCGCGCTCGATTGTCAGCGAGACGCCGCGCACCGCGGGCACTTCGACTTTGCCCACGCGGAAGGTTTTGCATACGTTGTCTACTGCAATGATGGCAGGCATGAATCTCTAGATTTTACACTGGGTCACCCCGATCAACGCCAAAGCGTTTGCCGGGGCCCCCGCGTGCGCCAGGCACCGCAGGGCTTGGAAGCTCCTGGCTCTTCCCGGGGTATACCCTCCGCGAATCCTCTCTAGCAGCCGCTAAGCGTGTTTCAACCCGGTCGATTCCACGAGAATGGCTCGCTTGGGCCCGCGCTTGCGCACCAGGAGCAAGCGAATTCGCTCCAGCAGTTCGGCTGGGGAATACATTCCCTTCGGCAAAAAAATATCGGCCAGCGTGTCCTGATCGTAGATCCTGATTTGGCCGGAGAAAAGAATAACCGGGGTGGCCGGGGAGAGCTGCTTGATCCGTTCCACCAGATCGTTGCCGCTCATGCCGGGCATAATCAGATCGGTAAGCACGAGATCCACCTGGCCGCCGGCGAATGCCGCCAGCGCCTGCTCCCCGCCGGTGCAGGCAATGACCCTGTAACCCCTGGTTTCCAGGAGCAGCTTCCGAATCGAGAGCGATTGTTCGTGGTCATCGACGCAGAGAATCGTTTTCTTGATTTTCATGAGTTACCGATGCGCGCACTCTGCGCCGCTTTCATCAAAAGACCGACAACCAGCAACTTTGTTAAAACGATGTTACAGCAAGGAAGATCCAAATCCTAAGAGCGATTCGCGGCAATGTAAAGTACCTCTTAAGTGAATAGAACGAGCGACGCGCGGCCGGCATTCCGACCCGGCGCGTCAATCCCAAATGAGAGTGAGCCAGCTTGATCTTCAACAAAATCAGTCGGAAGCTTACCCGCTGGAGGAACCTCGTTGCGCAAGTGGTTTACCAGAAGCGAACATCCCATCACAGTTTCCCGGCCCGGAGCGAAGTTCTTGACAGCAGGCGCGCTGCTGCATAACATGGCGGCCATCTTTGAGGCTGTGCTTGGCGTATCCTTCGGGGTCACTTCGGAGCTGGCGGTTGGCGTGGCGGACACCTTACAAGCTGTTTCACAACGAGGCTTTGAAGGGGAGCGGCTTCAGCCGGGGTCTACACTGCGCGCCGCTTTTGCGCGGAGCGGGGTGTGAGCCGCGCCGTTTTCCGGCCGCATATTCGCTGGCTTTAGCCCGCCGGCTCAATGACATTCCATAAGGGCCAATGAGCGTAGAAGAAATCAAACCTTTTGTCGAAATGCGCAGGATCGTCAAGCGTTTTCCAGGCGTTCTCGCGCTCAAGGGCGTGGATCTCGATGCGCGGCCCGCCGAGGTGCATGTGCTGCTGGGCGAGAATGGGGCGGGCAAGTCCACCCTCATCAAAGTCCTGTCCGGCGTTTATCCCCCCGACTCGGGCGAGATTCTGTTCGAGGGCAAGCCGGTCGATATCCGCAGCCCTCACGATGCGCAGAATCTTGGGGTCAGCACCATTTACCAGGAATTCAATCTGGTGCCCGAGATGAGCGTCGCGGAAAACATCTTTCTGGGACGCGAACCGCTGCACAATCGCCGGCTCGGCATCCTCGACCGCGGGAAATTGTTAGAGCAGGCGCGCCAGGTCTTGTCCACGTTCGACATCCAGGTCGCTCCGGAAACCATCGTCAAGCGCTTGGGCGTGGCCCAGCAGCAGATGGTGGAAATCGCCAAAGCGCTGTCGTTGAATGCCCGGGTCATCGTCATGGACGAGCCCACGGCGGTGCTGACGGCCCACGAAATCGATCATCTTTTCAAGATGATCCAGGATTTCAAGCAGCGCGGCATTTCGATTATTTACATCTCGCATCGCCTGGAAGAAGTGAAAAGAATCGGCGATCGCGCCACCATTCTGCGCGATGGCGCCGTGGTCGGCAGCGTGCTCGTTGCCTCGACGCCGGTCGACGAACTCATTCGCATGATGGTCGGACGCGATTTGAAGGACAAATTTCCCAAGCTTACGGTCGAGCCGGGAGAGGAAGTCTTGCGGGTGGAGAATCTGCGGCGTAAAGGCGTGTTGCACGGCGTCAGCTTCACTCTGCGCCGGGGTGAAATTCTGGGTGTCGCCGGGCTGGTTGGCTCCCGGCGCACGGAGATGGCGCGCGCCATTTTTGGCGCGGACAAGATCGATAGCGGGCGCATCCTGGTGCGGGGCCGGCGGGCGGAGATCAGCTCGCCCTCCCAGGCCATCCGCGCGCGTCTGGCGCTGGTGCCGGAAGACCGCAAACGGCAGGGAATCCTGCCCACCATCTCGGTGAAACACAACATTACCTTGAGCATGATCAAACGCTTCGCGCGCATCGGCGTTCTCGATCTGGGGAGCGAGAAAAAGGCGGCGCAGGGATATGCCAACTCGTTGCGCATCGCCACTCCGAACCTGGACCGCTGGGCGATGTACCTGAGCGGCGGCAACCAGCAGAAGGCGGTGATCGCCAAGTGGCTTGGAGTGGAAGCGGATATCTTCCTGTTTGACGAGCCGACGCGCGGCATCGACGTGGGCGCCAAGGTCGAGGTCTACCAGTTGATGGGTGAACTGGTGAAGCGGGGCGCGGCCATTCTGATGATCTCATCGGAGCTACCCGAAATTCTCGGCATGAGCGATCGCGTCATTGTCATGCGCGAGGGACGCATTGCCGGTGAGTTCACGCGCGCGGAGGCCAACCAGGAAAAAATTCTGAGCTGCGCGCTGGGTGGCGCCTCTGCCCAACTAAACGGCACGGGAGTACAGGCATGAGCGAAGCCGGGCTGAAGGATATCGAAAAGCAAGTTCCGGGCGACTCTCGGGCAGGATTGTTGCGCCGGATTCCCTGGGGCCGCATCGGCATGCCCGCCGTGCTGGTCATCCTTTGTATCTTGTTTGGCGCCATCAATCCAAACTTCTGGAGCGTCATAAATCTGACCAACGTCTCGCGCCAGATTTCGATTCTGGCGTTGATTTCGATCGGTCAGACCTTCGCGATTCTGAGCGCCGGCATCGACCTCTCGGTCGGGTCCCTGCTGGCTTTGGTCAGTGTCGTCGCCGCCCAGCAGATGCTCAACTTCGGTCTCTGGGGCGGCATCGCGGCCGGCATTCTGGCCGGCGCATTGGCTGGACTGGTCAATGGGATTCTGATCGCCAAAGCCAGGCTGCCGGCCTTTATCGCGACCCTCGGCATGTTGATCGCGGCGCGCGGCGTTGCCCTGACCTTGAGCGGCGGGCTGCCGGTTGTCGGCTTGCCTCACGCCTTCCTGTTTCTCGGCGCGGGTAAGATCGGCCCCATCCCGGTTCCGGCCGTGATCGCGGCCGTGGCCTTCGTGATCGCCCACTTGATCATGACGCGCACCCGCTTCGGACGCTATGTCTACGCCATGGGCAGCAACGAAGAAGCTGCCATGCTTTCCGGCATCAACGTCGTCAGATACAAAATCCTGGTCTACGTTCTTAGCGGCATGTTCGCGGGGATTGCGGGGGTGGTGCTGACCTCGCGCGTCATCTCCGGCCAGCCGACCTTGGGAGAAGTGCAGGAGTTGTACTCGATCGCGGCGGTCGTCATCGGCGGCGGTAAAATCACCGGCGGCGTGGGCGGAATGGGACAAACCCTGATGGGCGTGCTCATTCTCGGGGTTCTGGCCAACGGCTTGAATCTCATCCAGGTTTCGTCGTACGTGCAGAATATCGTCATCGGCGTCATTATCGTACTTGCGGTTTACGTCGACCTGGCGCGCGAACGCCGCCGCTAGAGCGACTCCGCGAGCGCGCAGGAATCGGGAGACCAACGTCATGCAATGGTTTTGCGAAGAAAACGTATCCTGTCGATGATTCTTTCGCACCAGAGGGAGAAGTGATGAACAAGCGTCTTCGATCAACCACTTTCGCGTCCGCCCTGCTGCTGGTTCTGTGCCTCGGCGTGGCCCAGGCAGCACCGGCTCAGACAGCGGCAAAGCCGTCAACCTCGTCCGCCAAGTCGACGCCAGCGGCGAAACCCGCCGCCGAGCCGGGCGACGAATATCCGCGCCCCGCCAAACCCGCCAAGCAATACACCATCGGGGTGTTGCTGCCGCAGATGTCCAACCCGCACTTCATCGGACAGGCTTTTGGCTACACCGATGAAGCCGCCAAACTCGGGGTCAAGATTATCCTCTACGATGCGGGCGGCTATCAGTACATCGAGAAGCAAATCTCGCAGATGGAAGACCTGATTGCCAGCAAAGTGGACGCCATCGACTTGGTCGCCACCAATGGCGCCGGCACCATCCCCGCTGTCGAAGCCGCTGCCAGGCGTGGCATTCCGGTCATCAACTGCAACGTCATGACCGATAGCGACAAAGTCGTCACCCGGGTGCGTTCCGACGATCAGGTGATCGGACGGATGCAGGCGGACTACATGGCGCAGGCCTTGCATGGTAAGGGAAATGTCGTCATGCTGCGCGGTCCCGCGGGGACTTCCTGGGCGCAGATTCGCGGCGATTCCTTTAAAAAGCGCCTGGCCGAGATAGCTCCGGGCATCAAGATTGCCGGCGAACAGTATTCGCAGTCCACGCCGCAGGACGGGATGCGCCTGATGGAAGATTTCCTGCAAACTTATCCGCAGATTGACGGCGTCTACAACGGCGCGGACATGAGCGCCGTCGGCGCCGCCCAGGTAATCAGCGCGGCCGGTAAAGCAGGAAAAATTGTGATCACCGCGACCGACTTCCAGCCGGACAGCGAAAAGTTCATGCGCGAGGGGGTCATGACCGCGAACGTCGTCCAGCAAAGCGTTACCATTGGCCGCTGGTGCATACGCGCGACGGTTAATTATCTGGAAAAGCGCCCGGTTCCGAAAGAACTCTGGACCCCTTTGCTGCTGATCACTCAATCGAACCTGGACAAAACCGACTTCCGGGGCGTACGCGCTCCGGCTGGTTGGAAGCCGCCCACGCGGTAGATTCGGAGGCCTCAGCCCGACCAGCGTTGCTCGCTCGGAATGAGCTTGCGGGATACCTTTGGCGGATAGCAGCTCGCGGTGCCCCATATCTGCTGTAGTTAGCAGATGTAGGAGTTCTCGATGTTTGCTGGGGTGACCCAAGAGGAATATGGCCAACCAAGTTAACCACCCGAGAGTCGCGCTCATTACCGGTGCAAACAAGGGCATCGGGTTTGAAACGGCGCGCCAGCTTGCCAGACTGGGCATTACCGTCCTGCTGGGCGCACGCGACAGAAAACGCGGCCGGCACGCGGTGGAAAGCTTGCGCGGCGAAGGCCTCGAAGCCCGCCTCGTCGTCCTCGACGTAACCGACCAGAGCACGATTGACGCTGCCGCCGTCCAAATCGAGCGGGAATTCGGGTGCTTAGACATTCTGGTGAACAACGCCGGGGTGTTTCTTGAAAAGCAGCCGGCCAGCCAGTGCCAGCTCGAGAAGCTTCGCCGGACCTTCGAAACCAATTTCTTCGGCGCC
>Ga0182014_10004598_pt1 | contig 15742 bp, 10 predicted proteins | sample 612S2DmetaG_FD_120489 | JGI IMG/M metagenome (GOLD analysis project Ga0182014, IMG submission 120489) | Permafrost microbial communities from Stordalen Mire, Sweden - 612S2D metaG | ecosystem: Environmental > Terrestrial > Soil > Wetlands > Permafrost | place: Sweden: Stordalen | collected... | reverse complement strand
GTGCGATTGGTTCGGGAATGGGAGATCCAGTCTTGTGCCTCATTACCAGCCGTCCTTGGCGGCTCATTCAAAGTAACAAGGTCAGCTAAACGGCGTCACGCACGCCTGCCGAAAACTCACGATGCTCCGGTTTTCCTTCCCGCGCCGCCATTCCGCACCGCTGTTTCAACGAACCGAGAAAAGCACGAAGGAGTCTGCCGGCAGGTTGAGCTGGACGGCGCCGTTGACCACCGATGCGGTTCCGCTGTCGGCTGGCGCGAGAGGCTGGAATTGGCTGCAACCAGCCAGTGCGGTGTCGGCGATGGGGAGGGTGAGGGTGCGTGGCCCGGAGTTTTTGTTCAAGGCGACGAGGACGGCTTCGGGGGTGTGGCCGGGAGTGCACCCGCCGAGGTTGGCCGTGCGGAGGAAGACGAATGCGGTTTCGTCGGCGAAGAGATCCTGCTGGGGTGAGCCCTGCAGAGCGGGATGGCTTTTGCGGGTGGCGAAGAGCGCGGCCGTCCAGGTGAAGGTGGATTGCTGGTCGGGGGTACGTGTAGCGGCGGTGAAGGCTGAGGGCACGGCATTGGATCCGTAAGGGGGGAATCCGCCGGGGAAGTCGCGGCGATTGTCGGGGTCTTCGCCTCCGGGCATGGCGATCTCGTCCCCGGAATAAAGCTCCGGGGTTCCGCGGAGCGTGGCGAGCAGACCGAGCGCCTCCTTGAGGCGGGGGAGCGAGCCATTGGCTTCGGTGAAGAAGCGGCTGGTGTCGTGATTGGCAAAGAAATGGACCAGGCGCTCGGGGTGGGGATAGAGGGAGTCCTGGCGCAGGATTGCGGCGAGGCCGGTCATGGGTTTGTTGTGGGCAAGGACATCGCGGATGGCAAAGAAGACGGGGAAATCGAAGGGGGTGTCGACGCCAGTGTCGATGCCTTCGTGCTCTCGTCCGCCGGCGAAGAAAGAGGTGACGATGGGGTCGCGGTTGAAGATTTCGCCGACGGTGGTGAGGTGGGGATACGCCTTATGGAGCGCGGCATGATAGTCCTGCCAGAATGCGCGTTCGACGTAAGGAAAGGTGTCGATGCGGATGGCGTCAATCTGTGCGGTTTCCACCCACCAGAGAGCGTTCTGGATGAGGTATTGAGAGACCAGCGGGTTCTCCTGGTTCATGTCGGGCATGGCATCGACGAACCAGCCGTCAGTGAGTTGGCGCCAACTGGCCGGAGGGGCGTGGGGATCGATGAGGTTGTTGAAATCTCCCTCGGAGTGGGTGTGGCGGGCGACGGTGCCGTGGAACCAGTCCGGAGCCGGGGGATCGTCGATCCAGGGATGGAGGACGCCGATGTGGTTGGGGACGAGGTCGATGATGAGCTTCATGCCGCGGGCATGGAGGGCGGCGGAGAGATGCCGGTATTCGTCCAGGGTACCGAAGTGGTGGTCGACGTCGTAGAGATTGGTGGCTGCGTAGCCGTGGTACGAGTCGGGCATGGCGCCGTTGTCGCAGACGGGGGTGGTCCAGAGGGCGGTGACGCCGAGGGATTGAAGGTAGTCGAGGTGCTGTTCGATTCCGGCGAAGTCGCCGCCGTGCCAGCCGTGCGGCTTTGATCGGTCGAATCCGGATGGATTTGTGGAGGGACGGTTGTTGGAGGGGTCGCCGTCCGCGAAGCGGTCGGTCATGACGAGGTAGATCAGGTCGCTGGGGGAGAATCCCCGGTGAGCTTCCGCCGGCTCGGTGCGGGGCCTGAGTTCCCAGGAGCGGGTGGCGGCGCCCTGGGTGCTGGCGGCTGTGATCTGGAGGGTCTGGGGGGCGGCTGCGGCGGTTTTGAGCCAGAGAAATGCCCAGTGGCCGTTGTGCGAGAGCTGGGTGCGGTGCAAGGTGACGTCCTGGGCATGCAGAGAAAAATGCGCCTGGGCAAGGCCGGAGCCGTGGACCAGCAGCATGGGCTCGGGGAGTTGCACGAACCACTCGGGCGGGTCGATGTTGTCGATGACCGGCTTCTGAGCGGGAAGCTGCGCGAGTGTGGATGCGGCGAAGAGCAGAAGAAAGAGAAGGCGGAAAGTCTTCAATCTGAAATCTCCTTTTTCGGCTCAAAAGCGGGCGGAACCTACCGCTCTTGAGCGGCTTTGCAGGACCTGACCGCCTCTGAGGCCGAAAACGGAGCGATTCGGTTTCCGTTCCTTGAGGCCAGTTGCGCCTCTCCGGACACGCCAACATCGCGACTCGTATTCCCAGACAGGTTCGCGGCAATCAGCTCCCGATGAATTTGGCTCCCCAGAGGAGCAGTGCGGAGCCGAGGAGGATGCGGTAGATGGCGAACATGGTAAAGCCGTGCTTGCGCACCCACATGAGGAACCATTCGACTACGCCGAGGGCCACGAAGAAGGAGATCACGAGGCCGATGAGGAGGACAATCCAGCGGTCGGAGGTCATGACGACATGGGCGACGGCGGTTCCGGCAGCTTGAGCGTCCTTGCTGGGGTGAAGCTCCTTGACGAGATCCCAGCAGGTGGCGGCGATCATGGTGGGAATGGAGAGCAGGAAACTGAACTCGAGGGCGGCGGGGCGGTCGAGACCTGCCATTTGACCGGCGGCGATGGTGGACATGGAACGGGAGGTTCCGGGAAAGACGGCCGAGAGGGTCTGGCAGAGGCCGATCCAGATGGCCTGGCCGAGGCTCATGTCTTCAACATCGAGAGTGTTTGCTTCAAAGCGACTGCAGTAGGAATCGATGACCCACATGACGATGCCGCCGAGGAGCAGGGCCAGGGCTATGACGGTGAGGCTGCCCAGATTCTTTTCGCTCCACTTGTGCAGCAGCAGGGCGGGCGCCGACGTGCAGGCAAAGGCGATGAGGGTGAGGGAGATGGGATGATTCAGCCAGGTGCGGTCGCCGTTTTCGCCCTTGGGAAAGGTGCGGATGAACTCGATGATGCGGCTCAGAAACAGGAGAAGGAGGGCCAGAATAGCGCCCAACTGGATGACGATCGTGTACATCTTCCAGTAAGCGTCATCGAGCGGGATCTTCATCAGCGCTTCGGCAATGCGCAGGTGCGCCGTCGAACTGACGGGGAGAAACTCGGTCAAGCCTTCCACGATGCCCAAAAGGACGGACTGAAGATAGGGGTTCAAGAAGCCTCCAAGGTGTGGCGAACGTATGGCGGCGAGAGAGCGCAGGAGTTAAGAGCCGCTCATTCCCGGTCAATACAGTAAACAGGGATTCCTTCATCCAATTTGTACACCAGAGCCCCGGCTCGCCAGGTGAAATCGGATTGAGCAAAGTGTTCTTTCAGCTTTGCGGCCAGTTCGCGGGCGCGGTTGTGGGCTTCGTCGGCCTTCTTGTCGCTTCCGTCGGCGGCATACATATCGGTGAGGACCGCCTGGCGGTAGACGGCCTGGTAAAGGGCTTGCGCGGTGCGCGGCCCGTCGGGAAACTCGGCGGCGTATTTCTCGTAGTACTCGGATTCCTTTTCAGGGCATTTGGGTTGACCTTGCCAGTCGCCGCAGAGCTTGTTGTCGATTAGCTCAAAGGCGGCAAGGTCGGCCTGGCGGGTGTGGGGATAGAGCTTGACGACCTTCTTGAGTTCGTCTTCGTCCATCTGATCGCGGAGGTAGGCCTCTCTTTCCCTGGCAGAGGGGCGCGTAGAGGCGTCGGCCTTCTGCAATTGCCAGAGAATGTCCGCGGCGCGCCATGAGGCTTCAAGCACGAGCGGGGAGTTGGGGAACATTTCGACCAGGCGGCGGTAGAGCAGGCGGGCGCTCTGGGCGGCGTTGGCCGGGCCGCGCGGGTTGGAGGCAAGCGACTCCTGGTTGGCCGCCTCGCCCATGAGTACCTGGTCGCCGTTGGGGGTGGTTTCGATGACGACTCCCTTGGCTTCCATCCAGCCGGAGACGGGGGGCGGTGTCTCGTCGTGGCCGAAGATGGGGGCGTCCTTGGCGCGCGCCTCCTCAATGTCGGTGTTGGCGTAGACGCGCAACCAGGGGCCGCTCTTTTCGGCAACCACCATTTCGCGGCCAATCTGGACGCGGTCCACCTTCTGCGAGGTGAGGTCGGGCGAGATGTAGAGCCAGGTTATGCGCAGGGCTGTGGCGCGCGGGCCGGCCATGGGCTTTTCGGGCTGCTTGGGCTTCTTTTGGGCCTGGGAGGTCAGGACGGTGCAGAGGAGGGCCAGGGCGAAGGTGAGGGTTCGGGGCGCAACGTTTCGGGGAGCGAGAATGCGGGGCTTCATCACAGGCAAAATCATAGTCCAGCGACGCTACAGTGCGCTTTCGGTGAGCACTTCAGGATTCGGTAAGAATCTGGGCCAGCAGCGCCGGGTCCACGTTGCCGCCGCTGACTACGGCAACGGCTGTGGTGTAGGCGGGCAGTTCCGCGGCGTGGAAGAGCAGGGCGGCAGCGGCGACGGCTCCGCTGGGCTCGGGAACCAGGCGCGTGGTGGCTACGATGGCGCGCATGGCGGCGCGAATCTCCGCTTCGGTAACGGTGATGATGCCGTCGACGAAGGCCTGGATGTGGGCGAAGTTGCGCTGGCCCACGCTTTGGGTGCGCAATCCATCCGCGATTGTCCGGCTGGTCAGCACGGTCGGCCAGGTGACGATGGCGCCGGTGCGAAAGCTTTCGGCGGTGTCGCCGGCCAGCTCGGGTTCGACGCCAAAGACTTTGGTTTGGGGGCGGAGCTGCTTGACGGCCGCGGCTACTCCGCTGAGCAGGCCGCCGCCGGAGACGGGGGCGAGAACCAGGTCTACTTCGGGCAGGGATTCGACGATTTCAAGGCCGCAGGTGGCCTGGCCGGCGATGATCTGCGCGTCATCGTAGGGCGGAATGACAATGTAGCCGTGCTCGCGGACAAGCTGCTCGGCCACGGCGAGGCGCTCGCTGGAGGCCAGGCCGACGTCCACCACTTCGGCTCCGAGGGCCAGCGTGGCGGCGCGCTTGATGGCCGGGGCGTTCGAGGGCATGACAATAACGGCTTTGGCCCCCACTGCGCGCGCCGCATAAGCCACGCCCTGGGCATGGTTGCCGCTGGAGTAAGTGATGACGCCGCGGGCGATCTCTTCAGGGCTGAGCTGGAGGATTTTGTTGGCTGCGCCGCGGATTTTGAAGGCACCGATGGGCTGGAGGCTTTCGGCCTTGAGGTAGATTTCTTTGTTGGTGCCGTGGCCGGCGATGCCGGGAAATGGGGCGCGGACGAGCGGGGTCTTTACGGCGATGGAGGCGATGCGGGCTGCGGCGGAGCGGATATCTGCGAGAGGAATCAGTTGTTCTACCATTTTGCGTCCTGTTTGCACATCTTCGAATTGCGCAAAAAGTAAAGGGGACAGGCTAAAGCCCATCCCCTTCCAATGTAGCTGCCCGGCTCTCAGATTTCCAGGATGACGGGCATAATCATAGGCCTGCGCCCGGTGGTTCTCTGGATCAGGCGCTTGAGGTCGGCGCGGACTTTTTCTTTCACCATGCCGTAGTCGGCCTTCTGCTCGGTGCTCAGCCCGTCCAGGGTCTTGAGCACCAGCTCACGGGCCTGGTCCGTGATGTCCGCGCCGCCAAAACCGCGCATCACCACTTCGGGCGACTGCTCGACCTTGCCGGTGCGCTTGTTGATGGCCAGGACGGCCAGCACGATGCCGTCTTCAGAGAGGATGCGGCGGTCGCGGATGACCAGGTCCTCGACGACATCGATGGTGGAGCCGGAGTCGATCAGGATGCGGCCGGCGGTTACCTTGTCGCGCTTGCGGGCGTCGTTCTTGTCCAGTTCGAGCACGTCGCCGTCTTCAAGGACCATGGCGTGCTCGACGGCGCCGGTCTCCATGGCCACCTGGGAGTGCTTCTGGAGGTAGCGGTAGTCGCCGTGGATGGGGATGAAGAACTTGGGCCGGACGAGGTTGATGAGCAGGCGCATCTCCTCCTGGCTGCCATGGCCGCTGACATGAATCAGGCCATTGGTGCCGTCGTCGCAGACCACGTTGGCGTCGCGGCGGCACAGGTGGTCGATGACGCGGAAGATGCTCTTCTCGTTGCCGGGAATGATTCTGGAACTGAGGACCACGGTGTCGCCGGCGTCGATGCGGGCGTGCTTGTGGTTGTCTACCGCGGCACGGCTCAGTGCGCTCATTGGCTCGCCTTGCGTGCCGCTGATAAGCACCATCAACTGCTCGGGCGAATAGTCGCGCATCTGGCTGGGATTGATGATGAGGCCCTGGGGAATGTCGATGTAGCCCAGGTCCTGGGCAATCTCAGTGCTCTCCATCATGGAGCGGCCGACGATGGCCACCTTGCGGTCATGCTGGCGGGCCAGATCGAGAGCGATGCGGATGCGGTAGATGGACGAAGAGAAGCAAGAAAAGAAGAGCTTCTTTTTGGCTTGCGAAAAGACCTCGTCCAGGCGAGGGATCACCGCGCGCTCACTGGGCGTATAGCCGGACCGTTCGACGTTTGTCGAGTCCTGGAGCAGGGCCAGCACGCCGCGCTTGCCGTATTCGGCGAAGGTGTGCAGGTCGAAGGCCTTGTCGTCGAGCGGCGAGAGGTCGATCTTGAAGTCGCCGGTGTGGATGACGACGCCCACTGGAGTTTCGATGGCCAGGGCGACGCAGTCCACCAGCGAGTGGGTAACGCGGATGGGCTCGATGGTGAAGGGGCCGAGGGTGAACTTTTCCTTGGGCTTGATCTCGATCAGCGTGGTTTCGTCGAGCAGGTGATTCTCTTCGAGGTTGCCTTCGACGAAGGCCAGGGTGAACTCGGTGGCGTAGACCGGAACCTTGAGTTCGCTCAGAAACCAGGCCAGACCGCCGATGTGGTCCTGGTGGCCGTGGGTAAGGATAATGGCGCGGATATGCTTTTTGTTTTCAATGAGGTAGGTGATATCAGGAACTACAATATCGACGCCCAGCAACTCCGACTCCGGGAACATCAAGCCGGCGTCGATCACGATAATGTCGTTTTCCCAGCGGAGGGCGAGGCAGTTCATCCCGAACTCGCCGAGCCCGCCCAGGGGAATGATTTTCAGTTTTTTTGTATGCATCTCTCAGTCTTGATGCTAACACTCATGGGGTGAGGGGTTGTCTTGAACTGCTCAGATTCTCCGATCCCGGGTCTCAGAAGCGAGACCCTTCGGCAGGCTCAGGGCAGGCTCTTGTGTACGCGGATCTCAGGCGTGAGCCACTCATCCGCAGGAGGCCGTAAAGGGCTGTAAGAACCTATAGACAGGGGTATCCCGCCTGAGGCACAAAGGACGCGCCGAAGGTGGGGCGCCCAGCCTAGCGCAGGAGGTCTTCGAGGGTGGTGCTGAGGTCGGTTTTTTCGTCGCGGTATTTGACGATGACGGGGGCGTAGAGGCTGAGACCCCATTCATGGCTCAGTTCATGGCCGTTGCCCCTGGCGACGGCGCGGGAGCCGGGGACTACGACTGCGTTCTGGGGGATGATGAGGGGCAGATCGGCGGAGGCGCGGAGGATGGCGCCGTTGACGAGGTCGAAGACGGGCGTGCCGCGGGTGAGGATGGTTCCGGCGGCCAGGACGGCGCCCTTGCGGACGATGGTTCCCTCGTAGACGCCGGAGTTGCCGCCCACCAGCACGTCGTCTTCAATGACCACGGGGCTGGCGTTGACCGGCTCAAGGACACCGCCGATCTGGGCCGCGGCGCTGAGGTGGACGCGCTTGCCGATCTGGGCGCAGGAGCCGACCAGGGCGTGGGAGTCGACCATGGTTCCCTCGTCCACGTAGGCCCCGGCATTGATGTACATGGGGGGCATGCAGACCACGCCGCGGGCGACATAGGCTCCGGCACGGATCGAGGAGCCGCCGGGAACGACGCGGACGCCGTCGGCGACACTGAAATGGCGGACTGGGTAGGTGTCCTTATCGACAAAGGAAAAGCCTAAAGCGGGAAAGGAAAAGCCAAGAGCAGGAAACGAGAGGCCCCCGGCGGGCAGTTCCTGAAGGGCGCCCAGGCGAAAGCCGAGCAGGATGCCCTGCTTGACCCAGGCGTTGACGCGCCAGCCGGTGGGCGAGGCGGCGTCAGGCGAGGCGGCGCGGACTTCACCGCTTTCAAGGACGGCGCGGAGGGAAAGGAAGGCCGTCATGGCGGACGGGTCCCCGGTGGCGGAGGGTCCGGCGGCAAAATGCCGCTCGATCGTCTTTTGCAGTTGGATAAGGGTCATTGCAATTCCGAGTTTATCAAGACAGGGAACAGAGACCAGAGATCAGGGATCGGGGATCAGCGGTGATGCGGGAGGGGTCTGCCAGACGGGGAGACGGCTGGGAGGGGTGCCGGGGGTCGAGTATGCAGGAGTATAGGGCGCAACTCACGGCTGGGAGGGCTTGAGCGATGCGATACGGTCTGAGGCTTCGGGCCCGAGGATGCGAGGCTCAGGCCGCGGGCTCAGGCTGCGGGTCCGGGCGCGTGCCTGGTTCTGGGCTGGCCGTTCAAAGAGAAAGGTTCCAGCCTGAAGGAGTTCTCTCCCGCCGGAATCATCGCCAGGGGCATCGTGCTTCGATCAGGCCTTCGGAGGCAATTCTTGGAGTTCAGCCAGGCGCAGAGGCGGGGATCGTGAATCTCAGGCTGGTCCTGCCAAAAGTCAGGCTCCAACCCACACTGAATCTGGAGATGATCCAGTTGCAACTCGATGACTGCAATGTGCTTGGGGAAGTAACGCCGGACGTTGGAAACGCCAACGTGCAGTCCAGTCATACCACGGCCCGTGCTTTGTGTTTTGACCACCATAGATACCTGCTCTTCGATGTCGGATGAAGTCAGTCCAGGGAACCAAGGCGTGAAAGAACCACTTCTGGAGCAGGGAATCCGCAGTGGGGACTCCTCATTTGAAACGCACCAGACGGTAGAACCAATTTGGGACGACAGTGCGATAGTGCGCTTCTTTATTGGTCCTGTCAAGAAATGCTGAACGCATCCATCCGATAATGGACAATGGTTCGCGGCTTAGTGGGTAGGTCTGGGAGTTTGCGATTCGGGCTCAGGATTCGGACTCGACTGCTTCGCGGAGAGCCACTGCGACGGCTTCCTGCTGGCTGTAAGTGATGCGGTTGAAGAAGGGGAGCGCGAGGGTGCGGGGGGCGATGGACTCGGTGAGGGGCAGCGAGGCTGCACCGGCGCTGGGACGCGCGCGCCAGGCGGGTTGCAGATGGATGGGGGCAAAGTAGCGTCCGGTGGCGATGCCCTGGCGGGCGAGGGCAGCCTGAATCTGGTCGCGGTGAACTTGCTTCGGCAGACGGACCACGTAAACGAACCAACTGATGGCGCGGCGGGGAAGGGTGAGCGGCGGGAGTTCGAGGCCGGAGACGGCGATACCTCTGAGTAGCGCGTCGTATCGTTCGGCGGCGGCCTGGCGCAGGGCGAGCATCTCCGCGATGCGGCTCAATTGCACGCGGCCCAAGGCGCAGGCGAGTTCGGAGAGACGGTAGTTGTAGCCCAGCTCGGCGTGGTCGAGCCAATCGTGAACAGGTTGGGGTTGGCGGCCCTGGTTGCGCAGTGCACGGAGGCGGGCGGCGTGGTCGGGGTTGTGGGCCAGCACGGCGCCGCCTTCGCCGGTGGTGAGCTGCTTGTTGGGATAGAAGCCAAGGACGGCGAGGTCGCCGAGGCTGCCGACGCGGCGAAGACTGTGTTGGTCTCCGAATTGGGCGCCGATGGCCTCACAGACGTCTTCGATGAGGGCCAGACCGTGTTGGCTGGCGATTGCCTGGAGCGCGTCCATGTCGGCGGGGACGCCGAAGGTGTGGACGACGAGAATGGCGCGGGTGCGGGGCGTGACGGCGCGCTCGACGCTGCGGGGCGAGAGGTTGAGGGTGGCGGGGTCTATCTCCGCGAAGACCGGCGTGGCGCGGACCTGGAGGACGGCGTTGGCTACGGCGACGAAAGCGAAGGAGGGCAGGATGACTTCGTCGCCTTCGGCAATGCCGAGCGTGAGCAGAGCCAGGTGCAGGCCGGCGGTGCCGGAGCTGACGCAGACGGCGTGGGGCACGGCGTGGTACTGGGCCAATGCCTCTTCAAAGGCCGCCAGCTCAGGGCCCAGGCTCAGGTGCGGCGTGCGCAGGACGGCCGTGACGGCATCGATCTCGGCTTCGGTAATGTCCGGGGAGGAGAGTGGGATGCGCACCGTCATGGGCGCTCCGGCTTCTTCTTTTCTTGATTAGTGTTTTCAGGGTCTGCGGAAAGAGCCTGTATAACCGGCGAATTCCGCGAAAAGCATACCTCAGGGGCTAAAGCCCGCGATGATTCCGCGGGGTTATTGTCAGGGCTAAAGCCCTGACCTGCCGGTCCGGGGGCAGCCATTCGAACGAGTTCTTCGGCAGATTCAGGGTTTGCGTCTTCAGGCAGCGGTGTGGGCTGCTTGATGAGCAGGCCGTCGAGCGGGACGGTGGTGAGGACGCGGGCGATGGTTTGAGCGGCGGTTCCGTCGCCGTAGGGGTTTGCCATGCCTCGGAGGGATTCTCGGAAATCTGGATCGAGGGCGTGCTGGATGGCGGCGAGGATTGCGGTGGTTTCGGCTGGAACGTCGATGACGTTGCGGGCGCGCTCGCGGCCCTGCTGGCGGATGCCGACGTTGACTGTGGGCAGGGCGAAGGAGGCGGCTTCCATGATGCCGCCGGATGAGTTGCCGATGAGCGCGGCAACATTGCTCAAGAGGCTCCACCAGGTCAGGGGGTCGAGGTTGACGAAGATGTGCGTGTGGCTGCGCGCGGCCGCGAGAGCTCGTGTACGTTCGATGAGCGCGTAGCTCCCTGCGTCGGCGTTGGGGTAGACGAAGAGGAGCTGGCCGGGGGCCTGAGCGAGCGCGGAGAACAGCGCGCCGGCTTCCACAGTTGTGTCTCTGAGGATGGTGACCGGGTGATACGCGGCCAGGATGGTGGGCGACAGAAGCCGGAGGCCGAGGCGGGCTTCGAGAGCGGCGCGGTCCAGAAGCGCGGAGCGGCGCAGGTGGTCGAGCGAGGGCGCGCCGGCATGATGTACGCGCCAGGGCTCTTCGCCCATGGCGATGACGCGGCGCCGGGCGGTCGGGGTCGATGTGAAGTGGATGTGGGCCAGCTTGGTGAGGGCGTTGCGCACCTGATCGTCGATGGCCCCCTGGGTGATTTCGCCGCCTTCGATGTGGGCGATGGGAATGCGCAAGGCGAGGGCAACGGAGGCGGGCGCCAGCATCTCATAGCGGTCGGCGATGAGCAGCAGCAGATGGGGCCGCCAGGCGGTGAGCGCGTCGGCCAGGCCGAGGATGGCGACGCCGATGGTCTTGGCCATGCCGGTATCGGTGTCGGAGCTGAGCAGGCACTCGATGCGCGCCTTAATCTCCATGCCGGGAAAGCCGTCGCGCTCGATTTCGGTGAGAGTGGAGCCGAACTCAGGCGAGAGGTGCGCGCCCAGGGCAAAGATGCCGAGCTCGACCTCGGGGTGAGCGGCCAGTTCGCGCAGGGGCCAATAGAGATGGCTGTAATCGGCGCGCGAGGTGGTGACGACGCCAATGCGCCGCTTGGCGTGCGTTGTTTCGTTCACAGGGGTTTCGTTCATAGGGAACGGTTCTTGGGGGACCAGATCACAGGAGAAGTATAAATTGCCGGTGGATACGGACGAGTATGGGATCAAAGGCCGAACTTTCAGGCGATGCGGGTCGAGCGGCTGCTCGCATACACTGAATGGTTGTGCGGCATTCCGGTTTTAAAAGTTCAAGCTGGGTTGGGGAAGAGATTCATGAGGATTACCGGGGCTTTGGCCCTTGCTCTTTTTGCGGCAGTCGCGACAGCGGCCGGGGCGCAGGCGCGCTTTGACGCCGAGGCGGTGCGGACGAACAATCGCGGTGTGGCGCAGATGGGCCAGCAGTTTACGGAGCGCGCGGCGGAGAGCTTTGCCGAGGCGTTCAAGAAGGATCCCAAGCTGGCGCAGGCCGCGATCAATGAGGGCATTGCGCTGATGGCTCTGCAAAAGCTGGACGAGGCCAAGAAGTCGCTGCAGCAGGCCATCGCACTGGATCGCGGCAATGCGCAGGCATGGTACAACCTGGGCCTTGCGCAGCACGCGGGCAATGAGCTGGAGCCGGCGCTGGCCAGCTTTCAGCAGGCGGTAAGAATCGATCCGTGGGACGCCGACTCCTATTACTTCGAGGGCGTCTGCTTCCAGGAGATGAAGCAGTTCGACAAGGCGATCGCGATTTTGCAGAAGGCGCTGGAGATCGACCCGCTGCACGCGTCGTCGGAGTTTGCCATGGCGCGCGCGTTGCAGCGCTCCGGCCATATCGCGGAGGCGAAGGATCACTTCAAGCGCTTCCAGCACTTGGCCAGTACCAAGATTGGTGCGCCCATTGGGCTGGCTTACGGCGAGCAGGGGCACTACTCGACGGTTACACCGGTCGAGGAGCCGGAAGCGGGCTCGCGGGCGATGGTTCCGGTGCGGCTGGTGGCGCAGTCGCTGATTGGGGCGATCTCCCAGGTCTCAAAAACGAGACCTGGGGCACCCGCTTTTACGACGACTGGCGGCGCTTGCATGATGGATGTGACCGGCGAGGGGCGGATGGACCTGGTGTTGATGCAGACGGGCGCGCATGCCATTCGCGTGCTGCACAGCCGCGGGGACGGCAGCTTTGAGGAATGGAACGCTGAGGCGGCGGGGCTGAAGGCGCAAGGGCGCGCTGTGGCCTGCGCGGTGGGCGACTATGACGGCGATGGGCTGAACGATCTGGCGGTTGCGCTGGACGATGCGGTGCTGCTGTTCCGCAACCTGGGGCATGGGCAGTTCAAAGACGTGACTGCCGAGGCTGGGCTTGCGGCGCGGAATCGGCCTTCGGGCATCACGTTCGTGGATTATGACCACGACGGCGATTTGGATTTGCTGCTGACGGGAGCTGGGCTGAAGCCCGGCGATGCGCCCAATGTGTTGTGGCGCAACAACGGCAACAAGACGTTTACCGAGTGGACCGAGCCCACCGGACTGGGCGGCAGCGGGAAGACCGCGTCGGCCATTCTTACGGATTTCAACAATGATCGCGCGGTGGATTTGGCTGTAACCGGCGATGGGGCTGCGCCGCTGATTTATGTCAATCCGAGGGAGGGTAAATATCCGACGCAGGCGTTGTACCCAGGCGAGAAGCTGCCGGCGACCGTGGGTATTGCCGTGCTGGATTTCAACAAGGACGGCTGGATGGACATTGCCGTGACGCACGCGGGCGCACCGGGACTGACGCTGTGGCGCAACGTGGAGGGCCCCAACCACCTGGGGCGGCGCTTTGAGCGCGTGGAGTTGCCGCTGCATGGCGCGCTGCGCGGATGGGGCCTTACGCCGATCGATATCGATAACGATGGATGGATCGATCTGGCGGCGATTGTGGAGACCAAGGCGGGCCCGCGGGTGCGCGTCTTCCGCAACCGCGGCGATGGAAGCTTTGAGGATGTGAGCCACGTGCTGGGACTGGACAGCGTTGCGCTGCGCGCGCCACGCGGATTGATAGCCGCCGATGTGGACGGGGACGGCGCGGCGGATTTGATCGTGACGCAGTTGAATTCGCCGCCTGTACTGCTGCGCAACGTGGGCGCCAACAAGAATCACTTTGTGCGCCTGGACCTGACCGGGTTTGCCGACAACAAGACCGCGCTGGGCGTGAAGGTGGAGATCTTTGCCAACGGGCACTGGCAGAAGTGGGAACTGGCTGGAGCTTCGGGCTACCAGACGCAGGCGCCGCCGCAGATTCTGGTTGGGCTGGGCGATGCGGAGGGCATCGACCTGCTGCGGATTCTGTGGCCCACGGGCGTACTGCAAGATGAGATCGATTTGCCTCATCAGCCGGTGATTGCGATGAAAGAGGCCGACCGCCGCGGGAGTTCGTGTCCGGTATTGTTCGCATGGGACGGGAATAAGTACAAGTTAGTGACGGACGTGATTGGCGCGGGTGTGGTGGGTCACTGGTTTACCCCGACGCGGCGTAATATTCCCAACCCAGGCGAATGGATCAAGGTTGACGGCGCGCAGATTGCGCCAGTGAACGGCAAGTTGAGCCTGCGCTTCATGGAGCCGATGGAGGAGGCCAATTACATCGACCAGTTGCGGCTGGTTGCGGTGGATCATCCGGAGAATGTGGAGGTGAATCCCGACGAGCGCTTCCTCGACGATCCGCCGTTTGCTTCGGGCCGCGTGGTGGCTACGGCGGGCGCACGGCTGCCCGTGGGCGCGTGGGACGGGGAGGGCCGCGACGTACTGGATCAAGTGAGCAGGCGCGATCATATTTTTGCGAGTGGATTCACGGCGCTGCCTTACGATGGGTTTGCCAATCTGCACACGCTCACGCTGGACCTGGGCGAGACGAAGCAGAATGCTCCGCTGCGGCTGCTGATGACCGGCTATGTGAACTACTTCAGCGCGACCTCGTTGTACGCGGCGTGGCAGGCGGGCGTGAAGCCGATTTCGCCGTACGTCGAAGCGCAGTTGCCCGATGGCGAGTGGCAGCGCATTGCGGACGATGTGGGTTTTCCCGCGGGCCTGGAGCGCACCATTGTCGTGGACCTGAGCGGCAAGCTGCCAGTGGGAGCGCGGCGCATTCGGCTAGTGACGAATTTGGAGATTTATTGGGACCAGCTGCTGATCGACAACAATGCCGAGGCGGAGGCGCGCACGGCGGAGGTTCCGCTGGCTCTGGCGACGCTGCACTTCCGCGGGTATCCAAAGCAGACGGAAGGCGCAAGCCCCGGGGATCTCGACTACGACTATGACCGCGTGAGCCTGACTGGACCATTCCAGCATCAACGAGGCAACTACACGCGCATGGGCGACGTGACGGCGCTGGTGAAGGGGATCGATGACCGGTATGCGATCTTCGGCAGCGGCGAGGAGATTGCGGCGGAGTTCGACGCGGCGAAGCTGCCCGCGCTGCCTGCGCGCTGGAAGCGGGACTACTTTTTCTACGCCAACGGATTTGTGAAAGATATGGACTGGTGGGACGCATCGCCGTTCACGGTGGCGCAGTTGCCGTTTCATACGATGAGTGCGTATCCGTATCCGGAGAGCGAGAAGTTTCCCGACGATGCGGATGCGCTGGACTATCAGTTGAACTGGAACGACCGGTTCGACTCGGGCGAGCCGGTGCGGTCTTATCGTTTCGACTACCGGCTGCTGCCGTCGACTCCGGCGGAGGATTTCCCGGCGGCGAACACGGCGGTGCGGCCATGAACGATCTGGTGCTCGAGCCGGCGGTGCGGCAACTGGAGCTGCTGCGCGCAGGCGAGATCTCCGTGGTGGAGTTGGCCGAGGCGCACATACGGCAGATCGAGCGGTTGAATCCGGAGTTGAATGCATTCGCCGACTTCGATGCGGACCGGGTGCGCGCTGAGGCGCGGCGGTTGGATGAAGTGCCGGCGAATGAACGGCACGGACCGTTGCACGGATTGCCGGTTACGGTGAAGTCTTCGATTGCAACGGCGGGCTATCGGTGCGAGATTGGCAGCCTGCTGCACGAGGGAGACGTGCCGCGCGAAGATGCCGTGGTTGTGGCGCGGCTGCGTGCGGCTGGGGCGTTGATTCTGGGCACAACCAACTGCCCGGAGTTCCTGATGGCTTATGAGACCGCGAATCTACTGCACGGGCGCACGCGGAATCCGTGGGACCTGGAGTGCACGCCGGGCGGATCGAGTGGCGGCGAGTCGGCGGCCATTGCGGCGGGACTTTCAGCGGGGGGCTTGGGCAGCGATAGTGGCGGGTCGGTACGTGTGCCCGCGCACTTCACCGGGATCTGTTCGCTCAAGCCCACGCCGGGGCGAATTCCCGGCCGCGGCCACCTGCCGCC
>Ga0182014_10004595_pt1 | contig 15746 bp, 11 predicted proteins | sample 612S2DmetaG_FD_120489 | JGI IMG/M metagenome (GOLD analysis project Ga0182014, IMG submission 120489) | Permafrost microbial communities from Stordalen Mire, Sweden - 612S2D metaG | ecosystem: Environmental > Terrestrial > Soil > Wetlands > Permafrost | place: Sweden: Stordalen | collected... | reverse complement strand
GGTGAACGGGCCGACGGTGGCGCCGGCACCGATCGACGACGACGTGCCATGGCTGCGGACCACGGAAGCGCTGTCCCCGACGGTGACGTCGGTCAGCGTGGTGTCCGGGCCGACGACGCAGCGGCCACCGATCTGGGTTCGGCCGAGCAGCTGGGTTCCGGGGTGGATCACGGTGTCGCCGCCGATCGTCACGTCGACGTCGATCCAGGTGGTGGCCGGATCGATGACGGTGACGCCGGACATTTGGTGGGCGGCCACAATCCGGCGGTTGAGTTCGGCGCCCAGTTGGGCCAGCTGGACGCGGTTGTTGACGCCGGCCACCAATGCGCTGTCGTCGACGTTCTGCGCGCGCACGGTCTCGCTGTCCCGGCGGAGGATGGAGACGACGTCGGTGAGGTAGAGCTCCTGCTGGGCGTTGTTGGAGCTCAGCCGGCTCAGTGCCGACCGCAGCGCGGCGATGTCGAAGGCGTAGACGCCGGCGTTGACTTCGCGGATCTCGCGTTGCGAGGGCGTCGCGTCGGTGTGTTCCACGATCGCCATCACTTCGTTGTCCTGGGTCCGCAGGATGCGGCCGTACCCGGAGGGGTCGGTCAGCATCGTGGTCAGCACCGTCACCGCGGCCGATGCGGCGCTGTGGGTGGCGATCAGATCGGCCAGGGTGTCCGCGTCCAGCAGTGGGGTGTCGCCCGAGGTGACGACGACGATGCCGGCGTAGTCGTCGGGCAGCGCGGACAGGCCGCAAAGCACGGCGTGGCCGGTGCCGCGCGGTCGGTCCTGCAGCGCGACGTCGATGGTGCGTCCAAGGGCGTTGGACAGCTCGGCGACCAGCGGCGCGATGCGCTCGTGGTCATGGCCGAGCACAACGACCAGATGTTGTGGCGCCACCTTGGTGATCGCGTGCAGCGAATGGGACAACATGCTGCGGCCGGCAAGGGTGTGCAGCACCTTAGGGGTGTCTGAACGCATCCGGCTGCCCGGCCCGGCCGCCAGCACCAGGACTGCGGTGTCACCACGGAACGTCATGCCGTCAAGGGTGTCATTTCACCTGCACCAGACGCAAAAAACGGAAGCTCCGTCGCCAGGACTCGAACCTGAACTATCTGAACCAAAATCAGAAGTGCTGCCGATTACACCACGACGGATTGCCTGCCCTCGACCCGCTGACGGGCCGCGCCAACAAACCTAGATGGTACGCGGGCCGGTCGTCGTGCCCGGCAACCGGACATCACCGATACCCTGATTGACGTGGCCGCGCCGGATAAAGAGCCCGATAAGGAAGTGCGGGCACCGCGCGCCCGGATGACCGGCAGCGAGCGCCGACAGCAACTCATCGGCATCGCGCGCTCGTTGTTCGCCGAACGTGGCTATGAAGGCGCCTCCATCGAGGAGATCGCCCAGCGCGCAAACGTGTCCAAGCCGGTTGTCTACGAGCATTTCGGCGGCAAAGAAGGCCTGTACGCCGTCGTGGTCGACAGGGAGATGTCGGCGCTGCTGGATGGCATCACCTCGTCATTGACCATGAACCGCTCCCGGGTGCGCGTCGAGCGGGTGGCACTTGCGTTGCTCACTTACGTCGAGGAGCGCACCGACGGGTTCCGGATCATGATTCGCGACTCGCCGGCGTCGATCAGCTCGGGCACATACTCCAGCCTGCTCAACGACGCGGTCAGCCAGGTCAGCTCGATCCTGGCCGGCGACTTCGCTCGCCGCGGCCTGGATCCGGACCTGGCGCCGCTGTACGCCCAGGCACTGGTGGGCTCGGTATCGATGACCGCGCAGTGGTGGCTCGACACCCGCGAGCCCAAGAAAGAAGTGGTCGCCGCGCACTTGGTCAACCTGATGTGGAACGGCTTGACCCACCTGGAAGCCGACCCCCGATTACAGGACGAGTAGGCCGCGCCTAAGCGCATTCTGGGATCGGTAGCGGCGCGGACGGTGTCCACTTCACACATGACCCGAACCAAAGCGGCGCTTCTGGGGTTGGCAGCGACCCTGTTGGTGTTCGGCGGACTCGGCGGAGGCGGCGGTCTCGGAGGTTTGGGGGGAGCCGGCGGGGCCGGCGGCGTCGGGGGACTTGCCGGAACGGGAGTGAACGGTAACGGTGTCGTGGGTGGGTCGGGCACAGCCGGCTAGAGGCCCCTCGGTTCCAGGCCGCTTACTCGGCTACAACCGACTGGGGGCGAGTCCGGAAGGTGGTCATGGGTGCACGGTTTGAGCTCTAACCGCAGTCGCGCGAAAGCAGGTCCGCGATGGTTTCGCGGCGTACCAGCTCGCGTGCCCGACCGTCCTTTACGGCCACCACCGGCGGTCGGCCGACCATGTTGTAGTTCGACGCCATGCTGTGGTGATAGGAGCCGGTGCAGGCCACGGCGAGTAGGTCGCCGGGGTACAGGTCCGCCGGGAGCTCGATATCGCGAGCGATCTCGTCGCCGGCCTCGCAGTGTCGGCCGGCCACGGTGACGCGCTGCTTGACTCCCAGTGGATGCCGGTTCGCCAGCGCCACCGTGTATTGCGCGCCGTACAACGACACCCGCGGGTTGTCGCTCATTCCGCCGTCTACCGCAACGAAGGTGCGCCCGCCCGGTTGCGTCTTGACCGAGCACACCCGGTACAGGGTGACGCCGGCCCGGCCGCTGATGCCCCGACCGGGCTCGACCACGATGGTCGGCCGGGGGAAATGTTCTGCGGCGCAGGCTTCGTCCAATGCGTCCTCGATGACGTCGGCCAGCTGTTCGAGGTTGAATTCCCGATCACCGGGGATGTAGGGGATCGCGTGGCCACCGCCGATGTTGAGTTCGGTCAGGATGACTCCGTGCCTGGCGCGGATGTCGGCCATGGCGGCGATCATCCGGCGAATCGCTTCGCCGTACAGCGCCGGATCGGTCACCTGCGAGCCGATATGGCAGTGCAACCCGACCAGGTCGAGGATGGGATGCGCCAGCACTCGGTTTACCGCGTCGGCGGCGTGCCCCTGTGCGAGGGTGAAGCCGAACTTCTGGTCGCTGATACCGGTGGTGATCGCGGGGTGTCCGTGGATGTCGATGTCCGGGGTCACCCGGATGAGCACCGCCTGCCGCCGGCGGGCCAGACCCGCGACGTAGGCGACCTCGATGTTTGAGTCCAGCACGATGCGCCCAACCCCAACCCGCACCGCGTCGAGTATTTCGTCAGACGATTTCGCGTTGCCGTGCATGACGATGCGGGACGGTTCCACCCCGCCGGCCAGGGCAACGGCCAGCTCACCGGCTGAGCAGACGTCGACGCCCAGGCCCTCTTCGTGCGCCCAGCGCGCCACCGCGGTGGTCAGCAGCGATTTTCCGGCATAGACGATCTGGACACCGCGCAACGCGCGGCGGTAGCGGCGGGCGCGGGTTCGGAAGTCGGTTTCGTCGATCACGTAGGCCGGGGTGTGGAACTCGTCGGCGATGTCGCTGAGGGGCACGCCGCCCACGCAAAGCCGGCCGCTCTCGTCGGAATGCGTGGTGACGGGCCAGATCGCGGGATCGAACCGTTGGGGGGCCGCGCGACCAAGGGACGGCAGGATGTCGAGCAATGTCATGATCCCAACGTGCGCCCGGGCGGGTCCGGGCGCCGCATTCTTTACGATCCCTTGACGACCCCCTGCTCGATATTGACGAAGTTCGGCGCTGCTCGATGGCCCCTTAGAATGGCGGCATCATGACCGCACCGGGGCCGGCTCGCCCAGAAACCCCAATCGCGGGGCTCGTTGAATTGGCGCTCACGGCGCCGACCCTCCAGCAGCTCATCGAGTCCAGCTCGGGAGTGCCCGCCGAATTGAGCCTGGTCGGCCCCGCCAGTGCGCGGCTGTTCGTGGCCAGTGCGCTGGCGCAGCAGGGTTCCTTGCTGGTGGTCACCGCCACCGGGCGCGAAGCCGACGACCTCGCCGCTGAACTGAGCGGCGTTTTCGGCAGTGCGGTGGCCGTCTTCCCGTCGTGGGAAACCCTGCCGCACGAGCGGCTCTCTCCCGGCGTCGACACCGTCGGCACTCGCTTGATGGTGTTGCGCCGGCTGGTCTATCCCGACGACGCCCGGCTGGGGCCGCCTCTGCGGGTGGTGGTGACCGCGGCGCGCTCGTTGCTGCAGCCAATGGCGCCGCGGCTGGGCCATCAGGAACCGGTGACCTTGAGGGTCGGTCAAGAGATCGGCTTCGACGAAGTCATTGCCCGGCTGGTTGAGCTGGCATATACCCGGGTGGATATGGTCGGCCGGCGCGGAGAGTTCGCCGTCCGCGGCGGGATTCTCGATATTTTCGCCCCGACGGCCGAGCACCCGGTGCGTGTCGAGTTCTGGGGTGACGAGGTCACCGAAATGCGGATGTTCGCGGTCGCCGATCAGCGCTCCATCACCGAAATCGAGGTCGAGACGCTGATCGCGGTGGCGTGCCGCGAACTGCTGCTCACCGACGACGTGCGGGCCCGGGCCGCCGAACTGGTCACGCAAGCGGCCGCGCAGCGGCCGACAGGGGAAGCCGCCATCAGCGGCAGTGTCACCGAGATGCTGGCCAAGTTGGCCGAGGGCATCCCCGTCGACGGGATGGAGGCGCTCCTGCCGCTGCTGCGGCCCCCGAAAAATGGGGCCCACAGCCTCCTGGTCGAACAGCTGGCCGAGGGCACGCCCGTGTTGCTGTGCGACCCGGAAAAGGTGCGCACCCGGGCCGCTGACCTGATCAAGACCGGCCGTGAATTCCTGGAGGCGTCCTGGTCGGTGGCCGCGCTGGGCAGCGATGCGCCCGTCGACGTGGCGGAGTTGGGCGGATCGGGATTCGCCGAACTGGACGACGTCCGGGCCGCGGCGGCCCGGTCCGGCCATCCGTGGTGGACGCTGAGCCAGCTCAGCGACGAAGCGGCGACCGAGCTGGACATCCGGGCCGCGCCGTCGGCGCGCGGTCATGAGCACGATATTGAAGCCATCTTCGCGATGCTGCGCGCCCACGTCTCGACCGGCGGGTACGCCGTGATGGTGGCGCCGGGAACCGGCACCGCGCACCGGGTGGTGGAGCGGCTGGCCGAGTCCGACACCCCGGCCGCCATGCTGGATGCGGGCGCCGCTCCCCAAAGCGGTGTCGTCGGGGTGCTGAAGGGGCCGCTGCACGGCGGCGTTGTGATACCCGGCGCCAACCTGGTTGTCATCACCGAAGCGGATCTGACAGGCAGCCGGGCCACCGCCGTCGACGGCAAGCGGCTGGCGGCAAAGCGCCGCAACACCGTCGACCCGCTGGCGCTGACGGCCGGCGACCTGGTGGTACACGATCAGCACGGCATCGGGCGGTTCGTGGAGATGGTGGAACGCACGGTCGGTGGGGCGCGCCGCGAGTACCTGGTGCTGGAGTACTCATCCAATAAGCGGGGTCAGCAGGCCGACAAGCTGTATGTCCCGATGGATTCGCTGGATCAGCTGTCGCGGTACGTCGGCGGACAGGCTCCGGCGCTGAGCAGGCTGGGCGGCAGCGACTGGGCCAACACCAAGACCAAGGCCCGCCGCGCGGTCCGCGAGATCGCCGGCGAGCTGGTCTCGCTGTACGCCAAACGGCAGGCCAGCGCCGGATACGCGTTCGGGCCGGACACGCCCTGGCAGGCCGAGATGGAGGACGCGTTCGGCTTCACCGAAACCGTTGATCAGCTCACCGCGATCACCGAGGTCAAGGCCGATATGGAGAAGCCGGTACCGATGGACCGAGTGATCTGCGGCGACGTCGGCTACGGCAAGACGGAGATCGCGGTGCGCGCGGCGTTCAAGGCGGTTCAGGACGGCAAACAGGTCGCCGTGCTGGTGCCCACCACGCTGTTGGCCGACCAGCACCTGCAGACGTTCCGCGACCGGATGGCCGGGTTCCCGGTGACCGTCAAGGGGTTGTCCCGGTTCACCGACCCCGCGGAGTCCCGCGCCGTGATCGACGGGATGGCCGACGGGTCGGTGGACATCGTGATCGGCACGCATCGGCTGCTGCAGACGAACGTGCGCTGGAAGGATCTGGGCCTCGTCGTGGTCGACGAGGAACAGCGGTTCGGGGTCGAGCACAAAGAGCACATCAAGTCGCTGCGCACGCACGTCGACGTGCTGACCATGAGCGCCACCCCGATCCCGCGCACCCTGGAGATGAGCCTGGCCGGGATTCGCGAGATGTCGACGATCCTGACGCCGCCCGAGGAGCGCTACCCGGTGCTGACGTACGTCGGCCCGCACGAGGACAAGCAGATCGGCGCCGCACTGCGCCGGGAGCTGCTGCGCGATGGGCAGGCCTTCTACGTGCACAACCGGGTCAGCTCCATCGACGCGGCGGCGGCGCGGGTGCGCGGTCTGGTGCCCGAGGCGCGAGTCGTCGTCGCACACGGGCAGATGCCCGAGGATCTGCTGGAACGCACCGTAGAGGGGTTCTGGAACCGCGAGTACGACATCCTGGTGTGCACCACGATCGTGGAGACCGGCCTGGACATCTCGAACGCGAACACACTCATCGTGGAGCGCGCCGACACGTTCGGGCTGTCTCAGCTGCATCAGCTGCGTGGCCGGGTCGGCCGCAGCCGGGAGCGCGGCTATGCGTACTTCCTGTATCCGCCGGAGGTGCCGCTGACCGAGACGGCGTACGACCGGTTGGCGACCATCGCGCAGAACAACGAGCTGGGCGCGGGCATGGCGGTCGCCATGAAGGACCTCGAGATCCGCGGCGCGGGCAACGTGCTGGGCATCGAGCAGTCCGGGCACGTCGCGGGGGTCGGCTTCGATCTGTACGTGCGACTGGTGGGCGAGGCGGTGGAGGCCTATCGGGCCGCCGCCGATGGGAAAACCGTCACCACCGCCGAAGAGCCCAAGGATGTGCGCCTCGACCTGCCGGTGGACGCGAACCTGCCGCCGGACTACATCGCGAGCGACCGGCTCCGACTGGAGGGCTACCGGCGGCTGGCAGCGGCGGGTTCGGATAGCGATGTCGCGGCCGTGGTGGAGGAGCTCACCGACCGCTACGGGGCGCTGCCCGAACCGGCTCAGCGGCTGGTCGCGGTGGCGCGGCTGCGGCTGGTATGTCGCGCCGCGGGTATCACCGAGGTATCGGCCCCATCGTCGGCTTCAGTGCGACTGTCGCCGGTCGACCTGCCGGATTCCGCCCAGGTGCGACTCAAGCGGATGTACCCGAGCGCGCAGTACCGTGCTACCACGGCCACCGTGCAGGTCCCCATTCCGCGGGAGGGCGGTATCGGCGCACCGCGCATCCGCGATCTGGAGCTGGTTCAGATGGTGGCCAACTTGGTAACGGCACTGCAAGGAAAACCGCAGCACGATATTGGTATAACGAGTCCACCTGCAGCGACGCAAGGGCAATCAACTACGCCGTAATCAAATACGGGAAGTGAGGAGCGACAGGCACGATGATCGTTGTCTTGTTCGACCCGCGCCGCCCGTCACTGGTTCCGGTCGAGGCCATCGAGCACCTCACCGGCGAGGTGCAATACACGGAGGAAATGCCGGTCGCGGTGCCGTGGTCGCTGCCCGCGGCACGTCCCGTGCACTCCGGAGACGACGCACCGGTATTGCTGTCGTCAGACCCCGACCACCCCGCCGTCACCGCGCGATTGGCCGCCGGAGCCCGGTTGATTTCGGCGCCGGACACACCGCGCGGCGAACGACTGGTCGACGCGGTCGCGATGATGGACAAACTGCGCACCGCCGGACCGTGGGAAAGCGAGCAAACCCACGAGTCGTTGCGCAAGTTCCTGCTGGAAGAGACATATGAGGTGCTGGACGCGGTGCACAGCGGCAATGCCGATCAGCTGCGCGAAGAACTCGGCGACCTGTTGCTGCAGGTGCTCTTCCACGCACGCATCGCCGAGGACGCGCCACAGCTGCCCTTCACCATTGACGACGTTGCCACCACGCTGATGCGAAAGCTGGGTAACCGGGTACCTGGAGTGCTTGCCGGTCAGCCGATTTCGCTTGAGGATCAGTTGTCGCAGTGGGAAGAACGCAAGGCCGCGGAGAAATCACGGAACTCGGTGATGGACGACGTCCATACCGGTCAGCCCGCGTTGGCGCTGACGCAGAAGGTGATTGAGCGTGCCGGCAAAGCCGGGGTGCCGGCCGAGCTTATTCCGGTCGAGATAACCACTGTTTCTGTCTCTGCTGATATCGATGCGGAAAGCTCACTGCGCACAGCGGTTTTAGAGTTCGTGGACACGGTTCGTGGCGCGGAGCGAGCGATTGCCGCGACGCGCCGGGGGGACGGCGTCCCAGAGGAGTTCGATGTGGCCCAATTGGGCGAGGTCACCGAGGAGGAGTGGCGCACGCACTGGCCGACGGCGCAGTCCGCTGAATCCGTTGACGATGCGGTGTCTTTTGACGCCGCCGCCGCCGGGTTGGACTCTCCCGGCGCCCTCGACGGCGGCTCCCGCGACGGTGCCGGCGACCCCTTTATGTAATATTCGCCCGAGTCCGACCCCGCAACCGCACCCCTTGCGATCTGTCTCAACATGATCGAGGGCATCGATCGAGACCTTATTGCGGAGCTTGGCAAGCGGTCAGCCGATGCCGGACTGCGGACGGCCAGCCTCGACGGGGTGTTCTGCGTCACAGGATCGCCGTCGGAGGCGGCAACGACTTCGCCCTGAAGCTCTTAATCCAGGGTTGGACGGCCCTGAATGGGGGAATTGCCGTAACCGGCAAAGCTGACTTTCTGGGTCGAAGTACCGCGTCGAAGTCGAAGTTACCTCGTCGATAATTGACCGAATCCGGCGCCGTTTACGTGCGCTGGGGCCCTGGCGCGACCCCGGTGAGGCCGAAACCCATGGGACGATGATCGTGGCTGAAATTTGGATTGGGGAGTTACAGGGGAGTTGCTAGGGAACACCGTGGTATCGACGAGGCGCTGGTTGCGCGCGGTCGCCGTGATCGGGGCGACCGCGCTGCTGCTGGCCTCCAGTTGCACCTGGCAGCTCGGCATGTTCATTCCTGACGGCGTGCCGCCGCCCGCCGGTGCCCCGGTGCCCCCGGTGGACACGCATGCCAGCGGCCGCCCCGCGGATCAGCTGCGTAGTTGGGCGGAGCAACGCTCCGCTGCGTTGGAGATTCCGGTCGTCGCGCTGGAGGCCTATGCCTATGCCGCCCGCGTCGCCGAGGTCGAGAACCCGAAGTGTCACATCGCGTGGACGACGCTGGCCGGCATCGGGCAGGTGGAGAGCCACCACGGCACGTACCGGGGCGCGGTGCTGACGCCGAACGGAGACGTGACTCCACCCATTAGGGGTGTTCGTCTCGACGGCAGCGGCGGCACGGTACGCATCGTCGACAGCGCGGAAGACGTGGCCGACGACGGGGTGGCTCGCGCGATGGGGCCGATGCAGTTCATTCCCGAGACATGGCGGTTGTACGGGGTTGACGCCAACAACGACGGCATTATCAGTCCGGACAACATCGACGACGCCGCACTCTCGGCGGCAGGTTACTTGTGTTGGCGTGGAAAGGATCTCGCCACGCCCCGCGGGTGGATAACCGCGCTGCGGGCTTACAACAACTCCAGTGTTTACGCGCGGGCCGTACGGGACTGGGCAACCGCCTACGCGGCGGGCCACCCGCTGTAGCAGGATGGATCGCTGACTCAGGCCTTACGCTAGGTCTGTCTGGGGCCTGCCCGGCGCCCGCCATCAGCTACTAGATGAGTTCAAGCAAGGAGAACCCAGTGCCGATTATCGAGCAGGTTGGGGCCCGCGAGATCCTCGATTCCCGGGGTAACCCAACCGTCGAGGTCGAGATAGCTCTGATCGATGGAACATTTGCGCGTGCGGCAGTGCCGTCCGGCGCGTCGACCGGGGAGCACGAGGCCGTCGAATTACGCGACGGGGGCGAGCGCTACGGCGGCAAGGGCGTGCAGAAGGCTGTGCAGGCCGTCCTTGATGAGATCGGGCCCGCAGTGATCGGACTCAACGCCGACGACCAACGGCTAGTCGACCAGGCGCTGGTAGACCTCGACGGCACCCCCGACAAGTCCCGGCTGGGTGCCAACGCGATCCTGGGTGTCTCGCTAGCCGTCGCTAAAGCCGCCGCCGACTCGGCGGAGCTGCCGCTGTTCCGCTACATCGGTGGGCCGAACGCGCACATCCTGCCGGTGCCGATGATGAACATCCTCAACGGCGGTGCCCACGCCGACACGGGCGTTGACATCCAGGAGTTCATGGTGGCGCCCATCGGCGCGCCCAGCTTCGTCGAGGCGCTGCGCTGGGGTGCCGAGGTGTACCACGCGCTCAAATCCGTCCTGAAAAAGCAGGGGCTGAGCACCGGGCTGGGCGATGAGGGTGGCTTCGCCCCCGACGTGGCCGGCACTACCGCGGCATTGGACCTGATCAGCCATGCCATCGAATTGGCGGGCTTCAAACCCGGGGCCGACGTGGGGTTGGCGCTTGACGTGGCCGCCACCGAGTTCTACACCGACGGCACCGGTTACGCCTTCGAGGGCACCACCCGCACCGCACAGCAGATGACGGAGTTCTACGCGGGACTGCTCGGCTCCTATCCTCTGGTGTCGATCGAAGACCCGCTTTCCGAAGATGATTGGGATGGCTGGGCGGCCCTGACAACCGCGATAGGTGACCGGGTGCAAATCGTCGGCGACGATATTTTCGTCACCAACCCCGAGCGTCTCGAGGAAGGCATCGAAAAAGGCGTGGCGAACGCGTTGCTGGTCAAGGTGAACCAGATCGGCACGCTGACCGAGACGCTCGATGCCGTCGCGCTCGCTCATCACAGCGGATATCGCACGATGATGAGCCACCGCAGCGGCGAGACGGAAGACACGATGATCGCCGACCTGGCGGTGGCGGTCGGCAGTGGCCAGATCAAGACCGGCGCGCCCGCCCGCAGCGAGCGCGTCGCCAAATACAACCAGTTGCTGCGCATCGAGGAGGCGCTCGGCGACGCCGCCCGCTACGCCGGCGATCTGGCGTTTCCGCGCTACGCGCTGGACCCAAAATAACGTCGAACATGAAACGCGCCTGAGTCCGAATGCCCGAAGCGAAACGGCCAGATCCCAAACGCCGCTCCCCGGCGTCGCGTCCGGGTTCGGCGCGTGGCCGTCGCGGTACCAGGGCTTCTGGGGCAGCTGGGATCGCCCGGCCCACGAAGGCCTCGGGGGCCTCAGGTCCGTCACAGACCGCGCCGCAGGCCACCCGAAACGCCGCCCGAACCCTGCAAGAGCACGTCGTCGAACCCATCGAGCGACAGATCGCCGAATCCGCCGAGCAGCGGTCCGATCAGCGCCTGGGCTTCACCGCGCGCCGGGCGGCGATCTTGGCTGTGCTCGCCTGTGTGCTGACCCTGACCATCGCCGGTCCGGTACGCACCTACTTTGCCCAGCGCACCGAGATGGATCAATTGGCTGCAAGCGAGGCGGCGCTGCGCCGTCAGATCGCCGACCTCGAGCAGAAGAAGGGCAAGCTCGCGGACCCGGCCTATATTGCGGCCCAGGCGCGCGAGCGCCTGGGCTTTGTGATGCCGGGAGACATCCCGTTCCAGGTGCAGCTTCCGCCGACGGCGGGGGTGTCTCCGCAGCCCGGGAGCGACACGGCCAAGCCCGCCAACAGCGATCCCTGGTACACCTCGCTGTGGCATACCATCGCCGATTCGCCGCACCTGGCGCCAGCCAACGCGCCCGCGCCGCCCACACCTCCCACGCCTCCCACGCCTCCGGCAGTTCCGGAACCGCCCGGCCCGATCCCGCCGGCCTCGCCGAATCCCACCGCTCCCGGTGGTTGATCACGCCGACCTGGAAGCGGTGGCGCGCCAGCTTGGTCGAGAGCCTCGCGGCTTGCTCGAGATCGCCTACCGCTGCCCCAACGGTGATCCCGGAGTCGTGAAGACTAGGCCGAAACTTCCTGACGGCACACCTTTTCCTACGCTGTACTACCTGACCCATCCGGTGCTCACCGCGGCCGCAAGCAGACTGGAGACGACGGGACTGATGCGCGAGATGACAGAGCGGCTGCTCCAGGACTCCGAATTGGCCGCCGCGTATCGGCGCGCCCACGAGTCCTATCTGGCCGAGCGCGACGCGATCGAGTCGCTGAGTACCAGGTTCTCAGCCGGAGGCATGCCGGATCGGGTCAAGTGCCTGCATGTGCTGATCGCGCATTCGCTGGCCAAGGGACCCGGGCTGAACCCGCTCGGTGACGAGGCGGTTGCGTTGCTGGCCGCGGATCCGGCTATGGCTCCGGTATTGGCGGCCGGACCTTGGTGAGCAGGCCAGTGAGCAGGCTGGCCGGTATCGATTGTGGTACCAACTCGATTCGGTTGCTGATCGCCGACTTGCAAGAGGGGTTGGCAGAGGGGTTTGCAGCCGGGAAGCTGCGCGATGTGCACCGCGAGACGCGGATCGTGCGGCTCGGTCAGGGCGTCGACGCGACGGGTCAATTTGCGCCTGATGCGATTGCCCGGACCCGGGCCGCGCTTTCCGACTACGCCGCTCTGCTGAGGGTCCACGGTGCCGAGCGGGTGCGGATGGTCGCCACATCGGCAGCCCGCGATGTCAGCAATCGAGATGTCTTCTTCGCGATGACGGCCGACGTGCTGGGCGCCGTGCTGCCCGGCTCGATCGCGGAGGTCATCACCGGAGCCGAGGAAGCCGAACTGTCATTCCGCGGTGCCGTGGGTGAATTAGACAGCGCAGGTGCGCCTTTCGTTGTCGTGGATTTGGGTGGCGGCTCCACCGAGATCGTGCTCGGTGGGGATGACGTAATGGCGAGCTACTCGGCGGACATCGGCTGTGTCCGGCTCACCGAACGGTGCTTGCACTCCGACCCGCCGACCGCGGAGGAAATCGAGGCGGCTCGTCAGGTGGTACGTGAGCGGCTGCAGGTTGCGCTGGGCGTGGTGCCTGTCGAAGGAGCGCGAACCTGGATCGGGCTGGCCGGGACCATGACCACGTTATCGGCGCTGGCCCACAATATGACGGCATATGACGCTGCGGCCATTCATCTTTCGCGAGTCGCCGGTGAAGATCTGCTGGCGGTCTGCGAGCGGCTGATCGGCATGACGCGAGCTCAGCGTGCCGCGTTGGCACCGATGCACGAAGGCCGTGCCGACGTGATCGGTGGCGGCGCGATCCTGGTTCAGGAATTGGCGCGCGAGTTGCGTACCCGGGCGGGCATCGATGAGCTGATCGTCAGCGAACACGACATCCTCGACGGCATCGTGCTGTCGATCGCCGGTTGAGCCGAGTCGTCATTTGCTTGGGCCGCCTCCGATGTTTCCGTGGATATTGTGTCTTCTGGCCCAAGTGGCGTAGTCCATAGCAATTGGCTTCGCCGGCTGTGGGCTGGCCTTAGTCGAGCTCAACAGTGCTCTCAACTTCGTCACGTTCTGCTTCCATCGGTTCTGGCGGAACCGAACGCGACGCTCTGCCGACGTCCGATGTCCGGCAACGGACTTACTGCGTATTGGTTCTGCGGACAATAGGGTCACGATCGCTTCGTCGTCGATGTCGATGGGTGGGACGCCGCGGCCACCGATTTTCGCTGCGCTTGAGTTGCGCGGGCGATCCGGGCTTCCACGTCGTAGACGACGATCTGTGGAGTGGCGCCCGGGATCCGACTGATGAGCCGGGCGAGCTTGTCCGCGGTGCGATCATGAAGCAATCGCCCCACCAGGGGCGCGTACGTTCGTCGTGCCAACAGCACGGTCACCCTGGTGTCTGGATGATCGTCCACCGCCCGCCGGACGAGCTCTTGCGCTGCCAGACTCAGCCGGCGGTCAGGGCACACAACCATTTGCAGCTTGGTGTCGTGCTCGAAGCGATCCCAGTAATCCTGTAGCCACGCCGCCCGATCTGGGTCCAGCACGAAATGCACCGCGGTCAGGTCGTCAGCGTGGAGGCATTGCCCGTATCGCAGTGCTTGGATATCGGCGAGGTCGACCGAGTCTACGAAGACGAACACCCGATGTTTCACACGCATGGCCAACTCGGGACGCTCGGTGCGCGACACCTCCACAACGGAGGTCACGGCGCGGTACTGAGGGTTGGGCCGCATCAGCATAAGCACCAAAGCGGGGAAGGCAGTGACGAGCAACCAACCGCACTCGGCTGATTTGGTCACCGCGAAAATCCCCACTGCGAGGGCGGAAAAGACCCCGGCGGACACGTTGACCATCAGCCTGAATCGCCGATTGGGCTCGCGGTGTGCGAAATCGTATTTGGTCATGCCGTAGCCGGCCAGGGTGAATACGGATCGGTCACAATTTATTCTTAAACGACCGGAAAACGCAGTGATAGGTCCCTTAACGGGATCTTGACACCTGGCGGCCAGATATTGATGGTTCCGGAGATCCGACCAACTTCATGGCTGGAACAGCGTCAAGAACGACGTGTGTGTCAACGCTGAGACCGGGCAGGTGGGGTGCGAGTCGCGTGATCACTAAAAATCACTCACTCGCAACGGTTCACACCTCGAAGCGGTAGCCCATACCCGATTCGGTCAACAGATGTTTGGGATGCGATGGATCATCCTCGAGTTTGCGGCGCAGCTGCGCGAGATACACACGCAGGTAATGGGTCTCGGTGGCATACGCCGGTCCCCACACTTCTTTGAGGAGTTCCTCACGGCCAATCAGTTTGCCCCGATTGCGGACGAGCACCTCGAGCATGCCCCATTCGGTCGGGGTGAGATGAACTTCGGCACCGTCTTTGGTGACCTTCTTGGCGGCCAGATCAACGGTGAATGCGTCGGTTTCTACAACAGGCTCGTCTGTTTCGGACGCCGCGGCGTTGCGGCGAACCGCCGCGCGTAACCGGGCTAGAAACTCGTCCATACCAAACGGTTTCGTGACATAGTCGTCGGCACCCGCGTCCAGTGCCTCGACTTTGTCGGAGGAATCGGTACGCGCGGACAACACGATCACCGGTGCGTTCAGCCAACCGCGCAGCCCGCCAAGCACCTCGATTCCGGAAATGTCGGGCAGGCCGAGATCGAGGATCACCACGTCGGGCTTATGCTCGGCGGCGGCCCGCAGCGCGCCGGCACCAGTGGATGCGGTGACGACTTCGTATCCGCGTACGGACAGATTGATTCGCAATGCGCGCAGGATTTGCGGCTCGTCGTCGATCACCAGCACCCTGGTCATTCGCGCCGCTCCTCGGCATCGCTTCGTCCCCCGCAAGCGGGAGGTGCCCCCACTGCATCGTCGCTGGCGCGGGTCATCGTTGACCTTCCGGCGCGGCCAGATCCAGTGCGACGGTGAGTCCGCCCCCAGGCGTATCACTGGCCTGAATCGTGCCGCCCATCGCCTCGACGAAGCCGCGCGCCACGGACATCCCCAGACCGACACCGATGGTGTTGTCGTGGTCGCCCAGCCGCTGGAAAGCGTCGAAGAGCTGCTCCTCGGCGCCGTGCGGAATCCCTGGTCCCTCGTCGATCACATTGATCAGAACTCGGTCACCTACCCGCCCCGCATTTACCCGGATCACGGAGTTAGGCGCATATCGCAAGGCGTTGTCGATCAGGTTGGCGAAGACCCGTTCGAGCAGGCCGGCATCGGCCATCACCACGGCGTCACCAACGTCGACCTTCACGCGGTCGATCGCGGATCGGTAAAAGCCGGTGGCGCCTTTGCCGATGCTGACCAGCGCGCGCTGCACGCTTTCCTCGAGATACACCCGGCTCAGATCCGGGTGAACCACGCCGGCGGCCAGCCGTGACGAGTCGAGCAGGTTTCCGACCAGCGCGGTGAGCTGGTCGATGGACTCCTCGATGGTG
>Ga0182014_10004587_pt1 | contig 15767 bp, 12 predicted proteins | sample 612S2DmetaG_FD_120489 | JGI IMG/M metagenome (GOLD analysis project Ga0182014, IMG submission 120489) | Permafrost microbial communities from Stordalen Mire, Sweden - 612S2D metaG | ecosystem: Environmental > Terrestrial > Soil > Wetlands > Permafrost | place: Sweden: Stordalen | collected... | reverse complement strand
ATCCGGATTCTCCTTGATGTGTGCTTGGCGGCTCACAGCGAAGAGTTTCTGGATGGACTCCCGGAAATGTCAAACTGCTACTGCCTCCCCGGCAAAGCCGGGGGAACTCCCGGGATATTAGTTTTCAGGCACGAAGCTGGTTTGCCCACCGGGATTTCAAGGCCGGGCGTTGGGTGGAATTAACAGAGTGACGGCGTCCGGCACAATCTCGATCCGGACCGGCAAATCGCCTAGCAACTCTCCATCGGCCTCCGCGAAGACGCGCGCCGAAGAGCCGTTGCGGGCACGGCACTCAACCGAGACGGCGTCGAGCAGTTCAATCTCTCGGGAGAACGTCTGGCGGCCAAACATGACCGCGAGCAGAAAGCGGAAATAGTGGAGGCGTTTGCGGGTCTTGAAGGCCACCAGGCGCAGCCCGTTCTTGTGTAGGGTGGCGCCGGGGGCCAGGTTGTGGAGGACGCCGCCGAAGTCGCGAATGCGCACCGCCAAAAGCTGGGAGACTTCTTCCACCCTTGGTTTGCTGCTGGAGCGTTCAACAAAGGCGGCTTCAAAGAGAGGAAAGGAGTGGGCGGCCCAGACGCGCACGCCTTCGACAAGGTAGAGGACATAACCGAACCGCCGCTTGAGACCCGCATCGAGCCGGGAGAGGAAGAGGGCGTCGGCGCCCACGCCGGCGGCCACGGTGAAGTAGCGCGAGCAAGGCGCTCCGGCCGAGTCCTGATAGGTGATTTGGCCCACGGAGACTCGCACCGGGGTAGCTGTCAACAGCTTGCGGACGGCGCTGGCCGGGGTTGAGCGCAGGCCCAGGTTCGCGGCCAGTGCGTTGGCGGTGCCCAGCGGGACTACACCAAGAGCTGTCGGAGTCCCCACCAGGCTCTGCAGAACTTCATGGACGGTGCCATCTCCGCCACATGCAAGAATCGTGTCGCAGCCCCGGCGCACAGCATCCTCGGCCTGGGCCCCGGCGCTTCCGGGCGCCTGCGTTTCCAGCGCCTCGGCTTGGACGCCAGCATCGTGGAGCAAGGCAAGCGCCTGGTCAATGGCCGCGCGGTGCCTTGCTGAGTGCTGGCCGGAAGCCGGGTTGTAGATGAGCGCTACACGACGCATCAGGAGTTTCCCCTGGGGAGTCCGCACCGCGATCGAGAATGCCTGCGGGGGCTGTGTTTCTATCTTCGCATCTTGTTGGTGGCCAGGCGGTTTGCAAAGGGGGTTCTCCTTGGGCAGCGCTGCAAAAGTGGTCCCCAGACACCTATTCTGAGCCGGACGAGTCCGGTGAACACCTCTGGTGTTGCATGCATAGTGTGAGTAGAATGATCCGCGGCCAAAAGAGAAAGGACTTGAGGCTCCTGCACTCAAAATGACAAACCCAATGCGCAATGGCCGCCTGTACGTGGTCTCCGGCCTTCTGATGAGTCTGATGCTGTTCGCCCTGGCGGCCAACGGCCAGGAAAAGCCCGCCGCGCAGGCCAGCGCGCCCCGCTATAAGGACGCCAGCCTTCCCATTGAAGACCGGGTGGCCGATCTGCTCCCGCGCATGACGCTTGAAGAGAAGGTCGATCAAATTACCTCAGGTTGGGAAAACCGGATCGAAGTGATCGACCCGACTGGAACCTATACCAGCGAACAGGCGCGGAAGGTCATCCTGAACGAGTGGGGCGCGGAGATGAAGGTCACTCCGCGCCAGTACGCGATTCTTCGCAATGGCGTGCAGCGGTATCTCCGCGAGAAGACCCGGCTCGGCATACCGGCGATGTTTTACAGCGAAGCTCTGCACGGATTGATGGAGTACGGCAGCACCAGCTTCCCGCAGGCGCTTGGTTTGGCCAGCACCTGGGACACGGCGCTGGTGAAGCGCGTCTTTACCGCGGCCGGGGACGAGGCCGGCTCTCGCGGCGTGGGCCAGGTGTATTCTCCGGATCTGGACATTGCGCGCGATCCCCGCTGGGGACGGACCGAAGAGACTTATGGCGAAGATCCCTACCTAGTCTCGCGCATGGGCGTTGCGGCGATCGAGGGCCTGCAGGGCGATTCCTTTCTCATCGGCCGCCACCACGTGATGGCCACCGCCAAGCACTTCGCGGTGCATGGGCAGCCGGAGGGCGGCACCAACACGGCGCCGGGCAATTACTCCGAGCGCGTCATCCGCGAAAACTTCCTGGTCCCCTTCCAGGCTGCCGTCCAGGAAGCCCGCGTGGGCAGCGTGATGGCCTCATACAACGAGATCGACGGCGTGCCTTCGCACATGAATCGCTGGCTGCTGGACCGGGTTCTGCGCCAGGAGTGGGGTTTCAGGGGCTACATCACCTCCGATGCCGACGCGCTGGAGATGCTGGTCAGCACGCATCATGTGGCCTATAACAATGCGGATGCGGCGCGCCTTGGGCTTGCCGCCGGAGTGGACTACGACGTCGAGCTGTTCAATGCCGGGGTATATCGCACGCTTATCGACCAGGTGAAGCAGGGTCTTGTGCCTGCGAGCGAAGTGGACAAGGCGGTTGCCCGGGTGCTGGGGGCCAAATTCCGGCTCGGGCTCTTCGACAACCCGTACGTCGACCCGGACTATGCGGAGCGCATAACAAACAGTGAGGAACACCGCAAGATCGCTCTCGAGGCCGCGCAGAAGGCGATCGTGCTGCTCAAGAACGAAAAGAACCTGCTGCCCCTGGACTTATCGAAGCTAAAGACCATCGCGGTGATCGGACCGAACGCCACCGACGTACACCTGGGCGGATACGGCCGCGATCCCGGCCAGGGAGTCAGCGTCCTGGACGGCATCCGCGCGCGCGTTGGAAGCAAGGCCACTGTGCTCTACGCGGAAGGTTGCAGGATAACGAACGCACCTCAAGGCTACCTCGGCTCTTCGGCGGATAATGTAGAACTCATCGATCCCAAGACGCAGACGGCGTCGATCCAGACAGCAGTGGAGACGGCCCGCAAGGCCGATGTGGCAATCCTGGTGGTGGGAGAAAACGAAAGCACCAACCGTGAAGCCTACGCCGAGCAGCACCGCGGCGATCGCGATTCGCTCGACCTGCTGGGCGCGCAGAACGACCTGGTGAAAGCGGTGGTCGAGACTGGAACGCCAACCGTGGTGCTGCTGCTCAACGGGCGGCCGTTGTCGATCAACTATATAGCCGAGAAGGTTCCGGCGATTCTTGAAGGCTGGTATCTTGGCGAAGAAGGCGGGACCGGCGCGGCCGATGTGCTCTTCGGCGACGCGAACCCAGGCGGAAAGCTGCCTATCACCTTTCCGCACTCGGTGGGCGCCCTGCCCGACTTCTACAACCACAAACCCTCCGACAACAGAAGTTATGAGTTCAGCACCCGCCAGCCGCTGTTCGCTTTCGGCAACGGTTTGAGTTACACAACCTTTCGTTTTGACAATCTCCGCGTGGAGCCCGCGCAGATACTGTCGGGCGGGACGGCAAAGGTGAGTGTGGAAATCACGAATACCGGCCAGCGCGCGGGAGACGAGGTGCCGCAGTTATATGTGCACCAGAAAGTTGCCTCGGTGACGCAGCCGGTAATGCAGTTAAAGGGCTTTGAACGCATTACGCTCAAGCAGGGAGAGAAGAAGACCGTGGAGTTCACCGTGACTCCGGAGATGCTGTCGATTTTGAACATCGATATGCACCGTGTGGTAGAGCCTGGAGTCTTCGAACTGATGGTCGGTCCCAGCTCCGATAAGACGAGCACGGTGCGCCTTACCGTCAACGGCACGCACGGCGAAACGGGCCGTCCGGCGCTACCGTCGCCTCCGGCAGGTTCCGAGTCGGGAACGGTCAGCAACTTCGACGATTTGAAGATCTCGGCGAATTATGGATCGTGGATGGCCGCCGGGGACTCGATGAATGGAGGAAAGTCCACAGCCTCCATGCAGGTTGTGCAACCCGGAGCCGAAAACACCAAGGGAGCTTTGCAGATAAGTGGCGAGGTTGTCGCCGGCGGCCAGCCTTTCACATGGGCGGGTGCGCTCTACTCGCCGGGGCAAGCGCCGATGCAGCCGGTGAATCTATCGGGCAAGAAGAGCATCAGCTTCCGGGCCAAGGGCGACGGAAAGACTTACACGCTTATGGTTCTTACCGAAAGCCGCTCCGGGAACTCCGGCGAGTTACCCGCGATGGCCACTTTTGCAGCCGGCCCGGAGTGGAAGCAGTACATGTTTCCATTCTCGGCGTTCGACACCGATGGCAGCGACCTGGCCGGCCTGGGTTTCGTTCACGTGCAGGAGCCCGGCAAGTTCCAATTTGAGATCGATCAGCTTCAGATCAAGTAGTGATCGGGCCTTGGGACACTCCCCAATGGATAGGAACGCACTCCGCGCGAAAAAACAGCGCCGAAGTGTGAGTTTGCGCACAAGCTCTCACACACACAGGTCCATCCGGAAACCCCTCCTCGTGTGCCTGGCGGCTCACGTTCTGGAGTTTCCGGATGGACTCCCTCAAATGTCAAATTGCGATTGCCGCCCCGGCAGAGCCGGGCAACCTCCCTTGGGGGTCAGTGCTTCGCTTCGACTGTGTGGCCGCGCCCGTCGCGCGCTTCATTCCCCTTGAACTGTTCGGGGAATCTACGCTGCGCCGCGGGCTTTTCGCCAACCTTTGGCGTTGGACCGTTATAGCCGTGCTGTGGATCGAACGAGTTGTCAACCTTGCCCTGGAAGTCCTTGGAGCCATGAAACCAGGGGCCAACGCCGATGAAGACGCCGCCATTGAACCATTCCGGACCATAGTAGCCGTCGGGAGCACAGTTATAAGGAGCGTAGTCATAGTAACCGTAGGGGCAATCGGGGGCGACTCCGATGTTGACGGTAACCTGAGCCTCCGTCTTGAGAGTAGTTGCCGAAAAGAACATTCCAGCAACAGCAGCAGCTAATACAAGGAACTTGATTCCGCGCAAAGGTTTTCCTCACCATCGCCGGGGCATCGTGCACCTGCCCCAACACTACTCACGGTAGCGGCTCGGATCATCTTTGTCTGAGCAATATGAAGCACGTGCGGAATATGCGATGCGGGGACCGCGGCCGTCCCCCGTGCCGGCTGCCTGCTGGGCGCAATCTGACCTTCCATTTCGTCGAGAGTGCGGCAAGTTTTTCATCCTTCGTGGCGCATACGCTTACGTATACTTTCGCTCGCAGCTTTCGACCCGCATTGGCCTTTCGCTATGCCAGGTCGACTTTCAGCGTAATGCCCACATCGGAAATCTTCTCCGCGGGCATCTCGACCCGCAATGAAGCCTCGTCCTGCTTCCACTTGAGTTCGCCCTTGTACCCGAGCAGTTCCACCTTGCGGATCTTGCCCGGATTCTGCGGGCTGCTGAGGCCAAGTGCGTTGACCACTGCCGCCTTATCGGGCCATCCCATTACGAAGGCATAGAGCGTACTGTCCTTCGTTGTGAAGCGGACATCCTCGGCGGTGAGGTCTTTCTGTTTGTCCTCGTTGAAGTTGCCGGTTTCGATCTTGACTTTCGTGGAGGGGCCTTCGCCGTAAATCTTCCACGGTCGCGAGGCATGGATGCCTTCGCTGTTCACTGCCATCCACGCGGTGATGCCTTCGAGCACATTCATCTCCTCAAAGTCCAGTTCGCCGGAGTTGGGCAGCGGGAAGTTCAGCAGCAGGTTGCCGTTCTTGCTGACAATGTCAGTGAGCAGATCGATGACCTTCTTGGCCGTCTTGTATTTCTGGCCCCGCTTGTAATGCCATTGGCCGATGCAGGTGTCGGTTTGCCACGGATTCGCCGCGATGCCGTCGGCGACACCGCGCTCATGATCCAGCAGACAGGTGCCGATGGCGCAGTCCGATGCCTCCTTGCTGGTATAAATCGCCTCGGTCGCGCCACCGTGCAACTGCGCGCTGACGTTGTACAGGTGTGAGACCATCTTCAGCCCATAATCCTCGAAGGGAAGGTGACCGTCGGTGTAAAGCAGGTCGGGCTGATACTTGTCGATGAGGTCGGTCATGCGGTCCAGATAATGGCGCTTCCACGAGTCGGGAATGCCATCGTCGTTCCAAGCCACTTCTGCTGTGCCGGCGAACCGTGCGCAATCGGCATCGTGATACAGCTCTGCGTACTGAGGATCGACGCCATCATACGAAACACCAGCCAACGGCCCGGTCTTGTCGGCGCCGTGGCTCACGGCAAACCACTTGTAACTTATCCAAAGGTGCTCGCTGACGCCGAAGCGCAAACCCTTGTTACGCGCCGCCTTCTGCCAGATTCCGACAACATCTTTCTTCGGCCCCATTTTGACCGCATTCCAGTCCGTGTATTTCGAGTCCCAAAGGTCGAAGTTATCGTGGTGAACGCCCATGCTGACGAAGTACTTTGCGCCCGCCTTCTTGTAAAGGCCCATCAGGTGTTCCGGATCCCACTTCGCGGCATTCCAGATTCCCACCAGGTCTTTGTAACCGACTTTGGAGGGATGGCCGTATGTCTCCACATGGTACAAGTACTGATCAGATCCCTCCATGTACATGTTGCGTGCGTACCAATCCCCATCTTCGATGGCCGACTGCGGACCCCAGTGGGCCCATATGCCGAACTTTGCGTCGCGAAACCACTCCGGAATTCGGTAGCCCTGCAGAGACTGTCTCGTTGGCAGGAAGTTTCCGCCTCGTGCCGCCTGGCTAGTTGCAAATCTTGAGAGAGCAAGGGCAGAACATGCACCGCCCATCCATTGCAGTAACTCGCGCCTGTTCAATGCCATTCGAATATCCTTCCTTTCACGGTATTGCCCGCATCAAAAGCCGGGGATTGCGATTTTCCCGTTTCTGCAAAGTCTGCCCGGTCTATCTCAAATCCGCAGCCAGGATCGCCTGGCGGAGCCGTTCTTCCGCCTCGGCGTTCCAGTAGCCGCAGTCGAGCTCAAAGAAGACGGAGGTGTACGGAATCGTCATATCAGTCTTGATCACCAGAATGCGGAAGACCTGGGCGGATTGGTCGAGCTTTTGAATGATCTGATCGTGCGGAATGTGGTTTACCCTCGAGCCATGCAGCACGGCATCGAGTTGCTGCCGGTACTCCGCAATGCCCGGCGCGTCGCTCTCCTCGACAAAGCCAAGCTCCTTGTCTGCATAGATGTTTGCCCGGATGTGGCTGCACGCGGCAATCGCGTCGAGAACTCTTCGAACCACATGAATCTGATCTTCGCCGGCGACAATCGTTTCGATTCCAGGCTTCGCTTGAGCGGGATAGGCCGAATCGGCAACCACAATCCAGTTGCGATGCCCGAACAGCGGCAGAAGGGCGTGGAGTCGACGCTCCCAATCGGGGACGGCGGAAGTTATAAAGTCATTCATCGTTTCATTCCTCGTTGCAGCTCTACACCAGCTCTTCATCCGCACAGACGGCAACCTTGCCGCATTTGCCGGAGGCCATCAGCGCATAGGCTTCGCTGGCGCGCTCCAGCGGGAACCTGTGGGTGATGATATCGGCCGGATGAAGATTCCAGCGGACCAGCCGCTCCACCAACTCTTCCATCAGCCAAGTCGAAGTGACCCACGATCCGTAAAGCGTCTTCTGATCGTGAATCAAGTCGGGAGATGGATTGATCTCGACCGTCCCGCCCTCGCCGAGAAAAACGACCTTTCCCCATTTGCGCGTCGCGCGGATCGCCGTTGCCCGCGCGGCATGGTGGGCCGAACAGTCCACCGCGCGCTCGACTCCGAAACCGCCGGTCAGTTCCCTCACCTCGGTAACATTGTCAGGCCCCGAAGCCAGAACCGCATCGCAGAGACCCAGGTCGATGGCGATCTTCATGCGCTCGGGAACGACGTCGATGCCGATGATCTTGTTGGCGCCGAGTTTGCGGCAGAGCGCGCCCGTCGCAAGTCCCACCGGCCCCAGGCCAGTAATCAGCACGGCGTGATTGCCACTTATCCCGATCTTTTCGAGACCCTCATAGACGGTTCCGAATCCGCAGGCAACCTGGGCGCCATCGGCAAAGGAAAGCTCATCGGGAAGAGCGATCAGATCCTTCTCCTCCGCCACCATGTATCCGGCCATTCCGCCGTCGCGCTGCCATCCATAAGCACGGCGGTACTTCTCGCTGGTGCAGGAGATCATGTAGCCGCGCCGGCAATCGTTGCAAACTCCGCAGCCGGAAATGTGGTACACAATCACGCGATCGCCGGTCTTGAAGCGGCGGCAGCCCTCGCCGGCTGCCACGATCTGGCCGCACGGCTCGTGGCCGGCTATAACTCCCTGGTAGCCTTCGGGGCCCTTCCCCAGATGCTCGTGATAGATACAGCGAATATCCGAACCGCAGATCGTCGAGGCCTTCACGCGCAGCAGCACCTCTCCATGGCCCGGAGCCGGCACGGGCACGGTACGCAGCTCGACGGTGCTGTCTCCGGGCAGGAACGCAGCGGTCATCGTCTCTTTCATCTAACTCATCTCCATTGATTCAACTGGTTGAATGGCCTAAGTGCGCTTCGACTACGCCGGCGTAATCTCGCCGTCGATGTCCCAGAGAGCTTCCCAGGTTTGCTCATCTTTCCACAGGAAGACCTGCCCCTTGATCAACCGGCAGTTGCGGTCGATCCCGGCGATCTCCAGCATCTCTTCCCCGGTCAGCGGATCGCCGGCAGCGCCCGCGAGATTGGCGCGGTAGTTATTGACTGAAAACGGAATTGGCGTTTGTCCGCGCTGGACCGCCCACTTGATGCAAGCCACCGCGGGATGAATTCCATGCCGCTGGGCAATCTTCACGATGACCGGATCTTCGGTGGGCGCGGTGTCTTCGGGAGTGCGGTCGCGCTCCGGCCGTCCCGGCGAGCCAATGGGGCAGTAGCCGATGGGCTGGATGCCGTTCTCCACGACAAATTTGAAAAGCTCGGGCTGCTGAAAATGCGGATGCAGCTCCATCTCGTTCGCCACCGGCTTGATGCGGGCGTCCCGCAGCACCAGTTTCACCTTGGGGATGGTCATGTTGGACGTGCCGATATGCCGCACCAGACCCAGGCGAACCAGCTCTTCCATCTTGCGCCACGTCTTCATGTAGTTCTCATGGATGTAGGGCTTGGCGTCCGGACTGCGGGAGGTCACATCGCAGCCCGGTGGATGGAAGTTCGGAAAAGGCCAATGCACCAGGTACAGATCCAGGTACTCAAGGCGAAGGTCGGAGAGCGACTTGCGGCACGAGGCGATCACATCGTCCTCACCGTGCTTGTCGTTCCACAGCTTCGAAGTGACCCAGAGTTCCTCGCGCTTGACTCCGCCGCGCTGAATTGCCTCGAGCGAGGCGCCGACCTCGGCTTCATTGCCATACACCGAGGCGCAATCGAAGTGCCGGTAGCCAATCGCGGCTGCGCCCTTGACCGCTTCGGCAACCTGCCTCGGGGTGACGCGATCGGACCCGAACGTGCCCAAACCGATAGCCGGCATTGTGGCTCCGGTGTACAACCTTCTTTGTGGAATCGCCGCTGGATCGACGGGGGCCGATCCGCTCTCGTTTGCCTTGTTCATCCTTGCTCCTTGCTGACAAGAAGGCTATCGCTAACCACAGCAACCGTGCAACTGCGCTTTCCCTGGCCGGCGCGAAACGCCCTGTGCGTCCGAAAACAGAACTGGTGAGCCCCAAGCTCGTCATCCGCGCATCGACCCTGCGCAAGTGAACGCGTCGCAGTCTCCCGGACAAAGCTTCCCGCGGGGCAGGCGTCCGGCAGTGTCAGGCGTGCGGACTATCCGGCTCGTTGGCGAGAGATGCCCAGATAAAGCCGAGCAGAAACGCCGAATCCTCGCCTGACAGCGTATCGCTTTGTCCCAGCAGCCTTCGCTGAATGGTTCCTCTGGTCATATCGGCAATGATCCATGCAACTCTTTCAGGGGGCACACTGCGTATCTCGCCTCGCCGGGACGCCTCTTCGATCGCCGACGCCAGGCGGAGCACCGGTTCGCGAAGCCAATCGCGGTATTGACTGCGCGTGAGAGACACGTTTCCCTGTTCGGAGTCCATGATCCGGAAGAATTCCTTCCTTGCCTCCGCGTACTCCAGCCGGACAAGGGTGAAGGCGCCTATCTTGTCTCGCAGGCTCTTGGCCGCATCGATCCGTTCCAGCGTGCTCTTTTTCAGAGCCTTCATGTCGTGATCCAGAACCGCCTTGTAGATCTCCGTCTTGGATCGAAAGTAGAGATAGATCGTTCCCTTTGCGATTCCCGCCTCTTTCGCAATCTCATCCATGATCCCGAGTGCAAATCCTCTGCGCGCAAATACAGATCGAACCGCATCCACGATCTCCGTGCGGCGGAATTCGGAAACTACCTGCCGTTTGCTTTTCATCTAGCCTCGGGCCTTGCGATTCCATCGTTCGAGCGGCAACGGAATTCGACTGACTGCATAGTATACTAACCTGACTATATGGTCAGCACGCAGCGGAATCCGGGGGTCGAGTCCATCGAGTGGAAGCCTTCGGTGAACCCGTGGATGGTTGCGGTCTCCGTGATGCTCGCCACCTTCATGGTAGTGCTCGACTCTTCTGTTGCCAACGTCGCATTGCCGCATATCGCGGGGAATCTGTCGGCTTCAACGGACGAGTCGACATGGGTACTCACCAGTTATCTGGTTTCCAATGCCATCATGCTGCCCGCCGCCGGATGGATTGCGCGGCGCATCGGGCGCAAACGCCTGTTGATGATTTCGATCCTGGTGTTTACCGCCGCCTCCCTGCTCTGCGGGATGGCCGCCAACATGCCGATGCTGATCGTCGCCCGGGTTCTGCAAGGCTTCGGCGGCGGCGGCATGCAGCCTCTGGCCCAGTCCATCCTGCTGGAAAGCTTTCCGCCCCGTAAACACGGAACGGCCATGGCCGTCTATGGCGTCGGCGTCATCGTGGCCCCGGTGATCGGCCCCACCCTGGGCGGATGGATTACCGACAGTTATACCTGGCGCTGGATCTTTTACATCAATCTTCCCATCGGCGTGCTGGCCCTGTTCATGGTGAACCTATTCGTCGAAGACCCTCCCTACCTTCGCCATGCCTTTCGAGGGGCCATCGACTATCTCGGCTTCGGCCTGATGGCTCTCTGGCTGGGGACATTGCAGTTAGTGCTGGACAAGGGCCAGGAGGCGGACTGGTTCGCGGCTCCATGGATTCGATGGACGGCAGCCGTCTCGACGCTGGCGCTGATCGGCTTCATCATCCGCGAACTGACGGACCGAGAGCCAATCGTTCAGTTGCGCGTCTTCCTCGACCGCAACTTTGCCATGGGAACGCTGATTACCTGCATGTACGGCTTCATTCTCTACAGCGCCACGGCGATGCTGCCATTGTTTCTGCAAACGCTGATGGGCTATTCGGCGCTGCAAAGCGGTCTGACCGTGAGTCCGCGCGGCATCGGCGCCATGGCTTCCATGATGATGGTGGGCGTTCTGGTCCGGCGCATCGATGGCCGCCTGCTGATGGCCTTCGGTTTTGCCCTGCTCGGCGCCTCGACCTGGATGCTGGGTAACATCAGTCTGGAAATCGGCATGGCCTCGGTTGTGCTGCCCAACGTGATCAACGGCTTCGCCATGGGCTTCATCTTCGTCCCCCTGACCACCATGACGCTGAGCCGGCTGCACAAGCAGGAGATGGGCAATGCGACCGGCATCTATAACCTGATGCGCAACATAGGCGGCAGCATCGGCATCGCCAGCATCATGACCATGCTGGTGCGCGGCTCCCAGGCTCATCAGAGTTATCTGGCGGCCAACGCCGGCACAGGGAATCCGGTAGCGAGCGGGTTAGTCCGGGGCTTGCAGGTCAAGCTCTTTGCCCAGGGCGCGGATATGGCCACCGCGCATCAAAAGGCTCTGGGAGCACTCTACCGCAGCATGCAACAGCAGTCAGCACTGCTGGCCTATGCCGATAACTTCCGCTTGATTGCCGTTCTCGCGCTGCTGTGCATCCCGCTGATCCTGCTCCTTCAGCGGGTCAAGAAGCTTTAGCCCTCCGCGCGCACCAGCAGGCAGGTAATGTTGTCGTGGCCGCCGGCTTTGTTTGCGGCGTTCACCAGACGGGCGCACACATCGTCGAGAGGACAATCGACGCCGAGCAGGGATTCAATCAAGGCGTCGGGGAGCTCGCGGGTCAGGCCGTCGGAGCAGAGCAGAAACAGGTCGCCTGGCTCGGCTTCCAACTCAAAAATATCCGGCGTGACGTGGCTCTGGGTGCCCAGCGCCCTGGTGATGACGTTCCTGAGCGGGGAGCGCAGGGCTTCGGAGCGGGTCATACGGCCCAGCCGGACCTGCTCCTCAACCAGAGAGTGGTCCAGGGTAAGCTGCTCCACGCGCCGGTTGCGCAGCCGGTAACAGCGGCTGTCGCCGATATTGAGCACCCAGACGTGGCGCTCCTCCACCAGCAGGCCCACCAGCGTGGTGCCCATGCCGCTGAGCTTCTGGTTGCGCCGGGACCGGGAGAAGATCGCCTCGTTGGCGGCGCGGATGGCCTCCTCGGCCGCCAGCGGCAGCGGCGTGGCCTCGCTGCGGCTGGTGAGCAGACGCAGCAACTCGTCTACCGCCAGGGAGCTGGCAATCTCGCCAGCCGCGGCGCCGCCCATGCCGTCACAGACCAGATAGACCCCGTGCTCGACGGAGAAGCCGAATGCATCTTCGTTGGAGGGACGTTTGCGGCCGCGATCGGTAACCGCCGCAGCCGTATAGTGGACAACAGCCGTAGCCAAGAAAAATCTCCCACCCAGCAGTTTACTCCCATCGCTCAGTTTACACGGGTTAGCGAAGGCCGCAGTGCTGAATACAACGGTGGGAGCCATTGAGTACAACGGCTTTCAAGCCAGGCAATACAATCGTGATCAAGCCACTGATTGCCGCGCCCACCTGGGCTAACGGGCCGCCACACTCCTTTGGAGGGAAACGCCGTGAAAAAATGGCCGTGGAGCAAGATTCTTGCCGGGGTCGCCTGCTTGTTGGTCCTGGTGGGCGTGGGGCCTTTGGCCTATGTTTTATGGGAAGGCGCTCACGCTCAGCCGCTGTCAGTACCTCTCTCGCTCAAGCGTGGCGATTACACGTCCCCTTACTTCAGAACATACTTGAGCGGTGCTTACCAAATTCAGTTGGAATGGGCTCGATTTCCGGACCCGCAGACTGTAGTGGACCTGGATTGGAAGATCGTGGACGACAGCGGAGCAGTAATCCAACAAGGAGCCTATAGCGATCGATTACGCGGCGCCAACAATGTGAATCTTGGGGAATATCGACTGAGCTTCGGGCGACGCCAGAGAATCCTAACGAAAGTCAATCAGGACGTTCAAGGGGCTAGCGCCAATGCGAGATTGGAAATCGGCCAGCCGGAGGTGTCGCTGGACATATCCTACGGAATTCTCTTGATCCTCGGTTGGACGGCCATTGTGGGCGGCTTTGGCGTGATCATGCTTCTTGTTCTGCTGATCCGGCGCGTGATTCGGCGGAATGCCTCTGCAGCCGCTTCCTGATCCGAAGCATGCTGAGACCGGCCCACTCAATTTGCTGAAGCAATCAACACCGTCCGTCGGGCAGGACCCGCATCAGTGCGCGGCTTGATTCCCGGCGGCGTCCGGCAACGGAGGCGGCGCGGGCAGTTCGAAAACCTGGATTGCCCCGGCGTTGAGCACGGCCACGCGCCGCCCGGAGGGCGAGATGGCCACATTGCCGCCCGCATCGAGCGCGGGACTGGCCGACGCCTCAAGCGCTACCTTGCCGTTGGCCGCATCCAGAACCCTGACCAACTGCCCTTTCACGTCCTCTCTGTCGAGGGGTGAGTAGGCGTTGACCGCGTGGGTGACTGCCAGGGTCTCCCGCGCCAGCCGCGAGCCATCCGGCGACCTCACCACCAGCGGCCAGACCGCCGCTGCTGAAGTGGAATCCTCCCAAAGGCGGCGACCGTCGGTACCCATCGCCACCAGCTTGCGCCCGCCCGCGGGAGCGCACGCGGTCACCAGCACCTCCCGCTGCGAGACAAAGTCGAAGGCGGGCGAACAGGTCGAGTCCACGCGCCCCAGAATCGTGCTCCCGCCACTGAAATAGCTCAGGTTCAGCAGCCACTGCCCGCCGTTGGCGCGCAAGCTCTCCAGGTAGCCGTCGGAGTTGATGGGAAGATGCACGGTCGAGCGGACGCGGCTCACCAGCATCACCTGCCCGGACTCCCGGCGCAGGATGCGCACCACCAGATCGCTCTGTCCGCCGGGCTTCTGCCCCTCGGCAACCATGCTGGCCCCGGCGGTGGCCGGACTGGCGACCTCGCCGGGCTTGGTTGCGGCCGCCGCGGGCTCGCGGGAGTTGGTCACCAGAAACTGCTCGGTGGGATCGAGCTCAAGCCAGAGCAGCGGCCCCGGGAATCGCAGAAATGGCTTCAACTCCAGCGTGGCGTCGCCCTGCTCGAGGCCGTCGCGGTCGCGAAGCAGGAAGTGGCCGTCCTTGAGCATCCACAGGTAGCGCACCCGGTCGTGTACGGTCCACAGGGCCTCGGCCTCCACCGTCCCCGCCTGCAGCGCCAGCACCACGGCGCGGATCTGGCGCTCGTCGCCCCACGCGCTGTCCCCAGCCTCGCGGCGCATGAGTCCCGGCACGCGAAACGTGAACAGCAGCCGGTTTTCGTCCAGAAAGTCAAGCGAAGCCAGGCTGTTGCGTGCGCCCAGGTAGATGGGGCCGGGCGCGGTAAAACCCAGCGGGTCGACGGGAATGGAAAACACGGGCGGCAGGGAGGGCTTGTCGGGAAGCCGGTCGGGAAGCGAGCGCTCTTTGGCTGAACGGGACTGGTCCAGCACAAACGCGGCGCTGGCCTGTGCCTGCAGCCCCGGCAAGGCACACTGCAACGCGCCGGCCACAGCCAGCCACAGGGCCGCCCGCATCCACACGCTCATCTCGACACTCGTCCCCACACTCGATTCCCCACACCCAATTCAAGAAGCCGATTTGCCATCGAATAGTATTTTCGCCGATGGGGCGGGTTTTGGGCAGTGATACAGCTTCCCTCTCATGTGTGCGACATTAAAGGTGGAATGGCAAAGCACTCGACGACTGGCCGGCGCCTCAGGTTCCTGGGCTACGGCGCCTGCGCGTTGGCCGGGTGCCTGTGGGGCACGGGCTTCTACTTCGGCAGGCTGGCGTTGAACGAGATGAGCGTCGAGCACATGGTGCTCTACCGCTTTCTGTTTGCCTCGCTGGGCATGGCGCCGGTCGTGCTCATCAATTGGAGCCGTTTTCGCCTCACCGGCGACGAGCTTCGCCTGTTGCTGATCTCCGCCGCCTTCGGCGTTCCCATCCAGTTCCTGCTTCAATTCCACGGCCTGGCCCTGACCACTGTGAGCCACGCCTCGCTGATGGTGGGCGCCATGCCGGTGCTGCTGGCCGCCGCGGCCGCGCTCTTTGCCGGTGAACGGCTTGACCGGATCGGCTGGCTCGCCCTTTGCGGTTCCACGGTGGGCGCGGCGCTCATCGTGCTTGGCGGCAGCAGCGGCGCGGCCGCACACGGGGAGTACTCGCTGGTGGGCGATCTGCTCGTCGTCGCCTCGCTCTTCACCGCCCTGGCCTGGATTCTGCTCAGCAAGAAGCTGATGCAGACCCACTCGCCGCCGGTGGTGACCGCTTATACAATCCTCTCCGGCACCGTCATGCTAGCCGTCGTGGTCCTGGGTCCCTGGCTTCTGAATCCACTCCTGAGCCCGTTGACCCATCACAAGGTTCAGCCGCCCCCGTTCGCCCATGTGAGCCCCACCGCCTGGGCGGCACTGGCCATCAGCGGCCTGCTCTGCACGGCCACCACCACGCTGCTCTGGAACTGGGGCATCCACCACGT
>Ga0182014_10004585_pt1 | contig 15773 bp, 14 predicted proteins | sample 612S2DmetaG_FD_120489 | JGI IMG/M metagenome (GOLD analysis project Ga0182014, IMG submission 120489) | Permafrost microbial communities from Stordalen Mire, Sweden - 612S2D metaG | ecosystem: Environmental > Terrestrial > Soil > Wetlands > Permafrost | place: Sweden: Stordalen | collected... | reverse complement strand
TCAAGACCACTTCCAAAGTCCTGCGCAGCATCCAGAAACAACCTGCCAGAGTTGAACGCTATTTCCACCACCCGGACGTGAGCTATGCCGCATAATCGCAATCCTTTCTGGCCGGATCAATAGGCCCTTTTCAAACGCTGTATGGATCTCTGAGTTTGCCCCAGTTGTCCTGGTGACTGGAGCTATCCTGTCGCTGCGATACGTATGTGCGCTCCTTGGGTGGAAATACGCACCACCCGCGCTGAAGCGTTTGGCGATCATTTGGCCACCGCTACTCCTTGTGACGCTCGTATTTGGTCAGCTTAACGAGCCGAGGCAATTCAACGCAGATATTCCGCTGGCGGTCGGCCTGTTACTTGTGTATGTAAGGCATGTATTTAGCCTTCCGGAATCTGCGCCTGTTGGTTTGGATCGCCTGCGCTAGCTCAGCATGAAGTGTTATCAGGCGCGGGTATAAGTATCCGGTCTATCGGCTACGGTGCCAGAAGTTTCTAGAACCAGAAAATCGGCATTGCCAGTTCTGTCCAAGCGAAAAACAAGCCAGTAGGGTGTTCAGTGTGGATCAGGAGCGAAGCTAATTCTGTGTGACTCGGATTATATGTACGTTCCGAACTCACCGTTACGACCTCTCTATCGAAGCAAGATGGTCCTCAAAGTTGCAAATTGATTGCTCCGGGTTGTCATTCATAACTGCCTGCGGCAGTCAGAATGTGGATCGGTGTTGATAAGTGTTTTTCGGAAGGAAGCATGAGCTGGCTGAATAACGGTCATATCCTGCGGGAGGACGGAGCGAAGAAGAGGCTGTGGATTGTCAGAATTGGGGATTGTGCAGCCGGTAAGTGCGCCCCGTTATCGTTAATGAGTATGGGAAGGCGCGCTGTATTGCTAGCGCAATTGGAATGAGCGGTATTCTTGCCGCGCTTCTTCGCCATGCAGCTGTGGCGCCGATGCTAGAGCTCGGCAGGGGACTTTCCAATCCGCCACGTAGACGCACTCGGAGCGAAGGCGACGAAGTTGGAGTGTAGTCGAGACGACTGAAGTCGGATGGATAAGCTAACGGAGGATGACAGATCTTGGTTATAAATCAGACTCATGCGATACGGGACGCGCTCGCCTTGCAGCGGACGGGGACCAGTTTCGAAATGGGGGCGACCGTTGCACAGATGGAGAAGAACTGTTTCGAACGTGGCACTTCGGGTTCTTTTGACTTTCTTGGGAAGGTCCCGCAATTGCTGCGGCGAAAGACATCTACCGGATGGTTCTTGCCGCAAATAGACGGACTGCGATTTATCGCGATTCTTTTTGTCGTCATCTCCCATGTCGTCATCTATACGACGGATCTAACGCAAACTAACGACGTTCGCTGGCTAGAGGTCGCGCGTCTTAACCTGGCTCGCGGCGTTGAGCTTTTCTTTGTCATCAGCGGGTTCGTCATCGCGATGCCATTCGTCAACGCAGCGAGGGGTGATAAACCGCAAGTTAGGCTTAGTGAATACTTCCTGCGCCGTCTTACTCGCCTTGAGCCGCCATTTCTCGTGGCGATGTTTCTGACCTTCGCCGCGCTGGTATTGGTTCACGGCTCGGCAGCGCGCCCTTTGCTGGGGCACATGCTGGCTACTTGCACTTATACCCACGGCTTGATCTATCGCTCCAAAAGCCCGATAGCTTTCATCACGTGGTCGCTGGAGATCGAGGTGCAGTTTTACATCGTCGCGCCGGTCATCCTTCGATTGTTGCGTCTTTCGCGGCTGCCCCGCAGGCTGGTGCTGGCATTGGTGGGATTGACGGCCGCCGGAGCTACTGCGTTTCTGTCTTCGCGAAGCAGTTACACAACCGTCATACTTCCAGCATGGCTCAGCTTTTTCGTTTCCGGCATCATCGTTGCGGATTTGGCACAGGAAGCAAACTTTTGGACGCAGAAGTTGCGCTCGTTCTATTGGGACGCCTTCGGAATTGTAGCTGCGGTAGTTGCGTTCGCCTTGCTGAACGATTCTTGGGCCAACGGTCCAGCGGGGGCGCTCCTGTACGGAATTTGTCTCTTGGCCGCTTTTCGTGGCAAGATACTGTCGAGTTTCTTGTCACTTTCCTGGATAACCGCAACGGGTGGCATGTGCTACACGATTTATCTGTTTCACGAGCCAGCGGTATACTTTCTAGGTCATATCACAAGGTTGGCTTTCCGTGGTCGGGATCTGCTATGGAATCTCCCGGTCCAGTTTGCGCTTATGTTTCCCCTGCTGTTTGTCGTCTGTTCAGCGCTCTTCCTGATTCTCGAGAAACCATGCATGAACAAGCATTGGCCTCGCGATCTGGCATCCTGGGTTCGTTGCCGGCGTGCTTTCGCCAAGCGATTGACATCGGTGCAGAGATCCGAGCGCGCGCAGACGCCGCTCTTATAACGACACGGAGAACAATCTCAATCAATGATCCTTTTGTCTTACGACTACCCTCCCAACGATGGCGGCATTGCGCGGCTTTGTGAAGCGATAGCTATAGGTGGGGTGCGGCTTGGGATTCCGGTTCACGTGGTGGCGCCACATTCGCCAAACGGGAGGACGGATACGTCTGCTACCGAACCAGAAACCAGGGTTCATTTCCGGCGACCGCGGCGCGAGTGGAATATCTATTGGGTGTTGCGGCATCTTCGCACTTCAGGGCCAGTTGTCACCGGGCTTTGGTATCCGGACGGACTTCTGGCATGGCTGGCGGGGAATAGGCCCCTTGTGATACTGGCTCACGGCTCCGAGCTGATGCCAGCACGCGCGGCTTGGCGGAGGGGAATGTGGCAGTTGCTCCAGCGCTGGATCTGCGAGTCGGCCAACCTGGTTGTTGCAAATAGCGAATACACACGGCTGTTGGTATTGCGCAGCAGTCCAAAAGCCAAGGTCGTTGCAATCCCTCTAGGAGTCGACCACAAACGATTTACCCCGGAAGGACGGGAGAATGCGCGGGAGAGACTGGGTGTGGCGGGGAAGCTGGTGCTCTCCTCCGTTTCCCGGCTTCATGCATACAAGGGACATGAGACTGTGCTCCGGGCGCTGGCGCAGCTGCCGGAGATGGTCAGGCGACGTTTCGTGTACCTGGTTGCGGGGAAGGGACCATACGAGTTGGCTCTACGAAGCGAAGCAGACCGTCTGGGCTTGGGTTCAACTATGCGCTGGCTTGGCTTCGTGCCGGAGGAGGATCTGCCGGAGCTGTATCGGGCCTCCGATCTCTTTGTCCTTTGCACACGCGAGACAACCGACCAGCAAGAGGTGGAAGGGTTCGGAATGGTATTTTTGGAGGCGCAAGCCTGCGGCACGCCGGTGGTTGGTACGAGAACGGGTGGAATCCCCGACGCGGTTCGGGAGGGCGAAGGCGGGTGGCTGATCGATCAAGATGATGCAACAGCTCTGGCTCGAGTTCTGGCTCAATTGGCCGAGGATCCGGCGCCGTTTCGCGCGGCCGGAGTCGCGGCAAGAAAGCGGGTTGAGCGCGAGTGCACCTGGGACCATTACATGGAGCGCTTTCTGTCGGCCCTAAGCGCACAGGGGATCCAACTTGGCTGAACAGGGTGTCACTGTCGTCGTTCCCACTCTGAACCGGAATGATGTTCTACTGGATTGCCTTGAGGATCTACTCCAGCAAAGCTACCGGCCACTGGAGATTCTCATAGTGGACCAGTCGGATCATTCCTCTCCGGAATTAGAGCAACTCGTAGCGCAGCATAGCGAGATCATCCAGTGGTGTCGCGTCGACTTCCGGGGTCTCCCGGCGGCCCGGAATTTCGGCTGGCGGCACGCAAAGCACGAAGCTATCGTCTTCGTGGATGATGACATCCGCTGTGGCCCGTCGCTGGTGGCTGAGCACTTTCGGTCGCTGCATATGCTTAATGTGGGTGTAGTGGCGGGGGGCATTGAGGAAGCCCGAGGAGAACAGAACACGCCTCGCCGCGTTGGGCGTTTCAACCGCTGGACGGCGACCCCGGAGCGTACCTTTTCAACATTTGTGGAAGGTGAGGTAGACCATGCTCCCGGGTGCAATTTCTCCGCGTGGCACGAAGTCCTGGACAGGACAGGTGGCTTCGATGAGACGTTGCAGGTTGGGGCGGCATTGTATGAGGAGACGGACTTCTGCCTGCGTGCTCAACGGGCAGGATCCCGAATCTACTTCAATGGGCGCGCTCGCCTCACGCATCTGGCCGTCGGTGGTGGCGGGTGCCGTGTGCGTGACATATCGGCTTACGTCTATGGCTTGGCGCACAACCGCGGTCTCATGATGCGGCGGCACCTAGCTTGGTTTCATCTCCCAACTGCGGCTCTCCGGCTGGGCATGTTGTGCGTATCGTATGCGGCGCATTACAGAACACCTGTCGCAGTTATCTCCGGTTTGAAAGGAGCCGTTGCCGGTTGGCACGCGGCTAGACGGTCGTTTCTATGCCTCTGAGAAATGTTCTGTTTCGTTCAGGACAAGGATTGGAATCGAGACGGAAATCGGTGCGGTTTCGCGAACGGTTGTGGTTATTTTTCCTGCCACTCATGTTTCTTCCGGACTTAGGTTTCCGCCGCGCAACGGCGCTGGGAACGCTCGATATCGGCGATTACCTTATCCTCCCGTACATTATCCTGCTGCTGGTTGCCAAGGGCCACGCCTGTCCCCGCTACTCCAAAGGGCTGCGGTATGTGCTGGTTGCCTTTGTGGCGTGGGCGCTCGTGGGGGTGTTAACCATCAATGTCCGTTACGACTATGGTTTTGACTATAGTACCATGACTTTTAGTCTCCTAAAGATAGCTAAACTAGTGTTGTATGGTCTAGCTGGCGTCCTTACAATGACCAAAGTTAACGGTAGCCACGTGCGGCGCGAGTTTCACTGGTCGCTGCTTGGAGTGATCATCGTTATGGCTATTAGCCTCTTGTTGGGACCAGGGAAAGATATCGAGGACAAGACCAATATGGGCTACATAAGCCACAATTATCTTAGCGTCACTGCAGCGATCCTGTTTTCTTATTGCAGCGGCTTACTGGCTTCCGGGTACGGGTCGAAGCGATGGAAGTTGGCTGCTGCAGTAACCTTAGTATTCGGCTTGGCTGGGATATTAATGTCCGAGGGGCGGGGTGGCTGGGTGGCCACGATACTTGCGGTTCTATATGTTATGTGGCGAAAGGGCTTAAGAAGAGAAATCATTGCCCTTGTCGCCGGATTCCTGATGATAGGGTATGTTAGCTACAGAGAGTTCCCTTCGTTTCAACAAAGGCTTGACTTCACCGTGTCACCAGATCTCAGGTCCCAGACCGGTGAAACCACGAACATCGCAGGCCTGGATGAGGGAGGCCGCATCGAGAATTGGTCAGAGATCGAAAACTTCGCAAACGCGCCTTTCTGGGGAACTGGATTCTACCATCGCGCTGGGCTCAGCGGCATCTGGTGGAACGGCAGTCATAACTTCTTTATTCAGATGTTCTTGGAAACGGGTTTCGCCGGAGGCGGTCTGATCCTTCTAGCATTCGCACGAATGTGGGTGGAAGCGGGTTCTCGCGTTGCCCAACAGGCCCTATTGACGACGCCCCTTCGGGCGGCACTCATCGCCGCGGTGGCAGGAGGAATGAGCGGTGACTACTATTATGGGGGGATTGCGCTGCTGGCTGTGTTCTTGGTGTATGCGCCCACGGGAGCCTTGCCAAGGATGCGCAAAGCGCACGTCGTTGAGTACGTGCCTAGGTTGGCCTACCAACCGGTTGCAGAAAAAGGGACGAATTGGACCCGCTAATCTCAGTGCAAATGCCGTGCTATAACTGCGCTGGCACTCTGCCAATGGCGCTGGCGTCCTTGATCGCACAGACTTACAAGAACTGGGAGTGCATCATTGTCAATGATGGATCCACCGACGACACCGAAGAGGTCGTGAATAAAATTCAAGATACGCGAATCCGCTACGTCCGACAGTGCAATAGCGGAAGGGGCGTAGCCCGTCAGGTGGCTCTGCAGGCGTCAAGCGGGGACTTCATTGCTATGTTGGACGCGGACGATTGGTGGTATCCGTGGAAGCTCGAAAGGCAAGTCAAGTTCCTGAACGAGGACCAACGTATCGCTATTCTTGGTGCGGGCATGGCTATCGTGGATGCCACCTGCCATCTCGTGGGTGTCCGAGGGCGAGGAGAGCGCAGCCAGCTTGTGCCAATGCGAATGGCCCGACTGACCGCTCCGCCCATGGCGTTCGCGCCATGCATCTTGCGCCGCGAGGTTGCGCTGAAAGCTAATTTCGACGCGGCATTCACAGTAGCGGAGGATGCGGATTTTCTGCTCAGGATCTTGGCAGAAGGCAACGCTTATTGTGTTCTTCCGGAAGTGATGTACGTTTACACGGAATACCAAACGGTGAATCTGAAGAAGATGTTAACCATGAATGCTTTTGTTCGGCGCATGTTATGGGCGCAGCGAGGGGGTTTTCCTATCGCCAGCCGCCTACGCATTTGCGAGACCTTTCTCAAAGATACGATTTACTTTATTGCTTGCACCTGCGGCCAGCGAGACTGGCTTGTTCGAAGGCGTTCGAGTTTCCCCGGTGAGCAGGAACAGCAGGAGTTTGACAAGGCGCTAATGGTCGTTCTGGAGACGAAGCGAAGGATTTTCGGAGCCGATACGAGCCTGGATACTGCCAATGAGGATGCAGCGCGAAATGTCACGCATGAATAACCGTAAACAGGTAATCATAATCCAGACAACGGTTCCGACGACTCTTGAGGCCTTCTTCCGAGGTCAACTGAGATGGCTCCAGGAGCATGGATTTGAGGTGCACGCGGTGTCGTCACCCGGCGATGCTCTCAGTACTGTTGCCCAACGAGAGGGCGTTACGGTTCACGCCATCGAGATGAGTCGGAGTATCTCGCCCCTTGCCGATCTGCGCAGCTTGTTTTTGTTGGTACGCTTGTACCGCCAACTCCGCCCGGGGATCGTTCATGGGTTCACACCCAAGGCAGGCTTTCTTGGGATGCTCGCGAGCTGGATAGCAAGAGTACCTATCAGGGCATATACAATCTTTGGAATTCCTCCGGATAGGAAGAAAGTGATTAACCGCATTTTCTACATGATAGAACGCATTTCGTGTACTCTGGCGCACGTAGTTTTCTGCGAGTCCGAGTCGATCCGGGGGTTAGTACTTGAAAACAATGTCGCATCGCAGGTTAAGACAAGTGTCCTCGCAGCGTGGAGTTTAAACACCGTCAGCGCGATCCTAGATAGATCTAACTCGCGAGTGGAGGATCGGCGCAGGCTGCGCAAAGAGCTATGCATCCCGAAAGATGCCTTGGTGATGGGATACGTTGGGCGAATTGTCCCTGACAAAGGAATTCAGGAATTGCTGGATTCTCACCGCGCCCTTATTAATGAGTTTCCTGGCTTATACCTACTGCTCGTCGGAGAGTTCGAACGCGAGCATCCACTGAGTCCTGCGATTTTACGTTATCTAAAGAGCGCCCCTCGACTGTTATGTGTCGGCTTCCAGAGGGATGTGGCGTCGTATCTGGCAGTTATGGATGTACTTGTCCATCCGTCATACCGAGAAGGTCTTCCGACCGCACCATTGGAAGCGTCTGCCATGGGTTTGCCGGTCGTATCAACCGACATACCGGGGTGCGTAGATGCGGTTCAACACGGCAAGACGGGCATCCTTGTTCCACCTCGGGACTCGGCCACTTTGACCGATGCCATTCGAATGCTATTGCTAGACCCAAAGTTGCGTGGGCAAATGGGCGAAGCAGGTCGCCAGTTGGTGTTGCAGTGTGGTAACGCAATGAAAACGTGGGAAGCACTTCTAGATCGATATAAGTTGCTTCTTTCCAAAAGCACAGCATAACAATCATTGCATTCCATTGTAGTGAGACACGGCGCTAGTTCCCAATTTAGCTGTGTCGAAGTGCGGCAGCTAACGAGCGTTCATATGCCCGAAACGAAATCTGTGCGGATCTATAAATAACCCAGATGAGACAGCGTTCAGAGTCACGTATGCTAAACCCAGAGGCGGAAAGTGCGCCGAGATCGGTCTGTTTTGTCGTTTCCAGCCCAGAAACTGTCAAGGCGTTCCTGACGGACCAAATCAACACCCTGAGCGAGCGCTACCAAGTGTGCCTTGTTGTCAATCTCGCGAAAGGTGATTCTCTCCCGGACCTTAACGCAAGAGTTGAAGTTATAACCGCTAAAATCGTTAGGAACATCTCGGTATTTTGCGATTTGCATGCGGTCATCTTCCTTGTTGCACTGTTCACACGCAGAAAGTTTTATGCCGTCCACTCGGTGACTCCCAAAGCAGGCTTTTTGGCTGTTCTTGCGGGCGTCATTGCTCGAGTTCCCGTGAGGATCCATACGTTTACCGGGCAGGTGTGGGCCACACGCTCCGGGCTTTCCAGACTAATGCTCAAAACCGCGGATAAAGCGCTGGCGCGCATGGCCACCCATATTTTGATCGATAGCCATTCGCAGCGCGACTTCCTGTTACGCGAAGGAGTTGTATCTGATAAGAAATCTCGCGTCCTAGCCAGCGGGTCGATTTGCGGCGTTGACCCATCCAAGTTCCGTCCCGACCGTGAGCTCAGACAGAGAATTCGGCAACGTGAGGGAATACCCGAAGATTGCGTGGTGTTTCTCAATCTTGGAAGACTGAAGCTAGACAAGGGCGTTCTAGACCTAGCTCTGGCATTCGCGCGGATAGGTGCGGACCACCCCAAAGCGTGGCTGCTCGTAGTGGGACCCGATGAAGAAGGTTTGCGGCCGCGTATGGAACAGATTTGCTCAAGAGTTGGCAGCAGGCTCCGTTTCGTTGGTCACACGGACATGCCGCAAGAATACATGGCAGGCGCCGACGTACTGTGTCTTCCGAGTTACCGTGAGGGCTTTGGCAACGTGATCATCGAGGCGGCAGCCGTGGGCATTCCGGCTGTGGCCTCCAACATATACGGGATCACCGACGCGATTGAAGCGAATGTAACCGGCCTTCTGCACGCCGCTGGCGAAGTGGCTGACCTGCACTCGAAGATGAAGCAGATGATGGACGACCCAGTATTGCGCATGAAGATGGGAGCGAATGCGCAGCTCCGAGCACACCGGATGTTTTCTAAGGAACTCATAATGTTAGCATTACTTGATTTTTATGGCACTGTAGTAGGGTGCGTTTGTTAACGACCGCGACTGGCGACTATGCACGCGACGGAGAAGGACTCACGTTGGTCGAAGACAAGAAACCGTATGTTCTGTCAAATTGACATGACCCGTGTAAAGCGCGTCTTTGACCTTGTGGTTGGATCGACGTTGTTGCTTGCCTCCTGCCCTGTCGCAGCCCTCGTGGCAGTCGCCATAAGAATCAAACTTGGGCGGCCGATCATATTCAGTCACCAACGCATCGGATTGCATGACAAGCCGTTCCAGTTTCACAAGTTCCGAACGATGACAAATGCATGCGATACGCGAAGCTGTTTGCTGCCCGATTCTGATCGCATGACCAGCCTCGGGGAAAAATTGAGGCGTTTTAGCTTGGATGAGTTGCCACAACTTTGGAACGTCCTCAAGGGCGACATGAGTCTGGTTGGGCCAAGGCCGTTGCTGCCTGAATATGTTGCGCGCTACAACACATATCAACGGCGGCGGCATGAGGTCAAGCCGGGTATAACGGGTTGGGCCCAGGTCAACGGCCGCAATGCGCTCACGTGGGAACAGAAGTTCGATCTCGATGTTTGGTACGTCGACCATTGGAGTCTATGGTTGGACATCAAGATACTCCGGTTGACTGTGCTGAAGGTACTGAAGCGGGACGGCATCAGCCAGGATGGGCATGCTACCATGCCCGAATTTCTCGGAACTGTGGATATCAATGAAAGCCATGACTAATCTCTTACTGATCTGGGGTGCTGGGGGCCACGGAAAGGTCGTTCTAGACACTGCCCGTAGCACCGGACGTTTCGAGCGCATCGTATTCCTGGACGACGACTCTGTGAAAGCCGGTCATACGTTTTGCGATTGCCCGCTCATCAGCGGACCCGAGGAACTGCATCGCTTCGCTGGAGGCGCCTTCATCGTCGCCATAGGTGATAACCGCACTCGAGCCCGGTGTTTTGGCAGCGCGCTAGAAAACGGGCTCTTGCCCACGGCTCTTGTTCACACGACTGCTGTCATTGCTTCTTCGGCAAGCATCGGACGAGGGACCGTAGTAATGCCCGGAGTCATCGTCAATGCCGGCGCGGTTATCGGAGAAAACTGCATCATCAACACGGGAGCGATTGTCGAGCACGATTGCCGGATAGCCAATCACGTCCACATCTCGCCGCGCGTTGTCCTGGGCGGGGGGGTGTGTGTCGGACCGCTCGCGCATATTGGAATTGGCGCGGTTGTCCTGCCCGACGCCACAGTGGGCGAGGAGTCCATCGTGGGTGCCGGGGCAGTTGTTCTTCGAGAAGCGCCCGCGCACTGCACTTCGGTCGGAGTGCCTGCCAAAGCGTTGCTATGCGCAGCCGGCTCACAGATATGAAACGAATCTTGCTCTCAGTGCCACACATGGGCGGTGCGGAACAGATATACGTCAATGAGGCGTTCGCTACGAACTGGTTGTCCACCGTTGGCCCGAACATCGTGGCATTCGAAAAGGAGTTTGGGAGCCGCATCGGTCTACCGGCAGTTGCGCTTGGCAACTGTACTGCAGCCATTCACCTCGGTCTGCGTCTTCTCGGCGTGGGTTCTGGCGACGAAGTCTTCTGTTCTACGCTCACGTTTGTCGCAGGGTGTAATCCAGTCCACTATCTGGGTGCGGAGCCGGTCTTTCTTGATAGCGACTACGCCAACTGGAACCTGGACCCCAACGTCCTCGAAGACGCTCTCCACGACCGCGCACTGCGCAACAAATTGCCTCGCGCTCTAATTGTCGTGCACCTCTATGGACAGTGCGCCGACCTGGAGCCGATCATGGCTCTTTGCAATCAGTATGGGGTGCCGGTGCTCGAAGACGCGGCTGAAGCCCTGGGCAGCACATATCGGGGTCGGCCCGCCGGGTCAATCGGCGACATTGGAGCGTTCTCTTTCAACGGGAACAAGATCATCACCACAACCGGCGGCGGTATGCTCGTCTCCCGCAACGCCGCCTGGGTGGAAAAGGCGCGTTTCTGGTCGCAGCAGGCCCGCGACCCCGGACTCGCCTACGAACACTCGGAGATGGGCTACAACTACCGCATGAGCAACGTGCTGGCAGGCATTGGCCGAGGTCAGCTCGAGGTTCTCGATTTGCGTGTCAAACAGCGCCGCGCCATCGCGTTCCGCTATCGCGACGCATTTGCCGACCTTCCAGGGATTACCTTAATGCCCCAGGCACCGTACGGCCTCCACACAAACTGGCTGAGCTGCTTCCTCATCGACGAGCGAGAATTCGGCTTGTCTAGAGATGCACTGATCCGGGCGCTCGATGAAGCGAACGTGGAGTCCCGCCCGGTATGGAAGCCAATGCACTTGCAGCCGCTGTATGCGGGATGTGAACGCTATGGCGGAGAGGTGGCAGAGGACTTGTTCAGGCGAGGGATATGCTTGCCAAGTTCGAGCAGCCTGCCCGAGGAAGATCAGTTACATGTCATCAATAGCGTTCGAAAAGCGGCTGGTGCGAACGCGTTGACGCAGATGGTTCATACGGAATGCCTCGCGGAAGCTGGGCAATTGGGGTCAGCCGGGAAAGGAAGCAGAATATGCGTAAAACGCGTGGATTCATAGAAGGCCTCAAGGCAATGCACCGGCCGATCGTTATGGCTGTGCAGGTCTGGATATTTGCATGCTCGGGAGTGGCGGCATTTCTACTGCGGTTCGACTTCAGCCTACCGTCTGCCTACCTTCGCCATCTGGGTTATGCACTTTCGATCTGGATTGTTGTCAAAGTTGCCGTGTTCCATGTGGCGAAGCTCGATCGGGGTTTGTGGCGGTACCTGTCTGTAGCTGATCTTTTCCGGATTGCCTTCGGCAACCTTGCTGCCTCGGCCGTAAGTTGCATTCTAATCGTATTGATCGCGCCGTCTGGATTCCCGCGATCAATATACGTCCTCGATCTGATGGTCTGCTTCCTGGCCACGAGCGGGATTCGACTGATGTTGCGCATGATGTTGGAGGTCACCTCACATGCGCAGAGCGGCGAGGGCTTGGAAAAGCGTACGCTGATCTACGGGGCGGGTGACGCGGGCATCACTCTACTCAGAGAGATTCGGAACAATCCGAAATTGTCGTATCGCGTTTTAGGGTTTCTGGACGACCGGCCGGGCAAAAAGGGCCTACACCTTGCTGGTGTGCCGGTGCTTGGAGGGGGCGACGAAGCTGAGTCGCTGGTAAGAAAGCACGATGCTGAGATGATTCTGATTGCCATCCCCTCGGCCACGGGTACCGAGATGACCCGAATCCTGAAACTGTGTTACGCAGCGGGTGCGGAGTGCAAGACTGTGCCAGGGTTGGCGGAGGTGATTGAGGGGAATGCCCTCGCTGGACAGATTCGAGAGGTCGCGGTGGAGGATCTGCTGGGCCGGACCCCTGTGCGCCTTGAAGAGGGCCAGATTCGCGGCACACTCGAAGGTAGAGTCGTGCTCGTTACGGGCGCGGCTGGGTCCATCGGTTCCGAACTTTGTCGGCAGATAGCGCGTTTCCGCCCCGCCGGAATCGTCGGATTTGAAATCGCCGAGTCGCCGCTGTTCGAGATCGATCGCGAAATGCGCCAGAAGTTCCCGCTGGTCCCGTTTTACCCGGCGATTGGGAGCATTCAGAATAGCGCCCGCCTCGACGACGTCCTGCGCCAATACAGGCCAAAGGCTGTCTATCATGCCGCGGCATATAAGCATGTTCCGCTCATGGAAACGCACGTCTTCGAGGCGATCGAGAACAACGTCTTCGGAACCTATAACCTGGCCCTGGCCGCAGCGGAGCATGGGGTCGAAGACTTCCTCATGATTTCCTCCGACAAGGCGGTCCGGCCCACGAGCGTCATGGGCGCCACCAAGCGCGTCGCCGAACTTCTCCTGCTCGCGCTTCAGAACGGTCGCACCAAATACGTGGCCGTTCGTTTCGGCAACGTACTCGGCTCCAACGGCAGCGTTATCCCCATCTTCAAGAAGCAGATCGCTGCCGGCGGACCTGTCACTGTGACGCACCCCGAGATGCGCCGCTTCTTCATGACCATTCCTGAAGCCTGCCAGCTTGTGCTGCAAGCTTCGGCAATCGGAAAAGGCGGCCAAATCTGCGTTCTAGACATGGGCCAGCCGGTCAAGATCGTGGACCTTGCGAGGAACCTCATTTTGCTCTCAGGGCTCATGCCAGATGAAGACATTAAGGTCGAATTCACTGGTATGCGTCCCGGCGAAAAGCTATACGAAGAACTCAGCTCACTTCTTGAAGACACGGTCCCGACTGAACATGAAAAGATCCGCATCTTCACGGGTGACGGCATGCCGGAGAGAGACATCCAAGGCTTGCTCGATTCCCTCCATGAGATTTGCGAGGCTCGCGATACCGGCCGCTTGGCGGTCGCTCTCAAAGAAATTGTTCTGGACTACAGCCCCAGCACCCACCTGCTGAAGCGCATCATCAAACATCGAGACCGCCCCGCCGTTGCGGTGGCATCCAATTGATCCCGTATGAGGTGCAGACAGCGCTCAACACCCTGCAGTTGCCGACTGCGTCGTAATCGTCACGGATCACAAGGCTTATGACCACGCATCCCTGCCCTCTGTGCCAACATGAGTGAGACAAGTAGCCCCTCAATAATTACTGTAGGGCGGGGAAAGAAATCTCACTTTGATAAGCATGATCAAGACAAGCTCTTCCTCCGCTGCGTTGGCAGCTTCTCCGCTACGCTCCGAAGCTGCCAACGCAGCGGGCGCCCCGGCGCCAGGTCCTCGGCCGCCGGTTCCCGATTCCGAAGTGATCGCCCGACCGCGCCGGCGCAGCTTCACCGCCGAGTATAAGCGCTCGATCCTCGACCAGGCCGACGCGGCTCAGGATGCCGGCGCCGTGGGTCTTCTGCTGAGGCGCGAGGGGCTTTACTCCTCGCACCTGACCACCTGGAAGCGGCAGCGGAAGCAAGGATCGATCGATGCGCTCACGCCCAAGAAGCGCGGCCCCAAAGTGGTTGTCAGTCCTCTGGTCAAGGAGAACCGGGAACTGCAGGCCGCCAATCTCCGCTTGACCAAGAAGCTGAAGAACGCTGAGTTGATCATCGAGGTCCAAAAAAAAGTGGCTGGTGCGCCGGGATAAAACCGGCATCCATGTAAGTCATCTGTCAAGAGGAAACGCAAGAATATTTGGACGCGCTCGGGAGAGCGCGTGCTGAAGTGCGTTTTTACGCGCCGCCGTGAATGCTGATCGGTCACCGGAACGGAACGCCGAAGCCGAAACGGAGCATTCATAAGCGGAGTGAAGGCGTAGGTGGGTCGTTCCGGTGAATCGCCCATGCGCTTCGCCGGTCTGTCTCCACAACTGCAGCAATCAGGAATCATCTGCGCATTCGTGCCTCTCGGCGGATGGTCCATGCAATCAGCAGGACCGGACATCCATTTGCAGCCTCAGGCTCACATGAGCCGTCGCAGAAGATTGAGTGTGTGTTCTCTGCCAGTCCCGAAACATAGAGAAGGGAGCCTCGGAAGTCGCCTTCGTCGCCCCGGCCGGTTTCTGCAGGACCTGGCAGCCTGCGCATCGATAATCCTGACCGTCATTTCAACAGGAAAGCGGGTTACGCCACCGCCTTGCCTGCCATCCTTTCGAAAACGATGAAATCCTGTTGCCGGCGCTCGACCGCGAGCATGTAGGCAACCAGCTTTCTGGCCACGGCCAGCGTGGCTCGGTTTCTGTTCCCTTTCTGCATCTCCTGATCGCGAACAAGCGCCAAGTCGGATGAATACCGGGGAGCCAGCTTGGCCGCCTCGACCAGTGTTGTTTGTAGATGCTTGTTCCTTTGCTTGGAGATCGGTGTCCGCATCATCTTGTCGGCGGAGCTCTTCTCCGCGCTGCACAGTCCACAGTAGCTGATGGCCTGCTTGACCGATTGGAAGCGCGCAAAATCTCCGATCTCCAATATCCAGGTCAGGGCGGTAATCGGACCCACGCCCGGAATCGTCTTCAATCGCCGTAGCCGCTCGGAAAGCAGAGGATCGTTTTCCAGTGAGCTGATCAGAGCCTGGTCCAACCGTTGCGATCGCTGGATATGCTCCCGGCCGAGCTGCAGCAGCGGCCGTATGCTTTCGTTGATCTCGCCGCAAGTCAACAGCTCCGAGAAATATCCGACCCGGTGCAGTCGCTGCTTGTCGTAGCTGATTCCGTCCTCCATCAACAGACATGCCACACGGTTCTTCATCTGCACCATCTGCTTTACGATCAGATTCCGATAGCGCAACGTCCGGCGCCGTTCGCGGATAGCCTGCGAGGACATGTGGCACTCCGGCAGAAAGTCGCAGCGCAGGCAGTCGGCGATCTTGCTGGCGTCGATCCGGTCGTTCTTCTTCTTGGCCGCAGCAATGGCCCGCAGTATGTGCGGGTGCGCCACCTTCACAGCCTCGGCATGAGGAAGCAGGTGATCGTAGATCCAGCCGGTGAAGACCGTCGCTTCCATGGCGATCATCCGCGGTTGGGGCAGGGTGCGGAGCCAGTCGTCCAGCTGCTGCCGCGTGGAGCCTACCTTGCCCTCCATATGCACACGACCGGCCGCGTCCTTCACGCAGTAGCTGATCGTCTTCTTGTGTACATCCAGCCCAATGAAGTACATATGCTCTGAGGAGCCTCCGAGGGAGTTCTCTGAATC
>Ga0182014_10004582_pt1 | contig 15779 bp, 10 predicted proteins | sample 612S2DmetaG_FD_120489 | JGI IMG/M metagenome (GOLD analysis project Ga0182014, IMG submission 120489) | Permafrost microbial communities from Stordalen Mire, Sweden - 612S2D metaG | ecosystem: Environmental > Terrestrial > Soil > Wetlands > Permafrost | place: Sweden: Stordalen | collected... | reverse complement strand
TTCGGCCAGCCGTAGCCGCTCCACCGGCCGTCCACCAACGAGGTGCTCCTCCACAATCTCCTCCGCGTCCTCGGGCCGCACGTTGCCATACCACACCGCCTCGGGGTAAACCACTACCGTTGGACCGTGCTCGCACTGGTCCAGGCAGCCTGATTTGTTGATGCGCACCTTGGTTCCCAGCCCGGCCGCCTTGACTAGCTGCTGCAATCGGACGTGCAACTCGCTTGTGCCATCGGCGGTGCAAGAGGGCCGAGGCGCACCGTCGGGTCGCGCGTTGTGGCAGACAAAGACGTGGCGTTCAAATGCCGGCAAGCAGAATTCCTCCTCAATGGGTACAGATTGAGAATATAGCCGCAGCATGATTCCGGCCAGTCGCAGGCAACCGAAGATTGGACTGCTCTCAGACGCGTGCAGTCCAAAAGGGGATCCCACCCTAGCCGCAAGAACAAAAACGCGGCGGGGGTGGGGTAACCAGTATTGATAGAACACCTAGGTCTTTGACTGCATGAAGTTGTACCAATGTGGGTGCACCATCCATTCCGCAATTTCACCGCGGAATGGGTGGGAAAGCACTAAATCATACGGTAAAAAACCTAGCGGTTACAAACCTATTGCTTTTTGGGGTACCCTACGCAGACGGTCAGGATTTCGTAGGGATGAATGGGCACTCTGACGGCATTGTCCGCGATCGTCAGCGGCAGGCCCTCCGGCTTTTCCATTAAATTCGTGACCGTGGCTCCGGTTGCTCCGTCCGGCAGATGAATCTCCACCTCGCTTGCTTTTCCAGCCCATTCATAAACGCGGAAGATCAGCCCATCGGCGTCTTCGGCCTTCTTGAGCGCTGTCAGCACCACATTCTCAGGCTTCACAGTCACGTAGCTATGCTCCGCCGGAAGGCTGCCGGTGTGCGCCTGCACCTGGGTTGCCTGCAACTCGTAGTTGTATTCGTAGCCGCGGCGGACGGTGAGCGCCTGCTTCCAGTCGCCGGCGTGCGGATAAAGCGCATAGGTGAAGTGGTGATGCCCGCGATCGGCCTCCGGATCGGGCCATACGGGCGAGCGCAGGAGCGAGAGGCGCAGCACGTTGTCCTTGCCGTCGTATCCATATTTGGAGTTGTTCAGCAGGCTGAAGCCGTGCTGCCCGTCGCCCAGGTCGGCCCAGCGCAGCGTAGGCACTTCGAACTGCGCGCGCTCCCAACTGTTGTTGCGTGTGGTGGGGCGCTGAATGCTTCCGTAGGGGACTTCGTAGGTTGCCTTGCTGCCGGCGGCGGCCAGTGGAAATGCGGCCTTCAGCAACATGTGCGTCTCATGCCAGTCGATGTCGTTGACCACATCAACCTGTTCCGCGCCCGCGTCGAGAGCGATCTCCTGTACGAACTTCGAGCTTTGCCAATTGCGCGTCACGCGAATCGCGGCGCGAAGCGGTCCCTTGGCAACCAGCTCAACCGAGTCGGCCTTGTCGATTGCCGTCATGTGATCGAGAGTGCCGGGATCGATGTTCCAGGCGTCGTACTCCTTGGGCAGATCCTTGAAGGTCTGCAACTGGTTGCCGCATGCGCCTGTGACCAGCGTCTCGAAGCGGGTTTTCTTGTCGTAAAGGCTGGCGATGCAGCCTGTTTCCTTGTCGACCGAAACCTTCAGCGCGGAGTTTTCCAGCGTCAGGCCTTCCGCCTTCAGGTCGCTGGCAAAAGGCCTTGCGCCGGGCACAACACGGAGCACCTTGTAGCCCAGCGAAGGCATGTCGCGCGCTTCAATCAGCATCCTATAGCTATTGGTGGCAGCGTCGCTCGCAATCAATTGGGAAGGTACCACGCGGTTTGCCTTGTCCAGCACGGTCACGCCGTTCCTGGCCGGCCCGGGCAACTGCACATCCACCGTCACCGGCCCGGAGCGCTCCCACGCCAGCGGATTGAAGATGAGCACCGGCACTCCGCTTGCCACGCGCGTATCGATGCGGGCCGCAAGCGTCTTGAGCGCCTGTTGCGAGATCTCGGCCGTCGCCCAGCGCACCTGGTCGTAATCCTGCTGCGCCTCTTTGTATATGACGCCGATTCCCGAGCCCGCGGCCAGGTCATGAAAACCATTGAACGTGATCTTCTTCCATGCCTCGGTGAGCCGGTCGGCAGGGTACGCATCGCCGTCCAGCCAGGCAAGCGAGGCGAGTTTCTCGGCGTTCAGCGCCTGCTCCTCGCTGTCGCGCATGTTGCGCTTGTGGTTGGCCTGGGTGGTCATCACGCCGCGGTGATATTCAAAGTACAATTCGCTCTTCCAGGTGGGAATCGCGACCTTTCCATCCGCCGGTGAGATGGGAGCTACGTATCCTTTGGCGATCGAGTCGTAATCCCACACTGGCGAGTCAGACACCAGCTTGCTCTCGACGCCGGTGAAGTAACTCTGCGCGCTTCCGAATTGCATCTTCGGAACGATCATGTCCGGCTGCATCCAGTGCGCGCCCTCGTCGAGCACCGCGCGCGTCGGCCCTCCGCCGTGATCGCCAACCCCATACAGGTCCAGCAGCTCAGTCAGGCCGGAGATGTGGCTGCGCGCCGCCGCTAGATCGATTGCAAGGCGCAGCGGGTTGAGATTGTTATTGGCGTAGTCGTGCGGAAAATAAGTGAGGACTTTGCTGCCGTCCGGCGACTCCCACCAGAAGAGCTTGAAGGGAAACTGATTGGTGTCGTTCCACGTGGTCTTTTGAGTTACAAAGTAGTCGATGCCCGACTTCTTGTAAATCTGCGGCAACTGCCAGGTGTATCCAAAGGAATCCGGATTCCAGCCGATCCTGACATCGACGCCATACTCCCGCTGAAACCACCGCTTGCCCAGCAGGATGGAGCGCACCTGCGCCTCGCCGTCGGGCATATTCAGGTCCGGTTCCACCCACATGCCGCCCACAATCTCCCAGCGCCCCTCCTTGATGCGCCGCTTGATCTCCGCGTTCATCTGCGGATATTTCTCCGCGATCCAGGCGTTGTACTGCGCCGCCGACTGGGTGTAGGTGTAATCGGGATATTCGTTCATCAACTGCAGCGCAGTGGCGAAGGTGCGCCTGACCACATCCACCGACTCGGTCCAAGGCCAGAGCCAGGCCGCGTCAATGTGCGAGTTACCGTCCAGGTGCATGGTCACCTGCTGGACCAGTGGCCTAATCGCTTCAAGGGAGGCCTGCGCCTGCTTGAGCGAAGCGTCGAATTTGGCCTGATCCTTGGCGTCGAGCGCGGCCAGATCGACTGCGCCGATGGCAGTCTCCAGCGCCGCCGTATCGGCCGCGAGATTCTTTGAGAGACTCGGAATCAAGGCCGCCGCCGCAAGAAACTCGATCCGCAGGTCCTCCGGATTGGGGCGGTTTTGGGCGAAATCGATCTTCAGATCCGCGCCTGTGAAGCGCTTCATGTCAACTGTGTGCAGCAGCTTGACGGCCACCAGCGCCTTGTCGCCGGGCTTGGCCCTGTCGAAGAGAACGATCGGCTCCAGATCGTCGCCCAAAGCCACTCGCCGGCCATTGAAATAGACGATCTCCGGCATGGGACCATTGGCCGTAGCTCCCAGGCGAAACCACACGGTGGCGTCCGTCAGGTCGTATCCATGCAGGCTCGGCGGCACCTCGATCCAGCGCCGGAACCACACCGCATCCTGCGGCGCACTCGCCCCCGCCTTCACCAACTGCCACGATGAATCGTCCAGTTCGGCCGCCTCGCCATGGGCCAGGTCACCCGCATGAAAGCGCCACTCGTCGGCCGGCAGCCGGTTCAGTTCGCCCAGCCGCGTAACCACGGCCCGAGAGTTCGAATCGAGCGTCTTGACGATCTCCGCCAATTGCTGCGGCGTCTGCGCAATGGCCAGGGTTCGGCCCGACAAACCAATCGCAAGCACGCAAAAGAAACCTGCGACGCCAAAACGCAGCGCGCGTCTTCCGAATTCGATACCTTGTTCACTCTTCATGGAGTATCTCCCGCACAGATTCGCAAGTGGTAGCGACCTGCCAGCGCCGCCCGCCATTGAAGGAGAATTCTATACCTGTATCGGGTCTCCCCGTCCACAACGCGGAAAATGTAGCAGGTCTCCTGGAGGCCTGTTTCACGCGCTTTGCAATAGAGGAACACGAACATCGCAGGGAGGGGTGCTCCCATTACAGGAACTGCCTTTGAGACCCGAAGACCTACTTCTACGCCGCGCCGCAGAGATGAACGTTGACGCCTAACTCCGCCAGCATGGCGGCCTTGGTTGCGAGCGCCTCATCCGCCTTCTGCGCCGATGGAGCATAGGCGACGTTCACATGGTTGGCGCGGTGGCGAGCCATGAACTGGTTCTGGCTGATGCCATGGAAGACGGCGTGGACGATAGGCCATTGAGGCGTGGTCTCGCGCCACCGGCGCTCTGTCTCGGCCGCTGGCAGGCTGACCACCGTGCCCCGGCCCAGGTCGGCATGGAGCGCGCCGCCCTCGACGAAGACACGGCTCCAGACGATCTCGCCGGGCTTGCCGATGCCCTTCAGCGATCCGCCGCCGAGGGGGAAGTACATGGCTGGCTGGCGCTCGCTTGAGGCCCCGGCATAGCCGCCCACAAAGTGACTTGCAGGCGCGGCGCCGGAGATTTGCAGCAGCCAGACAAAGGCGTCCAGGCCAGGCCCCAGGTAGCGCTCGCCCCAGCGAACGTCGTGCAGCGTGGTCGATGGATCTAAACCGAGTGCGGTCCAGCAGCGATTCGTAATCATCGCATCGACACCGGCGCACTCATCCACCTCGTTGAAGTGAACCAGCGGAGCGCCGGGGTAAAGCTCTTCGGTCGTGCCTTCCGCAAAAACCGGTGGGCGATCCGCATTGTTCAGCATGCCCTCGGCCAGGTCGGAAGCGGCTGTCAGGTCCTTCAATCCTTGCTGATACTGAATACCGATGGCGTCGCAGCCGAACTCTGCGGCGATGCGGACGGCCGCGATATACATCTTGCACTGCTCGAGGACTTGCTCTGCGGTCAGTTCGGTTGCGGCGTCCGTGCCCAGGTCGAAGTTGACGCCCCTGGCGACGAGCCATCGATAGACGGCTTCGGCCTCCTCCTGGCTCACCGTGCGCATCTTGGCGAAGAGCGCGGACTGGCTCAGGCGCTCCTTGTAGATGGCCGCCGGGTTCAGCAGCTCGTCGTCGACGATGGCGTTGTACATGCCCATGCAGCCTTCGTCGAAGATTCCCATGATGGCCTTGCGATGCTTGAGTTCCGCGGCAAGCCGGGCGCCCAGTTGGGCGCTTTCGGCGGGCAGCCGGGCCAGGTCGAACGCATGCACATGCGAGGTATCGTGGCTGACTCTGCCCTCACGCAGCCATTGGCAGAGCCCGGCGAGGAAGTAATCGTCGGTAAACTCCTTGCTCCAGAGGGAAGAGAACTGCTTGCCGGCCTTGACGAGCGACCCATTCAGGTTGAGCAGGCCAACCAATCCAGGCCACTGGCCGGACCAGTTTGCGACCGTTAAAATGGGCCCCCGATGGCTGCGCAGACCTGGCAGTACATGATGGCTATACTGCCACGCGGCGGTGGCGAAAACCAGCCTGGCCTCGGGATGGATCTTCATGAAGACATCCATGCCCATGCGCTGCGATGAGATGAAGCCGTGCTTGGCCGCCTCATCGTAAGCGTGGGCGCGGACCAGCTTGAAACCCTGCGCGGCGAAGGCAGCCGTCAGCTTCTCTTCCATCTCTCTCTGTGCGGGCCAGCACTCCCGGTTGGCCGCAAGGCGCAGATCGCCACTGGTAACCAGCAACACTTCATTCGCCGCCGGTTTTGCCGATTCACTCGCCTGAATTGCCATCTCGATCATCTCCCAGTTATCGATTACTCTTCCGCCAAGAAGACTATACACCAGCGGCCCGGGCCTCTGGTCGCTTGTTGTTGTATCGATGTGGGTGCCCCATCCTTGCGGCGTATCTGTTCTTGCCGCAAGGGTGGGAAGCACGCCATCGCCTGTAGCCGTGACCCCGATACAATAGAAATGTGACCAGATCATCCGCGCCCACGGCCCCTTCCGTGGGCTTTATCTCCCTCGGCTGCCCCAAGAACCTCGTTGACTCCGAGGTGATGATGGGGCTGCTGGACCGCGCCGGCGCTCGCCTGACCGCGCATCCCGAAGAGGCCGAGATCCTTATCGTCAACACATGCAGCTTCATCGACACCGCCAAACAGGAGTCGGTAGATACGATTCTGGAGATGGCGCGCTACAAGGCCTCGGGCTCGGCCAAGCGGCTGATTGTCGCCGGCTGCCTGGTGGAGCGCTATCGCGACGAGATCCGGAAGAGCATCCCGGAGGTGGACGCCGTGGTCGGCACCGGGGAACTGGAGTCCATTCTCGAAGCGGCAGGCCTGGCGCGCCCGCAAGTCATTACAGTTCCCGGTCTCTTCAACATTCTCAGCGGCAGCGGCCAAGCCGAAGTTCGCCCCGGCCAAGAATCCCGTGCGGCGACGCACAAACACACCGGTGATCTTGCACGGACGGTAGGTCAGGGCTTTAGCCCTGACATTGAGTCCGCAAGGCCAGCCGTGGCTTTAGCCCCTGAGGCAACCTCTCGCCCCGAAGGCGATCTCCGCGAGCGGCAGGGTCGCTTCAGCCGCGACGACTGGCAGGGCGCTACGCATCTGCTGCCCACCTATCTTTACGACGAGTCCACGCCACGCTTCTTAACTACCCCCCGCTCTTCGGCCTACATCAAGATTGCCGAGGGCTGCGACCACCCGTGCAGCTTCTGCGTCATTCCCAACCTGCGGGGCAAGTTCCGCTCACGGCGCTTTGAGTCGGTGGTAGCCGAAGCCCGGCAGTTGGTTGCTCGCGGCGTGCGGGAGATCACGCTGATCGGCCAGGACACGACCTGCTACGGCGAGGACCTGGGACTGAAGGACGGCCTAGCCACACTGCTCGATGCTCTGGCAGGCATTGAAGGCCTGCGCTGGCTGCGCTTCCTTTATGCCTACCCCAATCGCATCACCGGCCGCCTGCTGGAAACGATCGCCCGCCACGACAACCTCTGCAAATACCTCGACGTGCCCCTCCAGCACGCGGCGCCCTCCGTTTTGAAGCGCATGAAGCGCGGCGGCGGGGCAGATATCTTCCTCAAGACTCTCGAGAAGGTCCGCGCAGCCGTGCCCGGCATCGCGCTGCGCACCACCTTCATCACCGGCTTCCCCGGCGAATCCCTCAGGGATTTTGAACTTTTGGAGGAGTTCATCAAGGAGGCTAAGTTCGACTGGCTCGGCGTCTTCGGCTACTCCGATGAAGAGGGCTCCGGCGCGTTTTCGCTCGACGCCAAGGTTCCCAGGCGCACCATCGAAGCCCGCAAGCGGCGGCTGATGAAACTTCAGCAGGGGATCAGCAAGCGGGCCAAGCAGCAGTGGGTGGGCCGCGAGTTAGTCCTGCTCGCCGAGGGCGAAAGCGAAGAAACGCAGCTCCTGTGGGAAGGCCGCACCCAGTTCCACGCTCCCGAGATCGACGGCAAGGTCTACATCAACGACTACGGCGACTTAGCCGCTCTCGAACCAGGCCGTTTCTACAAGGCCCAGATCACTGAAGCGCACGAGTACGACGTGGTGGCGCACATACGTTCAGGGCCACTGTAAACTGGATGCCGTAGGAGGACACCACGGAGTGACCACGCCCGCTTTGATTTCACTACGTTTAGGCCTGCTGCTAATCTGTTTGGCGCTTGTCGCTACGTCCGTTGCAATCGCCGAGACGCCTTGTCTTCCAAATGTTCTCACTGTTCCAGCCATTCGCGGACACGTCTATTTCGAATCGAAAGAAGAGCGGAAGCCTCTCGCTGATATCACAATCAAGGTGATACCGTCTTCAGGCCACGGACACACACTGGCGAAGACTAGGACAGCAAAAGACGGGCGCTTTGAGTTTCACAACATTAAGCCAGGCGACTACTATGTCTCGATAGACCACAAGCACAAAGAATTTGCAGGTATTCTCATCGATGTGCAAGTAGACCCTCAAGAAGCAGCAAATTCAGACACTCCGGAATTCCGGATTGTCTTGAGGAACAATTACTTTCAATCTTGCAGCGGATCGTATGCGGAAATCGGAAGTCCCGCGGGCGATCAAAACATCCTTCTCTCAATTTATACGGATAACTCCGGAATGGTAAACCCTTCGGGAAGATTTATCTATGCAGTCATAAGAAAGGACGGCCAAATGACATATGCCGATATGACTTATGAACACCTCCTGTATAAGAAAAGAGCGCTGAATAAAGTGGAACTGACTAAGCTGCTGGCGGCCATAGACAACGAGCCGCTCTTGCAGTTGAAAGGTAAGATGTCTCCGCAGAAGTATCACCTTGTCGACTATCACATCGTATTATTGTTTGAGATTGCCCGTGACTCTGCTCGCCAGGAATTCGCACTCTCCGACTTTGCCAGATATGTCGGTGACGACTATCCGCCAGCCGCAAAGAGCCTCCTCTGCTTGGTGGACGAGTTGCGCGGTTCCAAGTATCGACTGTCTGAGGCGTGTGATTGATCTGTTTTCAGGGCTTTTCGAGTCCGCCTCACCCTGTACCATAATGCTTGAATGCTATCTTGAGGCAGGAACTCGGCTATGCCCCCGAAGAAAAAAACCGCCAAGGTTCTCCGCTGCCCCACCTGCGGCATGTTGGTCCGCTTCAACGACGAGGATTTCCCTTTCTGCAGCGACCGCTGCCGCAAGATCGACCTGGGCAAGTGGGCGATGGGTGTTTACAAGATCAGCTCGCCGATCCTCGATCCGGAGGTTCTTGAAGACCTGGGCGCCCTGGGCGGCAGCCGCGGCGGAGATTCCGATGAAAACCATTGATAAGTGGTTCTGCATCGGCCTACTCATTCTTGCGGGGCTACTGAGCCTCCTTCTTTCTTTATTCGGATGCATTTTCATTTTTGGTCTTGAGTTCCAGAATCCGCCCCCGAACTCAGCGCTTATTCCTATTCTGCTCATTGTGCCCGAATGCCCGCTCTTTGTGCTGGCTGTGATAGTTTCGAGGCGGTTCTTTCTTGTGCTCTGGGCAATAGCGCTCCTACACCCTTTGACAATGCTCCTATTTGGTAGCCCAATCGTCGGCCACGAGCATTTTCTGAGAGTCGTCTTCCTTGAGTCAGCGACAATCCCATTGCTGATCATCACGGCACTCGTACAGTTCTGCACGAGTTTTTATTTGCTTCCTATCGACAAGCGATGGTTCACGCAACAAAGAAGCCAAGCATGACTCCGCATACTAGACCCGTACCAACACAGCCGAAGACCCTCTGGGCCTGGACGGTGGCGACCTTCTTCGGCGCGGGCTTCGGCAAGCCCGCGCCCGGCACATGGGGCTCGGTGGCCGCGGTGCTGTTCTGGGCCGGCTACGCGTGGGCGGTTCATCCTGCGCCGAAGATGCTTCTGGTTGCTTTACTCATAGGCATAGCTCTGACGCTCATCCTCGGCGTGCCCGCCGCAACCATCGCTGCCCGAGAATCGGGCCGGCACGACCCGCAATTCGTCGTCATCGACGAAGTTGCCGGGCAGTGGATCGCGCTGCTCTTCAGCCCGGCGGACTGGCGACACGCCCTGATCGCGCTCGTCCTCTTCCGGCTCTTCGATATCACCAAGCCCTTTCCCGCGCGCCAGCTTGAGAGCCTTCCCGAGGGCTGGGGCATCGTCTTCGACGATGTGGCCGCTGGGTTGTATGCTTTGGGTGTAGCATCCTTGTTGCGAATCTGGATCTGACATGCCCCACAGCCGCGCCCAATCCGTCCCGGCAATTCTCCCCGAGCCGCGCATCGACGACATCGCGCCCGCGGCCGCTCTACCGCTGGGCGAGGTTGAAGCGATCGGGGTCCATCTTGGCCTAACGGGCGACGAGCAGCCTGCCATTTTGCCCACTGTGCTGGTCGACGGCCAGCCCGCCCAGTTGCTGATGAGCCGGCCGACGCGCCTGGCATTTCGCGTTCCCGAACAGGCTTCTACCGGCCTCGTTGAGGTCAGCAATCCATTTGGCTCAAGCAACGCCGCGCCTCTCCGCGTGGCCCGCCAGCTCTCCGACGGTCTGCATCCGGTCACCAGTCCCGCCGTCAGCCGCTCGGGGATGATCTACGCCACCATCTCAGGGCAGAGGGGCAAGATGACCCCAGTCTCGGTGGTTCGCGTCAGCCCCGACGGCCGCGGAATGCCCTTTGTCACGGGAATCCTGAACGCCACCGGCCTGGCCTTCAACCCCGATGGCGACCTCTTTGTCACCTCGCGCGCGGAGGGCAACGTCTACCGCATCGATGCCGCGGGCGAGTCCACCGTATACACCGAGGGCATGGGCGTGGCCACTGGCCTGGCCTTCGATGCCGAAGGTAACCTTTTTGTGGGCGACCGCAGCGGCACCATCTTCAAGATCGATCCGCAACGGCAGATTTTCGTTCACGCCACTCTTGAACCCAGCGTGGCGGCCTACCACATGGCCGTCAACGCCGCCGGCACGCTCTTTGTCACCGCGCCCTCGCTCTCCTCGAACGACGCCATCTGGGCCATCGAGCCTAACGGCGACACGCGCGCCTGGTATCGCGGCCTGGGCCGCCCCCAGGGCCTGGCGCTCTCAAAGGAGGGCGACGTCTACCTTGCCGCCTGCCTGCATGGCCGCCGCGGTCTGGTCCACGTGACAGCGCAGGGCGAGGCAACCCTGGCCGTCGCCGGAGCCAACCTGGTCGGCGTCGCATTTTCTCCCCTCGGGACCACAATACTCGCCACCCAGGAGGCTGTTTACGATGTGGACCTTGGGGTGGAGGGCCTGAACCTCTTTTAGCTGCTAGCTTTTAGCTCCTAGCTCTTGCAATGCGAACCTACCGTTTTAGTCAGGAGTCCGCAGACGATCGCCGCCGCACATCCCAAGCTATAAGCTAGAAGCTAAAAGCTAGAGGCTGTTTTACATGAAATCCGAAATCATCGCCGTCGGCTCCGAGATGTTGACCCCCTGGCGTCAGGACACCAACTCCCTCTATCTCACTGAGAAGCTCAACGAGATTGGCGTCACTGTCAACTTCAAGACCATTGTCGGCGACCGACGCAAGGATCTGGTTGGCGCTATCCGATGTGCGCTGGGCCGCACGGACGTTGTTGTACTCATGGGCGGCCTGGGCCCCACCGAGGACGATCTTACGCGCGAGGCCGTCGCCGAGGCGCTCTCGCTCACGCTGCGCCGCGACGACGGCCAGTTGGCCGCCTTGCAGGCCCGCGCTGCCACCTGGCGCATCCCCATGCCCACGAACAACCTGAAGCAGGCCGACGTGCTTGAGGGCGCCACAGTGCTGCCCAATCCCAACGGCAGCGCTCCCGGCCAGTGGCTCGACACCGTCTTCGCCGGCTATCGCAAGCTCATCCTGCTCGTCCCCGGCCCTCCCAGCGAGTGCCGTCCGCTCTTCGACGCCGAGTGCCTTCCCCGCCTGCGCGCCGCCCTGCCCGCGCGGCACATCGCCAAGCGCACGCTGCGCGCCGCCATGATTCCCGAATCCCAGGCCGACAAGCTGCTGGCCCCCATTTATACCACTTACGCCGACGTGGAGACCACCATTCTGGCCCACGCCGGCGATATTCAGCTAACTCTGTTCTGCTCGAAGGCGAACGCCGCCGCCGCCCAGCAGCGCGTGGACGAGCTGGCGGGACGGCTGGAAGAGGCGCTGGAGGACTGGCTTTACTCCTCCGATGGAGAGTCGCTGGAGCAGATCGTGCTCTACTACCTTGGGCTACGCCAGGCTACCCTCGCCGTGGCCGAAAGCTGCACCGGCGGCATGATTGCCGAGCGCATCACCAGCGTGCCGGGCAGCTCGCGGTCCTTCCTCGGCGGCGCGATCGTTTATTCCAACGAACTGAAAACCGCCTTCGCCGACGTTCCGCCGGAGCTGATCGCCCAGCACGGAGCCGTCTCCGCCGAGGTCGCCCAGGCCCTCGCCACCGGCATCCGCCTGCGCACCGGCGCCACGCTGGGACTGGGAGTGACGGGCGTCGCCGGCCCCACGGGCGGCACGGAATCGAAGCCCGTGGGCCTGGTCCATATCGCCGTCTCCGATGCTGAGAAGACCGAGTCCGTCGAGCGCACCTTCCGCGGCGACCGCGCCCGCATCCGCGAATGGACCACCCAGCTGGCACTGGACCTAGTTCGGCGGCGGCTGAGGTAGATTGAATCGACCCAAGGGGCGTTTGCCGTAGAATATTGGAATATGGGCGAAGCCCATTCAAGATGCGTAAGCGGAAATACAACCCGAAGCGCAGGATTGTCGAGTCCGCAGACAAAGAGCTGCTCCTACCTCTCTCCGAGAGAGTCGTTTATTCAGGAAATGCTGCTCATAAGAAGCACCAGGTCGATTTTGGACTAACGCCTCCCGCACAACCCCGGTTGAATAAAACTTTGTGCGACGGCACACAAGTCAACTGGCAACTAGCAGTGCGATTATTGCGTACCGGGGCGAAGTTGGGTCTGATATCGATTCAGGAGCGAAACGGACTGCCCCAAAACATCTGGGCTGTTTCTCCAAATGGCATTCCGCTTGAAGCTCAGCTTGACAATGTTGAATTAGCTACCTACCACGGCTACCCCATGGGGTCTGGCGATCCGCTAGCGAGCGAGATTCTGGCGCGATGGAAGGAGGGCGTGTCGAGTGAGTGAGCCCCTAAACATTTCTATCGTCGAATGGCTGGCAGGCGATATCGGAAGCCCGTTCGAAAGGGCAACCAACGCCGAACTATCCATCGCTATTGGCAATCATCAGGTCACTGAGGTCGAAGACTTTGAATCTAAGACCGTTCGACAGACGATCCGAGCTTCGGCGGGATTGGCTGCGATGTGGTTTGTCGCAAATTGGTGGAGGCTTCGTTGGGAAGCAGAGCCAAGCATATCGACACGCGAGGATCTCAGTTGGGCGATGTCGCACCATACGCCCGCAATTGGTGGTGGATTTGTCTGGCCCGACTTAGCCTTTAGGGGATCGGATGGACAGCAAATCTTCGCAGTCTGTAAGCGCCATCACGTTGCAATTCCGGAAGAGTTGTCCCCTATCCGCTACCTAAATAGCTTCTCTGCCGTTATTGACGCCTCCGCATTTGAGAAAAGCGTCACGGCGTTCGTTGAAACCGTCCTTGCTAGGCTGCATTCTTTTGGGATTCGAAAAAGTGAGTTGCATGATCTATGGGACGATCTTCGTTACGAAAGGGGAAACGCCAAGGCGTCTTCGCATAGAAAGCTAGAGGCACTTTTGGGCCTCGACCCAGACGAAAACGACGAGTTGATCGACTCCCTCTCCAAATGGTCAAAGACGTATGGTAAGCAGGCATTGGAAGAGATTTCCGCCTCGACAGATAAGGCTCGCATTACAGCCATACTCGAAGAAGCGAAAACTGCCGCTCAAGGAGTGAAGTCCTTTGCCGAGATGCCGGGCAGGAACGAGAGTTCGGGCTTGATGAGCCTACCGGCCAACGCCGCTCCGTGGCAACAAGGTCAAGCGGTCGCCTATGCTCTTAGGAAACGATGGCAACTCGACTCTCAGCCCGTCTCCGACCAAACGCTGGCCGACCGCCTGAACCTTTCACCTAATAAGCTACTCGATGTGAAGGAAAAGGCGCCATTTTCGTTCGCGCTTCGCGGTGGATCCGGATTGGGTTTTGTACTGAATCGTCCACACGACCACGGAAGGCGATTCGACACTGCCCGTCTAATTGGCGACTATGTGGGCTTTGATCTGATTGATCCATTAAGACCCGCCACCGGGGCAGTGACGACAAGGCAGCAGTTTCAACGTGCCTTCGCAGCCGAGTTTCTTTGTCCATCCGAGATGATCCGTGAGCGCTTTTCAGGAAAGCTGGACCCGGGACGGATTGGGGATACCGTTGCCGAGTTGTCTACCGAATACGCGGTTTCCGAGCAATTAATCCTTCATCACATGACAAATCGAAACGTCCTTCCATACGGAATAGCTCAAGCATCGCTTCTTTTCGCCTAGCCAGGCGCCCCAGGTCGCGCTTATGAGGCCTGGGGTTCCACCGCGCTCGTTCGCGGAAAAAAGTAGTGGCGGCGGCTACCGTCGAACAGGCCGGATTTCATGCAGCACTTCTTGAAAGCGCTGGCCGGAGCCGCACGGGCACAGATCGTTGCGCCCCAGCTTTTCAGTCAGCTTTTTATCACCATGGACGATCCGGTGACCTTATTTAACGTGGGTTTCCGAGGGGAATCCTCTGCGGCGTTTACTGGTCCGCTTGAAAGGAGGATAGGTGGGAGATTTCGTCTTCGTATTTCATGGCGCACCTCCTATTATGCAGCAATCCAGATTACCATGAAACCAATCCCTCAGGGGCTAAAGCCCACGTTGAATTTGCGGCATTTGTGGCACAGCTAAAGCCATGCCCTGATACAAGGCATGTCCCCGGCTGGACCGGAGGACCTGTGCGCTTCCGAAGCCTGTCAAGCCGCCCGCCGAACCCTCGTAGCGCGAATTTTTACTCGCGCTACGAGGTCGCAATTCTTCTAAAAGTGATGCGAGATACTAGCGATGACGGTGTAGTCCGCGAAGAAGGCATCGCCGTTGGTTATGTTGTTTTGGATTTCGGGCACACTGGGCGGGCGATCGCGATACAGCGCCCATGGTCCGTTGACTGAGAAGGTATCTCGCTTGTAGTTGAGCATCAGGCCGGGGTCCAGCGAGAATATGAAGCCGGGGCGGCGGAATCCATTGCTCGATCCCAGGAGGTCGTGAACCGGCACGCCCTCACCCCGGACGCCCAAACTCAAAGCCAGCCCCCGCAGCTTCGGAACACCTTGAGAGACGCCGGTGCGGTAGAGGTATTGGTCGGTCACCGACATTACACTCTGGCCCGGCTGGCTGCGAAAGGTTGGCACGCCGTTGGTGTCTTCCGGGTTGAAGAGGTACGCAGCCTGGCCGTAGGCCGACGCACGCCGCCAAAGCGACTTGTAAGCCTGGGTGCCCACATTGAATCCCCACGCCCCATCGCCGGGCTGCATCGACTGGTCGGCCGGGGCTTTGACGATCTGCCCCTTGTACAGCGCCGAGCCCGTGGCATAGTCGATCCCCGTGGGAATCTTCAGTTGTGCGCTGAAGGCCACGTTACCGCCGTTTTCCGTTGGCGGGCGGAAGATCCACCGCTGCGCGCCGATGGTGATATCGCCCAAGCCGCTGACCTGGTAGATCCCCGTGGGTGGATACTTCTGGTCGCGTGTGCCGTTGAAGACCGGAATGTCCGCGATCAGGCTCCAGCGAGGACTCAAGCGATATTCGATACCTACGTCGAAGATGTTCTGGTGGTTTTCAATGGCAGACGGACGGGGGATCTCCGTCGAGCCCTGAAAATACTTGTTGGAATTGAATACCCGGTAGCCGATGTCGACCGTAAGGTTGTGGCGCCAGGTGGGCGACACTGACCCGCCGGTATCTGTTGAGACTAACTCGTCAAGAACGCGCTGGTTGCTGTGGGCTGCAACGCAGCCCTGTGCGTTCGCTTTGGCGCAGGCGAGTGGGATTGCGACAACCGCCAGCAACGTCAGCAGTTTCTTTGCATTTTTCATAAGGACCTCCAAGTGTTGGCCTCCCAAGCGGATGTGATCTGGATCACATCGTCTCGCGAGTATCCCAACGCTACGTGAGGAGGCGACTGTTGTCCTCAGCCTTTGGGTGGAAGTAAATTTGCAACCAACGATGTGCATCCTGACGGAACCGGTAGGAGTGGTTTGAGCTTTCCTGTTGCGAGGGGAGCGCGTACTTCCAGAACGCCGACCTCCTGTTTGAAGCCGCTACCTG
>Ga0182014_10004581_pt1 | contig 15782 bp, 7 predicted proteins | sample 612S2DmetaG_FD_120489 | JGI IMG/M metagenome (GOLD analysis project Ga0182014, IMG submission 120489) | Permafrost microbial communities from Stordalen Mire, Sweden - 612S2D metaG | ecosystem: Environmental > Terrestrial > Soil > Wetlands > Permafrost | place: Sweden: Stordalen | collected... | reverse complement strand
TAAAAAAAAACCAAGATGAAAAAAACAAATTAAAGAAATATTAACAAAGAAATAAGAAAAATATTCATACAACAAACTACAAACCCGCAACCAATAACTATTAGAAGAATTTATTAAAAGTTTCGATGACATAACACTAATATTACAAAGATTCTTCACAAAAAATGTATTTCCTAACCTTAATAGGCTTACACAATTCATGTATAATCACAATATAGTAAAAAAATCCAATTATATCAAAAACTACTACAGATAAACACTACCCCCCAACCTATAAAAAAAAATACAAAACAACCAAAGGATTAATCAACTACCTAAAACTCAAAATGCAAAAATAGACCAAAAAACATCACTAACACCAACAAGTTGAAGTCCCGAATTAAGGAAAAGGTTAAGAATAAAAACTACAAATTGTACTAAAAGAAATCTTAACAGAAATAATTTTGATCTACTATGTCCAGTTTAAAAGAGAAAATATATAATATCCTAAAAATAGTTGATTATTCAGAATTTAATAATCTCATAGATAAATATAATAGGTTATCTGATGAAAATACTGATTTTAAAACTGTAATATATAAAAAAAACCCCAATATCAATTCTAAAGACTATATGAAAAAATCTAATAGATCTTACATAAGACAAGAAAATGATCCTAAGTTAATTGCTTTATATTTGCCTCAATTTCATACGATAAATGAGAATGATGAGTGGTGGGGTAAAGGATTTACAGAATGGACTAATGTAACCAAAGCTCAGCCACAATTTTTCGGACATTATCAACCCCATTTACCCGATGAATTGGGTTTTTATGATCTAAGTAACAATGATACTTTTTATAAACAGGTTGAACTTGCTAAGAAGTACGGAATATATGGATTTTGTTTCCATTATTATTGGTTTTCAGGTGATAGACTTCTTGAAAAGCCAATTTTTAATTATTTAAATGATAAAAGTTTAGATTTTCCTTTCATGTTATGTTGGGCTAATGAACCATGGTCTCGTCGTTGGGATGGATCTGAAAATGATATTTTAATGGCTCAAAATTTTGAAGAAAAAGATCATCTTAAGTTTATTGAAGATATAATGCCATTTTTTAAGGACGACAGGTATATCAAAATAAACAATTGTCCTATGCTAATTATTTACAGACCTCATTATATCCCAAAAGAAGTAATGGTAAATGTTATTAAAATTTGGAAAGATTATGTCCAGCAAAATGGTTTTGATGGCCTCTACTTAATCAATACTAGGACAGGTGGTTTTAATGCAAATCCTTCTGAATGGGGATTAGATGCCACCTTAGAATTCCCACCAAATCATATTGCTCCTGTTACTGAAAAAAATGTAGACATATTAAATCCAGATTTTAATGGTTTTATATATAATTTAGCTAAAACAATAGATAAAACAGAAGCATTACCAACTGTTGATTATAAGTTATATAAAACCGTTTTTCCTGCTTGGGACAATACAGCTAGGAAAAAAAATAATGGTACAATATTTTTTAATACTTCACCCGAGCTTTACAAAAAATGGTTATTCAATTGTATAATACAGACCAAAAAGGAACATTCTAAAGATAACCAATTTGTATTTATTAATGCTTGGAATGAATGGGCTGAGGGTGCACATTTAGAACCCGATCAAAAATATGGTTTAGCCTATTTAGAATCTACATTAGATGCGATTGAAGAGGCCCGTCATAACAATTTTAAATACGGATTAGAAGAATATTATAGTCCCGAAGACATTGATGATAAAAATTACTTTAAAACAGTAAAAAAAGAAAAGAAATATAGAAGGGGTATTATCAAAAATCCATACCTCTACCTCTTTTTAAAATCTAAAGGTAATTTAAAAAAATTTTTTATATATAAAAAAAGTTATGACCATCTAAAAAATTCAGAACTATTCGACGAACTTTATTATACAAAAAAATATCCCAAAATAAAAGATTCAGGAATGAAACCATTAATACATTACATCTTCTTTGGTTACAAGGAGGGTAAACTTCCAAGTGAGAAGTTTGATGGTAATTATTATTTAAATACATACAAAAATATCAAAAAAGCAGGTTTAAATCCATTAGTGCATTATATTCTTTATGGTAAAAATGAAGGAAAAATTATTAAATCCAATTATGAAAACCATAAACTTGTAAAATATTCTGTAAGGGAAGTAAACAATATTATTTCTGTTTTGGATTCTGAAAAAATAAGTATAATATTATATATTAACAATAATTTTGAAGATGTTGAAAAATCTGTTTTATCCGTTCTAAAATACACTAAAATTAATTATGAGTTAATAATAATTGATGACTTTAGTTTAGATAATGATATAAAATCATTATTAAAAAAGTTAGAATCAAAAAAATATGTTACTGTGATCAAGAATCCTAAAAAGTATGGATTTTTAAAAAGTGTTAATACTGAGATTAGAAATTCAAATGGTGATATATTAATAATAAAAAGTAATACTATAGTAACATCTCATTGGCTACAAAAAATGATTGTTTCTGCTTATTCTGATGAAAAAATAGGTACAGTAATTCCTTTATCCAATTCGTTCAAATTTTTATTAGATACAATTTCACAAACAACAGGGATTAAAGAATTAAATCCAGATGAAATTGCTTATTTAATTGAAAATGTATCTGAACATCAAAAATCAGAAATTATATATCCCAATGAGTCTTGTATTTACATTAAAAGGGAAGTTATTAATGATGTAGGTCTATTTAATGAAGAAATTAATGACCTAAAAAAAGCAGGAAAGAAATTCTACCAAAAAGTTTTGGATAAAGATTGGAAAAATATAATCGATGTTAATACGTATGTAAATCAAAAAAGTGATTCAATCGACGAAGATTGGAATGATTGCATTGAATCAAATCCGCAAATTAGTAATATTGGAGAGAACATTAAAATTAGAGCTAGAGATTCAAATCTTAGTATTCCTAAAAAAAGGTTATTATATGTCCTACATGAAAATGCTCATGGTTTAACAGGAGGAACCGGCCAAACAACTAAGGATATATTGGGAAAACTTGATGAAAATTTTGAGTGTTACATTTTAGTATCTTCTGTTAAATCATTAACATTGTGGAAAAATGTAAAAAATCAAATGATACTAATTAAATCCTGGAAAACCAGATCAAAATGGTCTGTGGAACAACTTTATAATGATGAATTTAAAGAAATTTACTTCCAAATTATATTTAGCCTTAATATAGATATTTTGCATATACAACACATTATTGGACATAGTTTTGATTTAATTGATATAGCAAAAATTTTGAGTATCCCAATAATACTATCGTTCCATGATTTCTATTATATCTGTCCCTCAATTCATTTATTAGACCATAATAATCATTATTGTGAGGGTAAATGTACAGCAAAAAATCTTCAGTGTTACGTATATACAGATGAGATATTCAGTGAAATGCCCATTTTAAAAGATTATATTAGTATTTGGAGAAAAAACATTTCACAGTTAATTGATAATTGTACAGCATTTACTGCGCCAACTGAATCAACCAAAGAAATTTATATGTCTATCTATCCTCAGTTAGAGAATAAGCCATTTAATGTGATTGAACACGGCCGTGATTTCCAAAATCCAAAATCCAAATTTGAAATACCCTCTGAAAATAAACCTATAAAAATATTAGTACCTGGAAATATTAAATATCACAAGGGACACGATTTTATCAAAGAGATAATTTCTAATGACCATGAAAATCGATTAGAATTCCATTTTATGGGAACTATATACTCAGATTTAAAAGAAATGGGTATCTATCATGGTAAATATAGAAGAGAAGATTTTTGTAAGATAGTTAACAAAATTAAACCTTCATTCATTGGAATTTTTTCTATTTGTCCCGAAACATATTGTCATACTCTAAGTGAATCTTGGTCTTGTGGAATTCCAGTTTTGGCTACAAAAATTGGTGCTTTACAAGAACGTATTGAAAATAATGGTGGAGGATGGTTTTTAGATCTTGAATCACCTTTAAAAGCTTATAACAAAATTATTCAAATAGCTAATTCTCCAGACAAATATCTTAAAGTTGCAAAAGAAGTTCATAATATCCACTTAAAGAGTAAAATAGAAATGGTTAAAGAATATGAACTATTGTACAAAGAAAACCTGAATAAATAAAAAAAATGTTTATAGAATTTTATAAATTTATTAAGCATCTATTTTTTTTATCTTTTGAAAAAGGAGGATAAATTTCTAAATGGTTTGGTAAATTTCCAACTGTAAGAGTTCTTCATTGTACTAATAACTAATTTTAAATTTTTAATATTATTATCCAACCTATTAATATTATTATCCAACCTATTAATATTATTATCCAACCTATTAATATCAGAATTCTTATTTTGGATAGTGTTTTCATGTTTTAGAATGATCTTAGCTTTTCCATTGATTTCTTCATTTAAAGAATAGATATGTTTTTCTAATTGAGAGACTATCATGGTTTTTTCATCTATATTATGATTTAAATAAGAGATTATTTTCTCTTTATCTTTAAAGCTATCTTCAAGACTTTTCAGAGGATTATAATCAATTTTACCCACATATTTTTCTTTTTTTTGAATAATATCAGGTTTAAATTCATTAAATCTATAATTAAGGTGATTTAATGTCTCAAAATCTAAATCTGAACTCTCAAATACCGTGAAAATTTGATAAATCGATGATTCGAGATCATTTTCGATAAGATCAATTATTTCCTGGGGATATTTGGCATAATCCACAATCTGATCATGAAATTGTCCCGGTCCTAAAAAAATGAATTCCATATCCTTTATTAAAAAATTATTCTTAGAAAGATCTTTAATAAGTGATTCACAAGTAAAAAATCGAACATGTGTTTCATCTAACAAACCAAAAGGTGTGTAGTCAAATTTATTCAATAATAAATTATATTTAATTGAAGAATGGGCAATATTGGGAACATCGATCAAAAAATTACCATCATCCTTTAAAAATTGTGATAGTTTCGTCAAAACATCCATAGGATTGTTTAAATGTTCCAAAACATCACACAAAATAATTTTATCAAAATGAGAAACATAATCAACTAACTCATTGTCAAAATTATTTAAGTCTAACTTGATTAAATCAGAGTAAACATTCCTCTCAGCAGCTTTTTTTAGATAATAATTATCATAATCAACTCCAACTAAATTTAAATCAAAATTTCGCTTAAGATATGCTCCTAAATAACCAGTTGCACATCCAACATCTAAAATATTTTGTTTATCAGAAATATTCTTTCTAACATACCAATATGGTGTATTCTCACCAATTTTATCAACTTCTAAATCATAAATCATTATTCCCTATTTCTCCTAATAATACTTTTTACGTTTTGATAATTATAATTTCTATTCAACTTAAACTTAATCATAGTCTTTCTTGTGAAAATAATTAGAATTTTTTGTGGTATTAAAGGTTGTCAATTAGTGGGGGGTTGCGTGAAAAAAAATCAATGAACTTGCGATTTTGGATTAAATGTCTCATAATTAATTTTAAGACCGTTAAGAATAAATAATAGTGAGATTAGATATTTTATATGGCAAATACAATAATATCCACTCTCAATATTTTTATTGGTTTTATACAGCTTAAACTTACCGATTATGGTAAAGAAAAAATAAATTTGAAAAAATCAACAGAGAAAGATTAAAAACCGTTGAGACTCCGAAATAATTAAAAACTAGAATTACTCTAAGATAATCATATATTAACTATATACATCCTATTTGCCCACATTGCAACTCACATAAAATCATAAAACAGGAATAAAAAGAAAAAAACTTGATTATAGAGAATCAAAGGCCAATTAAATTTCATTTTGGAAGATATTTATATAAATCAAGTGGAAAAAGTTCATTAGATTCAATAATAGAACCCAATATAAATATACAACTATATTTTAAGGAGAATTTAAATTAATTATTCCAAACAGGCTGTAATTCTTTGCGAAATGCCTCAAAAGACCTGTTAAATTTCTTCGATATGAAAATATCATACTAAACAATACATAAATGGCTCAAAATCCAAAAATAGACTACAAAACACAGAAAAATATCCAACAATTTGACGTCCCAGTTTTAAAAAATTCTTAAATATGATAAACTAATAAAAATTATGTTAAAAGGAATTTATAATTAATTTACATTAATCATTATATGATATATATAAATATTAATTATTTAACAGTTAAATCTTCTGGAGATGTTTAATGAAAAACAAAATTAGTATAATAATACCTGTTTATAATATTGGAAAAGAGTTAGAGAAAACTCTTAATTCCTTAATTAAACAGACAATTGGAATAGAAAAGTTAGAAATAATAATTGTGAATGATTGTTCCACAGATGATACTGCTGATATAATTAAAAAATACACCGATAAATATGATAATTTCATTGAGATTACTTTGCATCAGAATAGTGGTCTTCCTGGAAAGCCTCGAAACATAGGTCTTAGAACTGCTACTAGTGAATTTATAATGTTTATGGATCATGATGATTGTTATGCTGAAGATGCTATGGAAACATTATATAATAAAATTACTGAAGAAAATGCAGATATGGTATTTTGTAATTTTAAATTTGTTTTTGATGACGGAGCTGCTAAAAATATTAGTACATACAAAAATAAACCTGAAATAAAAATAGAAACAATAGAAAATGATACTGACTTTCTAGCTTTGTCACCATCAATATGGACTAAAATGTTCAGGAGAAGTTTTATTTTAGAAAATAATATTTTATTTCCAGAAGGTATCCTTGCCGAAGATTTATCATTTTTTATCAATTCACTATTAAAAGCCAATGGAATTATTTTTCTAAATAATTATTATGGATATTATTATCGAATTCGTAACACAGAATTAGATAAATCTACGATACATATTAGAAATAAAAAGTATCTCTATGCCATGATATTAGGATACATAGATACATATAATATATTAATACAAAACAAAAAAGATAAATATTTTCCCGTTATTTTCAATGGACATTTAGAATACTGGATGAAGTGTTTTGTAATGGGAGATATAACAAGATCAGAAAAGATAGAGTTATTAAATGAAGTAGCATTTCTTTTTAAAAAACTATCAAAATTTAGTTTCAATATGAATGAAAGTTATTTACTACTTTTTAATAAAATTAAGAATGATGAATTTAATGATGCAATTTTAATTTCTGAAGTAAGTTCTGTCTTTATAAAAAAAGAATTGTACTTACAAAATCAACAATTAAAATTACAAAAAGCTAATCAAGATCTAAAAAAAGATAATCAAGATCTAAAAAAAGATAATCAAGATCTAAAAAAAGATAATCAAGATCTAAAAAAAGTAAACCATTCATATAATGACAAAATACAAAAAATGGAAACATCTAATAGTTGGAAACTTACAAAACCCCTTAGAATAGTCGTAAGTTCGATTAAAAAATAGTTTTAATTAAGTTCTTGCCCTGAAATGACTTTAAAACAAAGAGTCGAATTTTTTCAATAGAACTCCAATTAAAAAATTTCTCATTCAAATAACACAAAATTATGGAATATCATCAAATCTCTTAAATAAATTATTATACGATTTAGAGGATATTCCCAGTATTACAAAGATTCATAACAAGAAAGATACTTCCCAACCTAACAGACTAACAATTCATGCATAATCCTAAAATATCACGAAAATTCAACTATATAGAAAACTACTACATACAAACACTACCCCAAGCAAACAAAAGATATTAAAACTATAAAAGGTTAACCAAGTATCTCAAACTCACAATGTAAAAATGGACTCAAAAACATTGGACAAATTCTCCAGACACAACAACTTGAAATCTATAAAAAAAGGAAATTCATAAAATATATGAATATTATCTAAAGGAAAAATTATAAAAAAAAGCTTAAATTGAACTGATATATTATCTTAATTAATTTTGATAATCAATAGTCATAAAACATATTTATTTAGACTTGATTGAAGGATTAGAACATTACAAATACTGATGTATATTAATTATAAATAGATAAACATATATTCTAAATAATTATCCTGTTAATTAATTTATATAGTAGCGAGGCAAATGATGGTAGTAAATGAAATATTTAGACATAGATTCCTGTTAAATTTTAGCAAATATCGGTTTTTACTATTGGAACTTGTAAAAAGAGACATTAAAGTAAAGTATAGAAATTCTGTACTTGGAATATTCTGGAGTTTTTTAAATCCACTTTTATACATGGTTGTAATGACAATAATTTTTGGAACTCTTTTCAGTAGGAGCATTACTAATTTTCCTGTTTTTTATCTATCTGGAATGGTTATATTTACCCTCTTTTCAGAGGGGAGTAATGCTGCATTGAGTTCAATTACAGGTAATGCCTCAATGTTAAACAAAGTTTACATACCAAAATATATGTACTGTCTTAGTAGAGTGTTATCTAACTTGGTAACCTTTCTATTTTCTGTTATTATCCTCGTTTTAATAATGCTAGCTACAGGCGCACCTTTCAGTTTATATATATTATATGCATTTTTACCCATTATATTAGTGGTTATGATTACTATTGGAGCTGGTCTTTTACTTGCTAGTTTAAATGTGTTTTTCAGAGATATCCAACATTTATACAGTGTTTTCACAACAATGTTAATGTATGGAAGTGCTCTTTTTTATCCATTATCAATTGTTCCTCCACAATTTCAAATTCTGTTCATATTAAATCCAATATTTGCTATTATAAGCTTATTTAGGGATTCATTTTATAGTGGAACTCCATATGATCTATTCTATGTAGTGTATGCTTCTGCATTTTCAATAGTCCTTTTTATTATAGGGATAATTGTATTTTATAAATCACAAGATAAGTTCATATTACATCTATAAATTAGTTATATGGTTATTAAAACTTTATCTCACTTATTAAATGGATTAGAGTAAGGATTAAATATCCCTTGAATTTAATTAGAAATGGCTACAAATATACATGATGAACATAAACCAATAAAATAAATCGTATACCAATTTTTAGAATTGTTTTAAGTAAAATAAAAAAATATTTAAATGTATTTAACTTATTTCTTATTAAAATAATGATTTAAATAAAAACATAATGTAATTAATAAATAAACCTATATCATCTGAAATTGGTTTTTTTTATTGAATTTGTATTGTAATAATTTTATTATTGAATTAAATTGGAGAAAACGTGAAAATATGAAATCAAAAGATTTGGTGTTGATTTTTCTAGTGACATCAATTTATATATCTATTATGACCTATCATCATCATTTAAGTTTTAATAGATCTATCTTAGAGTTTGTAGACATTGTATTGTTAGTTTTATTCTCAGGATATTCTTTAATATCATTTTTAAGACCTAAAAAAAATAATGTGAATATCTTAAGAAAGCCATTATTAGTTTTAGGGTCAAGTTTGTTTTTAATGATCATCACAGGGATTATATTGAATTTTTCTTCAATAGGACTACATTTGAAATCATTAACCTTATTCTTATCCTTAATTACAATGATTTTATTATTAATGGCATATTTCCGTAGAATTATTTACTTTAATTCAAGTGATTATAAAAAAATAGAAAAATCAACAAAAAAGCTTATCAAAAAACAACCAGTAAACGAAAATGCAGTTATATTAGTTGATAATGTTGGAATGCAGTTCAAATTAAGCAAAGAAAAAGTAAACAATCTTAAAGAATTTGTTATTAAATCTTTGAAGGGACAAATTTTATATACAGAATTTTGGGCCCTCCGAAATATATCATTCGAAGTAGATAAAGGCGACCGTTGGGGAATAATCGGATTAAATGGAGCAGGTAAAAGTACACTTCTTAAGATAGTTTCTGGAGTTATGAAGCCTACAGAAGGTAGTTTAGTAATTAAAGGTAAAATTATACCTTTATTAGAGTTAGGTGCAGGATTTGATCCTGATTATACTGGTAAAGAAAATATATTCCTTAATGGTGCAATGTTAGGATTATCTAAAGAATTTTTAGAAGAAAAATATGAGGAGATAGTTGAATTTTCAGAGATACGAAAATTCATTGATGTCCCTTTAAAAAATTATTCATCAGGAATGAAAGCCAGATTAGGATTCTCAATTGCAACTGTAATTAAACCTGAAATTCTTGTTTTAGATGAAGTATTATCTGTGGGAGATGCAAAGTTTCAGAAAAAAAGTGAAGATAAAATTACATCACTTTTTAATGAAGGAGTAACGGTTTTATTTGTGTCTCATTCAATAAAACAGGTTAAAAAAATATGTAACAAGGCATTATGGCTTGAAAATGGAAAAGTTGTAATGAAGGGTGATGCTAGAGAAATTTGTGAAACATATGAAAAGGTTTGTAAAGGTGAAAAGATATAATAATATTAATTATATTTATCATTTGATTACTTCATTAACAGATTGTATAATCTCTTTCTTGAATTTCCATCACAATCTTCAAGATAATTTACCAAAAATTGATCTATATCATAATTATTTACAGTGTTATTGTTAATTATCTTTATTATATCATCTGTTTTAAATGCAACAGGTCCTGGAACAATGGATTTGTATTTTCCGTAAAATCCTCTCCCTGATTTTTCAAATTCATCTAAGTCATAGGGATAGAAAATCATTGATTTTTTCATTAATGCATATTCGTATATTATTGAAGAGTAATCTGTAATTAAGAGATCACAGGAAATTAGAAGTGTGTTTAATTTATTATAAAAAGAAAAATCAAACACTTTATCAGTGTAAGAATCTTTGAAATATTTATTTAAATTAACTTTATGGGCTACGTGTGGATGAAGTCTAATAACTAGAACATATTCATCACTTAATTTATTTAATAGTTTTTTAATATCTAAATGAATCCTATTTTTCTGTTTATTATTATTATAATCTCTAAATGTTGGTGCATATAATATAATTTTTTTGTTGGATAATTCTGGATTACTGTCTATGAATTTATTTCTTTTTTCTTCAAGAGCAGGTTTATTGAAGAAAAAATCTGTTCTGGGGCAACCTATATTAAATATTTTATCCTCTTCTGCCTGAAATGCTGTTTTGTATATCTTTTTCATCCAACTTGATCCAACTATGAAATGGGTAGTATTCTTGTTAGTAGCGATTCCCAGTTTTTTAATCCATCCTTCCTCGCTGTCAAGCCCGAATTTCTTTATTGTACCCGTTCCATGCCATAGTTGAACCAATCGAGTATCTTTTTTAATTTTTATACTAGAAAATGGTAGGAATACATTATCCATGAAAATGGTTTTAGATGTTGCTATATGATAAGGAACGGTGATAAACATGTAAATTAAATTTTTAAACAAATATTTATTGGGTTTAAATGTATAATTTTCCCGGGTAACTTTTTTGAATATTAAATCAGGATCCTGTTTTAAAAAGTATTGATATGTAGACCCTACATTACCCTCATCACTATCATCATGAGTCATGATAAGTAATATCTTATTATCATTAATAGGGAATATATAGCTAATATAAAAAAAAATAGCCATAAAACTATAGGCTATACGTTTAAAAAAAACCGTTTTATTCATTATTTTCCACATTCTCATAATTTATTTTTTATAAATGTTTTTGGATGATTAGTTTTATCTAAAATAAAATCTACAATTCTTGAAGAAGCATTACCATCATCATATCTAGTGAATTTATTTAAAAATTCAATATATTTACTTTCATAATCATTGTAATTATATGTTTTAATAGAATCGATTAAATCCATGGTATTCTGTACAATTGGTCCTGGAAATTCTTCATATATGTTAAAATAAAATCCTCTTAAATTGTCTCTGTAATTTTTGTAGTCATAGGCGTATATGATCATGGGCCTTTTGAGTATAGCGTAATCAAACATAACCGATGAGTAGTCTGTCAACAATACATCAGAGATTAGATATAACTCCTGTATATCCCATAGTTGATCGAATTTGTAGATAAATCCTTGATAGTTACTCCAATCTATGGAGTCTTCAACTAAATAATGTAACTTGACAAGTATTATGTGAGTATCAGACAGTGCTTTTTTTAATAAGTCAAAGTCTATTTGTGAAGAGAACTTGTATATTCCATTTTCATAAAACTCATCATCTCTCCATGTAGGAGCATATAAGACTATTTCTTTATCTAATGGTATTTTATATCTTTTTTTAATTGAATCTATGGATTTTTTATTGTTCTTTTTAAATAAAATATCATTTCTAGGAAATCCTGATTTTAAAATTATTTTTTTAAATTCAAAGGATGATCTAAATTTTTCAGTTGTATAATCACTTTGAGAGATTAAATAATCCCAAGTTTCAGTATTCTTCTTAAATAATCGTTTATACTCTGATAATTCCATTCCATCACTCATTTTCAGTATATCCATATCCATAGCTAATTTTTTCAATGGAGTCCCATGCCATAGTTGTATATAAGTTGTATTTGTTCTTTTAACTAAAAAAGAGGGTTGTCTTGTGTCACATACCCATATTTTAGCTATTGCTAAGTAATAAAGATATTTTAATCTTGCTCTTTTTACTTTTGTAACATTTCCAGGTATTTCAATGGTGGTATCTTCAAGAGACCAGATACACTTAAATTCATTATCTAATTCCTGTTTAACCATTTCTTCATAAACATATTTTGGATTACTTGAATAATTACGCCCGACACTGCTTTCAAAAAATATCACTTTATCTTTAACTGGTAAAACTTTAAGAAAAATATGATAAGTTATGATCACTATTTTCTTAATTATTTGTCGTATATTCATAAATGGCTCCTTTCGGCTTAAATGTATCTAATCTTTATTATGGATGTCAAAATTTAATTTAATTTCATAATGAGAATAACTCCATTTAATACAAATTATTTCCTCTGGGATATAACGTAACAATATCTAATTACATCTTTTAATAAAATTGTCTAAACTTTCCTTTGTTTTGAGCTCGTCGGGATGATTATTTGAACATGTTGTTTTAATGGCAGTATCATGCATAGTTTGAACTTCAACTACATTTTTCCTCTTTTTATAAAAGTTTGGAAAATTAATGTTATTTATAAAATAATTGGCAGTTGCCAAGTAATAGAAATATTTTAATGTGTTAAATCTTATTTTTTTCCCATTTCCACTAAGTTTTATGCTCTCATCATTAACCATCCATATAGATTCATATTCAGGATAGTTTTTGTCAATATATTCATACAAATTACGAATATTACAATCAGATTTCTCCATCTCAAATGATTCAAATATTATCCTTTTCTTATTTAAAGGAAGATACCTCAATAATGGATAGATGTATATTTCTAGAACTTTTCTTCTCTTTTTTGTCTTAGCTATCCATGGCCAAACTTGAGAAACCTTCAAACCTAAAACATCATCATAAATAACAGGTTTATATTTATGTGAATTAAAAATTTTATTTTCAAAATGTTTATTATCAATAACAGTTATTTTGTGAGATATCACATTAGATCCCACAGTGTAATCAGCATAAATCTCCCAAATACCCTGTGAAAATAAATTTATACCATTTTCATCCTTAGTTTTAACAATAAAAGTGTTCTTTAAAAAATGTTCATTTTCTTCATGGACTTCTCTTTTTACAGAAATCGTATAATCCAACTTTTTTAAGACAAATTTTAATTTAGAATCAATAATTTTGTGATTTTCTCTTAAATTATATTTATTTAAACATATAGACATTTTTAAGCTATTTTTTCCCCAATTCAATGATAATAAATATGTTTCTAAACTTTTATTTGTTAAGTTTATATCCCCTGAAAAGGTGTTAAATAAATTGATTAGATTATTATCCAGCACCTTACTTAAACTTATATTATTACCATTAATACTGCCTATTTGATCATTTCGACAATGTTTTAGGCTCCATTTTCCGATTTCTAAATTCTTTAACACATTATTTGGAATGATAGCTGAGAATCCTTGGGAATTAGTAAATTTATAGAGTATACTTTTGTTCAGTTTGACATTGTTATTAGATTTTGTTGGGATAGAAATTTTTTTGTTTTCATTCTTTTCGATGATCATAAAAGAATTATTCAATGTTTTATCATCAAACCATCCATCAAGATGTAATGCATCATTCTTAAAATAGGTATTAATTATTCCAGAATGTTTTGTTTCTACATTAAAACTTAGATCTCCCATTGCATTATATTCAAAAAAAACATTGTTAAAAGATGCAAGATATGTTTTTGGTCTTGGTTTTTTGTTTGAACTTCCTAAAATTATATTCCTATCTATTCCAAGCATTTGGAGATGTATTATAATTATATATCTGCCTGATCCTAATTCTAAAAATTTGGGGTCATTTAAATCAATATTTATGTTATAACCACTCCAATCATATACATAGAAGGGATTTCTTGTTAAATAATAAATAGCTCTGATCCATAACTTTGGAGTCAACTCGGGAATTTTTATATTTTCTATATCTAATTCCAAATCTCTGCCATTTACAGTATTTACGAGCTTAGCTTTAAATTTTACTTTATTCTCCTTATCAAAATTGATTCGATTAATGTATAGATAACCATTAATTCTTAAAATTCCATTAGAAATTTTTATTCTATTTATTTTCCTGACTTCAGAACCTGTGTTAAGTTCTTTTGTCATTTCAGTACATTCTTTAGGTATCCCTTTAAATGGGAATTTTCCAAAAAATTTATCTCCAATTAAAACTACTTCCAGATTTGCCATATCCTTTTTTTCGAAAGCAATTGTTTGAAGAAGCGATTCTAAATCTCCCATCCCAATAAAGTAGTATTTAATTCGATCCAGAGCCATCAAGTCTTTAAAAACATATTTTGGTATATTTTTAATATATTCTTGAACAGTTGAAATAAATATTTTTTTATATTCGTTATCAGCTTGATCTAAGATGTTTATATAAAGTTTCAAGTCTAGATCCAACCATTTAAAATATTTATAATATATTATTGTTTCATCTTCAACATTTTCTTCAATGAACTTATCTACAACCTTTAAAGCATTTAATCTGTCATAGAAATTATTTATATCAGTCCTTTGTTGAGTTGAAGATTTGTTAGTGCCTTCTCTTCTACGCCAATAATAAATATCATCACTTAAAATAGCTGTTGATTTTGATTTGAAATGTGCGAAAAATGTTAATGGAATATCCTCATATATTACGTCTTCTGGAAATTTAAGTTCATTTTCTTTCCAAAATTTCATTCTAAATAATTTATTTGTTGAAGTTGTATCATAGATTAATTCAGGATTATTGATTATAGTTGTATTTTTAATATTTTCCTTGAATATCTTGATATGTAAACCTGAATCATAGATACCTTTTGAATCAAATCGTTTTACATTTCCTATTACTATATCTCGTTCTCCATTTCCTGATAGTGCATATAATTTTTTGTATGCATCGTTGGAAACAAAATCATCACCATCTAAAAATGCTATATATTCCCCTTTAGCAAATGAAATGGCATAATTTCTTGCTCGGCTTTGTCCACCATTCAACTTATTGAAAAGACAAAAATTATCATATTTATCCACATACTCTAATGCTATATCTCCACTAGAGTCTGTTGAACCATCATTAACCATTAAAACTTCTATTTCTTTTAAGGTTTGATGAACTAATGAATCTAAACATTCTCTAAGATATTCTTCTATATTGTAGATGGGAACAATAATACTAACTTTAATATTGC
>Ga0182014_10004580_pt1 | contig 15793 bp, 14 predicted proteins | sample 612S2DmetaG_FD_120489 | JGI IMG/M metagenome (GOLD analysis project Ga0182014, IMG submission 120489) | Permafrost microbial communities from Stordalen Mire, Sweden - 612S2D metaG | ecosystem: Environmental > Terrestrial > Soil > Wetlands > Permafrost | place: Sweden: Stordalen | collected... | reverse complement strand
GAGCTTCTTCAGCTTGGAGTTCTCGTCCTCCAGCTGCTTCAGACGCTTCGCTTCCGAAACGTCCATGCCGCCATACTTCGCTTTCCAATTGTAAAGCGTCCCTTCGGAAACGCCGTGCTTGCGAGCGAGATCGGCGGTCTTGGCGCCCGCCTCATGCTCTTTCAGAACGCCGATAATCCGCTCTTCCGTGAATCGTGCACGCTTCATCTGTCCGTCCTTCGTCAGGCCGGACTCTAATCGTTCGTGGAGGAACTTTGCAGTGGCAGGTCACCGCCTGGATCAACCCGCCAACCCAAAGGCCGCAAATCCAAGCTTAACATCAAACGCCGGCTGTCTCATTGTCGTTGACACGTTCCGGCATCCTTCCAGTCTTGCGACAAGAATGCACCATCAAAGCCCGGATCAAACACCTAGCCCACGAAGTCGACGACGAGGACAGTGACGTTGTCGGAAGCCCCCGCGATCAAGGCGTCGTCAATCAGTCCATTAGCGAGTTCGGTTGCCGTGCCGCGCCTTGCCACTGCTGCTTCAAGCATGAGGTCGCCAATAGCGTTCACGAGGCCCTCATTGCACAGGACAAATCGGTCACCATGGCGAACATCGCCTCGCATAACATCTAGTTGCAGCACATTCTCGGCACCGATCGCACGCGTGACATAGCGGCCGCCGTGAGAGACATGATCATGCGTGAGCAGTCGGAACTCGCCTTCGCGATATAGATAAGCTCGGCTGTCACCGGCCCAGATTACCGCATACTCACAATCGTGGACAAAAAGTGTGACGACGACCGACGCGCAGATGCGCTCTGGCCCCAGCTGGCGTGCAGTCGCGCGCAGCGCTTCATTGGCTTCGCTGAGCAACTCTTCGATCTCGGCCAAGGCGCTCGCGAAACTTATGGCTTGCTGGAATTCCCCGAGCTTGGCAGCGACTGTCGAACTGGCGTGAGCGCCCGCATTGTAGTCGCCCGTGTTGTGTTCGCCCGCCCCATCCGCGACGGCCCAAAGGCCAAGACTGGATTGGTCCAGCGTGGCAACCTCGGTGTTGCTGCGTCGCGTTCCTTGATGGCTACGCATTGCTGAGCGGAGTTGACCAGTTTTATTGCCAGCCACCGCAACAGGTGGCGCGTCCGCTAGAGGAGGTTCCTGGCTCCAACCCCAAGCCTCCCATTGGCCGTCGAGGAGCGCCGCGAAGCGGTCTGGTGCAGGTAGCCCTTGATGATGAAGAAGCGAGGCACCGACACCTGCACCGCGTGTCCACCAGACTGTAACATTGCTCTGCGTTCCATTGAGCGTCGCTTCCAGGACGCTGGTGTAGGCACGCCCCTGGTCCGCGTGGTCCATGAAGTCGAAACGCAGCGCGGTGGCTGTGCGTTGGCTTTCGAACCGGGGCTGACCAAGCGCGAGCACTCTGCGGTCGAAAACGTCGAAATTGGCACCTTCAACAAGACAAGATAAGGCTGCGAGTTCTGCGTCCGCAAACCAAGCTTCTGCTACGAGTATAAGCCGCAGCGGAGTGAGGCAGCCTGAAACCTCGACGGCGATAACTAGCGGAAATTGCCGGCCGTGATTGTCACAGCTCGACATCAGGATCCCGGCAACAGGGTCTGGCGCGGCAACGCCGCCAGAGAAAACAAAGCGCCATATCGGGGCGTTGTTATAGGCTGGCCCCCACCCATCACCAAGTGCGTCACGGCTTGCGGTTACCGAAGCACTAAGCCATCGATCGAGGATGCCGCGTAGTTTACTGTCAAGTCTGCGTGTCACGAAGTCGCCGCGCATTGGCACCTTGCCGAAGAAACCGGGTTGCCGCGGTTCGGGCTTGACCGTCTGGTGAGGTCTGAGGAAAGCCATTACAGTGACTTCGGACAACGAAACGCGCGCAACGCCGTCAGATTGAATGGATTGAATGGCGTATCCACGTGGAATTCAAATGCCGCATTATGGGTGCCAAAACGAAATGCAGCCCGAACGCCGCCGTCGTCAAGAGACTGCACATCCCCAGCATCGAGCAACCGAAATATAGCCCACCCCCCGCCTTTCGATAAATTGCGGCTGGCGCCAAGGGGTTGAAAACTGAGTTCGGCGCCTTTGATGCCTAATTGACCTGGCCAGAACATAGCGATCGGACGCACGGAGGATTGAACCCCTTTCGAGTAGATGACCTGTTGACCGTCACTAGCTAAAACCACTCCCAAAGCATCGCCTTCAAGGAGAAGCGGAGTGACTTCGAAGGCAACGGAAGGTGTCACACTGTTGGACGCAAAAAACGCCGACCGGATCGCCGCCGCGCGCTCGAAAGCTTTCAAGCCCTCCACCGTCTCAACCGAATGCTCGGCAGCGTCCTTCCATTGCCAAGGCACACTTTTCGTATCTACCTTCGCCTGCAGATTTTCGCGAAAGAAGCGGTCGAAGGCACCACCTGGACCGAACAACGCTGTGAAGTCCGTCACCGTCACTTCCACCGCCGAATCCTTAGCGAAGGGATAGCGATCTGCCAATCCTGTGACGCAAAGTTCCCCCCCATTGACTGCCCATTTGCTAAATCTTTCGCGCGCTTGCTCGGCCGCGAGCGCGTCGGCGATCAACTCGTCATCGAGTGCAATCGGGGTGAGCGGCTCGGTCACAAGGGTCTTGACGTGAAGGTCGAGAGCGGAGCGTACATTCGTATTTTCTGTGCCCGGGAGGGCACGCTCCATATCCTCGGCAAGCATTTTGCGGGCGAAGGAGGCGTCAATCTCTGTTCGTCCCCCCAACATCGGGTAAATCCGCGCACTGTCTGTCACGTAGGACGCATCCGTCGGCTGGGTACGCATGTCGGTTTCAACTTGAAGCAAAATGCGCGGCAACAGCAGGTCATTTAGAGCACGAATGTAGAGCCCACGCGAGCCGGAAAGTAGCTTTTCATCCTGGGTGGGCAAGCCAAAGAGGTGCCCCATATCGTTATCATAAGGTTGCGATATATCGTGGGCCTGATCGAGGATCTTCGCAACCTTAGCGAAATCGCGATCGCTTACATCCGTCGCCGCGATTGAGCTGGCGGCCACCTTGTAGAGTGCGACCCGTGCTTCGGTGGAGGCGAGTTGTCTCTCTTGCCTGAAATAGTCGGCCGTCCACCGGGCACTAAGTCCTAGGACTAAGGCGGCAATGGCAGCGGCTCCGATAGCGCGGACGAGGCGGCTCCGCCGCTCGCGGCGTGGATCGTTCGAGATGAGGCTTGCCTCGCCAAAAATCACTTCACGCAGCAGCCGCGCGAGAAAATAGCTTTTGTTTCCGCTAACTGTCGCCCTGGCGAGATGCGGAAGCTCAACACCGAAACGGGCGGCACCGACACGTGTCACGAGGTCAAGCGGCGCTACGTCCTGTTGTGCTGAAGCAAGATAGAGACCGCGAATCCCCGGTGGCGGATCGAAGCGCGAGCCCATAACAATTTCGCCAAGCAACTCCAGAAGGGGAGCGGCAAGCAAGGCGACCTGGCTGGGAAACGCAAAGATTTCGGCCCGCCGCTCGCTATCGGTCTCGCTCTGCAAGCGGTCAAGTAAAAGAGCGTTAAGGCGTTCCACGAGAGCTGCGAGCGCGTGTCTGAACGATCCCCCAAGATCGCTATCCTCGATGTTACCGACTGTTAGCTGCAACGTCACACCCCAGACCTGTTCTCGGGATGTGCGGTCGATATTTTCGAAGAAAGCAGAAAAGCCAGCAAGCCGGTCAACCTTTGTGATGACGATATAGGCAGGCACCCGCAATTTGAAAGCATCGTCGAGTTCGCGCAGTCGTTTGCGGATGATGCGGCCTTGGCGTAGGCGCTCCTCCGGCTTCGCATTTACGATGTCATCGAGTGCGACCATGACGATCGCGCCGTTGAGCGGCTGGCGGCGGCGGTGTTTACGTAGGAGTTTGAGAAAACCGAGCCAGCCAGCCCTATCAGCTTCCTGTTCGCCGTCCTGCGAGGTGTAGCGGCCTGCGGTGTCAATCAGGACACCTTCATTCGTGAACCACCAATCACAGTAGCGCGTGCCCGCGACGCCTTGCATAGGCTGCGGCGCGCTTCCATCGGCGATGGGAAAGTTCAGGCCGGAATTCAGAAGTGCAGTGGTCTTTCCGGCACCCGGGACGCCGATCAGTAGATACCAAGGCAGCTGATATATTGCAGTGCGGCCAAGCGTCTTGCGCAACATCTTGAGCGCGTCAAAGAGGCGGACCCGGAGCTCTGCTATATCCTCTGCAGCAGCATGGGCTGGATCAGCCTGGTTGTCGGCCGTGACGGCGTCGATTAATGCCTTATCCGCTCGCCGCGCGCTGATCACCTTGTGGATGAGATAGGCGACCCACATTACGAAGATCACTATGACGGTGATCAGGCGCGCCTGAGACGACTCGAGTGGATGCCAAGTCCCAAAGGACAGGTCCTGACCATAGAACCAAACCATGTACGCTACGGCGGACACCCAGATCAATGGAACCAGCCAGCGGAACTTGATGTACTGGCCGTAGGTGCTAAGATAGCTGCGGATCTGGTAAATCCAGTTAACAATGATCATGGTGCTTAAGGCTCCTTACGGTCGGCAACTATGATCTCAGTCCGCCGATTTTGCTCGCGGCCTTCGGGCGTTGCGTTGCTGGCGATCGGCTCGATGGCTCCACGCCCCTCAGCGCGGATGCGGTTTGGATCCACATGCCGGCTTAGCAGTTTGGCTACGGCTTCGGCACGGGATAGCGAAAGATAATAGTTCGACCGAAATTTCGATGTGTGAATTGGTCTATCGTCGGTATAGCCGACAGCCACGATGTGCGCTGCTGTGCCACTTAGCAGGCGGCCGAGGCGATCGATGAGTTCCGCGAAATTCGGGTGGATATCGTCCTTGCCGGGATCGAAGAGCCCCTCGTTCTTCAGTCGAATGCGGGAACCGCCATCAATGTCGTTCACAATGAAGCTGCCTTGGGCGATCTCAGTCGCCAATGCTTTCTTGAGAATGGTCGCAGAACTTTGGGTTGGAGAGGTTCCGGTTGGCTCGATTGCAGGTGTTCCGGCCGGTGCGGGTGCGCGGGGAATCGTGATGCGTTCCAGAGTTGGCAAACTATGCGGCGGGGCATCGAGCAGCATGCTAAAGGTCGCGTCCGATCGTCTGTCGAGGGCGGCGTAGAGACCGAAATAGACTGCGAGCAGAAATGCAAGAGCAGCAGCGGCGGCAGTCCAGATAATCGTCAACGTGGACAACGGCCTGTGACGCATGTCAGCGCCGCGCCACTGCGGCGAGAGCTCACGCTCGGCATCTCTACGAAGGGTGCGATACAAACCCTCGCGGATGCGGCCTATTTCCAGATGGCCTTGGGAATGCACACGCATTCGGCCCTCAAATCCGATCGACAGGCAATAATACATCAGCAATAACACATCGCAATTGGTGCCTGGGTCCTTGTGCAAGTGCGCGAGCAGGTCGAAAAACCGCTCGCCGCCGGTAACGTCACCATGAAAGGTTGACACCATGCTCTGACGTGCCCAGACGCTGTAGGCACCCCAAGGCGCGTTGAGCACGATGTCATCAATCGTCGCGCACAATGCGTAATGCGCGGCACGCATGCGATCGAGCGGGACGCTGCCACTAAGCCCTTTTTGTTCAAAGAGCTTGGCCGCTTGAATAACCGTGGTGCGCAGGGCTTCGAGATCAGGTTGTTCGGTTACGCCGCGAAGGCGTCCGGCAAGGTTCAACAGAGGTAGTGCCGCTGTCACCAAAACAGGAAGCCCCTCGCTACCGAAGTCGACGCGATCCCAGCTATCCTGCGTAGCGGCGTTGCTTCCCAAACTTGCGGTTTTGAGGTGCGGCGCGGGCGCTCGCGGAAAGCCGCCACCGGGATGAACTAGCGTCGAGCCGGTTTCGTTACTCGGTGACTTGCCGATCGACATGACTTAACCCTTGATAGCCCAGAGTTCCATTACGATGTCCGGGAAGTTACCGGCCACGTGCAAGGCGACCGCGCCCGAGCCTTCGAGCTCGCGCCAAAGCGCCGTACTAGTGTCGAGTTCGAAATACACAGTTCCCGCGCTATAGGGCAGCTGGCGCGGTGCAACTGCAAGCGGCCGTACCGGGACGCCAGGCAGGGCGACATTAACCAGCTGGGCAATCTGCTCGACGGGGCCGATTTTGATCTGATTTGGTAAATGACGGCGCAGTTGCTCCGCAGGCATATTCGCCCGCACCGCGAGGACGAAGGAGGATTGGTGCAAAAGAGTACGGTCCTGCACCATACCGACCCGCACGCCATGGCGGCGCTCCTGCAGTTCAATCGGCACAGCAGTCCGTTCGAGCACGGAACTTAACGACGCTCGCAGATCCGCATAGACGGCGGCGAAGCTCCCTTTGAGATCGTCGTGCTGATAATCGGGGAAGTGGCTCGCGCGCTTCGAGTCTGTGGTAAAGGTGGCGAGTTCTCCCGCGATCGACAGGCACAGTCTGTAGAAGGCCTCTGGATGAACGCGTTCAACCTGCGCGGCGACATGACGCAGCAGCGGCTCAAACCGGTTTAGTGTTTGAAGAAGGAGGAAGTCGGCGATCTCTGCCGTGCCACGTACAGAGGGATCAGCTATCCGCGCGGCTATAGCGTCCGCGCGATGAGACACCAATCCTTGCAACTCGCTGACAAGTGCTAGTAAAGGCGGATCCGCCGCGCAATTCAGCACTGGTGCGATGAATTTTTCGTCTAGCAGCACGGCGAGGTCCGAGCGAACCTCCGTTACACGGCCTACCGCCAAACGTTCGAAACCGGCGAGAGGCCCGTTCGAAGGCGCGTAGGACAGCCGCAGACGCCCGACCTCAATATCGGAGTTGATGAAACTTCCTGCGTTAGTGTCTGACACATCGAAGTTTATGCGCCGATAGCGCGTACCCGCATCTTCACGCTGCGCCGTACCGATCTCGGCGATCCCATGTTGCCGCATAGGCAGCGCGAGATAGATGGTAATCCCGTGCACACCCTCGGCAAGTTCGAAGGGTGGCGGAAGATCGGCGTCACCCGGTGCCTCGAACGGTGTGCCATCCGAAAAGATGCCCCGGGCGTAAGATAGCGAAAACTTGCCAACGCTAAGCAATTCGCGATTGATTGTGAATTCTGCGAGGCCCCAGCTGTAGGGCAACAGCTCACGCGTGGCACCACGAACAAAACGCTCGGTCCAGCGATCTGCTTGCTGAAAATGATGTACTCGAAGAAACATGCCTTCGGACCAAACAACGCGGTTCTCGGAGAGCATGGCTTAAACCTCGAAATAGATGTGCTGTGGATGAATAGGCTGACGCGGTCGGAGCAGCATAGCCTCACAACCGCTTGGCCACGGCGCGACCGAAACTTTCCCGCAGCAATGTAAGAAAGGGCGAGCTGCCGCCTTCCTTGCCGCTTTGCCCAGTGAGATTTGCATGCAAACCGACAAAGCGGGTCCAGGCCGCGGCCTTGGCGAAAGGGCCAAAGTGAAACCCGTGTTCGGCATCCGCTGCTATTGACGCCGGCGCTAATCGCGCTTCATAACGCGTAGCTGCTTCGGCTACGGCTTCACCGAGTGCGCGCTGCCGGTTGGCGAGTGCGGACAGACGCTGCGCGAGGATGTTGGATGAGTCGGATTGTGGCACGGCCAAAAAAGTCAAGAGTGGATCGCGATTGGCGATCAGAAAGTCTGCTTCAGGAGTGTGGTTGCCGGGCACCGGTAAACCGCAATCATGCTCGGCAACGGCTTGCCCCGCCTCGATCATATCGAAGCCGTCGAGCAACGCACGGAGGAGCTCGCCGCAACGTTGGAAAAGAACGTCATCGGTGAACATGGATAGCGTGGTGGCGTCGAGCCTGCCTCCTTGGGCAAAATTATGCCGGGCGTCCAAAGCCAGTCCTACGTCGGTGACGGCTGGAACCTCATGGTCTTTTGCGGACGATAGATTGTTTGACTGCGTGTCGCTTTCTTTGTCTGTTCCCTCCATCCAATCCGGTGCGATTAGCTGTTGCGCGCGGGGTAGACGCAACGCGTGGTTTGGCGCCGGCATGTGTTCGCTGCGGTTGACAAAATCGCTTACGGAGGAGTGATCAAATTTAAGCGGGGAAATGAATGCGCCAGTCGAGGGCGGCTCTTCCCAGCCAAGTGGCTTGCAAAGGGTGTCCTCGGCGGATCCTTTTGGCATAACACCGAGCCAGTGCCCGGCATCATCCGAAATGCCGGCGCTGGTCCGCAACTCGGTGCCTTCCGGTCCACCGTCGAGGATGTCGCTGACGCTGTTGAGCATTGCTGTTCTGGGCCCAGAGCGGCGCTCGCTGGCAGCACTGAATGCCACAGCAAAGCGATACGGACCGAGGGCGAATTGATCCCCTGAGACAAGCCGGTGTCTTCCACCTGGGCCCATCAAACCGCTTTGGCCTTCAATTTGGATCCCGTTGACGGAAAGATCGACGAGGACAAACGACGACCCAAGGGCTTCTATCCGGCAATGCGTTTTGGACACCTCCCGGCCGGCGTCGGCGATAACCCAATCGTTGTCCGGACCGCGCCCTAAGGAAAACGACTTGCCTGGTACGATGATTCGTTCGGCACCGGATTGATCAAGTGCCGTCAAAATTAACGCCGGGCCATTTCCTCCGTTTTCCATCTCTTTATCCCCTTTCTATATCGAGCGCCCATTATTGCTCCGACTCGGTGACGTTTTCACGCGGCGTAGCAGACATTGGGGTCTTGGAAATAGGCTTTGACGCGTTGGTTTGATTTTTCGATTGTAGTCATGTGCGCTTCGGCGACAGATTTGAGTTTTGCCTTGCTGCGGACGGCGACCTTCGCGCCGATGGCGTGGTTGAGGTCGGCGTTGAGCCGGTCGTTCGGGTTCAACTTGGGCGAATAACTTGGGAAATAGAAAAGTTTGATCTGATTGCCGCGATCAGCGAGCCAGGCTTTGACTGGCTTGGAATGATGAACACGTAGGTTGTCCAGGATCAGGAAGATCTTCTTGAGGGCGTCCATGATCTGCTCATTGAGGAATTCGATAAGCCGGTCAGCGTTGAAAACGTCATCGACGATCATCCAGCGCGCGTTGCCTTGGTTCGTCACGGTCGAGATCATCGAGAATTTCTGACGGGCGCCCGGCGCATAGGCTACGGGCGTCTTGCCTTTCGGAACATAGCCACGGCCGCGAGCGTCGTTGTTAACGAGCGCCGTCTCATCGCCCCAATGGATCTCGCCGCCCTCGGATCTCGCGCGCCTTGCGATGGCCGAACATTTCTCGCCGAGCCATTTCATGACAGCCTCCGGGCGCCGCTCATAGGCGCGTCGGATCGGCTTTTGCGGCGTGAAGCCCCAGCGCCTGAGGTAATTACCGACTGCGCGGACCGACAGCTTGATAGCGCATTCTCGTTCGATCAGCAGCATTACCGCCGAGCGTGTCCACAGAGTGAAGTCCGTCTTCAGCTGCTCGGGCCGCTTATCGCAGATCAACTTGCGGATCTTGACCTCCTGAGAAGGCGCGAGAATGCGGTCTTCGTCTTCCTGCTTGCCGCGCGGCTTGGGTTTCAGCGCCGCCGCCCCGCCCGCCTCGTAAAGGCTGATCGCAGTCTGAACCGTCGGCCAGGACAGCCTTGTCATCTCGACGATTTGCATGACCCTGTAGCCCCTCTTGTAGAGCCGGATCACCTGCTTGCGACGTTCGTGAAGTTCACCAAGCGATTGTTTGCGCGCATCTTCCTTGTCCATATCCGTAGTATAGCAAGCAGCCCACGCGTTTCTATATACCACCGTCCCGGCTCAATAAGAAGCACCGATCAAGTTTCAGCGCTCGAACAGAAGATCGCGTGGCACTGCAACCGGCTCAAGGAACACAAGGTTCAGCCCCATACCTGCCGGCCCGGATATGGTGGGTGGCTGTCCGAAGAGGCTAGATAGGGAATAATCGACATTCTTGGCGACACCAGCGCGCGCGGTGTCTACCGACACCGCCATGGCTTTAACCAGCAGGGCGCGCCCATCTGGCAGATATCCGCAGTTGAAATGGATTGTGCCTTGACTAGCCGAATAGACGATTATGCCAACCATCCGAACGCCATCAAGTGGTCCTTGGACCCCGCCAGCGTCCACATCGTGGATCGTGGCGAAGATCGGGGCCTGCGGATCGTTGGAGCTGAAGGCGCGATCAAGGGTGGCATAGACCCCATCGCCAGCCCGGGCAATCACATACTTTGCGGGCCGGCCGCGATCGTCCCGCAAAACAGCGCCAGCTGGCATCGGCGGCTTCTGATCGTTTTGCGGCGGCACGGGCTTTGCGTAATATTGGAGGGCCAGCCCACCAGTGGGTGGAGCCAACAGGGCCTCGATCTGTGCGTTGATGCGCGCGACTGCTTGCTGGTCTTGCAAATAGGCGTTCTGCTGTGGTTCCGAATGTTGTGATTGCGCCTGGGTTGGCTGCGTATTGCCCGCAGCGGGCTGCAGCGGGGCGGTTTGGGCAAGAAGATCAGGCTGTAACGCTGGATGTCTGCTTGGCTCTACGGCACCGGCTCCCTCCGGCAGGAGCGAGGCACTGAACGCGAGAATGAGAAGCTTTGTTGTCAGGGCCGCCTCCTAGAAAGTCACGTGGAGATCGCGCTCGGCTCCAGCCTCGTCGATGACAAGGATTCGGGGCACAGGACGATCAAAACGCCACACTTTTATACCGCCAATACTTTTGGCGACGGCATCCTGTGCTGGATTGATAACCGTGATCGAGCCTCGCAGGTAGAGTTTGCCCTTAAAAATCCAACCGCTGACCCGCGGATCATCGATGTCGACCCGCTGGGCGGCGGCGGGAGGTACGCCTGCACTAAAAGTATCGAGGTAACGGTCGGACAGCACGCGGTCTTTTCCCTTTCGGTCGGAGTTCGCGACATAATGGTCCGGCACTGGGGAGGAGGCCGCGGTAGCTTCTGCCGGCACTATAGGCGCGCTTGGCGAATGGCCCCAGACACGAATAATTATCGGAATATCGACGGTGCGGTTACCGCCACTGCGGGCCATCAGCACTACAGGCAGTGGGTAGCCCTCAAGTGTGACCGAAATATTACCCCAGGTATTGATTCGGCAGGGCATCATCGTGACCGTTGAGGGCCGCTCGCCGCGGCTGACCGCCGCTCCTTGCGCCGGCGCCGCTCCGCATCCCACACCATCCTGTGCGAACATGCGCGGATCAAAAGCCACGGACGCAACCGGCCAGGGCCGGCCCCCGCTGTCGAGGAACGTAAGTGGCGTTACGACTCCGAGAGAAAGCTGAATTGTCTGTGGCACCCGTAGCAACGCGTGTAGGTCGACATTAATAGATCTGGGTCTCAGCTTTAGACCATCGGATCCCGCGCCGGCCTCAGTGGTAAGACTTTGTGACTCCAGCACCCGGTTGCGGATTGCCGCGGCATTGCCAGGTGTCAATACCATACCCGCTGCGCGGTCGGTCATGATGGATTGAAGAGTGCTAATTTCCGCCGGCGTCAGTTGCCGGGCTGGTGGCGGAGCGGCACTATCCGCAGGGTTCTCGGGAGGCCGCTCATGAGGCGTGGCAGGCACCAGAACGTTAGCCTGCGGTGCTTGTGCAAAAACAGCCTCGACCGAAGAAAACATAAAGTAATTAAAGACAAATGTCGCAAGCACAACGCATTTATGAAATTCGAGATGAGGGCGCAGTGAAAGCTTGCGGCAAATAGCGTCCACCTGCCTTTCGTTAAGGGGAGCATAACGCTGGCATAACGCAAGCCTTGAGAGCAAAATTTTGTGCAAGCTATTCACTTTCCGATGCTCCACCTCGGCGCAACCACGTGTAATCAAGCTCCGTAGCTCACGTAACCCTCACATGCGGGTATGGCCGATTTTGTAATCGATAGTTGCTACAGCAGCAATCAGATGTCAACTAAAAGCGTATTACCAACCTTCGGTCATTAAAACGTCACAACGTCGCGTTACGGTCAAAGAAGGAAGAGTTCAGATCGGCGGTACTATTACCAATGAATTAGGCTTCCGGAACGCCAGCGATGTGTTTTATTTTGCGTCTGATAGCTTTAATTTCCGTTTGTTGCACGCTTTCTGCTTGCGCTACAACTGACGATCAGCGCGGTGCGGTTTCGAGCACCGATGCCTTCGTCAAAAAACGACTGGAACAAAGAGGCTTGTGATGACAATGAGGCAAGCACTCGGCGTCCGTCGTTGGATCTCTCACGCGTTGGCATCGGTTCTTGCGTCTGTATGTTGGGCTGCTCTCGCATCTGCGCAAAACCCAAGCCATTCGGCCACGGAGACGCCTGCGCCATTGACGGTCCCCTATAGCGATCTCTTGCCCAGCCAAAGCGACAATATTTCGGTTCAATCTGTTGCTAATCCGCGGCAGAATCCGGATGGGGTGGTACTCAGCCAGCCGCAACAGCCTAGCCAGACTCTGACACCGGCCGCGCAGGAGGGGCTGCAAGGTCTTAGTCAAGAAAGCGGCGGAGGTGGAGGGATGGGCTCGTCGAACGACGGGGGGCGGGCTGGAAGCCGGGACGCCAACGCGGCCGAAGGAGCGAGCTATGAGTTTCTACAAGACCCAAACCTTCGTCTTTACAGACGCTACGAAAAAATTGATTTGGCGGTAACGCCGTTGCGGTTACAGATCCTGGCGCAGATAGGTCGCGGCGTTGGCATCCGGCGTGGCTTCATAGAGGAAGCAGAGAGGATCGCCGCCTCCATCGACCTGGCCACAGCGATCCGCCTCGATGCTCGTTATGATTTCTCCAAACAAATGATCGGCAATCATCTCCTTCCGCCGGTTATTGGCGAACTGCGTGGTGTGCAGGAGCATAGTAGTGATCGGCTTCTCTACCTGACCGTTGGAGCCTATCGGATCTTGCGGCAAGCCCGCTTGGTGCTTGAGCCACCGAACTGGCGTGATTATCTTCTGGTGCAAGCCGTCGAACCAAGGACTTCGAGTTCGGCGCTGCGTCCCGAGAATGTCGATGAACAGGCGATCTACGATCAGGCGATGCAAGTTGGTGTTGCCAGGGGGATACAGGAAGCACGCGATACATTCGAGGACAATCTCAGTCGGTTGGAGAGCGACTATGGCGGGATGGAGCGTTATCACGAGCTCCACCGGAGGGGTGCCGTCAGCCTGCCCATTGTCAAGGAGTCGGGGCGCTCGTTGCGGCTTGCCGATAGTAGCCAACGCGCCTTCGCTGGCGGACCGGTGGTTAGGGTGCGCGTGACATCCCGCTTCAGGGCAACCCGGCAGACGGCGTACAAATGATGCCGGGCGAGACACGAGAGTCTGGCTGACTTGTCCGAATGTTGTTTGCCGGCCGACGGCGCGAGAGTAGGATTATGTCTTTGCGGATCGCTTCGACGTTTTCCTCACTCATCCAGCAGAATGTGAAAGTGGTATTCTAGTCGCTCGCGTCCTCGAATCCTGGGTGTTTTTCTGGGTCTCTGTCGCCGCGAGGCGGCGGCGGCGGATGTGATTCGGTGGCCGGGAAAGAGATTGCGGTCATGAAAGACGTGGTTCGGTTGAGCGCGGAAGAGCGCGGGCGGCTCGGAACTATGATTCACGCGGGCAGGGGCTCGGCGCAGTTGCTAACGAGGGCGCGCATCCTGCTGAAGGCCGACGTTTCCGAGGCGGGCGAAGGTTGGAGCGACAGCGCCATCTCGGCGGCGCTGGACACCAGCATCAACAATGTCGCTCGCACGCGTCAACAACTCGTTGAGGAGGGTTTGGAGGCGACGCTGTAGCGCAAATACAACCGGAACTCCGCCCGGCCGAGGATATTCGACGGGGCGGCGGAGACTAAATTGATCGCGCTGACCTGCTTGCCGGCGCCCGAGGGCTTCGCCCGTCGGAGCCTGGGCCTGCTCGAGGAGAAGATCGTCGAATTGAACATCGTCGAAAAGGCCAGTGGCAACACTCCCGTCGGACTTTAAAAAAAACGTCCTCAAACCGCACCACAATCGGCAATGGGTGATCCCGCCCGACTCCAACGCCAGCTTCGTGGCCGCCATGGAAGACGTGCTGGAAACCTACCAGAAGCTGCGCGGTCCCAATCGTCCTCTGGTGTGTCTGGATGAGACCTCCAAGCAATTGATCGTCGAGACGCGCGCGCCGATACCGGCCAAGCCTGGACAACCCTCGCGCCACAATTACGAATATGAGCGGGACGGCGTGGCCAATCCATTCATGATGTTCGCGCCGGTGGAAGGATGGCGAAACGTAAAAGTGACCGACCATCACGCCGCCGTCGACTACGCGCAGGTGCTGCGCGAATTGTCCGACCGACATTTTCCCGACGCCGACAAAATCGTCCTGGTTCGAGACAATCTCAGCACCCACACCCACGCCTCGCTCTACACGGCCTTCCCCGCACCAGAAGCGCGTCGGCTCGCCAATCGGTTCGAGCGGCATTATACAAAGTCTCATTGATTATGACCTCTATGCCCATTCTCTTGTTCCGATTGATACGATTCTCCATGGCATGTCGATGAGCCTGTTCCAGGCGAAGGAACAGTGATCGAGAATGTCGTCGTAGGATTTGAAAACCCGATTCGAGAGCCAGTTATCGCGCATGTACTGCCAGATATTTTCGATTTGGTTGAGCTCAGGCGATTTCGGCGGCAACGGCAGGAGGGTGATGTTGGCGGGAACCAGCAACTTCTTCTAGACATGCCACCCTGCCTGATCGAGGACGAGGATGGCGTGCGCGCCACGCGCGACCGCAAGCGAAAATTCCTCGAGATGGAGAGCCATGGCCTCGCTGTTGCATGAGGGCAGGAGGAGCACTGCACCTTTTCCTTGAGAGTATGCAAAACCGTGGGGGATCTTGAATTTTGCGGTTAAGCTCCGGCGATTGTGCGGTGGAGCGGAGCGATGCAAAAGGTCGTATGGCGGTTGAAGCTCGAGGCGGATCTTGGCGACGGGTCAGCGACGGAGATCGAAGTGGGGTGGATCGAGAGGGAAGATTGGGTGAACCCAGAAACACTCGGTTTGTCGGTCGGCGAGGCAAAACGGCTCTCGGCGGTCATCCAGGCCGAAATCGTCCGGTCGCAAGCAGCAATAATAGGCGTGCGGTATCAATGCTGCCGGCACTGTGGATGCGACCTGTCCAGCAAAGGATATCGGCAGGTGACTTTTCGAGCCTTGTTCGGCGAGGTGCCGTTGCGCGTCAGGCGGTTCCAGATTTGCCCCTGCCTCGAGGTCCTTCCCCAAGCGCCGAGAGGTTTTTCGGCGCTTGGGCTCGAAGGCGGTGTGCGGCTGAACTCGCCTACGTGACCGCCAAATTCGCGGCCCTGGCTCCCTTCGGAAAAGTCGCCGAGTTCCTCGCTGAGCTGTTGCCCGTCGGTGGCGCGGTCAACGCCGGCACGGTGCGCAATCGGACGCGCCGGGTCGGCGAGCGCATCGCGCGGCTGCGTCCGGCCGGAGCCCCAGATCCCGACATCGACACCGTGACCCCGGCGGTCGTGATCGGGCTCGATGGCGGCTACCTGCGCAGCCGGCATCGTCGCCCCGAACGCAACTTCGAGGTGATCGCCGGCAAGGTGCTCAACCTCGATGGATCTCAGCATCGCTTCGCTTTTGCACGCAATGGCAATTCCGCGAGTGAAGTCGCCGGCGCGATCGTGAGCGCTGGCGTCCGTCTTGGCACCCCGGCGACGGTGCTCGCGGACGGCGACGCAGGGCTGTGTGCTGATTCCGATCGATGGCGCCCCCTAAAACGAGATGAAGGCGCCCCCCGATAACGGAATGATGGCGCCCCCCGGTTCCGAGATAATCCCGCCCCCCTGTAACGGAATGATCCCGCCCGGG
>Ga0182014_10004579_pt1 | contig 15794 bp, 11 predicted proteins | sample 612S2DmetaG_FD_120489 | JGI IMG/M metagenome (GOLD analysis project Ga0182014, IMG submission 120489) | Permafrost microbial communities from Stordalen Mire, Sweden - 612S2D metaG | ecosystem: Environmental > Terrestrial > Soil > Wetlands > Permafrost | place: Sweden: Stordalen | collected... | reverse complement strand
GTCTGCCACCGGGCGAGCAGGGACGGTTACAAAGGTCTCATCCTGCCCATCGCCAGCTTTACCGGCACCGCCTAAGACGCCCTCGACTGCGTCGGGGGCCTATACCTCAAGGACCCTTAGCATGGCCGGACCGCTCCCGCCGCTCGGCACCTTTTCGTGCGAGGACTTACGCGGTCAACCACTAAGCCGGCGCATGCTCACATTGACGACGAGACCGATGGCCACCCAATCCACAACCATCGATGAACCACCATAACTCATGAAAGGCAAGGTGATACCAGCAACAGGCATGATGCCCATGGTCATACCGATGTTCTCGAAGGCCTGGAACGCCAGCATGCTCAGCACCCCTACACAGATCAGCGTGCCGGCCAGGTCGCGCGACGTGACCGCCGCTCGGGCCGAGCGCCAGATCACGAACAGGAACAGGGCCAGCAACAAAGCCGACCCGGCGAAACCGAACTGCTCCGCCACCGCGGTGAAGATGAAGTCCGTCGACTGGTTGGGCACATAGGAAAGGTTGGTCTCGAGGCCTTTGAACAGGCCCTTGCCCCACAGGCCGCCGTCGGCGATGGCCGCCTTGGACTGGTCGAGGTTGTACTCGATGGTGGCGGCATAGGGATTGGCGCTGGTGGCACCGGAGCCGTCGACTCCGCTCGGCGCGGTAAGGAAAGTAGTGAGCCGGTCCTTTTGGTACTGCTTGAGCACCCCGAGCTGCAGCACCCCGCCGATGGCCAGTGCGGCCACCAGGGCCAGGGCCACCATGTGCCGGCCCCGGGTGCCGGCCATCAAGAGCATCCCGACCATGACGACGGCCAGCACCATGGCGCTGCCCAGGGCGTCCTGTTTGTAGATGAGGAGGAAGGGCAGCACGGACAGGCCGAGCACGGCGAGCAGCACCCGGCCCGAGATGGCGCCCTTGCGGTTGGCGAGCAGGGCGGCCAGCGACAGGACCAGGCCCACCTTCACTATCTCCGACGGCTCGACTTGAATGCTCCCGACCTGGATCCACGAGGTGGCGCCAAGCTCGGCCCGCCCCACGACCAGGGTGGCCATGAGGAGCAGAAGGCTCCCAACGTAGAGCACGGGCGCCCACGAGAGGTAGCGCTTGTAGTCGAAGAACACGGTGACGACGAAGGCGACCAGGCCGGCGACGGCGTAGACAGCCTGCTTCTTCATCGTGGCCTGGGGGTTGTCCCCGGCGACGGCCAAGGGGGTGCGGGTGGTCGAGTAGACCATGAGCACGCCCAGGGCCGAGATGGCGGCGGTGGCGGCGATCAGCAGCACGTCGACGTGACGCCAGGCCGGGCTGGCCACAGGCCGACGGGGCACGCTCGTGGTGGCGCTGGAGGCCGGGCGGGGCAGCGTCGTGTACACCATCAGCCGGCCGCGTGCGTGCTCGTCGTCGTGCCCGCCGTCGTAGTGCTGGGCCCCGTGCCTGTCGTCGTAGTACCCGTCTTGGTGCCGGTCTTGGCCTTGTGCGCCGGCTTGTTGAGGCCGAACAACGCCCGGTACTCCTGCTCGACCGCCGGCGCGGCGACATCGGCCCCGTAGCCGGACTGCTCGAAGACGGCGTCAACGGCGAAACGAGGGTCGTCGGCCGGAGCGAAGCTGGCGAACACGGAGGTGTCCTGCTTGTAGGCCGGCCACGTCAGGTAGCCGGCGCCGCACCCCGTGCTGGTGGAGCAGTAGCTGTCGACCTGGGCCGTCCCCGTCTTGCCGGCCACGGGGTACTCGCTCAGGGGGAAGCTCTGGAAAGCGCCGTAGGCGGTCCCGACCGACGAGGCGGTGACGCCCTCGAACCCCTGCACCATGGCGTCGCGGTCGTAGGCCGACGGCATGGTCACGCGCTCTTTCACCTGCGGGTAGAAGAGCTTGAGGATCTTCCCGTTGGGCCGGGCGCTGTGCCCGGGGGCCTCGACGGCCAGGGCCACCTGGGGCACGTACAGGGTGCCGTCGTTGGCGAAGCTGGCGTAGGCGTCGTCGAGCTGGAGCGGGGTGACCAGGTCCTGGCCCTCGCCGATGGCCTCCTGGACCTCGAAGCCGGGCTCCCAGTTGCCGTCCGGGTAGTCCTTGGGGTACTGGGCGTGCATCTTGGCGATGACCTGGGCGTCGGGCACCAGGCCGGGCGCCTCGCCGGGGAGGTCGATGCCGCTGAAGTGCCCTAGCCCGTACTGCGACGCCGTGCCCTGGAGGGGGTCGGGGCCCTTCAGGTCCTTGCCGTAGTCGTAATCGACGTAGAACTGGCCCCCGACGCTGTAGAAGTACGTGTCGCTCGACTCGGTGATGGCCTGGGCCAGGTCGACGTCGCCCAGGGCGGTGCTGTCGTTGTCGTTGAAGATCTGGCCGCCGATCGTGTAGGAGCCCCCGTCGTAGTAGACCGTGCCGGGCGTGCGCAGGCCGTAGTTGAGCATGGCCGTGGCGGTGACCAGCTTCCAGGTGGACCCGGGGGCGTAACCCGAACTGATGGCCCTGTCGATGAGCGGGTAGTTGTCGGCCGGGTTGTTGTAGTACGACCACCTGGCCTGGCTGATGCCCCCGATGAAGTCCGACGGGTTGTAGTCGGGGTAGGTGGCCAGTGCCAGGATCTGGCCGTTACGGGGGTCTTCGACCACCATCGAGGCCGCGGGGGCGCGGAAGTCGTGGCTGCTGACCTTGTCCCACATGCCCCTGGCCTTGACTACCCAGTCGTCGAGGGCCTGCACCGCCGCCTGCTGGTCCGAGAGGGAGATGGAAAGCACGAGGTTGTCCCCGGGCACGGGCGGGGAGACCGTGTAGCTGTTGAGCACGTGGCCCTGGGAGTCGACCTGCACCTTCTCCACTCCCGGACGGCCCCGGAGGTAGTTCTCGAGGCTCTCTTCCACACCGGCCTGACCGATCACCGAAACGCTCCCGTAGCAGTCGACGCCGGCGCCGCACTTGTCGTCCTTGGCCTGGGCGTACTCGGCTGCGGTGATCTGGCTGACATACCCGACGATATTGGCCGTCGTCTCGCCGTAGGGGTAGTAGCGCACGGGCTCGGCCTGGACCACCACGCCCGGCAGGAGGGACTGGTTCTCGTCGATGGCGAGGACGGTGGCGGTACTCACGCCCTCGGCCACGGGCACGGGCTGGTAGGGGCTGTACTGGACGCTGTCGATGGCTGCCTTCACCTTGGCCACGGGCTCGCCCAACAGCGCCGAGAGTTCTCCGACGATGCTCGGATGGGCCGCCTCCGCCCCGGGCAGGACCGTCACCACCTGTTCGATGCGGTTGCCGGCCAGCAACACGCCGTCGCGGTCGAATATCTCGCCCCGGGGGGCCGGGATGTAAACCGTCACGATGCCCTGGGCGGCGACCTGGGCGACGGCGGGAGTGCCAGCCTCGACGCCCTGGAGGAACCAGAGCCGGCCGAAAAGGGCGGCGAAGAGGCAGGCCACTACGACCAGCACGGCCGTGGCCCGCAGCCGCAGCGAGCCTGGCTCCGCTGGAGGCGGGGTAACCGCTTGAGCCATCCGCTTACCGTACCCCGGCCCTCGCCCGCCGCCGGGGGCGGGCGCGCAAGCTGGCATGACGGCGGTTCGGGAGGTCCCCGCTGGCCGTCCCGCCCGACGTCGGTGCGCTGAGCGGCCCGGAGGCCACGGCCGGCCCCGCCAGGGCCACGCGCATCAAAACGAACGCGGGCAAGGAGAACAGGGCGGCGTAACAGGCCTCCACCAGCGCCAGCCCGGCCAGCCAATGGCCGCCGCCGGCCACCAGTTGGGACTGTCCTACCAGGTAGCCGAGCACGACGAAGAGGACGACGCCCAGTACCGTGCCGCCCGCCGCCACCAGCGGGACCATGAACAGCCGGGACCGAAGGACCTCGTTGCCGGCCCATCCGACGGCAAAACCGGCCAGGCAGGCCGCCAGGGCCGAGAGCCCGAAGGGCGTGCTCTGCAGGAAAAGGTCGCTGACGGTGCCGGCGGCAAAGCCGACGACCGCGCCCGTGTCGGGCCCACCGACAAAACCGGCGCCGACGGCCAGGAGCATCATGAAGTCGGGGGCGAAGTCATCGACCCGAAGGTCGTTGCCGAAAGTGGTCTGCAGGAGGATCCCCACCGCCAGGAGCACGGCTACCTTTACGACCGTCCGGGCCCAGGACGCCCTCACCCGACCGCTCCTGCCGTCCCGCTCACCCGGTCTGGGGCGACCACAACAGCACCCGGACGAACTGCAGGTCCACGAGGTCGGCGAACGGGCTCACCGATATGGCGAGCTGCAAAGCACCGGCCGGCGAGCTCACGGAAAGGACCCGGCCGACGGGGATGCCAGCGGGGAAATGCTCGAGCTGGAGGCCGCTCGTCACGAGGTCATCACCCCGGCTCACGCGCGACCCGACATTGACGTCCTCGACCTGCAGTGGGTCGCCCTCGCCCTCGCCCACGGCAGCACCCACTACAGCGGTGCCGGGCACCCGTACGCCCACCGTCACGCTGGGGTCATCGAGCAGGGTCACGGTGGCCAGATGGGATGAGACGGCCGTGACGCTGCCGATCAGCCCTCCGGCCGAAACTACGGGTTGGCCGACGGAAAGACCACTGGCCGAGCCCCGGTCCAATTCGATGGTCTGTTCGAAATTGGCGGCCCCGAGGTCGACGACCTGCGCCGCCACACTGGGGATGGCGGTCAAGTAGGGGAGGTCCTCCTGAGCCAGGACCTGTGCCGCCTGGGCCTGCTCGCCCATCGCCTGCACGGCCGCGCCCTGGTCGCCGGCTACCTGCCGGCGCAGCAACTGGTTCTGTTTTTCCAAGGTCTTGTAATTGAGCGCGCCATAAAGGAAATTTCCCACTGGTTGCAACACAGAATGGACGCCGGACTGGAAAGGGTCGGCGACGTCGCGGGCGTAGGTCCGGGCCCGGGCGAAAATGCCGCTGTTGCCGTTGCGGTCGGAGATGGTGACCAACGTCACCCCGACCAGGACCAGGACCAGGAGCAAGAACCCTCCGCGGGGGCGATGGGGAGCAGCCACTGCTGCGAACAGCCCTTATCGGGAACTGGTCATGAGCACGTCAGACAGAACACCCAGCTGTTCGAGGCACTGACCACTGCCGAAAGCGACTGACTGCAACGGGTTGTCGGCGATCACGATCGGCATGCCCGTTTCCGCTGCCAAGCGGGCGTCCAGACCGTGCAGGAGCGCGCCGCCCCCCGTCAGGACGATGCCCTGCTCCATGATGTCCGCCGCCAGTTCGGGCGGCGTCTTGTCCAGCGTCACCTTGACGGCGTCGACGATGGCGGCCACCGGTTCCTCGATCGCCTCCCGTATCTCCTCAGTGTTGGTGACGATGGTCTTGGGCAGGCCGGTGATCAGGTCGCGGCCCCGGATTTCGGCGCTCACCTCGTCCTGGAGGGCGCAGGCCGAGCCCAGGGCGATCTTTATCTCCTCGGCCGTGCGCTCGCCCAGCGCCAGGCTGTACTCCTTCTTGATGAACTGGATGATGGCCTCGTCCAGCTCGTCACCGGCGATGCGCACCGACTGGCTGGTCACGATGCCGCCCATGGAGATGACGGCCACTTCGGTGGTGCCGCCGCCGATGTCGACGACCATGTTGCCGGTGGGCTCGTGCACGGGCAGCCCAGCCCCTATAGCGGCCGCCATGGGCTCCTCGATGATCCATGCTTGACGGGCGCCCGCCGCCTCGGCCGCGTCCATGACCGCCCGCTTCTCCACGCCTGTCACGCCCGAAGGCACGCATATGACCATGTCGGGCTTGGACAGCCGTCCCGGGTGTACACGGCGGATGAAGTAGGCGAGCATCTTCTCGCAGATCTCGAAGTTGGCGATCACCCCGTCCCGCAACGGGCGCACGGCCAGGATGTGGGCAGGGGTGCGCCCGATCATCCGCTTGGCCTCCAGACCGACAGCTAGAGGCCGGCCGTCGCGGATGTCGATGGCGACGACCGAGGGCTCGTTAAGTACGATGCCGCGACCCTGGAGGTAAACCAGCGTGTTGGCCGTACCGAGGTCAACGGCCAGACCCCGTCTAAAGGATGAGAACATTCTGTCGCGCACGGTCAGGAAGCCTCCTAGCATGACGCGGCACGGAGCCCGACCACAAGGCTAATGCGGTGGCTGCGCTGGTGCCAGCCCGAGTGCCTAACCCCAGGTTACGGAAAAAACAGGCCTATTTCGCGCCGGGCCGACTCGGCACTGTCCGAGCCGTGGATGAGGTTCTCGGTCATCGACAGGGCCAGGTCGCCCCGTACGGTACCGGGGGCGGCCGCCGCCGGGTTGGTGGCGCCCATCATCGTCCGCACCACCTGCCAGGTCCCCTCCGGGCCCTCCACCACCATCAACAGGACGGGGCCACGGGTGATGTGGGCAATGAGGCTGTCATAGAAAGGTTTACCGAGGTGCTCCCCATAGTGGGACCCGGCGGTCTCCTTGTCGACCTGGCGCAGCTCAGCCCGCACCAGGCGCAGGCCCCGTCGTTCCAGGCGCCCGATGATCTCGCCCACCAGCCCGCGTTCGACCGCGTCCGGCTTGCATATCACCAGGGTCCGCTCCGTCTCGGCGGCTCCGGCCCCGGCTGTACTTGCTGCTTGTCCCTGTGCCACAACCGACCGAGGATAGTGGGCCCGGCCGCCAGGCGCCCCTCAGGTGTGACGCCGGCCCGTTTCGAGGTCCCGGTCACCCACCAAGGCGGTGCGGGCGGCCCCGACGGTGTACAGCGAGCCGGTGACGAGCACCAGGTCGTCGTCGCCGGCCTCGGCCAGGGCCACCTCCAACGCCTCGAGCACCGACCCGGTGGCCACGGCCCGGCAGCCGAGCGAGCGGGCCGCGGCGGCGACCTCGTCGGCCGGCTGGGCACGCGGGGATGGAGGCGGGCAGGTCACCACCAGCCGAGCCGTGCTGGCGTCGAGGGCCTCGAGCATCTCCAGGGCGCTCTTCCCGCGCAACATGCCCACGACGAGGACGTGGGCGCGGGCCGCCCCGAACTCCTCGCGCACCGCCGCCGACGACGATTGGGCGCCGGCCACGTTCTTGGCCCCGTCCAGCACCACCAACGGCCGCTGGCGCACGACCTCCAGCCGCCCGGGCGAGCTGATCGCGGCGGCCGCCGCGGCCACGATGTCGGGCTCGAGCGGGCGCCCGAAGAACGCCTCCGTGCCCACCAGCGCGGCTATGAAATTGTCGGCCTGGTGGCGGCCGTGGAGGGGGAGGTAGATGCCTTCGTAGGAGGCACCGGGGGTGCGCAGGTCGACCAGGCGCCCGCCCACTGCCATCACATTGGAGTCGACGGCGTAATCCCGCCCGGCCAGCCACAAAGTTTCGGGTTGCTCGGCCACGAAGATCTCGTACAGGGCGGGGTCGGTCTCCCCGAGCACCAGGGTCGAGCCCGGTTTGACGATGCCGGCCTTCTCCCCGGCGATGTGCTCACGGGTGGGCCCCAACAGCTCGGTGTGGTCCAGGGCGATGTTGGTCACGATGGCCACTGTCCCGTCGACGACATTGGTGGCGTCCCAGCGCCCGCCCATGCCCACTTCGACCACGGCGGCGTCCACGGGACGGTTGGCGAAATACCCGAAAGCGGCGGCCGCCATGAGCTCGAACCAGCTGGGCCGCAGGCCCTCGCCCAGCAACGGCTCGAGCGCGGCCAGTTCGCTCAGGACTTCGGCCAGGTCGTAGTCGCCTATGGGTTGGAGGTCGACCATGATGCGCTCGTTGATCTTTTCCAGGTGAGGGCTGATGAAGGTGCCGACGGTGAGCCCTTTGAAAATGAGCAACTGGGACACGGCCCGGGCCGTGGACGTTTTGCCGTTGGTGCCCGTCACGTGCACGGCCGGCTGTTTGTCCTGGGGGTCGTCCATCAGGTCGACCAGGGCGCGTACCCGTTCGGGCCGGGGGGCACGCAAGCGCTCGTCAGCGAGGATGCGTTCAAGGTTTTGGTGGCGGTCGAGCCACGCCAGAGCGTCGCCGAGGTTCATCTCTCAGCTTCCAGGGTCATCTCTTGAGCTACAGGTCCGGCTTCGCCTGGAGGTCTCAGCTGGCTGCGCGGCGCGCCCTGGGCTCTTTGTGGACCGCCTCAGTGCGCGGCACGAGGGTCGGGTTGACCCTTTCCAGCACCACCGACCGGTCGATGACGCACTTACCGATGTCCGAGCGGCTCGGCAGGTCGTACATCACCTCGAGCAGGACTTCCTCCAGGATGGCCCGCAGCCCACGGGCACCTGTCCCCCGCAACATCGCCTGTTCGGCGACCGCCTCCAGCGCGTCGGAGGTGAACTCGAGCTCGACGCCATCGAGCTCGAGGACCTTGCGGTACTGCTTGACCAGCGCGTTCTTCGGCTCGGTCAATATCCGGATGAGAGCCTGCTTGTCGAGCGTCGAGACCGTCCCGAGGATGGGCAAGCGGCCGACGAACTCCGGGATGAGCCCGAACTTGAGCAGGTCCTCGGGCAGCACATGCGACAGGAGCTCGTCCTCGTCGGCGTCGTGGGCCCGGCGGATCTCGGCCCGGAAGCCGATGCCCTGTTTGCCCAGGCGGCTCTGCACCAGCCGGTCCAGACCGGCGAACGCCCCGCCGCAAATAAACAGGACATTGGTCGTGTCGATCTGGATGAACTCCTGGTGGGGGTGCTTGCGGCCACCTTGGGGGGGTACCGAGGCGGTAGTGCCCTCGAGGATCTTGAGCAAGGCCTGCTGGACGCCTTCGCCAGAGACATCACGGGTGATCGACGGGTTCTCGCTCTTGCGGGCGATCTTGTCGATCTCGTCGATGTAGATGATGCCCGTCTCGGCCTTCTTGATGTCGTAGTCAGCGGCCTGGATGAGCTTGAGGAGGATGTTTTCGACGTCCTCGCCGACATAACCGGCCTCGGTGAGCGCCGTCGCATCTGCGATGGCGAAGGGCACGTTGAGCATCCTGGCCAGCGTCTGGGCCAGGAAGGTCTTGCCGCAGCCGGTAGGGCCGAGCAGGAGGATGTTGGACTTCTGGAGCTCGACGTCACCTTCGGCGTAGCCCCCCGCCTGGACCCTCTTGTAATGGTTGTAAACGGCGACCGAGAGGATCTTCTTGGCCCGTTCCTGGCCAATTACGTAGTCGTTGAGGAAGTTGAAGATCTCGGTCGGCTTGGGCAGCTCGTCGAAGCGCACCTCCGCCGGCTCGGACAGCTCCTCTTCGATTATGTCGTTACAGAGGTCTATACATTCGTCGCAGATATAGACGCCAGGACCGGCGATGAGCTTCTTCACCTGCTTTTGCGACTTCCCGCAAAATGAGCACTTGACCAGCTCGCTCGATTCGCCGAACTTGGCCATGTCTCTCCTCGTGCTCAGGCAACGCCGGCCGCGGCAGGTATGCCGGCCAGCTCGCGGGTCGTGATCACTTCATCGATGATGCCGTAATCCTTGGCCTCGGCCGCGCTCATGATGAAATCCCTATCGGTATCAGAGACCACCTTATCCAGGCTCTGCCCCGTGTCGATGGCAATCATCTCGTTGAGCAGGTCCCGCATCCTGATGATCTCCTTGGCCTGGATCTCGATGTCGGCCGCCTGCCCGGCGGCCCCACCGTAGGGCTGGTGCAGCAGGATACGGCCGTGCGGCAGCGCATAACGCTTGCCCTTGGTGCCCCCGGCGAGGATCACCGCCGCCGCCGAGGCGGCCTGGCCGTAGCAGAAGGTCGAAATGTCGTTGCGCACGAACTTCATGGTGTCGTACACCGCGAACAGAGCGGTGATGTCACCACCCGGAGAGTTTATGTAGATGCTGATGTCCTTGTCGGGGTTCTTGTACTCGAGATAGAGCAGCTGAGCGCATACCGCGTTGGCCACGTAGTCGTCGATCGGGGTCCCCATGAAGACGATATTTTCCTCAAGCATGCGAGAAAAAAGGTCGTAACCCCTCTCGCCCCGGTTGGTCTGCTCGAAGATGCCGGGGACGTGGTACTGGTTGACGACCCTCATTCAGCCCCTCCCGGCTCGTCTGAGCCATCGTCCACACCGCCGGCCGGGGAAAGCGGGTCAAGACCCTGACCAGCTCTTACGAGCAGTGCTCGGTCCACCCCATTGCCCTCCTCGTCCGTTACCTCGGCGTGTTCGACCAGCCAGTCGAAAGCCTTGCTCTTCTTTAGGTCCGAGCGTACCGCGAGACGCCGCCCTGCGCGCTCGACCTGCTCCCGGAGGACGGCCGGGCTGACCCCCGCGCCCACCGCCATACGCTCCATGAACGCCTCCAGCTCGGCCTCCGACGGCTCGATGCCGACCTCATCGGCCACCGCCCGCAGGGCCAGGTCGGCCTTGACGCTGGGTATGGCCTGGGTGCGGAGCTCGGCGATCAGCTCCTCGAGGGTACGGCCGGTCGCCTCCAAGTACCTCTCCAGGCGTACGCCCTGGGCATCGAGCCGCCGGCCCAGCTCCTCGGCGCTGCGCTGCACCTCGACGTCGACCAGTACGGTCGGGGGATCCTCGTCCACCAGGGCGACGAGCGCGTCGAGCGTCCCGTTGCGCAGGCTCATGGCGGTCTGCATCTTTTTCATCTCGGACATCCTGGTCTCGATGTCCTGTCGCAGTTCGTCAACGGTGGAGAACTCCGAGGCTTCGGACGCCCATTCGTCGGTGATCTCGGGCAGGACCTTTTCCTGGACCTGCTTCACGACCACCTGCACCTGGACAGGCGTGCCCCCGAGGTCGGCATCGAAGTCGACCGTCTGACCAGCCCGCGCGCCCGGCAGGTGCTCGTCGAGCTCGGGAAGGTCGTTCCCGGCGCCGAGCTCGACCGAGTAGTCCGTGTAGGACATCCCGGCCACCGCCTGGCCGTCCCTGGTCGCGGTCATGTCAATGACGATGCTGTCGCCGGCGCGGGCCTCGCGCTCGACGGGTTCCAGCGAGGCGAAATTGCCCCGGAGGCGGTCGATCTGCCTGCTCAGCTCCTCCTCCGTCACCAGCGGGCTGGGCACTGTCACTTTGAGGGGGTCATAGCCGGTCAGCTTGAGCCGGGGCCTGACCTCCACCACGGCGTCGAAGGCGACCGGACCGCTGTCCTCGCCAGCGGTGACCTCTATCTCGGGTTCGGTGATGGCGTCGACCGACTTGTCCCTGACAGCTCGGCCATACCAGAAGGGGATGTGCTGCTCGAGCGCCTCGTGGCGGGCCTTCGGCCGCCCGATCCGTGCCTCAAGCACCCGGCGAGGCGCTTTGCCGGGCCTAAAGCCGGGTACCCGGAGCTCCCGGGAGAACTTGGCGAACGTTTCGTCGATGGCCTGTTCGACCTCTGTTTCCTCCACTTCGACCGAGAGCTTGACCTTGTTGCCCTCCAGTGGAGCTATTTGGGCTTTCATATGAGAAGCGGAGCCTACTGTGCCGGCGGGGGCTTGGAGCGCCAGGGCCCGCCGGGGGGTGCGGGCTCGGAAGAGCCGGACGAGGGCGGCCGTACTGAAGCCTGGCGGGCTCAGAGCCGGCCGCCCACCACGGCTCTCTGACAGGTGCCGCCACCGTTCGGCTAACCCGCTAGTAAGTGGTCGGCTAACCCGCTGGTCAAAGCGGCGCTGGCCCCGCCAGCAGGGGCGGGACGGTCGTCCTACGGCCCCCCTGGGCCGCGGCGACGCTTTCGTCGCGCCCGCTGCGATGAGTGGCGCCTTCGCGCACGAAGCGGAAAGCCCCGAGGTTGAGGGCGGCCAGGCGGGCTCTGGGGCCGCCACGACCACGGGCGCCCACGATCGGCCGGGCCCCGAGGGGGCGGCCAGGGCCTCGTAGCGGACCGACTGACGAGCCTGGTCCCCCGGCCCCTGCTCGATGAGCACCGACTTCAAGCACCTCGTGGTCCGGTTCACCACAGACGAGGGACTGTGGCACCGCGGCGCCCTGGTCCCGGGGGGGCCACAGGCAAGTCATCCCGTTCTGCCCGGCAGGCCCGGGGAGGTGGAGAAAGCCGGGCGAGGTAGGCCTGGGCCCCGCCCGGGCGGCGAGGACCGCCGAGCCCAGGTACCGACGACGAGGCACCAAGTCACACTGCGCCCGGCCCCAGGTCCCTCAATGAGGGCGCTTGCCCGGCCTCGGGGGTAGAGGGCTCTTTATCCCCCGGCTCGCCATCGGGTAGGCCAGAAAGAGTTCCCTCGGCGACGGAGCGTCGCAAGCAGGCGATGGCGGCGCGACGGTCGGCGCTCGCAATGCCGAAGGAGGGCGGGACGAGGTCGCCCGCTGTAGAAGCCCTGCTGCGCTCAGGCCAAAATAGAGCTCGACAACCGAAGCCTTTGGCTGTACACTCGCTATCGGTTTCAGAAGTACGTCCATAGGAGAACGAGTTCAAATGGTCACTCTCTTGACGAGCACGACGAGAGGAAGGCAGCCACAGGCTGCCACCTTGGCGCGCTCGTTACGGACCGCCGGGTGGCAAGTTTCCCTGGGCTCAGAAACCTTGGTGCCGTGCCGTCATGAGTTCATCGGGCGCAATCTCGGTATAACCAAGGGCCTGGATAGCCAGTACGTCCCCGCCGGAGGCTCCTCATAGATCTAAGCTGACCAGCCAAGATCTGCCGAGGAGCCGCCCAGAAGGGCGGCTCTTTTGGTTTCTCGACACAGAAATACCGAACAACAAGGAAGGAGGTGCCTGACATAGGACCAAGCCAAGTCGATGGGTTTAGACATAAACCCGCGACAGACCTAGACGTCCCGATCGTGAAGACTGTTGAGCCAGAACGGTCTTGTTCAACAACGCTCATCTGCATGAGCCTGTTCGGTCGCGACGGCATATCCGATAGGAACTGGGGAGCAGCACGGAGGTCACATGCAGCCGTGCCCCAACGAGTCCGTCCTGTCGGCGTTTATCACCACGCACAGGAGCGGCCAGTATGCCAACTGGCCTTCTCCTTCTTCACTGATTTCTCTTAGGGCGATAGCTCAATTGGTAGAGCAGCGGTCTCCAAAACCGCAGGTTGGGGGTTCGAGGCCCTCTCGCCCTGCTCAGCACTACTACACGGGTCAATGGCAAAGCGGTAGCGCCGCCTGGTAGCGCGTCAGCTTTGGGAGGTGGATGTCGCGGGTTCGAATCTGGCCAACCCGGCTCTTCTCACATCTTGCGTCTTTAGCTCAATTGGCTAGAGCAACGGCCTCTTAAGCCGAAGGTTCTGGGTTCAAGCCCCAGAAGACGCACTGTCCGGTGGTCCTTTTCACCGGCCGTGACCTCGTAGCGCAGCCTGGTCAGCGCGCCGGCCCGTCAAGCCGGATGACGCGGCCCGAATCCCGTCGAGGTCGCTTGGTGTCCCTTTCAGCTTACTTGCCGGCGTAGCTCAACGGACCAGAGCACCAGACTTCGGATCTGGGGGTTGGGGGTTCACATCCCTTCGCCGGTACTAACTTTCTTGCCCGTGTAGCTCTGTGGAAGAGCACATCCTCGGTAAGGATGAGGTCGTGGGGCCAGTACCCACCGCGGGCTCGTTGGTCATACCCGGGTAGCTCAATTGGACTGGTCCGTGGGTTCAAATCCCATCCTCTCCGCCCTTGGAAGGATGCCAGAGCCTGGTCAAATGGGCCCGCTTCGAAGGCGGTGCGGGGACAACCCCACGGGAGTTCGAACCTCCCTCCTTCCGCTGCAACACCATGGAGTGTGAACCAGACAGGCGTGCTCGGTCCCCGTTGGAAGCGGGTGGGTGGCCTAACGGCCCTGAGGGTCAGGTCCTCCGCACTCCGCCATGCCCTCGTCGTCTAATTGGCCAAGGACGCCTGCCCTTCAAGCAGGTAATTGCCGGTTCAAGTCCGGTACGTGGTACGCAGTAACACCCGTTCCGGGGTAGCTCAACCGGTGGAGCAGGCGGCCGTTAATCGCAAGGCCGAGAGTTCGACCCTCTCCCTCGGAGCAATTAACCCCATCAGCCACTGACAGCCACGGACAGAAAGGAGGCACCCGGTGGCCCACGCACTGCTGTTGAACGCAACCTATGAGCCGATCCGGCTCGTCCCTATCCGCCGGGCCGTCCTCATGGTCCTCTCTCAGCGGGCCGAGGTCGTCGAGGAGTCCGGGGAGGTCTTCCGCTCCGAGAAGAAGACCGTCCCGGTGCCTTCGGTCATCCGCCTCGTCCGCATTGTCCGCATCCCCTACCAGGCCAAGGTCAAGCTCTCCCGTAAGGCCCTGGCCGCCAGGGACAAGGGGCTGTGCGGTTACTGCGGCAAGCCCGGCCAGAACATCGACCACATCGTGCCCCGCTCCCGAGGTGGCAAGAACGAGTGGACGAACGTGGTCTGGGCCTGCATGGGCTGTAACGACCGCAAGGCAGACAAGCTCCTCTCGGAGGTTCGCATGACCCTCCGGGTAAAGCCCTACGCCCCCAAGGGTAAGGCGTGGCTCATCGTCGCCGTCGGCACGATCGAGCCCGAGTGGGAGCCCTACCTGGCCGTGACCGGTGCGGTAGGGTAACGACCGCACCGGTCGTCTCGGCTGGGTAGCTCAGTTGGTAGAGCGCCCGCGTCATAAGCGAGAGTGCGCCGGTTCAAATCCGGCCCTAGCCACTTGTCCGTTCCGCAGGTCCTGCTCTGCGGTCAGTTCGTTCATGGGCGTGTGGCGTAATCGGCAGCCGCGCCGGGCCTAAACCCCGGTCCCTTCCAAGGGGTGAGGGTTCGACGCCCTCCATGCCCACCCTCCATCCACCCACGGCTCCTTAGCTCAGTTGGCGAGAGCGCCGGCCTGAAAACCCGGAGGTCGTCCGTTCGACCCGGACAGGGACCACCATGCGCGTCTGGCTCCTCAGGTTGAAGGCACAGCGCTGATAACGCTGACTAGCGAGGTTCGAGTCCTCGGGCGCGCACCATTTGTCGGTTTGGGGGCGGAGCCAACCGGTGAAGGCAAGACGCTTATACCGTCCAATAAGGGAGTTCGATTCTCCTCGTCCCCACCAATGGCCGTTTAGCTCAGTCGGCGGAGCGCCGGTATGACAGGCGCCCCTTACCGCACAGCCATAGGGCTTTGGCCCACTCGACGACATCATCGGGCTTATCATGACCGCCACCGGCTTCGAGCACCCCAACGGTCACAGTGACGAGGTGACCGGGGTTGGTCGGGTGTTCGAGCCGCAACGGTTCGATGTCGCGGCCTACGGGCACAGCTGTGGTCACTCGCCCTCGTAGCTCAGTTGAAAGAGCGCCGCTCTTGTAAAGCGGAAGTCGCCGGTTCGACCCCGGCCAGGGGCACGGTGGTCGTAGCTCAGACGGCAAGAGCACCAGGCCGTGAACCTGGAGGCCGCGGGTTCGAGCCCCGTCGACCACCCCATTTGGCACCTCGGGGGCGCCCCCGCTCGGGGATAGTTCAATTGGCAGAACGCGAGGCTTTGGACCTCGATGCTGGGAGTTCGACCCTTCCTCCCCGAACTACCTCATTGAAGCCGTTCAACGGGCGAAATGAACCTGAGAAAAGAACCAAAAGGATGGTTCGTTGCCCCGACATGTCGGTCCGATGCGAAGGGGTGAGTTCCTTCCTCCACTACGTTGTACCCGCGGGTGAGGACGCCCGCTGAAAGCCGACCGGGTCAGCGTCGGCACCGGCCTCGCCCCAGCCAGTTCACGGACCAATTTCAAGGGTGGTCGTCGCACAAACGGCCCCACGAGCACACCACGCTGGCGAGAGGGGCCGGCTCGCTCGGCCACGATGTCTCTGGCCAGACAACTACAGAAAGGAAGGGGTGACATGCCCACCATCATCAACGACAAGCTCATCTCCTGCAGTGAGCCATAGTACGCGTTGGTGATCAATAGGAAGTACCGGTGCGCCAGAGGGGGGTTATCGTCACAGCCGCCTGGCAGAGTTGTTGCTAGTGCCGAGCGCTGTTTTTCGTCCTGATGAC
>Ga0182014_10004576_pt1 | contig 15797 bp, 16 predicted proteins | sample 612S2DmetaG_FD_120489 | JGI IMG/M metagenome (GOLD analysis project Ga0182014, IMG submission 120489) | Permafrost microbial communities from Stordalen Mire, Sweden - 612S2D metaG | ecosystem: Environmental > Terrestrial > Soil > Wetlands > Permafrost | place: Sweden: Stordalen | collected... | reverse complement strand
CGGTTCCGCAAATTGCTGATCAGCTTCGAAAAGACAGAGGCAAGCTACGTTGCACTTCTCTCACTCGCCTGCGCTTTGATCTCGTGGAGGCAGACTGTTGCTATTTACGGATAAGTTCTTAGAATGAACTTCGTTCCCGGCTAGCGGCCTGCTTTCAAGCAGTAGAAGGAGTCGAGCAGTAAACGTGTTTTCAGCATCATCATACTGGTTTCCAGTAGATTCTATGAGTTTTCTTGCTGTGTGATGTTGGAGAAATCTTCCGTCTTGAGAAAACTCTGGGAATTTCAGATCCCGAGAGGCGCGGATCAATTCGGCCTTTAAAAGTATCTCATTCAGCTTCGACAAGCGGCTTGTATCGATCTTCTTTTCTTCGTCGTAGTCGCTCAAAGAAACAATGAAAAGGTCAACGTCGCTATGCTCGCTTGCTTCTCGCCGTCCAAACGATCCGGTTGCGTATACACATGCTTTCTCCACGCAAATCCTTGGTGCATCTATCAACGAAGCCCTTAACTTCTCGAACCGCCCGTTCGAAAACTCCCGTCTATCTTCAATTATCTTACCCATGCTTGCCTTCCCATTCAAACAGATTGGCGAAAACTTGCGCTTGCTCAATTGCGTCTTCGAGTGCATTGTGAGTGTGATGAGAGTTAACGCGAAGGTTGGGAATCAGCTTCGAGCGGCCCGCCAAAGCAATTGGAATCTGAGCTTTGACGGCAAAAGCTGTCTTGATGTCATAACATCTCGAATAGTCGAATGGCGATCCTGCGCCTGAAAACCTGATGAAATACCAGTAGAGAAAACTCCAGTCAAAACTAAGGGGATAAGCTACCAATACCGGGCGCCCTTCTCCAGCGATTGTCTTCACCCAGCGCGCCGCATCCGTCATGGCGACGGTTGGGGCAACACCCTCCCGCACCAGGCGCTCTCGATCAAGCCCGTTCACCCGCAACGCCTCGGCCTGGAATTCAGTGGAGATGGGCTGGAGCTCGCGGTAAAAGCTGTCAAAATAATCCGTAGGGCGGGAGAAAGTGTCTCCGTCAAACGTCCCCGCGAGGACTAATCCAAACGAAAGCATGGAATACGGCCCCGGAATGGGGCCATCCGTTTCAACGTCGGCAGAGAAATATACGTCCACAATTTCGGACCTCGTCCTCGCGATTATGAGCGGCGGAGATTCCATTTCGCTGCCGAACCGATGGTCTGCAATCGCGCCCATGCTGTCAGATCATATCAATAAAAGCCTAGGCTTGAATCGTGGTGCCCTCGGGGGGTGTAACCCTATAGTTATGAGCAAGAATCTGACGGCCATGGACGCCCGAGTGCCCTTGACTGCCTTAAATTACGCCGGAATTTCCACAGCGGTCCTCGAACTGGTGACGGATATCTTTCCGTTTTTCCTACCGCAACTGGTGAAACCCGAAACTGAGGTAAACTACACACTGGCAGGAGGACCGGGCGGTCGCTGCCGGGGGCTCTGGCGCAAGCGAGGGCAACCGGGGGAGGAAAGTCCGAACTCCGCAGGGCAGTGTGCCGGATAACGTCCGGGACATGAGCGTAAAGGCTCATGGACGGCCAGTGCCACAGAAAAGATACCGCCTCGGCTACCCCTCCCTCGGGAGGGCCACCCTGGAAACGCAATACCCGAGTTGGCCCGGCTTGCCGGGTACGCCCGCCGTTGCGGAGATTCCAGCGCTGGGGTAAGGGTGAAATGGTGCGGCAAGAGCGCACCGCTCCGGCGGTAACGCCGGGGGCAGGGTAAACCCCACACGGAGCAAGACCAAATAGGGAGGGAAGCGCGCGCCCGGAGCAGGATGCGCGCCCGGTGCCGGCCCGGCGCCGCAAGGCTGCTCCATGCAATGGCCGAAACCTCCGGGTAGGTCGCTGACGAACGTCCGCGGCAACGCGGCGTCTAGAGGAATGACCGCACACGACAGAATTCGGCTTACAGGTCCTTTTGCCGAATTCACTGGATGCACCAACGACAGCCCCGGCCGGGAAGATTCCCAGCCGGGGCTGACCATTTGGTAACAGACGGCTAATCCCACCCTAGCCGCAACAACAAAGACGCGGCGAGGGTGGGGCACCCAACGAGTTTCGCCGGAGCAAGCGGGTCACTCCGCCAACCCCGCCAACAACGCTAACAACGCTAAACCCGCCCACTTCGCTGTTCCCGTTAGTAACCGCCAGCCCCGCTCCATTACCATCAATCCATGCTGCGAGTAAGGCTGTTGGATGAGAACGCCCTGCTGCCGGTGGTGGCGCACCCTGGCGAGGATCTGGGCTACGACCTGTTTGCGCTGGAGGCAACGCTTTTGCCTCCCCACATTACGGTCAAGGTGCGCACCGGCATCGCCGTCGAGGCGCGACATCCCTCCACGGATGCTCCACTGGGGCTGCTCGTCCGCGACCGCTCGTCGATGGCGGCACGGGGCATCGCCACCACCGCCGGGGTCATCGATGCCGGCTACCGCGGCGAGATTCTGGTGCTGATGACCAACCTGGGCCAGGGGGAGGTCGAACTAAAGGCCGGCGAAAAGATTGCCCAGATGATTCCCGTCCCAGTACTGACGGGGCCCGTCCAAGAGGTGGAAACACTGGAAGTCTCCGCCCGCGCGGAGAAGGGCTTTGGCAGCTCTGGGCGGTAACGCGACCCCGAATTCTCCACCCCTGGCTGACGGCTGCGCCGATTCCTGCCACCCTCTGGAACTGGCGCAAGCGAGTCTGCGTAATCAACATAAGGGAGACTTTGACGAGTGTCTGCTGTAAAGCCGGCATCCCTCAGGGGCTAAAGCCCACGTATGTTTTGTGGCATTTTCGGCACGACTGAAGTCGTGCCCTTTCAAAACTCGACTTTCACCGTTGGCTATCAGGGGCAAACCAGCCCTCAGTGGCAAAAGAGTCACGGTTGAGGCCGCAGTGGAACCCGGAACGCGGCCTGAATTGCTTCTGATGCGTCTATGGAAATAGTTGTCTGGGAATTGCGGCTGCCCAGAATTTTGATGCGCGCACAGATAGCCGGTGCTGGGCGCCCAACCGTTCGCCTTTGTGCGGTGCAAGGGTGGAAGACTCTCCGAATCGAGCGTTGCGAAGGCAAGCGGAACCATGCTATTCAGTGAAGCCCTTAAACTCGCGCTGCAATCCCTCTGGGGCAACAAGCTCCGCACCATCCTCACGCTTCTCGGCGTCGTGATGGGCGTGGCTTCGGTCATCATGGTCATCACCCTGGTGAACGGCGCCAACTCATTTGTGACCACCAAACTCATCAGCCATGGCGCCGATGTTTTTACGGTGCAGCAGATGCCGGGTGTGATCTTCTCCGCCGAGGAGTACTTCAAGTATCAGAAGCGCAAGAAGCTGACCAATGAGGACTACGAGGCAATCCAGGTTAGTTGCACGGAGTGCACCGAGGTTGGCGTGCGTCTTGACCGCACCGGCAGCGTGGTCTACAACGGGCACTCCAGCTCAGATACCGACATGCGAGGCCTTACCTGGACGATGATCTCGCTCGATAACGTCGATGTTGTCCTGGGCCGGGGATTTACCCCCATCGACGACCAGAAGGCCACGCACAATGTCATTGTGGGTTACGACGTCGTTGACAATCTTCTGGGCGACGGCGACCCCATCGGCAAAGAGATTCACGTCGGCGGCATTCCCTTCACCATCGTCGGAGTGGGCGACCGCCAGGGCAAGATGCTGGGCCAGTCCATGGATAACTGGGTGGCCATTCCCTTCACCACCTACCAGCAGACCTACGGCTACAACGACTCGCTGAGCATCTACGGCCGCGCCGGCGGCGACTCCGAGTCGATGGAGCGCGCCAAGGACGAGGTTCGTACGCTGATGCGCGCCCGCCGCCACAATGCGGTCGGCCAGCCGGAAGACTTCGAGATCGAAACCAACGACACCTTCCTTGACCTTTGGAAACAGATCTCCACCATCTTCTTCAACGTGGTGATCGGCATCGCCTCGATTTCTCTGGTAGTTGGCGGCATCGTAATCATGAACATCATGCTGGTTGCCGTAACTGAGCGCACCCGCGAGATCGGCGTACGCAAGGCGCTGGGCGCCAGGCAAAGAGACATTCTGCTCCAGTTTCTTATCGAAAGCGCAACCATGGCTATCGTCGGCGGAGCCATTGGCGTACTCCTCGGCGTCGGCGCGGCCAAGGTCATTACTCTGGTAGTCGGATTCCCTACCAGCGTGCAATTGTGGAGCGTGCTGCTGGGGCTGTTCATGGCCGGGGCGGTTGGAATCTTTTTCGGCGTCTACCCCGCCAGCAAGGCCGCCAAGCTGGACCCGGTGGTAGCGCTCAGGGCGGAGATGTGAAGAAGCAGGGGTTAGGGGTTAGGGGTTGCATAATGGTGCAATCGTTTCGGGACTTGCTGGTTTGGCAGCGGGCCGTTCAGCTTTCTATTGCGATCTATCGGCTGACCAAGGACTTCCCACGCGAGGAACTGTACGGATTAAGCAGCCAGATCAGACGCGCGGCAGTCTCCGTCCCGAGCAATATTGCAGAAGGACATGGACGACTGGGAACTGGCGAATACAGGCAGTTCCTGGGAATTGCGCGGGGCTCAAACTTCGAGTTGCAAACTCAGATTGAAATCGCTCGGGCACTTGGGATCGGAGATTCCAAGCTGCTAGATGAAGCAGAGGCTTTGTCCTTTGAGGTTGGAAAGATGATTTCTGGAATATTTAATACGTTCAAGGAGAAGGAACAGGGCCAACGGCCCAAGTTTCTAACCCCTAACCCCTAATCCCTAACCCCTAGGTGCACCATGGCTCAAGGACAAACACGCGAATCCATCAAGATGGCCCTCGACACGCTTAGAAAGAATAAGCTGCGCTCGGGATTGACCATCCTGGGCATTGTTATCGGCGTCACCACGGTGATCGTCATCTCGTCGGTTATCAGCGGGCTCAACAACCGCGTGGCCGATTTTGCCGACTCCTTTGGGTCGAATGTTTTCTGGGTCTTCCATCTGCCGGTGATCGGCGTGCGCCCCACCACCGAACAGCTCACGCGCAAGAAGCTGACCATGGACGATGTCTACGCCCTGCGCACGCTGCCCCATGTCGTCGCTGCCGACGGCGGGCACCGGTACACCAAGCAGTTCGGCGTGGGCGACGTAAGCGTAAAGTACCAGGGTCGCAAGGTTGCGGGCGCAATTCTCAATGGCGACACGGCGCAGGTCGCGGACGTGTCCAATTTCACCTTTCAGGCCGGCCGTATGTTCACCGACGAAGAGGACCAAAGCCATGCGAAGGTGTGCATCCTGGGTCACGACACAGCCGAACAGCTCTTCGTCAATGGCGAAGACCCCATCGGTAAGGAGGTAAACGTCGCCACCGGCCTCTACACCGTGATCGGCGTCTTCGACAAGCAGAAGTCGCCCTTTGGCAGCGGCAAGAACCCGAACGACAACGAGATCGTCTTTCCCATGGGGACCTTTCACAGCCTGCACCCGGAGGTTCTTGACCTGTGGGTCAGCGTCAAGTACGACGATCCCAAGAACAAGGCGCTGGTCGAGGACGAGATTCGCGAGATGCTGCGAATTCGCCGCAAGGTCAAGGTCTCGGCCGACGACAACTTCGAGATATTCGGGCCCGACTCGCTTACCAAGCTCTGGGGAAGCATCACCGGCGGATTATTCGGCTTCATGGTCGCCGTCTCCAGCGTAGGCCTGTTGGTAGGCGGCGTGGGCGTGATGAATATCATGCTGGTTTCGGTTACCGAGCGCACTCGCGAGATCGGCATTCGCAAGGCCATCGGCGCCACAAAGCAGATGATCCTTACCCAGTTCACCACCGAGGCAATTACCCTGTGCGCCCTGGGTGGGGTCGTCGGCGTAATCCTGGGCGCGGCTCTCACGTGGCTCGTCTACGAGCTGCCCATCGGCTTGCCGGCTACGCTTTCTACCCTGTGGGTTTTGGTGGGCTTCGGTGTCTCCTGCGCCATCGGCCTGCTCTTCGGCATTTACCCGGCTTGGAAGGCCGCCAACCTGGATCCCATCGAAGCGCTCCGCTACGAGTAAGTGGTCCGGCAAGGGCGTTGGGTAGGCAATCAGACGGGGATCAACACTACCTGTTTGCCCGCCAGAAGGCGGCATTCAAAATAGTGGCAAAGCTCACCCAGGCCCAGTAGGGCGTTATCAGCCACGCCGACAGCGGAGCGACCATTGCAAAGACCAGGGTCGTTGCTCCGATCGCGGCCCACAGCAGCAACACCTCCGCCAGCGCAGCCCCGAGAGCATGTTGGCGAAAGAATATCCACGACCAGGCGAAGTTCAACGCCAATTGCACCAGGAACAGCGCCAGACCACAGGTGCGCATCTGCGACGGTGCGGCAAGCCATACCCGCCACGCGGCAATCGCCATCAGCGCATAGAGCAGTGTCCAGACCGGGCCAAAGACCCAGTTCGGCGGAGCGATCGCCGGCCTCACCAGTGTCCGGTACCAACCGGGAATCTCGTTTACCGTCAGGCGTCCTCCCAGTCCCGCCACTGCAAGACATAATCCCAGCCAGAAAACCAATCCAATCCAGCGCATTTCCGTTCTCTCTTCCCTTCAACAACAAGGATTCCGCAGCAGGATCGAGGACTCATGCAAATTCCCGCTGCCGGCCCTGATTTGCCCTAATGCGGTCCAGCTTCCTCGACGCGAGCGGCCCGCGGCAACTATCCTGTTGTCTTGCGGGAGGTTTTTCACCTCCGGCGAAGAATCGCAGGAAACCGAACAATCATGAGCGTCGAAACCATTGCCGTACATCTGCCCGACGGGGCCATTCGCGAAGTGCCCCTCGGCACAACGCCCCTCGATATTGCCAACTCGATTTCGCCGCGCCTGGCCGCGGTTTCCGTTGTGGCCCGCTTGATCCCTGTCACCGGCGCGGCCGTGGCAAGCGCCGCCCAAGATGCCCAGCCGGACGAAGCGGCGATGTACTCCGCCCAGGACTCGGCCACCCCGCGCCTGGTGGATCTGACCACCCCGCTCACCGCCGACACGCGTCTGGAACTGGTCAAGGAGACGGATCCCGAAGCGCTCAAGGTCATCCGCCATTCGGCGGCCCATGTGCTGGCTACCGCCGTGCTCGAACTCTTTCCCGAGACCAAGCTGGGCCACGGGCCTGCCACTGATTCCGGCTTCTTCTACGACTTCTATCGCCCGACAAACTTCACGCCCGAAGATCTCGCAGCCATCCAGGCCAAGATGGCCGAGGTGGTGGCGCGTGACGAGCCGTTTCGCCACGAATTCACTCCAAGAGATCAGGCTCTGGAAGAGTTCGAGCGGGAGGGCGACTTCATGAAGACCCACTTCGTGACCAAGTTTACCCAGCCCGGCGACGAGGTCAGCTTCTATCGCAACGGCGGCTTCGTTGACTTCTGCCGCGGCCCGCATCTGCCCTCGACCGGCCGCGTCAAGGCCTTCAAGGTGCTCTCGCTGGCAGGCGCATACTGGCTCGGCGACGAGAAGAATCCCCAGTTGCAGCGCATCTACGGCACGGCGTTTTTCTCGCAGAAAGAACTGGATGCCCACTTCGCCCGCCTTGAAGAAGCCGCCAAGCGCGACCATCGCCTGTTGGGCAAGCAGTTGGACCTCTTCAGCATCCAGGAACTGGCCGGCCCCGGTCTCGTCTTCTGGCATCCCAAGGGCGCCATCGTCCGCAAGGTCATGGAAGACTGGATGCGCGACGAATGCCTCAGCCGCGGCTACCTGATGGTCTTCACGCCGCACGTGATGCGCCGCGAACTGTGGAAGGTCAGCGGTCATGAGGGGCACTACGCCGGAAACATGTACTCGCCCATGGAGCTGGACGACGCGGAATACCGGCTCAAGCCGATGAACTGCCCCGGCCACATCCTCATCTACAAGAGCTCGCCGCGCAGCTACCGCGATTTGCCTCAGCGCTATGCCGAGTTGGGCAACGTTTACCGCTACGAGCGCTCTGGCACCATGCACGGACTGCTGCGCGTGCGCGGATTTACGCAGGACGACGCCCATATCTTCTGCACCCCCGGCCAGATTGAGGACGAAGTCGTGGCCTGCATCGACTTTGCCGAGGCCGTGCTGAAGACCTTCGGCTTTTCCGAGTTCAAAGTCGAGCTTTCGACCTGGGATCCGAAAGACCGCGCCAACTATACCGGCTCCGATGAGAACTGGGCGCTCGCCGTGCGCGGCCTTCAGAGCGCTCTCGACCGCAAGGGCATCGCCTACAAAATCATCCCCGGCGAAGCAGCCTTCTACGGCCCGAAAATCGATGTCAAAATCGTCGATGTCCTCGGCCGCCTCTGGCAATTGTCCACCGTACAGTTCGACTTCACTCTTCCCGCCCGCTTCGAACTCGAATACGTGGGCGAAGATGGCGAGCGTCATCAGCCCGTCATGGTTCACCGCGCCCTCTTCGGCTCGGTGGAGCGCTTCTTCGGCGTGCTCATCGAGCATTATGCCGGAGCCTTTCCGTTGTGGCTCGCGCCTGTGCAGGTGGGCCTGGTCCCCATCAGCGAACGCCACCACGCCTACGCGATGAAGGTGGAAGCGGAGTTGAAAGCCGCCGGGCTCAGAGTCGAGATCGACGACCGCAACGAGAAGATGAACGGCAAGATTCGCGACTTCGCCAACCAGAAGACGCCCTACATTCTCGTCTTCGGCGACAAGGAGGAGGCGGCCGGCTCGGTCAGCGTCCGCACCCGCGCCAAGGGCGATCAGGGTTCCGTGCCGCTGGCCGATTTTATCGCCAAGTGCAAGGCGCTGGTGGCCAGCCAGTCGACGGAACTCTAGCAAAAGCGCAGAGTTTGGAGGATACTGTCTCCATGGCAACGCAGCCCGTCTTCGACCCACCCGTCTCCGTCGAGCAGTACTTGTCGACGGTCTTCGAGCACGACTGCGAGTATGTGGACGGAATCATCGCGGAGCGTGACTTGGGCGAGTTCGAGCATGCTTTTCTGCAACTTTTTTTGGGCAGCATCTTTGTCGCCCATCGAGCTGATTGGGGTGTGATTGCCGTCTCCGAGCAGCGCGTCCAAACCCAGCCCGACCATTTCCGCGTGCCCGACCTCACCATCCTGCGCGCTGGCTCGCCTCGCGAGCGCATTCTTACCCGTCCGCCGCTTCTTGTGATCGAGATTCAGTCGCCGGAAGATACCTTGCGCCGCACAGCCGCTAAGGCCGCAGAGTATTTGGCCTTCGGCATCGAACACGTCTGGATCGTCGATCCCACTGCCCGCGTTGGCTATCGCGGTACCGGAAACGGACTGGAATTGGCCCGATCGGGCGAGTTAGCGATCCCGGAAACTCCCATCCGCATCGTCCTTGCCGATCTCTTTGCCGAACTTGACCGTGTGTAGTATGCGAGCAGGTTTCCGTGCGAGAGCGGCTGCGGCAGCAATCCCAGGAGACACGCCTTCCGCTAAGGCAACTGAGGAATCAGGAGAGAGTTTGCGCGCAACGCTTGTGATTCTGAGCGGCATGCCAGGCGTGGGCAAGACGGCGATCGCGCGCGAGCTGGCCTCTCAGATCGGTGCGGTTCATCTGCGTATCGATTCGATAGAACAGGTTATTCGGTCGTCCCAGAGCCCTTCCGACTCCCTCGACGATGCTGGCTATCGCATCGCCTACGCTGTCTCTGAGGACAACCTCCGAGTCGGCCTCACTGTGATTGCTGACTCCGTGAATCCAATCCTTCTTACCCGTGACGCGTGGGTCGAGGTTGCCAAACGCGCCGGGGTCCATGCGCTTGAAGTCGAAATCCAATGCTCAGACGCCGCCGAACATCGCCGCCGGGTGCAGACTCGCGTCACGGATGTACCCGGATTGAAGCTACCCACCTGGGAAGAGGTGCTTGCGCGAGAGTACGCTCCATGGAATCGCGAGCATCTCGTCCTCGATACAGCGGCCAGAACCTTGGCCCAGAACGTCGATACCATTCGAGAGGCGCTGCGGGAGTCCCTGCTCCGATAAGCATTTCGATGTCGAGCAAGGTTCGTTGAGTCGCCTTCTTAATAGATAAGAACTAATGGTAAACTGCTGTTGAGGTAGATCATGACGACTCTGACCATTTCCCTTCCCGATTCGCTGAAGGAGTTCATCGACCGCGAGGTCCAGGCCAAGGGCTACGGGAACGTGAGCGAGTATGTTCGCGGGTTGTTGCGCGACGCGCAGAACAAGGAGGCGGACGCCCGTCTGGAGGCGATGCTCATCGAGGGACTGACCGCCGGAGAAGATATTCCACTTTCGCCCGAGTTTTGGAGCGAACTCCGGCAGGATGCAGCTAAGATTCTTGCCAGGCGCAAATAGCCTGAGAGTGCGAAATCCATCCTGTGAATTTCTATATACGAACGGCCGCGCGAGAAGACATTCTTCGCCAGTATTTCTACTATGCGATTGAAAGGGACGCTCCCGGCGTCGCAGATCGATTCCTCGAAGCTGTGCAGTCTGCAATCGAGATGCTTTGCCGGATGCCTGGGGCGGGTGCTCCTAAGTTGCTGGGAAACCCAAATCTGGCTGGACTGCGATCATGGCCGGTTCGCGGCTTTCCCGCGATGCGCATCTACTACCTTCATTTTGGAGACGAGTTGCGCATTGTGCGGATTCTCCACGGCAAACGCGACATTAATCCGCTGCTGGAGGGGGAAGATGCTGGCGATAGCTTCTAGGCAAATGACTTGTCGTGGTCGCTGATTGCTTCCTCGATAGTGGCAAAGAAACCACCCCTCTCGAACGGAGATTGCTCTATAAGTAGCTCGATGAACTGCCTCTCTAAAGACTGGATTTGGTCATTCGTCACAGGCTGCTTATAAGAATCCGAACTTTGAACACAAAACCGTCCTGTCGAGCAATTTTCAAAGCAGCGGTAACGCACAAGTGTGTTCGAGTCTCGCCGCCTCCAAATATCGAATGACCTATAGGTTTCATTCATTTCAGAATTCGTTCTCACCATGATGTTGCCTCTACGCGTTAATCGTCATCCCCTCAACGGCCCCATAGGCATCCAGTAGCGACTCCGCCAGCGTGGGATGTGCGTGGATGGTGAACATCATCTCCTCCACCGTGCCTTCCAACTCCAGCACCGCCACCGCCTCGGCGATCAGTTCCGTAGCCTGCGGACCCAGGATATGCACGCCCAGAATCTCGCCATACTTGGCGTCGGAGACGACCTTCACGAAGCCATCGTGGCTGCCCACAATCGTCGCCTTTGAATTGCCCGCGAAGGGGAATTTGCCCACCTTCACTTCGTGCCCTTGCTCTTTCGCCTGGGCCTCGGTCAAGCCCACCGACCCAATCTGAGGCTCGGTGTACGTGCAACCGGGAATGCGGTCGCGCCGCACCGGCCGGAACTTCTTTCCGGCAATCTTGGCCACGGCCACCATTCCGCTCATCGCGCCCACATGGGCCAGTTGCGGCAGCCCGGCCACAATGTCGCCGATGGCAAAGACTCCCGGCTCCGCCGTCTCCTGCGCGCCGTCCACCTTCACAAACCCGCGCTCCAGCTCGATCTTCGTCTTCTCCACGCCGACGTTCCCGGTTCGCGGCGAACGCCCAACGGCCACCAGAACCTTTTCAGCTTCTTTAATCTGGATACTGCCGTTCGAGTCGGTGAAGGTCACCTTCACGCCGCCCGCGGTCTTCTCCACCTTCTCCACCCTTGCGCCCGTGTTCACGTCGATGCCTCGCTTCTTGTAGAGCCGCGCCAGCTCCTTTGAAACTTCTTCATCTTCCACGGGAACCATGCGCGGCAAAAACTCCACAATCGTGACCTCGGTCCCAAAGGTGCGGAAGATCGAGGCAAACTCCACGCCCACCGCGCCCGCCCCGATTACAATCAGCGATTTGGGCGGCTGGTCCAGGTCAAGAATCTCGATATTGGTCAGAATGCGGCTGTCCGCCTCCAGCCCAGGCAGCAGCTTGGCCTCCGACCCGGTGGCCAGAATCACGTTCTTTGTCTTCACGGTGCTTGCTTCGCCCGCCGCCCCGGTCACTTCAACGGTATGCACTCCGTCCTGCGCCGGTCCCGTCAGCCGCCCATACCCTTCGATTCGCGCGATCTTGTGCTTCTTCATCAGGAAGTCCAGGCCCTTGACGTGCTTGGCGATGATGCCATCCTTCCGCCTGAGGACCGCGGCCCAGTCGAGCGTGGGCGTTCCGATACCGGCAATGCCGAACTCCGCCGCATGCTGCATGTGATCCCAGATCTCGGCGTTGAAGAGCAGCGCTTTGGTCGGAATGCAGCCCACGTGCAGGCAGGTGCCGCCCAGCTTGCTGGTCTTTTCGATCAGCGCCACCTTCAGCCCGTACTCTGCGCCGCGAATCGCCGCCGTATACCCCGCCGGGCCGCCGCCAATGATCGCCACGTCGTAAATCGTCTCTGCCACTGGGAACTCCATTCCGGGAGGCGCCCTACTGCGCGAGCACCGCCCCAACTCGGTTAGTCTAAACTGCCGCCTCGCGCTGCGCAGCCCGCGCAAGCCCATCGACTGATTACAGCAAGCTCAGTCCGCATGTAATCGGAATCGGCATACCCGCAGTGGACGAATTGCCTTAAGAGCTTACCCCAGCGCGGCCTGAACCAGCTCCGCGGCGCGCAACAGAGTCTCCGGCTCGTCCCCAAAGCCCTCAATCCAGTGCACCTCCGGCTCGCGCCGGAACCAGGTCAACTGGCGCTTGGCGTAGTTGCGATGCCCCTGCTGGGCGGCGGCTATCGCTGCCTCTTCAGTCAGACTCCCCGCCAGAACGCCCATCGCCTGCCGGTAGCCCAGAGAGTCCAGCACCTTCACCGGCCCATAGCGCGCAAGCAGACCGCGCGTCTCCTCCGTCAGGCCCGCTGCAAACATCGCCTCCGCCCGGCGGTTCAAACGATCGTAGAGTGCCCTCCGCGCCGGATTGAGGCCGATCCGCAACAGCCGGAAGCCAGTCAGCGGATCTCTCGCCTGCGCCTTGTTGGCCAGCACCTCAGAGAGCGGCCTGCGCGCGGCCAGGCAAACCTCGATGGCGCGAATCAGCTTGGGGGTGTCGTTGGCGTGAATGCGACTGGCCGAGGCCGGGTCGAGGCGGGCCAGCAAGCGGTGCAGCCAGCCCTCCCCATGCCGCTGCCGGCGCTGCTGTAGCCGCGCTCGCAAATCCGTCTGCCGTTCCGGACCGGCAAAGAGCCCTTCGGTGAGCGCGCGCAGGTAGAGCCCTGTTCCCCCGGTCACAATTGGCAGGCGGCCGCGTCCGGCAATCTGCCTGAGCGCGGTCCTCGCCTGCCTGCTGTACTCGCCTGCGGTAAACGGCTCGTCCGGATCGGCCACGTCGATCAGGTGATGCGGCACGCGCGCCCGCTCATCGCCAGTGGGTTTGGCCGTTCCCAGGTCCATGCCGCGATAGACAGCCACCGAGTCGCAACTGACGATATCGCCGCCGAAGCGCTCAGCCAGTGCAAGCGAAAGCGCCGTCTTGCCGCTCCCGGTAGGCCCCAGCAGCAGCACCGCCAGCGGGTCGGATTTGGGGAGGTTTCTCTCAGCGGCTAAAGCTCGAGCTGATTCTGCTGAGCTAATGTACGGGCTGAAGCCCGCACCCTTCAATGCGCTCATGGACGCCACCATCCCGGCGGGAAGATCCACTTGGGATTGGTGCGAAAGAGCCACCACAGCAGGATCGCCGCCGCCACCAGCACCAACCCAAGCGCCTGGTTGCGCCGGTAGACGCGCATCTGCTCCGCACGCCGCGCCTGCTCGGCGACTTGTTCGTAATGCGGCTTGATGCGGGTTTGCACCATGAAACGCTTCCTTAGGGTAGGGACGATATGCCGGAGAATCAGGCACCAGTATAGGCGATGTGTAGTTCCCCAGCGGATGTTCCATTATTCAAACAGCGATAACTGCTTCTCCTGAGTTCAATTCGCTCTTCCAACCTCGTTTTACGCAGATCACCTTTCCGGATTCGGCGACAATAGGAAGAGCGGGGGACGAACAATGAAAGTCTTGATTCTGGGTTCGGGAGGCCGCGAGCATGCGCTGGCTTGGGCGGTAAAGCGGAGCGAGCGGGTGACGGAGGTGGTTTGCGGCCCCGGCAATGGCGGCATGACACAGATAGCCCGCTGCGTTCCTGTTGACCTGAAGAACCTGGACGACCTGGTCCGGCTGGCCGTGGCCGAACAGCCCGGCCTGACCATCGTTGGCCCTGAGTTGCCCCTCTCGCTGGGCGTTGTAGATGCCCTCACGAAACGCGGGCTGCGCGTCTTCGGCCCCACACGCGACGCCGCCATGCTGGAGAGCAGCAAGGCCTTCGCCAAGCGCTTCCTGCAACGCCACGGTATTCCTACCGCCAAATACGCCGTCTGCTCCAGCCAGGCCGAATTCGACCGGGCGGTCGAGGTCTTTCACCCGCCGATCGTGGTCAAGGCCGACGGGCTGGCCGCCGGCAAGGGGGTTATCATCTGCCCTTCGCGGCAGGTCGCCATCGAGGCCGCCCAGGGCCTCTTCAGCGGCAAATTGCTGGGCGAGGCCGCGCATCAGGTGGTCATCGAGGAGTTTCTCGAGGGCGACGAGGTCAGCTTCCTCTGCCTCGCCGACGGCAAGGACGTGCTCCCGCTGGTTCCGGCTCAGGATCACAAGCGCATCGGCGAGGGTGACACCGGCCCCAATACCGGCGGTATGGGCGTCTACTCGACCGACACGCTGCTCGACGCCGAGATGAAGAAGTGGATTCTGCGCCACATCGCCGAGCCAACCGTGCAGGGCATGGCCGAAGAGGAGACGCCCTTCAAAGGCGTCCTCTATATCGGCCTGATGATGACCGCGCGCGGCCCTCAGGTGCTGGAGTTCAACGCCCGCTTCGGCGATCCGGAGACCCAGGCCATCCTGCTGCGCTTGGAATCCGACCTTGTGGACGCGCTCGAAGCCTGCGTCGATGGCCGCTTGGCCGATACAGAACTGCGCTGGAGCCCCGGCGCATCAGCCTGCGTGGTTGCCAGTTCCGCCGGCTATCCCGGCAGCTACAAGACGGGCATTCCGATCACAGGACTCGATGCTGCGGCCAAGGTGCCCGGCGTTCAGGTCTTCCATTCGGGCTCAACCCAAGCGGACGGCCAATTGCTCACCGCCGGAGGTCGTGTGCTGGGCGTTACCGCCGCCGCCGCGTCGCTCGAAGAGGCTCTGGCCCGCGCATACGAAGCCATGGACAAGATTCATTTCGATGGTATCTACTATCGGCGCGACATCGGCCATCGCGCCCTGAGGAGGAAACCATGACCCCTGCCATCACCCTCGATGAACTGCTCGCCTGGAACCACGAGTCGTCCAGCTTCTGGAACGAGCACCTGAAAGCCAATTCCGCGCTCCTTGAACTGCCCTGCGGCATCGGTGGCGCGGCCAACGTACAGGAGTTCGTCCGCCACATCTGGGGGGTCGAACTGCGTTGGGGCCAACGTCTCGCCGGCTTGCCGTTGACGGCCCGCGAAGAGATGCCTGTAGGGCCTCTGGGTGCGCTCTTCGATCTGCACCTGCAGGCCGGCGAAATCTATCGCGGATTGCTGGCCTCTCCAGCCCAAAGCTGGGACGAGAACTTTCAGCTAGAAGCCGATTGGCTCCCACCGGGAGTGCGAAGTTTCTCTCGGCGCAAGGTTGCGGGTCACGCGCTCTTCCACAGCCAGCGCCATTGGGCGCAGCTGGCCACGCTGGTCCGGGCAGCTGGATTCCCATCGGGCTTCAAGGGAGACCTGCTCATGAGCGCAGCTCTAAAGTAGGCTACTTCACAGGTTCAAGCTCCGCTTGAGATTTCCCTCGCTGCTTCTGGAAGCAGGAGCGGCAAAGCACTGGCCT
>Ga0182014_10004575_pt1 | contig 15798 bp, 15 predicted proteins | sample 612S2DmetaG_FD_120489 | JGI IMG/M metagenome (GOLD analysis project Ga0182014, IMG submission 120489) | Permafrost microbial communities from Stordalen Mire, Sweden - 612S2D metaG | ecosystem: Environmental > Terrestrial > Soil > Wetlands > Permafrost | place: Sweden: Stordalen | collected... | reverse complement strand
CGGGAGACGCGGGCATAGAGGCGGGCGTTCTCAATCGACTGCGCAATGCGCGACGCCGTCATGGTAAGCACGTTCAGGTGTTCATCGCGGAAGAAATCGGGCTGCTCGCTTTCGATGTCCAAGACCCCGATGAGCCGGTTTTTGGCGATCAGCGGGACGGCCAGCTCCGAACGCACTTCGGGATTGGCGCTGACGTAGTAATCCGCCTTCGAGACGTCATTCAGCAGGATGGGTTGCCGCGTGAGCGCGACTTGTCCGGCCACTCCCTTGCCCACGGGAATGCGCATGCGCTCCACCTGCGGCGTGTGACCGATCTGGAATCTCATGCGCAGCTCGTGCGTGCGCTCATTGAGAAGAAAAATTGCGAAGATGCGGTAAGGAATGAGGGCGCGAACCAGTTCCGAGGTGCGGCTGAGCAGGGTTTGCAGATCGAGCGTGGTATTGAGCGCGTCAGTCAGGCGCATCAGATATGCCACGTCGGCCGGCTCGATGCGGGCGTTCACGGGATCCAGACGCGACGGCTCGGCGGGGCGGTAATCGCCCTCGAATTCGTGGCCTGCGGGCGGAGATGGCGGCGTTTGGCTCATAGAGTGTCGAAGGAAAGGATAACGCAGGGACCGGAAAGGCAGGGACTGAGGGAGGGAGGGACAGCTTCTAGCCTCTAGCTCCTAGCCAGTTGCGGTGGCCGGAAGAGGGTGTCGTCGGTAGCGGGTCAATCTAGAGGGTCATGGCTCAGGGCTAAAGGCCTCCACTCTCTTTTGAGCCATGCGCGACCAATGCATTGTCAGAGAGCGTCGCGGATGCCTCGGCGCGATTCGGGTCAGTTGTGTACTTGTAGGAAAGCTCGAATGTCGTTGCCGAATCAGACCACACGAGCTCACGAGATCCGCCTTCAGCATTTTTCAAGGTTACATCCTTTGACGGTTTGCCCAGCGTGCGGGTGTAATCGTTGATCTGCGCCTGGACTGCGTGAGACGACATAGCTCCATAATGGAACTGAAACTCATAAATCAATCCCGGCTCTGTTGTCCTCAGTGACATGGCTTCCGCGCCGCCAAATGTGCCCGGTTTAAGCGCGCAAATCGCGCCGGTCCAGTTACAAAAGTCTGCGTCCAAGGGCATTTTGCCGCCAAGGATCAGTATTGTTCCTTTCTCGATCTTGATTTGCCGCAAAGTATCAAGGTTTCCCGCGGCGCGGGCCGATTGGCACGCTGCAAAAACCGTTAAAGCGAGAGCGAACCCCAGAGCAAGGCTCTTCATAATTTTGTTCCCCTTTTCCCTTGTTCTCTTCGGTCCCTGCTAGTCTGCGCCCAGTTCGCGCAAAATCGCCACCGACGCCGAGCAGCCGATGCGGTTGGCGCCGGCTTCCAGCAGCGCGCGGAGTTGGACTAGTGTACGGATGCCGCCGGAAGCCTTGATCCCGCATCGGGCTCCGGCCACGCCGCGCATCAGAGCTACATCAGCGGGGATGGCGCCGCCCGCAGCCGATCCGGTTGATGTCTTGATGAAGTCCGCGCCGGCCTGGATGGCAATTTCGGAGGCGCGCAGCTTCTCTTCCATCGTAAGCAGGGCAGTTTCGAGCGTTACTTTGAGCAGAGCGCCATGATGATGGGCCACGCCAACCACTGCGCGGATGGTGCGCTGTACGGCGGTGTGGTTGCCGCTCTTGAGCTGGCCGATGGGGAGGACCATGTCGAATTCGCGCACACCCAGGCGGATGAGCGCGGTAATCTCCTGGCGGAGCGTGGAGACCAGCGAGCCGCCGAGCGGGGAGCCGATCACCGCGCCGATAGGAATGCCTGTGCCGGCAAGCGCATTCACTGCGATGGAAGTCCACATGGGATTTACGAGGACACAGGCGAAGCGGTAGCGGGCAGCCTCGGCGCAGAGCGTCTCAACCCGCTTGCGGGTAGCGACAGGCTTCACCAGAGTGTGGTCGATCACGGCGGCTAGAGATTGCCAACTGGAGAGGGTATTCGCGGTAAATCCTGCCGAGTCAAAGGTCCCGTAGTCAAAATCCAGGTCGTATTCCTGGAGGGGGGGTGGCTTCATGAAGGCGTGCTCCTTGCAAACGCAGGATAGCGGCCGAAACGCGACCCGTCCCACGGCTCCGGAAACAGAGTATACGTCGGAGGCGCGATAGAGACCAAATGTGTCCAGAGTAAAGAGGCACACAGCGGTAAAGAGGCGCGCGGCGGTTGTCTCGAAAGCAGTACGCTGGCGATGGAATTATTCCTGATTTTCCACTGGCATCAGGCAAATATCGGGCAGATTGCGATAACGCTCGGCGAAGTCCATGCCGTAACCGATAACAAACAGGTTGGGGATGGAGAATCCGACGTAATCGGCTTCGATTTGCTCGATGCGCCGCGAAGGCTTGTCGAGCAGCGTGGCAATGCGCAGCGACTTGGGATGCTGCTGTAGAAAGAGCTTGCGCAGGTAGGCCAGGGTGAGGCCGGTGTCGAGAATATCTTCAACCACCAGCACGTTCTTGCCTTCGATGGACTGGTCCAGATCCTTGATCATCTTGACGGCGCCGGAGGAGCGCTGGCCTTTGCCGTAACTGGAGACGGCCACGAAGTCGAACGTTGCCTCGGCTTGGATGGCGCGTGAAAGGTCGACGAGGAAGAACGCCGCGCCTTTGAGCACGCCGATCATTACCAGTTTTTCACCATTCAGATCGCGGCTGATCTGCGCGCCCATTTCGGCTACGCGGTCGGCAATCTGCTGGCGGGAGTAAAGAACTTCAAGGCCTTTGGCGGTCACGATTTCCATGCTGACAGTATCGCGCGATTTGTTGCCTCGCCGCCTGTGAAAATCGGGGACTGTAAGTCGGAAATCGGCTGGCGGGCATTACCGGTCCGTGCGGCGATCGCAATCCATCGCGCGTCTATACTGATAGAGACATGCTTCCTTACCTGCATCTCGGATGGTTCAGCCTGCCCACGTTCGGGCTCATGCTGTGGTGTGCCGCAGTGGCGGGCGCCCTTGTAGTGGACCGAGCGTTCAAGCGCGAGGGCATTGCTGCCGATGCGGTGGGGATGGTGGCCATTGCCCTGGTCGCAGGCATCGTGGGCGCCAAGCTGTGGCACGTCCTCGATTCTCCGAATGAATTCAGGGCCGAAGGCTGGCGTGTTTTGTGGGATACGGCTGGATTTGCCTGGTACGGCGGAATGACCTTCGGCATTTTGGCGCTGGTTCTGCAAGGTTTGCGCGCAAAAATCGGGGCAATTCGGACGCTGGATCTGTGCGCGCCGGCGGCGGCGATTGGCTACGGCATTGGACGCATCGGCTGCTTCCTTTCGGGAGACGGCTGCTACGGCATTGAGATCAAGCCGGTGCATCTGTTCGGGTTCACGTTCCACCCATGGGGAATGGCTTTCCCTCCGCCTGCCATTGAGCCGGTGTTCGTGGCGGTTTACCCAACGCCGCTGTATGAGCTGGCCATGGGGCTGCTGATCGGATGGTTTTTGTGGTGGCGGCTGGGAAAGCCGCACGCCGTGGGCGCGATTCTCGGTCAGTATTTGATGCTGAGCGGCATAGCTCGCTTTTTGGTTGAGTTCATTCGGCGTAACCCACCGGTTCTATGGGGATTATCGAATGCGCAATTGGCCAGTGCGGGAGCCGTTCTGGTAGGGATTGGGCTCACCGCATGGGCTGCCACGCGGCCTGCGTCGGTAGCAGTGCGAGAAATGAAGAAGACGCAGGCCGCAGTGGAGAAAACGGCGTAAACGTACAAACGTGCATCATGCCGGGGCTTTCCCGCTATTCATTCCATTCCCAGGGATTTACTACATTCACCTGGCAATCTGCGAAATCGCCGACATCACGGGTGGCCAGAGTGGCGCGATTCGAGAGTGCGATGGCGGCGATCTCCGCATCCATTTCATGAATCGGCCGCCCGGTGCGCCTGCGTGACGCGACAATTTCCGCGAACTGCCGAGCTGAAGCGAGGTTGAAGGGAAGCACTCGACCGCCAAACTTCTCGGTGATCGCCCGCTCAATGGATTTGCGCAGGATTTGCTGCTTGCGCCCAACAGGCATACATTCAATCCCGGAGAGCAGCTCCGCAATGACGACCGACGCGGTGCAGAGGTTCGCGTCTAATTGCGAATCCAGCCATGCCAGGACCGCGCGGCTGGGCCTCTCCCGCATCGTCTCCGAGATCACGTTCGTGTCGAGCAGGATCATCAGTCAAAGTCAGGGATCGGGCGATTGGAGAATGTGCGCGGAGGGATCTCGAGGTCCACTCCGCCGGCTGAGGCAAATAGCTCGTGAAGCGCGGTCCCAAATCCTGGCTGCCGTCGCGGTCCCCTCTTTCGCAGCTGAACGCCGCGGGCGCTCCTGGTTCCTGTCGCAGGACGTGCTACTGTGTCGCACGCTGCGCCCAGGACGTCGCGCGCTTCAGCCTCCATGGAGCGGCCATTGAGCGCGGCGCGCACCTGTAGCTTGCGCTTGACCTTCTCGTCGAGATTGCGGATGACAATGGTTGCCATACATAGAGGATAGCAGAAAAATGCTAGCATCGCTAGCAATGCTAGCGCCATCCCGTACCTCCGATTGCGCAGACTTCGAACGTGCGGAAGCCGAGAACTGGCGGTGTGACCCAAATCACATTATTGCCCCAGCATGCACCAGAAATGTGATTTGTGACACCTGTGATGACGCTCACAGCCACTCGTGCTTTTCGCTGCGTAACTTCGGTCACATTAACTGGCAAATCTCAGGGGTCACTCATGGCCTTTACGCTGACCTGAGATTTGCCGGAGCAGCAATGTGAGCGAGGGAAACATGGGTGATACGATTTGGCAGTCAATGCAGAAGAAGGGCTATAGCCGCAGAGATTTTCTGCAATTCTGCAGCGCAGCCGCGGTAGTCGCCGGTTTGGGAAAGTCCGGTGCGGCTCAGGTTGTTTCAGCCTTTGAAAAGAAGGAAAAACCGGCCGTGGTGTGGATGCACTTTCAGGAGTGCACCTGCTGCAGCGAGTCGTTTATCAGGGCGTCGCACCCCATCGTGGCGGACGCGCTGCTCGATGTTCTATCGCTCAACTACACCGAAACCCTGATGGCGGCTTCGGGCTTCCAGGCGGAAAAGAGCCTGAACGACACCATCCAAAACAATAAGGGCAAGTACATCGTGCTGGTGGAAGGCGCCGTGCCAACCAAGGACGACGGCGTTTACTGCATGGTGGGCGGCAAGACTGCGGAGTCGATTCTGCAGACGGTTGCCGCGGATGCAGCAGCGATCGTGGCCTGGGGCAGTTGCGCTTCGAATGGATGCGTGCAGGCGGCAAAGCCAAATCCGACCGGTGCTACGCCGATCTATAAGCTGGTGGGCAAGCCGGTGATCAACGTGCCCGGTTGCCCGCCCATCGCCGACGTAATGATGGCCGTGGTCACGCACCTGCTGGTGCTGGGACAAGTTCCGGAACTCGACAATCAGGGCCGGCCCAAGGAGTTCTACGGCCGGCGCGTGCACGATACTTGCTATCGCCGGGCCAATTACGACGCCGGGTTGTTTGTCGAGGCATGGGACGACGAGGGCGCGCGCAAGGGGTATTGCCTGTACAAAATGGGCTGCAAGGGGCCCGTGACCTACAACGCCTGCTCGGTGGTCAAGTGGAACGAGGGCACCAGTTATCCGATTCAGTCGGGCCACAATTGCATCGGCTGCAGCGAAGCCGGCTTCTGGGACAACGGCCCGTTCTATCAGCACCTGACTTCGTTCCCTGGATTCGGCATCGAGAGCACCGCCGACACCATCGGCACCGCAGTTGGTGTTGCCACACTGGCCGGCGTCGCCGCCCATGCCGTGGTGACCAACATCCGCAAGCGCAGCGTGATCGCGGAAGTCCACGCTGAAGATCAAAAGGAGTCGTAATCAGTCATGGCAACGCGTGTAGTCGTCGATCCCGTAACTCGCATTGAAGGCCACCTGCGCATTGAAGCGGTGGTAGAAAACGGCGTCATCACCGACGCATTCAGCGCAGGCACCATGGTGCGCGGCCTGGAAAAGATTCTCATCGGCCGCGACCCGCGCGATGCCTGGGCCATCACTGAGCGCGTCTGCGGCGTCTGCACCACGGTGCATGCGCTTGCCAGCGTGCGCTCGGTGGAAGATGCGCTGGGTATCTCGGTTCCGCCCACGGCGGAGCTTATTCGCAACATCATGCTCACCACGCAGTACGTGCAGGATCACGTGATTCACTTCTATCACCTGCACGCGCTCGACTGGGTCGACATCGTCAACGCGCTCAAGGCCGATCCCAAGAAGGCTGCGGAACTGGCCCAGTCATTTTCGAAGTGGGACAAGAACACCACCTCGTATTTCACCGAAGTCCAGGACAAGATCAAGGCCTTTGCCGCCAGCGGCATGGGCATCTTCGCCAACGGCTATTGGGGTCATCCGGCCTACAAGTTGCCGCCGGAAGCCAACCTGATTGCAGTCGCGCACTATCTCGATGCTCTGCAATGGCAAAAGGAAATCGTCAAAATCCACGCCGTGTTCGGCGGCAAGAACCCGCATCCCAACTACCTTGTCGGCGGCGTTCCTTGCTCCATCGACGTCAACGAGCTGGCGGCCATCAACGGGGAGCGGCTGAACCTGGTGGCGCGGCTCATCAGCCAGGCCGACGAGTTTGTCAACGAGGTGTACATTCCCGACCTGCTGACCGTGGCTTCGTTCTACAAGGACTGGGCCAAGTACGGCGGCGGCCTGAGCAACTATCTTTGCTACGGCGAATTCCCGACCAACGGCTACAGCCATCCCGAGGCGTTCAAGTACGCGCGGGGCGCCGTGCTCAACCGCGACCTCTCGACCGTACTTCCTGTCAATCCCAAGGACCAGCAGGAGATCAAGGAGTACATTGCGCACTCCTGGTACACCTACGACGGCGGAAATGACGTGGGCCTGCATCCCTGGGCGGGAGAGACAGAGATCAAGTACGCCGGCCCCAAGCCGCCCTTCGATACGCTGGAAGGCTTCGACAAGTACTCGTTCCTCAAGACTCCGCGCTGGAAAGAGAACCCCATGGAAGTGGGACCGCTGGCTCGCCTGCTGGTTTCCTATGCCGCCGGCCACGCGGATGTGAAGGACACGGTGGGCATGGTACTGGGCAAGTTAGGCGTGCCTGTCGGCGCTCTCTTCAGCACCCTGGGACGCACCGCGGCGCGCGGCATCGATGCGGCGCTGGCCATGATCTGGCTCAAGGAGTTCTTTGGCCAGTTGATGGATCGCGTGAAGAGCAACGATGTATCCACGTTCAACGGCGAGAAGTGGGAGCCGAAGTCCTGGCCCGCCGATGCCGAAGGCGTGGGCCTGGTTGAGGCTCCGCGCGGAGCGCTGGCGCACTGGATCAAGATTCACAACGGCGCCATCGACAACTATCAGCTCGTCGTCCCCACCACGTGGAACGGCTCGCCCCGCGACGCCAGGCAGCAACGCTCCTCCTTCGAGTCTGCGCTGATCGGCACACCGGTGGCGAATCTCGATCAGCCGTTGGAGATCATCCGCACTATCCATTCCTTTGACCCGTGTCTGGCCTGCGCCGTACATCTTTACGATCCGCAGGGACGGCACCTTCACCAGATTTCCTTCGAGTAGGCCCATGAGCACACAGAACACTGGTGTAAGAGATGTCTTTACGCTGAACGGCGGCGCGCCGGTCGAGTACCGGCGCGTGTATGTGTGGGAAATGCCGGTTCGCGCCTATCACTGGATCAACGCCATCGCGCTGACCCTGCTATGCGTCACCGGGTTCCTCATCGGACATCCGGTGCGCATTGCGTACGCGTCCGAGGCCTATCAGCAATATTGGTTCGGCTGGGTGCGCTTCATCCACTTTGCCGCTGCCTACGTGTACATCTTCAACTTTGCCGCCCGTATTTACTGGGGATTTGTCGGCAATAAGTACGCCCGGTGGAACAACTTTTTCCCGATCACAAAGAAGCAGCAAAAAGAGATTGTCGACGTCCTCGAGACCGACGTCTTGCAGGTCAAGATGCACGGCGAAATCTCTACGGGCCACAACTCGCTGGCCGCGTTCATCTACTTTTTGACCTTCCTGGCCTTTATATTCCAGACCATCACCGGCTTCGCGCTTTACTCCAGCATGAGCAACGCGTGGCTGCCGAGCCTGTTCAAGTGGATTGTGCCTTTAATGGGCGGCGAGTTCTCCGTGCGCTTCTGGCACCATCTCTTCCTGTGGTTCTTTGTCACATTCATCATCGTTCACATTTATCTCAGCTTCTATCACGACTACATCGAGGGCCGGGGCACGATTTCCTCGATGATCGGCGGATGGAAGTTCGACCGTCAGAGCCCTGAGCAAATGGCCGCCGCGTGCAAGCTGCTGGACTCGAAGGACGCAGACAAGCAGAAGTAAGAATGCGCGGTCGCTCCGCATTCGTAACGCCCGGCAGGAGCTTGCGCCTCCTATCTCTCGGCGGGCTCGAGCGGGGGTCTGCAGACCCCCGCCATCTTCTCTCCATGAATTAAACTCTGGACTTGATGAACACCAATAAGACGCTCGTACTCGGTCTCGGCAACGTCATCATGGGCGATGAAGGCGTTGGCGTACACGTGGTACGAGCGCTCGAAAAGCACACACTGCCGGCAGGCGTGGAGTGTCTTGACGGCGGGACGGGCGGCTTTATCCTCCTGGAGCCGCTCGAGAACGCCGGCCGCATCATTCTCATCGACGCCGCAGCCGACGGGAACCCGCCCGGCACCGTGACCCGCACCACGCCGCGCTTTTCGAAGGACTACCCTCCCACGCTCACCGCGCACGACATCGGCGTCAAAGATCTGCTCGATGCGTTCTACATGCAGGGCGGATCGCGTGACGTCGTGCTCTACGCCATCGCCATCGATCCCAGGCAGCCCATCTCCATGGAACTCTCGCCCGTCACAGCCCGGGCCGCGCAGGAAGCCGAACTGCGCATTCTCGCTGAACTGCTTGCTGGAGAGCCACTTAAATGAGAGGTTGCCCTATCCTTTTCCGCGCTCCTTGAAGGAAAGGGTGGGAGCGATGCCTGACTTCACCCGGGAATCAATGAACCAAACTTGCAAATCGGACCATTTCGATCTATATTCATTTCATGGACGTTATGGCCTGTTGTTGCTGCTCGATGCACGCTGCTCGCGTGGCATAGGTAGCCTCGGCCGAAATCCAGAAATATAGTCCGGCTTCCCACCAATGCCCGCGATACAGCAAAAGCTATCGCGGGCATCTTGTTTTTTGTAGCCGGTTTTGATCCCAACAAACAAAGGAAAGACATGAGCGAGATTCCGCAAAAAGAGACCAAAGCCCAGCGCGCGGAGCGCCTCAAGCGCGAAAAGAACCCATGGGAGGCCTTTGACGAGGTTCGCACGTTCGCGCGCGAAGGACGGACCAGCGTGGTGCCCGAATGGGCATCGACTTACTTCAAATGGTGGGGCATCTACACCCAGGGCGACGGTGTGGGCGCTACCGGCGGCAAGGGCGGCGAAGGCCTCGCCACGGACTGGTTCATGATGCGCATTGGCATTCCCAACGGCATCATTTCGGCCAGCCAGCTCCGCAGCATCGGTGGCATCACGCGCAAGTACGCCCGCGATCTGGCCGACATTACTGTGCGCCAGAACCTTCAGTTGCACTGGCTCACCATTGAGTCGCTGCCTGAGGTTGTTGACGCGCTCGACGCCATCGGCCTCTCGCCCAAGGGCGCCTGCGGCGACGTGGTGCGCAATGTGACCGGCTGCCCGCTGGCAGGTGTTGCCGCTGACGAGCTCATCGATGCCTCGCCTGTCGCGCGTGAGATCGCGCATCACCTTACCGCGAATTCTGAGTTCTACAACCTGCCGCGCAAGTTCAAAATCTCGGCCACCGGCTGTCCCTCCTGGTGCACGTATCCGGAGATTAACGACATCGGTCTCACTCCGGCAGTGCGTGGCGGCGAGGTCGGCTACTCGCTGCGCGTGGGCGGCGGCCTGTCGAACGAACCGCATATTGCCGTTCGCCTCGATGCTTTCGTTCGCCCCGACCAGGCCGTGCGCGTGGCGCAAGGTGTCGCCGAGATTTTTCGCGATCAGCAGGTGCTACGCGAGAGCCGCGATCGCGCGCGCCTCAAGTACCTCTTCATGCGCGAGGGTTGGACGGCGGAGAGCTTCCTCGACGAGTTAAACCGGCGCATCGGCTTCAAGCTCGATCCCGCCGTTCCCGAAGAGATTCCGGACGAAAGTTTGCGCGACCATGTGGGCATCCATCCGCAGCGCCAGCCGGGACTGGCCTACGTGGGTGCTTCCGTGCTGCGTGGCCGCTTGACCGGCGAGCAGCTTGAGGCTGTGGCCGATCTGGCCGAGCGCTTTGGCTCGGGCTCGCTGCGCGCCACCGTCTCGCAGAATCTCGTCATCGTCGACGTGCCCTACGCCAAGACCGGCGAGTTGGCGCGTGAGCTGGGCGAAATCGGCCTGCACGTTGAAGCTTCGTCTTTCTGGCGCGGAGCCATCGCCTGCACCGGCACCGAGTTTTGCAAGCTGGCGATTACTGAAACCAAGGGCTTCACGCGCTGGCTGGTCGACGAGCTCGAGGAGCGGCTGCCGCAGTTCGATCAGCATCTCAAGCTCCACGTGACCGGCTGCCCCAACGGCTGCGGCCAACATTGGATCGCCGATATCGGCCTCGAGGGCAAGAAGATCAAGCACGAGGGCAAACTGGCCGACGCTTACTACTTCTGCCTCGGCGGAGCTGTGGGCGAACACGCAGGTATCGCGCGGCCGGTGGGCTATCGCACGCCCGCGACGCTGGTTCCCGAAGCCATTGAGCGGCTGCTGCGCAATTACCTCGGCGGCCGTGAGTCGCAAGAGAGCCTGCGCTCGTGGTTTGCGCGACACAGCAACGATGAGCTGCGCGCGCAACTTGCCGGCGAGATTCTGGAGCCGGTGGAGCGCGACTTGCCGGCAGGGCGTGTGCCGCATGCTGTCGCGGAGTGAGAAAAACAGTAATTAGTGGGTAGTGATTAGTGAGTAGCTCGGCAACCACTAACCACTAATCACTCACCACTCACCACTAACCACTGTGAACTTCGAACTGTGAACTGATATGACGCTACTTCCGATCTTCCTGAAACTCGATGGCCGCCCCGCACTGCTGGTGGGCGCGGGAACGGTTGCGCTCGAAAAGATCGGCAGCCTGCTCAAGACCGGCGTCAAGCTGCGCGTGATTGCGCCGCAGGCGCGGCCTGAAATCCGCCAACTCGCCGCTGAGGGCAAGCTTGAGTGGATCGAGCGCGAATTCCAACCCTCCGATCTTGACGGCAACTTCATCGTGATCGCGGCTACCGATGTGCCGGAAGTCAACGCTACGGTTTATCGCGAGGCTGTTGCGCGCGGCATTGCCTGCAACAGCGTCGACGACATACCCAACTGCGATTTTTTCTTTGGCTCGGTGGTCAGCCGCGGCGACTTGCAAATCGCCATCTCCACGGCCGGCGAAAGCCCCGCCCTGGCGCAGCGCCTGCGTCGCGAGATCGACGAGCAGCTTCCCGATGATCTCAGTCGCTGGCTCGCCGAACTCGGCGAAATTCGCCGGGAAGTCCTCGCCACTCAACCCCGCGGTGAGGAACGCCGCCTGCTCCTCCATGAGCTTGCGCACCGGAAGATCTGCGACTCTGCCTCGTGTTCCACGCGCCAGTTGGCGCGGACGGGAAGGGAAGCTACGCGCGCCGTCGCCGGCCATGTGTCTCTGGTCGGAGCCGGACCGGGCGATCCAGAACTGCTCACCGTGAAGGCTGTCCGCTTTATTGAATCTGCCGATGTGATTCTGCATGACGATCTCGTTCCGGAGGCGATTCTTGGTCTCGCTGCACCCGCGGCAGAGATTGTGAATGTCGGCAAGCGTTGCGGCGCGAAGACCATTACCCAGGAAGAGATCAACGCGCTCATGATCGAGCATGCGCGCGCCGGCCGCAGAGTGGTCCGCCTCAAGAGCGGCGATCCGCTGTTATTCGGCCGCGCCGCCGAAGAAATGGATGCGCTCAATGAAGCCGGCATACCTTACGAGATCGTTCCCGGCATCTCGGCTGCCTTTGCTGCGGCCGCGGCTCTGGGCCGCTCGCTCACCGATCGCGACTGGGCCTCGCATGTCATCTTCTCCACCGGCCATCACGCGCAGTCGCACAACCGCGAGGCGTTGCCCGCGCTCGAAGCCGGCACGCGCGTAATCTACATGCCCGGCCGCGACCTCAACTTGCTGGTCGCCGAGTGGCTGGCGGAAGGGCTTCCCGCCGATCTGCCTTGCGCCGTAGTTTCGCGCGCCGCGCAACCCGATCAACAGGTCGTGCACACCACGCTCGGCGAACTCGCGTCCATTGCCCCCGCCGCTGCGCCCAGCATTCTCATCGCCGGATGGGCCGTGCGCGAATTGGGCGAAACCAGCAACGTCAAAGACGCCCAAACCTCGCAAGGCGCTTGTCGACTCAAGGCGTAGCACACAACTCACAAATTTGTTGATGCACCCGATCGCCGGTCTGGCCTCGCTGGCGACGGACTAGAAGAGCGCCGGTGGCGAAGTGGCTAACGCACGGGTCTGCAAAACCTGTATTCGCGGGTTCAATTCCCGCCCGGCGCTCCAATTTCATAGACCTCATTCAGAGCATGACCCAACTCATGTCCTGGTCCGCCTCACCCATCGAAGCGAAACGCGCTGATGGCAGCGCCCATAGGCTCGTCGGTGAAGATGCGCTCGCCTGGTGCGTCCCCGCCTGCGCCCGCAGCCACCAGAAGAGGAATGAAGTGCTCTTCGCGTGGATGGGCGAAGGCGGCGAAGGGCGCATTGCGCCAATTCGCGAGATGTGCATCGCGCTCGGGCGCGGATGAAGCTACCGCCTTTGTCAGCCAGGCATCGAAAGCGCGGGCGCGCTCCAATGTCTGTGGCTGGAAATAGGCGCCGAGGTTGTGGAAGCTCATGCCGCTGGCGATGATGAGCACGCCCTCGTCGCGCAGCGGGGCGAGTGCGCGGCCTGCCGCAAGATGGAGCTTGGGATCGAGTGAAACGGCGAGCGAGAGCGGGACAACAGGGATCTCCGCGTGCGGAAACGCGACCTTAAGCGGAACGAAGACGCCGTGATCGAAGCCGCGGTGCGCATCCAACGCCGACGGCAGGCCGGCCTTCTTGAGAAACTGCGCGGCGCGCTGGGCCAGATCCGGATCGCCGGGCGCGGGCCACGTGAGTTGGTATGTGTGCGGCGGAAAACCGGAGTAATCGAAAATCAGTTCCGGGTGCCCGGCAGTGCTGGCCGTGAAGGCGCGCTCCTCCCAGTGTCCGCTGACCACGAGGATCGCCCTGGGCGGCGCGGGTAGTGTCGCGGCAATCCCTTCCAGGAAGCGCTGCGTGGCGAGCCATGTATTCGCCGGCCCCCAGGTCCAATCCATGAAAAAGCAAGGGCCGCCGCCGTGAGGCAGAAATAGGACGGGTTGGCGTGTGGGGTTGGCGTTCATAAGAGGCGGCTCCAATTGCCGGTGGGAGCCGGCGAAAGAAATACTCGTTCAAACAGCTATTGGATGCGGAAATTGAATACAGGATTCACGGAACAGATCTTGCTTTTTCGCTGCGATGAGCGTTTCTTCTCGCGCTTCAGGCGGCGGGGTGCGCACCGGCATAAAGTCTCAAGCCAAGCTGATACCCTAAAAACATGAAATTCGGAGTGCTGGTTTTTCCCGGATCGAACTGCGACCACGACACTTACAACGTGATCGCCGAAATTGCGCACCAGCCAGTCACGTTCCTTTGGCACGACAGCGCGGATCTCGAGGGCGTGGACGCGGTGCTGGTGCCGGGCGGGTTTGCTTACGGCGATTACCTGCGCACCGGCGCCATTGCGCATTTCTCGCCAGTCATGCAGGCCGTGAAGCGGTTTGCCGCGGGCGGCGGGCTGGTGCTGGGAATCTGCAACGGCTTTCAGATCCTCACCGAGTCGGGATTGCTGCCGGGCGCATTGATGCGCAACGCGGGCCTCAAGTACATTTGCAAACCGGTGCACCTGCGCGTCGAGACCACGGACAGCCCATTTACCAATCAGCTCGCGAAAGGCGATGTACTCGAGATTCCCATCGGCCACATGGAAGGAAATTACTATTGCGAGCCGGAGGAGCTGAAGCGGCTGGAGCGCGAGGATCGCATTGCGTTCCGCTACGCTACGCCGAAGGGCGAGATTACGGCGGAGGCAAATCCCAACGGATCGCTCGCGAACATTGCAGGCATCCTGAACGAGGGACGCAATGTGCTGGGGATGATGCCGCATCCCGACCGATCGAGTGAGGCGCTGCTGGGTTCGGTGGATGGATGGGGAATCTTTGCCTCGATGCTGCAAGTGCAGGGAGTAGGGAGTAGGGAATAATGCACAGGGATCGGTGGGCAATTGAATCCCGATACCTGACACCTGAAACCTGATTCAACAATGATCGACATTCATCATCATCTGATTTACGGAGTGGACGACGGGTCGCCGAACCTGGAGAGTTCGCTCCAGATGGCGCAGGAAGCAGCCGACGAGGGAGTGGCTCGGATCGTTTGCACACCGCACTCGAGCGGCATGTTTCCCTACGAAGCTTTGCTTGTTGAGGAGCGGTTTGCCGAGTTGCGCGAGCGGCTCACAGGCATCGTAGAGCTGAGCCTTGCTTGCGACTTCCAGTTGATGGCGGACAACATTCTGGACGCGGTTGCGCATCCGTTGCGCTACTCGATCGACGGGAAAGGGTACCTGCTGATTGAGTTCCCCAACTACGTGAATCCGCTCAGCCTGTCGGAGGGGTTATTCCGGCTGCAGTCGGCCGGGTACACGCTGATCGTCACGCATCCGGAGCGGTATCCAGCGGTCTTGCACAAGCCAGAGCTGGTGGGCGAGTGGCTGCGCGCCGGTTGCCTGATTCAGGTGACCGCGGGATCGCTCTATGGACGATTTGGCAAGCGGGAAGAGGAGCTAGCCAACGAGTTGCTGGAGCGGAACTGGATTCATTTTGTGGCCACCGATGCGCATCATCCGATCAAGCGTCCGCCGCATTTAAGGCAAGCATATGATTACGTGGCGAAGCGATCCGGCAAGGAGACCGCGCGGCGGCTGTTCGTGACCAATCCGCAGGTGGCCGTGGAAGGTGGCGCGTGGCCTGAACAACCCACGCCCAAAGGGCTCTGGGAGCATGAGGCCTTGCGGTTTGTTGGCGCGCCGGAGAAGGAGCCGTGGCGCGCACGCGAGCCCAAGGACGCTACTGAAGATGCAGAGGCAGCGGAGACGCGCCCGCGGGGGTTCTGGAGCCGGCTGTTCGGAAGATAGCGGAGTTAGCGACCGCGTGGTCGCGCTTGAGATTCCGCCGATGGCCTTAACACGGTTCGCTTGGAGCTTTGGAAAGCAATCTAACACCGCTAACTCCGCTAGCCCCGCTAACTCCGCTCTTCTTCTTCAGGACAATCCCAAGCCGCCGTCGACGGCCAGGGTCTGGCCGGTGATAAAGTGCGGACCGGTTGCGAAAAACAGCACGGCCTGAGCGACATCGGCGGCTGAACCATTGCGGCCCATGGGCGTTTTGGCGGCGAAACGCACGGATTGGCCGCGATCGGGAGCTTGTGAGAACGGCGCTTCCGGCGCATCGGAATTGGTGTCTGCTTCGGGAAAGGCAATCCATCCGGGAGCTACGCAATTCACGCTGACTTCGGGCGCGAAGGCCTTGGCCATGGTTTCGGTGAGCATGTGCAGGGCGGCCTTGGAGGAACAATAGTGAGCGTGGCCGGCCCAAGGATGCAGGCCGCCGAGCGAGCCAATGTTG
>Ga0182014_10004574_pt1 | contig 15800 bp, 11 predicted proteins | sample 612S2DmetaG_FD_120489 | JGI IMG/M metagenome (GOLD analysis project Ga0182014, IMG submission 120489) | Permafrost microbial communities from Stordalen Mire, Sweden - 612S2D metaG | ecosystem: Environmental > Terrestrial > Soil > Wetlands > Permafrost | place: Sweden: Stordalen | collected... | reverse complement strand
TACACCTTAGCGGTTCCTGGTTTGGAATAGGCTAGGTCTCTGACCGGCAAGAGATGTGTCCCCGGCGGATAGTAGCGCCGGTCTCCAGACCGGCTGTCCTGGCGGCGTCCCCGCCGCCAGCAGGCATACAATCCCAAAGAACATTTCCTCCCGGTCACAGACCTAGTGGGAGAGGACCGCAGAATCTTCGCGGGCAATGGCCTCCTGGCGTTCCCAATAGAGCACGCCGTTCAACTCCGCGCCCATCAACACGCTGAATGAAGTGATGTAAAGCCAGACCAGCGTGGCAATGCCGGCGCCGAAAGGGCCGTAGAAGCGGGAATAGTCGGCAATGCGGGTAACGTACCAGCCATAGGCGAGGGTGGCGGGAAACCAGATGAGGGTTCCGGTGATGGCGCCGGGGCCGACCCACAGCCAGTGCTCCTTGCGCTTTGTACCGAAGTGATACAGCGCGGAGAGCACTGAGGTGCTGGTGAGCAGGGCGAGCAGCCAGCGCGCCATGCGCCAGGAGAACAGCACGATGTGGCGCATGTCGTGGCCGGCGTTGTCGATCATCCACAGCTCGATCTGGTGGCCGAAGACGATCAGCAGCGTTGCTACCGACAGCGGAACCATGGCGATGGGCAGAAGCAGCAGTGCGCGCAAGCGCCGGCTCCAGAATCCCCAGGCCTCGGTTGGCAACAGGTAGGCGCGGCGAAAACCCTCCATGAGCGAGAGCATGACGCCGAGGCCCGCAAAGACGCTGAGGCTGCTGGCGGAGAGCATCAACTGCCAGGAATAAATGCGGCGCGTGAGGACGTAGGACTGAATCAGGTCAAGCGTGTCTACGGGAAGAAACTGGTCGAAGATGGAGCGCAGCTCGCCCAGCATGGTGCTGCCTTCCTGCACCTGCGCCACCAGCGTGGTGATTACCAGCAGAGCGGGAAAGATCATGAGCATGCCGGAATACGCCGCGGCCTTGGCGGTGTTGATCACGTCGTGGGCCAGGGCCTGGAGGATCGATTCGCGGATTTTGACTAGAATCCTGGACATGCGCCTCACAGGAAAGAGTAGTGCATTGGCGCGGTTCCGGGCGATGGGTCTTTTTGAAAACCGGTCATTCGAAAAAATCTGCATTCAGTCAGCGGCCGGCAAACGCGGGGGTGAGGGTAGGTCGAGGGGAAACAGCCGGGCTCATGGCCGGGGTATCGTCGCGCCGCGGCTTGAACCTCAATTCCACAAGGATTCTCATTTGCCGGGCCGCCGGGAAAGGTAAACTGTCCACTGACAGGAGGCATATCAACCATGCAAACCCGGATTCAAGGCACCACCATGCCGGTTTTGGAAGTGCAGCTTGACCCCAACGAGAGCGTATTTTCAGAGAGCGGCGAACTCTCGTGGATGACCAGCTCGGTGCAGATGATGACCCACACCCAAGCGGGCGGAGGCGGCGGCCTGTTCGGCGTGATCAAGCGCGTGGTCGGCGGGGGCAGCATCTTCATGACCGAATATCGCGCGTACCAATATCCCGGCGAGGTGGCGTTCGCCGCCAAGGTGCCGGGACACATTGTGCCGGTGCAGTTGGGGCAGGGACCCGATTACCTGGTTCACCGCCATGGATTCCTTTGCGCCACGCCGCAGGTGACCATCAGCGTGGGATTTCAGCAGTCGCTGGGGGCGGGCATCTTCGGCGGCGATGGGTTTCTGCTGCAGCGCGTGGGCGGCCAGGGCACGGCGTGGCTCGAGCTCTCCGGCGAGCTGATCCAGAAAACCCTTGCGCCGGGCGAGGTGCTGCGCGTGCACCCGGGACACGTGGGAGCATTCCAGTCCACGGTCGGGTTCCAGATCACCATGGTGCCGGGGATCAAGAACATGATCTTCGGCGGCGACGGAATCTTTCTCGCGGTGCTCACGGGTCCAGGCTCGATTTGGCTGCAGACGCTGCCCATCTCCAGGCTGGCGCACCAGATTTCAGAGTACCTGCCTCAGGGCGGCTCTCGTTCGTCGGCGCCGGCTGCCATCGGCGGCGGCCTGCTGGGCGGCATCGTGGGTTCGATCCTGGGCGGAGATCAATAAGCGAAGGCCACTTACACCTCCGCCGCCCTCGAGGTTACACTGATTTCCAATGACTTCAGTTCCCGCTAAACCGCACACGCTTCGCAGCGACATCGTATTCACCTTCGTTCTGGCTTTGGCCGTCTACGTGGCCTGGCTGTTGCGCGACGTCCTGGTGATGCTTTACGTCTCCGCGCTCTTTGCGGTCGTGCTTACGCCGCTGGTGCGTGCCACGGCGAGCCTTCACATCGGGCGCTGGCAGCCATTGAAGGGCGCAGCCATTCTTTTTCTATTGCTGGCCACGGCCGGCGCGCTCATCGCTTTTGGATTTCTCGCGATTCCGCCGGTGGCGCACGACATGGAGCAGTTGAGCGCGCAGGCGCCCGCCCGCATTCCCGAAATGGTGAGTAAGCTTCGGCAGATTCCCTTTTTGGGCCGGCTCGATTCCGGAGTGCTGACTGTCAAACTTCAAAGCTTTGCGGGACAGGCAGCCACCTACATGCTGTACTCATTCGAGAATTGGGCAGGCGTCCTGGTAAAAATCATCTCCGGCTTTGTTCTTACTCTTTACTTTCTGATAGAAGGCGATCAAACCTACCTTTGGGTTCTATCGTTTGTGCCGCCGCAAAGCCGCAAGCGCCTCGACGATGCGCTGCAGCGAGCAGCCATCCGGATGGGAAAGTGGCTGCGCGGGCAAGCCAGCCTCATGATCATGATCGGAGCCGCCAGCACAACCGTCTATCTCCTCCTTGACGTCCGGTACGCCTACGCGCTGGGAGTTCTTACCGGTTTGTTCAATATTGTCCCGGTAGTGGGCGCGGCCGCAACGCTGGTGATCGCCGTTCTTGTGGCCGCCATGGATTCCTGGGGCCGGGTGCTTGGAGTCGCCATCTTCTTTTTCGCCTATCTGCAGATCGAGAACTCATTTCTTGTTCCGCGCATCATGAGGACGCGCGTTGGCCTGCCGGGTCTAGCCATCCTGGTCGCGCTGCTGCTTGGTTTTGCGCTGGAGGGCGTTCTGGGCGCGCTGGTCGCAGTGCCCACCTGCGTGCTGGTGGCCGTGCTTCTCGACGAGTACCTGGCCCCCAAAGAAACGTAGGATCCTGGCGCCGCAACCGCCCCCCGCACTCCCTCCCGCGCACTCCCTCCCGCGCACTCCCTCCCGCGCACTCCCTTACTGACCCGTTGATTCGCTTATGCAGCCGGCGCGCGCATGATTTCGAGCGCGTTGACAAGATCCGTGTTCAGCGACTGCTGCACATCCGGCGTCAGCTTTTCTCCGTGGCTGGTGAGATAGAAGACGTCGATCGCGGTCTCGCCCTCGGTATCGATAAGGGCCACCTTGATGTTGCACTGGTGCGTGCTGAGGGTGAGGGCGATCTGCCGCAGCAGGCCGGGCAGGTCCTGCGCCACCACCTGCAACAGCGTGGAATGGGAGGAGGATTCGGAGTCGAATTCGAGGCGGGTGGGAACTTCGACCTTGAGGTTGGTAGGGTGATTCAGATGGCGGCGCGCTTCAAGCAGTTGCTCAACTGAGATTTTCTGCGCGACCACCTCGTGAATGTTCTGGATGAAGCGGTCTTTCTCGCTGGGATTGAGCTCGATGGTGCGGAAGACGTCGGAGAAGTGGAAGCTGTCGACGATGACCCCGGCGTCGTTTGAGAAGGCGCCGGCGCGGACAATGTTCATGCCCCAGGCGGCCAGGACGCCGGCCACGTCGGCAAACAGACGGGTGCGGTCGCGGGTGATCACAGTGAGGTCGAAGAGCTGGCGGTTGGGGCGCAGGTCGAGCTGGACCGGGTCTTTGTCGAGGTTCAGGGCCATCTGGAAGTGGCTGCGAATTTGCTCCGGCAGGCGGGTTTGCAGATAACGCTGGGGCAGGCCCTCTAGGAATTGCTTCAACTCGTCGTACTGGCTGGAGGGAACCATCGAGCGAATGCGGTTGAGCAGCGTGGGATCGATGGCGGCGTGATAGCGGGTCTCGTCCACCGAGCGGTCCATGAAGTTGGCCGTGGACATGTAGAACTGCCACAGATTTTCAGCCTTCCACGGGGTGAGAGCGTCGGGGTTGACTGCCTTGATGTCGGCGAAGGTCATGATAGTGAGCATCTTCAGCAGCTGGGGGCTGCCGATCTTTTCAGCGAAACCGCGCACGTTTTCCATGTCGAAGATGTCGCGGCGCATGGCTGACGACATCTCCAGATGCAGCCGGATGAGCTTGAGAATGGACTCGCGCTCTTCTGCGTCGAAGTCGAGGCGGGCGAGGAAGCTGTCGGCCAGTTCCACGCTCTGGCCGGCGTGTTCGCCGTTGCGGTGCGCCTTGCCGGTGTCGTGCAGCAGCAGCGCGAGCAGGAAAAGGTCGAGGCGGTCGACTTCCGGCAGCAGTTGGGCGAGCCTCTGCTCGTATTCGTGCCCGGGCTGGCGCAGGCCGTGGACGTTGTCGATGGTCAGGAAGGTGTGCTCGTCGACCGTGTAGCGGTGATAGCTGTCTCGAATAACCAGGGCATCGATGCCGTGGAACTCGGGAATCAGCATTTCAAGTACGCCCAGCGCATGCATGGTGCGCAGGGCGTGGGCCGCGTGCGGGCCCAGCAGCACTTCGCGCAAGGCGTTCCAAAGGTAAGGCCCCTCGGGAATGTGGATGGCCAGGACCGGGAGAGCGTCGGTGATGCGGTCCTCGGCTCCCTGAGAGAGCGAGTAGCCGTGCGTCGCCATCAGGGAGAAGATGCGAAGGATGACGGCGGTGTCGTTGAACTGGGCGCCGGGAAGGATGTCGATGCGGCCCTGGTCGAGCATGAAGTCGGTGCCCGCGATGGGAGTGCGGCGGCGGCGGAACTGGCGGTAGAAGCTCACCGGCGCGGGCAAATGCTCCATCAGCAGCGCGGCGCGGCGGTAGATCACGCGGGCGTGCCGGTAGTAGGTTCGCATCCAGTAAGCGGGGTCGGCGGTGCCGCGCGTTTCAAGGCCGATGGAGAGCGCGGCGGCCTCATCCTGGGCCTGCCAGTCGAGGATATTGTTGTCGCGGCCGTGGCGGAAGTGAAGAAAACATCGCGCGGCGGCGAGGAAGTCGAAGGCCGCCTCGGCGTCGCCGCGGGCGCTCTGGAAGACGCTGCCGCGCTGGCGGGGCCACTCCCTGGTCTCCTTGAGGTGGAACAGAACGGCGAACCAGACGGCAAGGTGGTAGTCGCGCAGGCCGCCGGGACAATCCTTGAGGTTGGGCTCCAGATGAAAAATCGTGTTGCCGAACTTGGCGTGGCGGGCGCGGGCAATTTCGCCCAGTTTCTGGGTGATCGTCGTCCACTCGCTCAGAACCAGGCCCGGAAAGGCGACCTGGTGCAACTGCTGGTAGAGCGGAAACTGGCCGGCCAGAAAGCGGCGATCGAGGGTGGCGAGGGTGAATTCAAGGTTGTCGGGGTCAAATCGGCCGGCCTCCTTCGCGGTGCGGGAACTGGGGCTGGCGCGAAGGCCGATGTCCCACATGCCCTGGATGATGGCGCGGACCGCCTCGCGGGACTGCTCCTCGGTCTTTTCGTCGGCGAAAGCAAAGAGGACGTCGATGTCGGAGAAAGGGAAGAGATCTTTGCGCCCATAGCCGCCCAGGGCCAGCAGGGCAACGTTCAGCGAGGGCAGGCCGGCGAAGGCCCGGCGCCACATTTCAATGAGGATACGGTCAACCACGGCGGATCGCCGGCGGATCGCGGCGGTGCCGTCGCCGGTCCGCTCACACGTCTGGCGGACAAGCGCCATTTCCCGCAGATACTGCTCCCGAAGATCGTCAACCGCTATTGCGACTGGATTCATGATTGGTTTTGCGTGGCTCGCCGAGGCAAGAAAGGAATTGTAAACAGCATATGACATATTCGCCGGGAGGGAAACTCTAACCCGCATTTCTCACAAGGCGCGACAACGAATTTGTAGCGCCGGCCTCCTGGCCGGCTGTAGCGTGGGTCTCCCGACCCACGCCGGACTCCGTTTGCTCCGTCACGGTGTGTGCGACCTCTATAGATGAACGAGTCCGTGCTCTGGCGGCGAGGACGCCGCCAGTACAGCCGACCAGGAGGTCGGCGCTACAGAGCGTCGATCTGGCCGTGAGAAATGCAGGCTAACTGTCGCGGCGACGAAGATTGACGTCAACTGGCGGCTGTCGCTATTCAGTTGGAGGGGCAGCCACTCATCTGGAAGATTTCAAGCCTGAAGTGTGTTCTCAGAGTTCAACGCGGAAACGGAACAAATTTGTCCCCGCAGGAGGCGGGATCGCCTTCGGCAGGGGTTCCGCGAACTGCGGAGTCTTCGCCGGCGGGGAGCCTGAGGTTCGTGGGATCGGGACCGAGAGTCAGGTCGGCGTGGCCGAGGCCGTAGGTGTATTGCGCGTTGTCGGTGATCTGCACGCCGTCGAGAGTGGCCGCGATCCGGTAATCGGCCGCGTAGCCGTTGAAGGTGATCTTGCCGCCGCCGGAGATGCGTACGTTGCGCAAGACAATGTCGCGCATCGAGGGCGGGGAGTTTCCCTTGAGCGTGCCGGCCGCCGAGTAGGCAGTGTCCAATGTGATCGGGTTGGGCGAGTTGCGTACGCAGACGTCCTGGTAAGCCACGTCCTGCGTCAGGCCGCCGCGCGATCCATTCGACTTGATGCGGATGCCGTTGTCGGCCCCGTCGATGGAGAGATCGAAGACGCGGATCTTGCTCACCCCTCCGTCGGTCTCGCTGCCGATCGACATGCCGTGACCCCAGTAGAAGTGATTATGGCTGACGGTCATGTTGGTCACGCCTCCGGGACCGCTCTCGTCTTTGCCGCCTTTTATCGCCATGTTGTCGTCGCCGGTGCGGATGAAGCTGTGCGTGATGGTAATGTTCTTCGAACCCGCCCCGGGATCGACGCCGTCCGTGTTGCGGGCCAGGCGCTGGGGCGTGTCGATGCGCAGGCCCCAGGCAGTGAAGCCGTCGCCGTGGTTGTAAACCACGTGGAAGTTGGGCGAGTTCTTGAGCGTGATGCGGTAGAGGGTGAAGTTGCTCGAATAGTCGGCGACGATCAGGCGTGGAACCTGCTGGCCGCCGCCCGGCCGGGCCTGTTCGGCGAGATTCCACCAGGAGTTTTGCGAGCCCAGCATCTTTTCGCCGCCGCGCCCGTCGATGACGCCGTCGCCCATGATGGCGGAGCCGGGGGCGTGATCGACTGAGATGAGAGGCTTGCAGCCGCGGGGGCCGGGTTTTACCAGTCCGCAACTGCCCGGCGAGACGGCAAAGAGGGCTGGATCGCGGGAGGCGAACAGGGTAACGCCGAGGCCGACGACGAGGGTGACTTCGGGACGCAGTTCGAGCGGGCCGCTGAGGAAGGCGTTGGCGTTCTCATTCACGCGGAGCAGGACGGCGCGGCCCTTGCCGCAGCGGTCGATGGCTTTCTGGATGCGGGCGGTGTCGAGTTTTTGCTCGTCGGCCGGAGCCAGCGAGTTGGCGGCGGTCTGAAGCCGGGCGTCGACGGTGGCGCAAAGCTGGGGCAGGATGGGCTCAAGCACGGTGCGGGCATCCTGCGCGGCCAGGCAGGATGCAAACCAGAGCGGCACGAGAAAGAAGGCTATGAAACGGGGAGTCATGCGGGCAGCTCCATCGGTCGATTGCCCCGCCGCGGGAACGGGCCAGGACGGCTGTGTTTTCCAAGATAACAACCTGTGCGTGGCTGCGGGGAGGGGAACCAATTCAGGCCAGTTTCGTTATAGGACATCCCTCACGGGCCAAAGCCCGCGTTGATTTGCCAGGTGTATCTGCGGCTGAAGCCCGTGTTCTTCGACGAAGTGCATGAACGAAGCTGCGCGCGGCTGCCTACAGCGCGTTTTCGCCCCGCTCGTCGTTGCGGATGCGGATCGCCTCGTCGATGCGGCTGATGAAGATTTTGCCGTCGCCGATGCGGCCGGTGCGGGCGGCGCCACTGATGGCCGCAAGCACTTTTTCCTTGAGTTCATCGTGAACCACCATCTCGATTTTGACCTTGGGCAGTAGGTCGACGGTATATTCGCGGCCGCGGTAGAACTCGGTGTGGCCCTTCTGGCGGCCATGGCCGCGCGCTTCGAGAATGGTCATGCCTTCAATGCCTGCTTCGAGCAGCGCATCCTTGACGGCGTCCAGCTTGGAGGGCTGGAGAACGGCTTCAATCTTGAGCATATGAAAAATGCCTCGTTCGATAGCGTATCAGGCGGGACGGCTGATTGGCAGTTGCCCGCATAAATTTTCAAATAACCGGCAATGGCCCGGCCCGAATCAGGCGTTCAAGTCGTAGCCTTCCTCGCCGTGCTGGGAGAGGTCGAGGCCGGCGGATTCCTGCTCGGGGGTGACGCGCAGGCCGATAACCTTGTCGACCACTACGAGCAGAATGAGCGAGCCCACGATGGAGATGCCCCAGGCAATGCCGACGCCGGCCAGTTGGTTCAGGACCTGTCCCCAGTGGCCGTCGATTGCGCCGGTGGGAAGCGGATTTCCAGCCGCGTCCTTGCCGAAGATGGGGTTGATGGCGCAGGTGGCAAACAGGCCGGTGAGGATGGCGCCGAGCGTACCGCCCGCTCCGTGGACGCCGAAGGCATCGAGCGAGTCGTCATAGCCCAGGCGGCTTTTCACCGCGAAAACCATGAAGGAGCAGAAGACCCCTGCGGCGAGGCCGATGAACAGGGCCGAGAAGGGTTGGACAAAGCCGGAGGCGGGAGTGATGGCGACCAGTCCGGCGACGGCCCCGGATATGGCGCCGAGGGCGGTGGGTTTGCCGTTGTGGATCCACTCGGCGACGGTCCAGCCGAGGGCCGCGGCGGCAGCGGCGAAATGGGTGTTGATGAAGGCGCTGGTGGCCAGAGGGCTGGCAGCCAGCGCGCTGCCGGCGTTGAATCCAAACCAGCCTACCCACAGCAGGCATGCGCCAATGAAGCTCAGGACCATGGAGTGGGGCGGCATGGCCGTGGACGGGTATCCCATGCGTTTGCCGAGATAGATGCAGGTGACCAGGGCCGATACGCCGGAGGTGACATGAACGACCGTGCCCCCGGCGAAGTCAAGCGACGGAATGTGCAGGCCGGTAGCGTTGAGCAGGCCGCCCACGCCCCACACCATGTGGGCCATGGGACAGTAGACGAGCAGCGACCAGAGGCAAAGAAATACGGCCATGGCGCTGAACTTCATGCGCTCGGCGAAAGCCCCGGTGATGAGCGCGGGGGTGATGATGGCGAACATGAGCTGGTAGACCATATACGTCTGCTCGGGGATGGTGGCGGCGTAGTCGGGGTTGGGGGTGAGCGTGACGCCGCGCAGGAAGAGGTGCTCCAAGCCGCCGATGAATGCGTTGCCATGGCCGAAGGCGAGCGAATAGCCGCAGATGGCCCAGAGGATGGTGACGAGGCCCATCATGGCAAAGCTTTGCATCATGGTGCCGAGAATGTTCTTCTTGCGCACCAGGCCGCCGTAGAAGAGGGCCAGGCCGGGGCCGGTCATGAGCAGGACCAGGGCGGCGGAGACCAGCATCCAGGCGTTGTCGCCGGCGGACTGGGCATTCTGGACGGCCTGCTGGAGGGCCGCGATCTGAGCCTGGGTGACCGGACCCTGAACGGCCGGAGCGGTAGTCTGGGCCAGGGCGAGGGCGGGGAAACCGATGAGGGCGAGCACCGGAAAAAGAGAAAAACTGCGTCGGCACATGATATTTCCGCTCCAAAAATGGTGTCCACGCACGGCGCGCGGAGAGAAGCTATGAGGGTCCGGCGGCCGGATATGAGGCTCCGGGCACACAACTCGGTTGATGGATTGGCCCGAGGCCAGAATGGCAGTTACCGGTCAGATGATAGTGAGGGTTGAGTGCGCTTTCGTATCATTTTCGTAAAGACACCTGAATAACGCAAGTTTCTGCGGAATCCTAATTCCTTTTTCATGCGCTGGGTGATTAGGCGAGAAATGCGCGGCCACAGGCAACCGGGCTTTCACAGGCTGCGGAAAAAACTCAATATGGGTGGGGTATTTAGAAGTTCTGCAACAGGGCACGGCTGGTAGGTCAGGGCTTCACAGGCTGCGGAAAAACGATGCTTTGTAACTGGGCACGAATTCAGTCCTACCGCAAATGCCTCAAAATAAAGGACGGGCTTTACAGGCTGCGGGAAAACTCGGTCCGGAGGGAGGCGGGGGTTTCAACCCCCGCATAAAGCCGGCAAAATCGATAGGGCTTTAGCCCCGGAAAAACGCTTTCCGCCGATTTCACCCCAAATCTTGCCTTTTTCCGCATCCTCTTTAGCCCCTGCTGCTCTCTCCTTACCGAAGTAGCCGGCTCATGCCCTTTTTCCGCAGCCTCTTTCAGCCTGGACAGCAAGCATCTGGCGTGGCAGCGATTGGGTCCCGGCGGAGCGCTGGTGTTTCTTGCCATTCAAAAAGCGGGCCACTCTATTCTGGGGAACCATGGCTCGCTCTATCGCGTCAAATTCACTCCCACGCCGTAAATCGGGGAAGATGGACAGCTAAAAACCAGGCGGAGAGCAATTCTGACCATTCTCCCGTGACGGGCATGGAGTTATATTAGGTTCATGGCGGTTACGGCAGAGCGCGACCACTATCTTTTCGGAGCGCTGGACAGCAGTGCGAAAAATCGCATTAAGCTGAAGGAAGTGAGCTACGGCTATGAAGAGCCGGAGGGCGTCTTCCTGACGTCGATGGATTTTGCCGTGAACTGGATCCGGAAAAACTCCGTATGGCCCATGACGTTTGGACTGGCCTGCTGTGCGATCGAGATGATGTCGATGGGAGCATCGCGGTTCGATCTTGCGCGCTTTGGCGCCGAGGTTTTCCGGCCCTCGCCGCGGCAGTCGGACCTGATGGTGATTGCCGGCCGGGTATCGCAGAAGATGGCGCCGGTGATCCGCCGGCTCTACGACCAGATGCCGGAACCAAAGTGGGTAATCTCGATGGGTGCGTGCGCCACGTCGGGAGGCGTTTTCAACAACTATGCTCTGGTGCAGGGTGTAAATCAGGTGATACCTGTGGACGTTTACGTCCCAGGGTGTCCACCGCGGCCAGAGCAACTTTTATATGCGATCACGCTTCTACAGGAGAAGATACAGCGGGAGCCGCGTAGTTTGCTCAAAACCCTGAATGTCAGTTGAATTGCACTTAAAATGGGGAGTTTTGGGTCTGAATTGCTGAAGTAATTTCGGGTTGCCTGGGGATCGAAAGTGTGCAGAATCAGACAACTCCTTGAAAAAAATGTGTTCTAACCGAGTTTTCCTGTGGTACGTTTGAATTTGCTGTTGGGGTCTTTTCAGGCTGCGCCTTCGGTGCGGAGCCGAGTTCAATTCGAGCAGGTAATTGTGCTCGCAGCAACCTTTTCCATCTGGTACATCAGCTAAATTTGCGGAGGATAAACGCATGCATGCTCGTGTTTTCAACTCTCTGAGCCGGGTTCTCGCTTTGGTCTGTGCGGTTTCAATGCCGATTGCTCTGGCAGCCCAATCGTCTCCGGCCGCCAAGGGCGCTTCTGAAGGTTCCCCGTCCAGGTGGGATTTCTTTGCTGGTTACAGCTATCTGGCGCCTCACGGAACCGTCGTTACGCCGGTCGTCGGTGGAACAAAGACCGCCAGCTACGATGCTGTGAATGTGGGCGGAATCATCAGCGGCGCCTATTACTTCAACCGCAATGTCGGCGTGCAGGCCGAATTCGCCGAGCACGAGTACGGCAACTCGGTTGCGGGCTCGAATATTGGCACGGGAGGCAACGACGACGGCTTCATTACCGGGGCCGGCGGCATTATCTTCCGGTTCCCCACGGGAAACATCACGCCTTTCATTCACGGGCTGGTGGGCGCAGCGGACATAGATGGTCCATTCCATAATCCGATGCAATGGGGTCCGGCGCTGACCGCAGGCGGCGGCATGGACTATGAGACGCCCTGGTTGAACCATCGTTTGGCCATCCGGCTGTTCCAGGCCGACTACGAGTACATGCACGCCGACTTCGGCACGGGATATTACGGCGGACGGGCCAATATCGATGCGGCACGGCTGAGCGCGGGTTTGGTATTGCACGTTGGCCAGATCGCGCCTCCTCCGCCGGTGACCCTGTCCTGCTCGGCAAGCCCCACTTCTGTGTACCCCGGGGACCCGGTGACGGTGACGGCAGCGGCCGGCAGCCTGGATCCGAAGCTGAGTGCGGTTTACAGCTGGTCCGGCTCGGGAGCGACGGGCAGTGGAACCACGGTTACTGTGGCCACGGCATCGCTGGCGGGCGGCACCTATTCCGTGCAGGGTACGGTCAAGGAAGGCAAGCCCGGCAAGGAAGGATTGAAGCCTGGACAAACAGCGACTTGCTCGGCCAGCTTCACGGTGAAGGAGTACGAGCCGCCGACAATCAGTTGCTCGGCCAACCCAAGCACCATCAAGCCGGGCGATTCCAGCACCATCACCTCGGCGGCAGTGAGCCCGCAGAATCGTCCGCTTACCTATAGCTACACGGCTTCGGCCGGCTCAGTGACGGGCAGCGGCACAACGGCGGAATTCGCCTCGGCCGGCGCGCCGACCGGAGACGTTGGAATCACATGCAACGTCGCCGACGACAAGGGCCATACGGCTACCGCGAACACCACGGTGACCATTTCGGCTCCGCCTGCGCCGCCTCCGGCTCCACACTCGTCTGCGCTTTGCTCGATCAGCTTCTCGACGGATGCCAAGCGCCCCACTCGCGTTGACAACGAAGCTAAAGCTTGCCTGGATCAGGTTGCTCTCGACCTGAAGCAGCAGGCGGACGCCAAGGCGGTCATCGTGGGCGAATCGGACGCCAATGAGAAGGCCAAGACAGAGAAGCAGGAAGCGTTTAAGGCGAAGCACAGGCACGCCATGGTTGAAGAGTTCGCAGCGCAGCGTGCGGTCAACACCAAGGAATACCTGGTGACGGATCAGGGCATCGACGCTTCGCGCATCACTGTGGTTACCGGCTCCACGGACGGGCAGACGGTGGAAAACTACCTGGTGCCCGCGGGCGCGGACTTCTCGGTCGACGTAACCGGCACTACGGTGGTGGACGAGTCGGCAGTGAAGCCTGAGGCTCGGAAACCACTGGGCGCGACGCCGCATCATCACCATCATAAGGATGCGGCTGCTCCAGCGGCGCAGTAGGCTCAACCCGTTAACGAAACCGTTCATCGAGCCCTTCATCAAGCATGGAGGGCTCGATGAGCAGCACGGAGAGCCACTTCTTCGCAATGATTTTCTTGGGGCTGACCGGCAAGCCGGTCGGCCCTTCCGTTTTTTTGAGCTTGCGCCTCTCGGGCTCAGGTTTCGTTCGCGGTCCATTTTGACTATCCTTTAAGAGAACGAGGGAGTTTTCTGTTTGCATGAGCTGGTTGCGAATCGTTGGTAGATTGTTGAGCAGGCGGGAAGCCCCGGCGCTGTTTTTTCCCGTAATCCTGTGCATATTTTTTGGTCCGGGTGCGCCGGCCCAGGGGCCGTGGAGCATCGTGGGCCCGGACGGGGGCGATGCGCGGGCATTTGCCTCGGTTCCGGGGGAGCCCAACCATCTCTATCTGGGCACCACCAACAGCTGGCTCTACGAATCGAGGGACGAAGGCGTGTCGTGGCGCCGGCTGGCGAAGCTGGACCCTGTCGATGGGTTCGTTCTGGACAGTATCGTAGTGGACGAGGCCAACCCTTCCACCCTTTATGTGGGCGCGTGGAAGGATAGCACCGAAGGCGGTTTGTGGATCAGCCACGACGGTGGGCGGAGCTGGAAGGAATCGGCAGATCTCGCGGGCCAGCCGATACATGCCCTGGCGCAGGCGCCGTCGCATCCGCAAATTCTGTTTGCGGGTACGCTCAAGGGAGTATTCCAGTCGAGCGACGGCGGCGGGACATGGACTCAGATCAGCCCCGCGGGCAGTACGGAGATTCACGAAATCGAGTCGCTGGCGGTCGACCCCACGGATCCGGATATCGTCTACGCGGGAACCTGGCACCTGCCGTGGAAGACTACGGACGGCGGAAAGAACTGGAACAGCATCAAGAACGGGCTCATCGTCGACTCAGACGTGTTCTCGATCATCATCGATCCGGAGAAAACCCGCACCATCTACCTGAGCGCGTGCAGCGGGATCTACAAGAGCGAGAATGCAGGCGCGCTGTTCCGCAAGATCCAGGGCATTCCCTCTGAAGCGAGAAGGACGCGGGTTCTGATGCAGGATCCGGAAAACCGCGAAGTGGTCTACGCGGGAACCACCGAGGGGCTTTACAAGACGGTGGACGGCGGCAAGACCTTTACGCGGATGACGGATCAGGACGTGGTGGTCAACGACGTATTTGTGGATCCCAAAGATTCCAGCCGCGTCCTGCTGGCCACCGATCGCGGTGGCGTGCTGGCCAGCCAGGACGGCGGGGCGACGTTTGCAGAGTCCAATCAGGGCCTTTCGGAGCGCAAGGTGGCGGCAATTCTGGTGGACCAGGGCGATCCTTCGCGGCTGTTCGCGGGTGTGGTCAACGATAAGAAATTCGGTGGCGTTTTCCGGTCGATCGACGGAGGGGCAAACTGGACGCAGGTGGGCGCGGGGCTGGATGGGCGCGATGTATTTGCCCTGGCGCAGACCAGGGATGGAACGGTGGTGGCCGGCACCAGCCACGGCATTTTTGAGCTGGACCCGCCAAGCGGGGCCGATCCGGCCTCATCGGCATCCGCAGCGGACCTGACCTGGGAGGGGAAGAACATCATCGCCAACACGGTGGTGAAGACGGCGGTCGAAACCCACCACGGCACCCGGGTCAACGTGGAGAAGCAGGAAAAGGCCCCGGTAATTCAGTTGGAAAGCCGGGTGAATTCGCTCGATGTGTCCGGCGACGTTTGGGTAGCCTCAACCAGCTTTGGATTGCTTACCAGCCGCGATCAGGGCGCCAGTTGGCAAGGCGGACCGGTGATGGGAGATGGCGAATACCAGTCCGTGACGGTTCATGGAGAGATGATTGTGGCCGCGCGGATCGACGGGGCAGTGGAGTCAAAAGACGGCGGCCAGACCTGGTGGCCCATGGGACTGCCGAAGATGCTGACGCGGATCCACAGGGTGGCTTTCTCACCGGATGGAACCCTTTGGCTGGGAGCGCGGGAGGGAGTTTATTTTTCCCGCGACCAGGGCAAGACCTGGTTGTGGATTCAGAGGCTTCCGTTCCGCGACGTGGACGACCTGAGTTATGACGCGGCGTTGAGCCGGATGCTGGTGAGTTCGAGGACCAGCGGCCAGGTGTTTGCCATCGACCTGAAGACCATGACCTGGCAGTGGTGGCAGGCGGGTTATCAGATCGCGCTGATTCGCGCGGCGGGCGATCGGCTGGTGGCGGCGTCGCTGGATGATGGCGTGCTGGCGGGGCCTGCGGCGGCGAGTGCGCCGGCCGGCCAAAGGTGAGTTGAGTCACGAACTTCTGTATCATCTGAATATGCAGACCACGCAGGCAAATACGGAGCAAGCGAGCGCTTTCAGGACGTACGACCCCGGCCTCGAGCCGGTGGCCGCCAAAGTGATGGCTTCAGAACGCCTTGACGCCGCGGACGGCCTTGCGCTCTATGGCTCCGCGGATGTGCTGGCCGTGGGCTGGCTGGCCAACCATGTGCGCGAGCGGATGCACGGCGACGTGACCTACTTCAACGTGAACCGGCACATCAACCCCACCAATGTCTGCGTGGCGGCGTGCAAGCTGTGTGCCTTCGGGCGCAAAAAGGGCGATCCGGCCGGCTACACCATGGCGCTCGACGAGGCCTGGGAGACGGCGGCTTCAGGCTACTC
>Ga0182014_10004573_pt1 | contig 15801 bp, 10 predicted proteins | sample 612S2DmetaG_FD_120489 | JGI IMG/M metagenome (GOLD analysis project Ga0182014, IMG submission 120489) | Permafrost microbial communities from Stordalen Mire, Sweden - 612S2D metaG | ecosystem: Environmental > Terrestrial > Soil > Wetlands > Permafrost | place: Sweden: Stordalen | collected... | reverse complement strand
GAGCTGATTGCGCAGAGCTTCACCAGCGACAAGTACTTCCATCCCCGGCCCTCGGCTGCGGGCAACGGTTACGACGCGACTTCCTCCGGCGCCTCCAACTTGGCTCAATCCAGCAAGACACTCGTCACGCGCATCCAGGGAGACATCGACAAGCTGGCCGCGCAGAATCCTGGCAAGCCGGTGCCCATTGACTTGGTGACAACCTCCGCATCCGGACTCGATCCCGACATCACCCCCGACTCCGCTGACTATCAGGTTCCCCGCGTCGCCATAGCCCGCAACCTCAGCCCGGAGAGCGTTCGCAAGCTCATCGAGCAGCAGACTACCAAACGGCAGTTGGGCCTGCTGGGCGAAGCGCGCGTGAACGTACTCGAACTCAATCTCGCTCTCGACAAGCTGGGGAAGTAACCTGTTTTCCGCAGATTCTTCCGTGCGGTGGCTCTGGACCGGACCATTCCAGCAGCCTACTATCGGTTTATGGATGCTCTGATTCTTGATGGCCAATCTCTGACACTGGCCGAGATTGAAGCTGTTTCGCTCACCCGCTGCCCGGTAGCCATTGCCCCCGCCGCCTTGACCCGCGTAGCCCAAAGCCGGGCTCTGATCGAGGAGATTCTCGCCGCCGGGGAGACGGTCTACGGGGTCAACACCGGCTTCGGCAAGCTCTCGGATGTGCGGATTCCCGCCGAAAACCTGGCACAATTGCAAACCAACCTGGTGCGCAGCCACGCCGGCGGGGTGGGTCAGCCGCTCTCCGAGGCCGAATCGCGGGCCATGCTGTTGCTGCGCGCCAATGTGCTGGCCAAAGGCTTTAGCGGCTGCCGCCCTGCCCTGGTCGAGCTGCTGGTGGCGCTCCTGAACGCCGGAGTTCATCCTGTGATCCCTGAAAAAGGCTCGGTGGGCGCGAGCGGCGACCTGGCGCCCTTGGCTCATCTGGCGCTGGTGGCCATCGGCGAGGGCGAGGCCTTCTACAAAGGAGCACGAATGGCCGGCGGCGAGGCGCTCAGGCAAGCTGGATTGAAGCCCATCGTTCTGGCCGCCAAGGAAGGCCTCGCGCTGCTCAACGGAACGCAGGCCATGACCGCCGTGGGGGCATTGGCCGTGGCGCGCGCCAGGCGCGTAGCGCAGTTGGCCGATCTGGCCGGAGCCATGAGCCTGGAAGCATTGATGGGCACGCCGGCCGCCTTCGACCCGCGCATCCAGCAGGCCCGTCCGCACCGGGGGCAGATTCGCTCGGCGGAGCACCTGGTCGAACTGCTAGCCGACTCCTCGATTCGCGAGTCGCATCGCACTGCGGATTCGCGCGTGCAAGACGCTTATTGCCTGCGCTGCATGCCGCAGGTGCATGGAGCGGCGCGCGATGCGCTGGAGCACGTGCGCGGAATTCTGGAGATTGAGTCGGGCTCGGCCACGGACAATCCTCTGGTTTTTCCGGATAACTCCTCCAAAACGTCCATTCGCGGTGCGGTGCTTTCTGGCGGGAACTTTCATGGCGCGCCGCTGGCCTATGCCTTTGATTACGCGGCCATTGTGCTCACCGATCTGGCCGGCATCACGGAGCGGCGCATCGACCGGCTGCTGAATATGGACATCAACGAAGGGTTGCCGCCCTTCCTGTCGCCTGATCCGGGGCTGTCTTCAGGCTTCATGATGGCGCAGATTGTAGCGGCGGCATTGATCAACGAGTGCCAGGTGCTTGCCCATCCCTCCTCGGCTTCCAGCATTCCCACAGATGGAGGCAAGGAGGATCACGTCTCCATGGGCATGACCGGAGCGCTCAAGCTGCGCCAGATTGTCGAAAATGCCGAGCGAGTTGTGGGCATTGAGCTGATGTGCGCCGCGCAAGGGCTGGAATTCCGCAGGCCGCTCCAGGCCAGCCGCGAGGTGGAGCGCGCTCACGCCGTGGTGCGGGCAGTGGTGCCGCGGCTGGAGCAAGACCGCGTCCTGGCCCACGACATCGAGGCCATGGCGGCAGCCGTAAGGGCTGGAGCTTTCAATGCTTGGTGCAAATAAAGGTCATTACAGAATGCTTAGATTGCAGCCCAAAACAGGCCTTTTGTACCGCTCTATGCTTGCTAACTCATTCTTTAAGAATAATATAGCTTATCCACATGGGTAAAGTGGGTGTTGAAAATTGTTATGGAAACTGTGCAACTTTGCTATTGATTTCTGAAGGAAAAATATGTAAAATAGGAGTGTAGTAATTTCTCAGGGCCCTCTATCCCCGGCCCGCAATTCAGGATTTTAAGGCAACACACCTTCAATCACTAAGGACTGCAAATCAATGGCAAAGCGTCGTGGAAATCCCAATTGGGGCAAGCCGGAGCCCATAGGCCCGGTTGTGCCCACGGTGACCTCCTTCGAGCAAATTGTGAAGGAGTTCAAGCTCAGCCCGGATCAGTACATCCGGTCCACCCGCCTGCGGGAGTGGGCTCGCCGCAACAAAAATTCCAAGTACATCCCCGAAGCTCTTCTCGAAGCCTGGGGTTTTGAGATCGAATCAGCTCTGTAAGCCAAATCTTTTCTGCGTGTTTCCAGTGAAAGCGCCCCCTTCGGGTGGCGCTTTTGCTGTTTGCACCTGTCATGGGCGAGAATAAGAAGGCGCCATGCCAGAAACCGCACGCACCTTCGAGCTTCCCTTCACCGACGTACCCGGCGCATTGGCCGAGGTGCGCGCCGGGCGCATGATCGTTGTGGTTGACGATGAGGACCGGGAAAACGAGGGCGACCTGGTGATCGCCGCCGAGTTTGTCACGCCCGAGGCCATCAACTTCATGGCCAAGCATGGCCGGGGATTGATCTGCCTTACGCTAACCGAGGAGCGCGCGGATTATCTGCGGCTCTTCCCCATGACGCAGCAGAACACCTCGCGGTTTGGCACGGCGTTTACCGAGTCGATTGAAGCGCGCGAGGGCGTGACCACCGGCATCTCGGCATACGACCGGGCGCACACCATCCGGACGGCGATTGCGCCGGGTTCGACCGCCGCCGACCTGGCCCGCCCCGGCCACATCTTCCCGCTGCGCGCTCGCCGCGGTGGAGTGCTGGTGCGCGCTGGACAGACTGAGGCTTCGGTTGATCTGGCGCGGCTGGCGGAACTGAATCCCTCCGGCGTGCTCTGCGAGATCATGAAGGACGACGGCACCATGGCCCGCGTTCCTGATCTCATTGCTTTCTGCAAGGAGCATGGGCTTCGGATTCTTACCGTCGCGGAGCTGATCCGCTACCGGCTGCGCCATGAGCGCTACATTGTGCGCGCCGGCGAGAGCCGCATCCAGACGCGCTACGGCGAGTTCCGCATGATCGCCTACGAGAGCCAGGTGAACGGCGGAGAGAGCCACATCGCGCTGGTGCGCGGCGAGCTTTGCGCCGATTGCCCGGCCATTCACACCGGTCCCGCTGTCGGCCTGCCGGGAGATCAGGTTTCAGGGGAGCCAGCGCAGGCGGAGTTGCGCGCGCCTTGCGAGCGGCCCGTGCTGGTGCGCGTTCACACCCGCTGCACGGCGGGCGATGTCTTTGCCGCAGACTGCGGCTGCCGCGAGATTCTGGATCAATCGCTGCGCATGATCGCCGAGGAGGGCTGCGGGGTGCTGCTCTACCTGCACAACACCTCGCGGGGCTTTGAGATTGACCGAGCGGTGACGCCGGAGAGCGCTTTCGTGCCAGGTGGAGCGGCGGCATTGAATGTCGCGCCCGAGTTGAGCGCCGACCAGCTTGTTCTACACCAGCAGTTGCGCGCGCGCGAAGGCTCGCAGGCCCGCACCGGGCGCATACTGAGAGCCATCGGCCTGGGCGGCCAGATTCTCTCGGATTTGGGCATCCGGCGCATTCGTTTGCTGTCGAATACTCCCATGCACATCCCCGCTTTGGAGGGGTTCGGCCTGGAAATCGTCGAGCAGGTGCCGATTCCGCTAGAGAATAGTGCGCCAGGTACATAGATGCAAGTGCACTCGATTCTTCAAATTAATCGAAACTTATTTCAACTCGGCCAAATGTGGTCAATTTTGACTGCTGTATGCCGTATACTGCCTGTATGAATTAGCATACTTGGCGAGATAAATCGTCATCGGCCCTATTGCGGAATAGCAACTTTGCAATCGAAGCGTCCGGTTGCTACAACGCTCTCAAGAACTGCCACTCTCGAATTGTGAAAGGTGGATCGGTTGAGCGTTCATCTGGTCAATCCCAGCGACAATGCTTTTGGCACCGCAGTCATCACGCCGCGCTGGCTGTTTGTGCTGGCGGCAGCGACACCACAGGTGGCAGGAGATCCCATTCTTGTCGATGAATCGCTGGAGCAGATTGTCCCGGAGACGATTCAGCCGGGAGACATCGTTGGCATCAGCGTCCACACCGGCAATGCGCTGCGCGGCTACGAAGTGGGCAGGATGGCGCGCAGCCGGGGCGCCTGGGTGATCTACGGCGGAATTCACGCCACGCTATTTCCTGAGGAAGCGCTGGAGCGCGGGCAAGCGCATGCCGTGGTGACCGGAGATGGCGATGTCGTGTGGAGCAAGGCGGTGATGGATTGCCTGGCGGGAAAGCCGGAAAAAGTCTACGCGGGCGGGCGGATTGGCGGCGACGAGTTTCTGAGCGCGCGCTGGGATTTGATGGACCCGGAAAAATATATGTGGGCCTCGGTGCAAACCATTCGCGGATGTCCCAAGCACTGTTCCTTTTGCAGCGTGTGGCGGACGGATGGGCAAAAGCCCCGGCAACGGAACCACCAGAGAGTCATCGACGAGATTGTGGAACTGCGCCGAATTGGGTTTAGATTCATTGCCCTGGCCGACGACAACTTCTATCCGGTGACCTTCACCGATCTGCGGCTGGCCCGCGAGCAGGGCAATTCAGCCATGCTTGAAGAGCTGACGGCAATTCGCGCCGAACGCTTCCGTCTGATGGATGAGCTGGCCAAGCTGCCCAGAGACATGGTCTTCTACACGCAGATGACGATGGAGGCAGGCGAAGACACTGCTTTTCTGGATGCGATGAAGAAGGCCAACATCAAAGGCGCGCTGGTGGGAATCGAGGCGGTGACGCCAGAGGGACTGAAGGCGATTTACAAGGACTGGAACCTCGCTGGCGACGCCATGGTCAGGCAGTTGCAAACCTTCAAGGAGCACGGCGTTCATGTGCTGGGTTCGTTTATCTTCGGGCTGCCGACGGACAGGGCGGCGACCTTCGATGCCACGGTGGCGATGGCAAAGAGGGCGAGCATCACGTTCGCCCAATTTGTGATGATGACGCCGTTTCCGGGTACGGTGGACTTCAGCCGCTGGGAGAAGGAGCAGGCGGCGAATCCGACGATGGTGGGCGATGTTCCTATCACGCGCTACTGGCTAATTCCGGCGGCAACGCGGCCCAAGATGTTTACGCCGCATCCTACGATGAGCTCGAATGAGATTCGCAATCGCACGCAAGAGGTCTGGGACAAGTTTTATAACTGGGGCGACATCTGGAAGCGGTCTGCCTGCTGCCCGACGATTTATTCGCGAGTCGCGTTCATGTTTTTATCGAAGCTCTACCGGCAGATGTATGCGGGCACGGGCATTTCGACCGACAGCGCGCGCCGCAAGAAGTCCAAGGCCTGGGCCAAGTGGACGGCGCACCAGTGCAAGAAGCTCTTCCGGGCGAAGCCGATGCCAGAATTGCCATCGCGCACATGGGAGGCGGGACTCACGCAGACTATCGCCCATGCAGCGATAGCCGGTAGGGATGGAGCGGAGATGGCGGGAGCTTACGCTACGGCCCCGGCGGAGTGAACGCTTTATTTAACAAGAAACAGGAGATTGGCTGCACGCAAATTTAACGATCTAAACCACAAGGCAATGTAGCGTTTTTTGAAAAAGTGCAGCAAGTTAGCCTCCGCTACGAGGAGTTAGCGAGTTGGCAGATTGCGGCTACCCGTCGCTGCTTTCATCCACCACATCCCCTTCGCCCGGAGCGAGGAAGAGGTTAGCCTCCAGCCCGTGCTGGCGGGTGTAGAGGTCGTAGTAGCGGCCTCGCAGGGCAAATAGCTCAGCGTGGTTTCCGCGCTCGACGATGAGCCCTTGCTCGACGACGAGAATCTGGTCGGCGCGGCGAATGGTCGAGAGGCGGTGGGCAATCACAAAGGTTGTGCGCCCCTGCATCAGTTGGCTGAGGCCTGCCTGAATCATGGCTTCGGACTCGGAGTCGAGCGAACTGGTGGCCTCGTCGAGTATGAGAATGCGCGGCTCGGACAGCAGCGCGCGAGCGATGGAAAGCCGCTGGCGCTGGCCGCCGGAGAGCTTCACGCCGCGTTCGCCCACCAGCGTGTCGTAGGCCTCCGGGAAGCGCTCGGCAAACTCGTCCACGCGGGCCGTGCGGCAGGCAAAGAGAAACTGCTCCTCGGTGGCGTCGGGGCGTGAAAACAGGATGTTCTCGCGAATCGAGCCGTCGAAGAGGAACGACTCCTGCAAGACCACGCCAAGTTGCGTGCGATAAGTGTCCAGGTTGACCTGCGACAGATCCACGTCATCGACCAGAACGCGGCCGCTTGACGGCGTGTGGAAGGCGCAGAGCAGGCTGATGATGGTGGACTTGCCCGACCCCGATGAACCCACCAGCGCGGTCACCGTTCCCGGCTCGGCGGTGAAGCTGACGCCGTGCAGCACGGGCTTCTCCGGATCATAGGCGAACTCCACATCATCGAAGCGCACATTGCCCCGAATGGGCGGGAGCTTGAGAGTGCGGCTGGGGCTCTGGTTCTCTTCCAGCTCGGACATAAGTTCGTTGGTGCGGTCCAGACCTGCAAAGGCCTCAGTCAACTGCGTACCGATAGCCACAATCTGGAAGATCGGCGCCGTCATGAAGACCAGAAACATGTTGTAGCTGAGATAGTCGCCAAAGGTCCAGCGATGGGCCATGATCAAATGTCCGCCCATGGTCATCACAACTGCAGTCAGCAGGCCCACCGCCGTGGTCGCCGCAGCTGCGAGAGCGCTGGTCATGGTCAGTGACTTCATTACGTTGTCCAGCAAGCGGCCAACGCCCACGGCAAAGACGCCTGCCTCGCGATCTTCGGCGTGGTAGCCCTTGATGACACGCACACCGCCCAGCGATTCAGTGAGCCGGCCCGTGACTTCGGCGTTGATCTTGCCTCGTTCGCGGAAGATTGGACGGAGAATTCTGAAGGCGTATTGCAGGACGAAGACGAAAGCGCCCATCACGGTAAAGGCAGTCAAGGTCACCGCCACGCTGAGATGCAGCAGCCAGACAAAGGCCAAAATGGCCGTGAACAGGCCGCCGACAAACTCCACAAGTCCGGTGCCAACCAGGTTGCGTACGCCTTCGACGTCCGTCATGATGCGGGCAACTAAAGTTCCGGTCCGGTTTTCGTCGTAATATTTGACGCTGAGCAGCCCTACGTGGCGCTGGACTTGACGGCGCATCTCGGCAATCAAGCGCTGGCCGGCCTTGGAGAGCAACTGGGTCAGCGCAAACGAGGTAATCGCTTGCACCACCATGGCCGTGAAAACCACGGCGATGATACCCGGCAACAGCTCTGGATGAGGGTGATCCTGATTGAGCACCTTATCCATGAACGGCTTGGAAATATAGGGCATGACCAGCAGAGCCACTTTGTTGATGACCATTAACCCCATGCCGGCGATGAGCAGTCCCAGGCGCGGGGCAACCAGAGCTTTGATCTGCGGCCACAGCTTCTTCAGATTAGGCTTGCGCTTGGGCAGATCGCCCTGATTTGCACGCGCTCCGCCGCCTCGTGGCGAACGCTCGGCGCGCCCGCCCAATCCCATTCCGCCGACAGGTCCTCGCAGTCCGCCCATCTTCTAAACCTTCCCGGAGCGCCGCGCTTGGACGAAGGAGCGCACGCAGAGAACAACATAAAACAGCATCAAAGCAGACATGGCGAGTTTGTCTGTCAGTGCAATTCGATCTGGTGCCAGACCGACCGCCTGTGCATGCAGATAGCCGCGCACAGCTTCCACAAATCCCCCCAGAAATCCAATAACTCCGATGGTCACGTTAATATGCATGAACAGCCTGCGCCGGCTCTCGTTGGGGCTGATGGCCAGCAGGCCGCCAAAGCCCAGAGCAATGCCGATCCAGGAAGGGATCAGTGCGGTGGGGTGCAGGCTGCCGGTGCCCAGATAGCCAACCAGGCCAAGGGCAATCAATAGAACCGCAAAAACCAATGTCACTTTTACCATGTGAACCCTCCATTCCTCATTCTTTCATCCAGGACGAAACAAAACCGCAAGTTCAACAATAAAAGAACAATTCCGGGGCGGGTTTTCCGTTCCCGCCCTAGTACTACGTTGTAGTTGAATGAGTTTCGGAAAAAAGCAAAGGCCCGTGCCTGAAGGCCCTTTAAATTTACTCTATTTCAGGGGCCTGAAGGCCCCTGCTCCCTCCGTTACCTTCCATCTACAACTGTAGTCCTAGCCGCAAATTACGAAACGCAGATCCTTCGACTTCGCTCAGGATGGCGAGTGCTGGGCACCCAAAGTTTTTTGAACAAGTGCAGCAAGTTAGCCTCCGCTACGCGGAGCGGGCGAGTTAGCAAGTTAGCGGAAGTCTCATTCCTCATGAGTCGTCGAAGCCGGTGGACGACTGACATGCAGGTTAAATTCAGGAATGTTGTTGATTTTGATTGAGTCGTCGGCGGCCACAAGCTTGATCGAATTCGCAACCTTGTCGCAGGCGGAAGTGGCGGATACAAAAGAAGTTGGGAGTAGAGTAAGTTATTGATTCTAAATGGCTGGCCCTCAGGGATTCGAACCCCGATATGCTGCTCCAGAGGCAGCTGTCCTACCGTTGAACGAAGGGCCAACAAAACACAATATCTGGTGCTGGCAAGGGCCTCGACAGGGCGCCAAAGTCCAAAAGCCATCTTGTTCATCATAAGGGGATTCCCTGGCTTGGTCAAACCCGCTTTAGTTGCTTCATTGCTATGAAGAAGCAAGCGTGGACCGGGAGGCCGGCGCTACAGTTTCATGCACCGCGGGTCTGTAACTCCGGTTGGGGACTGAAGCGCAACTGAGGTAGAATCGGAGAAAGAATGGAGTTGGCCCTCAATCTTGTCTGGGCACTACTGGCCACGCTGATGTACTGGCTGTGGATGCGCCACGCTCCGCGCGAGTATTCAAGCCGGCAGATGCAGTTGGTCGCTCTGGCGGTAGTCATCCTGATCCTGCTTCCGGTGATCTCGGTGACCGACGACGTGCAAACCCTCCAGAACCCGGCCGAACTTGATTGCTGCGCACGCCGCCATCATGCGGTCGCCTCTGCTCACTCCATTTTTCCCGCCGCCGCAGCGCTTCCCCCGCCGGTTATTGCCGAGCTTACCTATGGATTTTTACGCTTTTCCGCGCCGGGCAATCGTCCCGCCCCGCTGGTGAAGATTCCCGCCCTGGCCTCCATTCAGAATCGCCCGCCGCCTGTCGCCTGATTGGTTGGCCTCGCGTCTAACAAACAAGGCTCCTTTCATTCTGTTCATTCTGTGACCGTCGTGCTAACCACGGCGCAAAGGCTTTGCATGAAGCGATTCTTCCTTTCCCTGTCTGTCTCCGCGACGGCCGCGCTGTTTTTCTTTGCGCCGGCTTTAGTTTTTGCGCAACAGACTGGTCCGGCGCAACCGAGCCCTGCTTTGACCTGGGATCAGGTGAAGGCCAGGTTTGAAGCCGCAAACCCCGCGCTCCAGGCCGACGCCCTGGGCGTGGACGAGATGAAGGCAGCGGAGATTACGGCTTTTTTGCGTCCCAATCCTACGGCTTCGTTCACCATGGATCAGCTCTATCCCTTCGGCTCGCACTACGACCCCAACATACCCGGCACACGCAATCGTCCACTGAGTAATGCTCTGACCACCGGCTCTGTGAGCTACTTGTACGAGCGCGAGCGAAAGCGCCAACTGCGCCTGGAGAGCGCCAAAGAGGGCACGCAGATTGCACAGTCGGAGCACATCAACCTGGAGCGCAATCTGCTCTTCAATCTGCGCTCGGCCTTCGTCGATACCCTGCAAGCCAAAGCGGTGCTGGAGTTGGCCCAGGCCGACCTCGAATACTACGACAACATCATCCAGATCAGCCGCAATCGCCTCCGCGCCGGCGACATCGCCCAGATCGATCTCGACCGCATCGAGCTTTTTCGCGTTCAATATGAAATGGAGATTCAGACAGCCATCGTCAACCTGCGCACCGCGAAGATTCAGCTTCTGCAACTGCTGAACGACCGCACCCCGGTCGAGCAGTTTGATGTGACCGGCATCTTCGACTTTACAGACGATCTGAAGCCGCTCGATGAGTTCCGCCAAATCGCGCTCGACGAGCGGCCCGACTTGAGAGCCGCGCTTGAGTCCATCGTGCAGGCCCAGACCAACCACAAGCTGGCCAAGGCCAACGGCTCCGCCGATCCCACCTTCAGCGTGGATTCGGGCGCCAATCCCCCGCTCGATCCATACGTCGGCTTCAACATCAGCATTCCGCTGCGCATCTTTGACCGTAACCAGGGCGAGAAGAAGCGCACTCAGATCGACATCGGCCGCACTACCGAATTAAGTGAGTCTGTGCGCGCCGAGGTTTTCAGCGACGTGGACTCGGCCTACGTCGAGGTGGAAAGCAGTCTGGCGCTGCTCCGCCCCTACAAGGCGCAATACAAGGCGCAGGCGCTCAGGGTCCGCGATACGGTGACTTATTCTTACCAGCACGGCGGCGCCTCGCTGATGGATTTTCTCAACGCGCAGAGCGACTACCGGGCTGTCCAACTGGCCTACGCGGAACTGGTCGGCTCTTATCTGACCGCTACAGGACAACTGAATCTTGCCGTGGGACGCGAGGTAATCCAATGATTTCAATTTTCTCTTTGCATCGCCGCACTGAATCTTCGTTCACATCTGTTTCGCGGACTTCGGTGAGTAGGCAGGTTTTGAAAGGGCACGGCTTTAGCCGTGCCGCAGAGACGACAATCATAGACGCGGCTTTAGCCGCCGAGGGAATGCTCGTTGCCGATAACACATTCCTTCAGGGGCTAAAGCCCTGCGTTCAGTTTGCGGCATTAGTGGCACGACTGAAGTCTTGCCCTTTCAAGGCTGATAGTTCCCGCAATCGGAAATTGTCTCCTATCGCGTATATCGCCGCATCGCTCTGCCTTGCAGTATTCATCTCCGGCTGCAAAGGCAAGGATGAAGGCGATGGCGCGCCGCCGCCGGCCAAGGTCATCTCGGTGGCAGACATGAACCTGGTCACCATTGACGCCAACGACGTTGCCAAGTTTCCCCTCGCCTCTGCTACGCAGATCGAATCCGCCTCTGAGCTGACAGCCACCGGCTCAGTCTTTCCCGACATCGCGCGCGAGATTCCGGTGATCTCGCTGGCCAATGGCCGCGTGGTGGACATCAAGGCCCGTCTCGACGACAACGTGAAGAAAGGGCAACTGCTCTTGAAGGTGCAAAGCCCGGACATCACAGCGGCCTTCGACACCTACCTGAAGACGGCCAACGACGAGCACATGGCCGACATGGCTTACATGCGCGCCAAAGATCTCCTGGAGCACGGCGCCATCTCGCAGGCCATGCTGGAGCAGGCCGAGGACACGGAGAAGGACTCCAAGGCCGATCTGACGGCTGCCGAAGAACAACTGAAGACGCTGGGCGTGGACAAGCATCACCCCAGCAGCGTCGTCAACGTCTATGCGCCCATCAGCGGCGTCATCGTGGCGCAGAACGTGACCCAAGCCGCCGCCGCGGGCGTCAGCCTCTCCGGCTCGGCTACAGCTTTCACCATTGCCGACCTCTCTGTTGTGTGGATCATCTGCGACGTCTACGAGAACGATATTCCCAAACTGCAACTGGGCCAGCAAGCGAAGATCAAGCTCAACGCATGGCCGGATCGCCCTCTGACCGGTCGCATCAGTGACATCGGCCCCATTCTCGATCCTTCGCTGCGCACCGCAAAGGTCCGCATTGAGCTTGCCAACCCCGGCTTCCTCAAGCTGGGAATGTTTGGCACAGCCACCTTTACCAGCCGCGCGAAGGAGACACACGCTGTGGTTCCAGCAGATGCCGTGCTGCACCTGCACGACCGCGACTGGGTTTTCATGCCAGCCGGCGGCAATCAGTTCAAACGCGTTGAGGTTCACGCCGGCAAAATGCTGGACGGCAGCCGCCAGGAGATTCTCTCCGGCATTCAACCCGGCCAGCAGGTCGTCAGGAACGCACTCTTACTTGAAACCGCGGGGAATCAGTAGATGATTCGCGCACTCGTCGATTTCGCGCTCAAGAACCGCTGGCTAATCCTCGGCGGAGTCGTCGTGCTCTCCGCGTGGGGCATCGTGAGCTTCCGCAACCTACCCATAGAAGCCTATCCCGACGTAGCCAACAACTACGTGCAGGTCATCACGCAATGGCCGGGCCGCTCGGCTGAAGAGATCGAGCGCCAGGTCACCGTGCCGGTCGAGATTCAGATGGCCGGCATTCCGCATCTGACCCATTTGCGCTCGACGACGCTGGCCGGCTTGTCCAGCCTGATGCTGATCTTCGACGATGACTCCACCAGCGACGTCAACCGCGAGCACGTGCTGGAGCGGCTGGGCATGGTCAGCTTGCCCGCCAATCTGGTACCGCAGATGGGCACGGACTGGAGCCCCGTCGGACAGATTTACTGGTACACGCTGGAAAGCACCAACCCCTCCTACGACGTGATGGAGAAGAAGGCGCTGGAAGACTGGACGCTGGAGAAATCCTTCAAGGGCGTCACGGGCGTGGTGGATGTAGCCAGTTTCGGCGGACCCACCAAGGAGTACCAGATCAAGCTCGATCCCGATAAGCTGGTCGCTCACGGACTGAGCATCGGCCAGGTTGAGCAGCAGATCGCCAACAACAACACCAACGGCGGCGGCAGCTTTATCGAGCAGGGCGCGCAACAGATCAATGTCCAGTCGGTAGGCCTCTTCGCCAGCGTGCAGGACATTGAGAACACCGTCGTCAAGACTCAGAACGGCGCGGCCATCAAGATCAAGGACATCGCTACTGTTTCTCAAGGTCCCAAGATTCGTCTCGGCCAGGTCGGCAAGGCGATTCACCGCACAGACGGCAAGCGTGACTGGATTATTGATAATCCCGATACGGTAGAAGGCATTGCACTCTTACAGAAGGGCGCCGACTCCGACCCCGTCCTCGACGGCATTCACGCTGAAGTCAACAAGCTCAACGGGGACAAGGACCACCCCGGCATACTGCCCAAGGGCGTGAAGGTCGTTCCCTTCCTCGACCGCTCCGATCTGGTTCGGTTCACGGTCGACACGGTCGAACACAACTTGACTGCGGGAATGATTCTGGTCTCCATCATTCTTTTTCTCTTCCTCGGCAATATACGCGGCGCGATTATCGTCGCACTCACCATTCCTTTTGCACTGATGTTCGCCTCCATTTGCCTCGACATCAGCCACATTCCCGCCAACCTGCTTTCGCTGGGTGCGCTGGACTTTGGAATGCTGGTGGATGGCTCGGTGGTGATGATCGAAAATATCGTCCGTCATCTCTCACATCACGACGACCCCCGAGCTCCTGCGCGCAGAATACGCGAGGCCGCGCATGAGGTGCAACGGCCCGTGTTCTACGCGCGCGGCATCATCATCACCGCCTACCTGCCCATCTTCACCTTGCAGGCCGTCGAAGGCCGTCTCTTCAAGCCCATGGCCTGGACCGTCTGCTTCGCTTTGCTGGGCGCTCTGGGCTTTGCCATGTTTGTCGCGCCAGTAATGGCCAGTATGGTCTTCAGCAAAGGCGCCAAGGAGTGGCACAACCCGCTCATGCAATGGCTTACGGAGCATTATCGCGTAGCCGTTCGCTCGGCAATTGAACACCGCTACAGAACCTTCGGAATCGCCGCCGCCCTTTTCGCCATCGCCATCTTTCTTACCTTTGGCGGGCCCATCGGCTCGGAGTTTCTGCCTCACCTGGACGAGGGATCGATCTGGGTTCGAGGAACGCTGCCGCCCAGCGAAGGCCCCACCGCCAGCATCGACTTCACCAACAAGGCGCGCGTCGTAATGGCTTCGTTTCCCGAAGTCACCCAGGTGATCAGCCAGACAGGACGCCCCGACGACGGCACCGACACCACCGGATTCTTCAACACTGAATACTTCGTCGACCTGAAACCCAAGAAGCAGTGGCGACCCGTCTTTCACCAGGACAAGGAACAACTTATCGCCGCAATGGATAAGGAGTTGAGCAAGTTTCCCGGCGTCCTGTGGAACTACTCCCAACCCATTTCCGACAACATGGAGGAAGCCGTCTCCGGCGTCAAGGGCGAGTTGGCCGTCAAACTCTACGGCGACGACCTGCGCACCCTGGAAAAGAAAGCTGATGAGATTCAATCCCAGATGGCCGCGGTCAAGGGCATCGAGGACCTGGGCATCTTCCGCATCATCGGCCAGCCAAACCTGAACTACACCGTGGATCGCGCCGCCGCCGCCCGCTGGGGCATCAATGTGGCCGACATTCAGGACGCCGTGCAGACCGCCGTGGGCGCCAATGCGCTCACTCAGGTGCAGCAGGGCGAGGCGCGATTCGATGTGACGCTGCGCTATCAGCAGCAGTACCGCGACACACGCGAGGCCATCGAGAACGTGCGCCTGCTCGCGCCCTCAGGCGAGCGCGTCTCGCTGGCGCAGTTGACCAAAGTTTCTGCCGACGACGGCGCCGAGGAGATCTATCGCGAGGCTGGCCAGCGTTACATTGCCATTAAATATTCAGTTCGTGGACGCGATCTGGGTAGCACCGTCGAAGAAGCCCTCGCCAAGGTGAACAAGAACGTGAAGCTGCCGCCCGGCTATCACACCGAGTGGGCCGGCGAGTACGAGAGCCAGAAGCGCGCCGACAAGCGCATGGACATCGTCATTCCCATCACTGTGATGGCCATCTTCCTCATCCTCTACACCATGTTCCGCTCCTTCAAGTGGGCCATGCTTATCCTGGTCTCGGTCATGATGGCCTCCATCGGCGGGCCGCTGGCGCTGTTCATTACCCGTACCAATTTTTCGGTCTCGTCGGCGGTCGGATTCCTGGCGCTCTTCGGGGTCAGTGTGCAGACCGGCGTCATCATGATCGAGTTCATCAACCAACTCCGCGCTCGCCGCAAAGGCATGGAAGTCTCCACCCATGAGCACATCATCGAAGCCGCTGTCGAAGGCGCGGTGCTGCGCCTGCGGCCTATCATGATGACCATGCTGGTAGCTACGCTGGGCCTGCTGCCCGCCGCGCTGAGCCACGCCATCGGTTCCGACTCGCAACGCCCCTTTGCCATCGTCATCGTCGGCGGCCTGCTCGCCAACCTGGCCATCGGCATCTTCCTGCTGCCCACCCTCTACGTGTGGATGGCTCGCGAAGACGATGTATTGCCCGTGGTTGAATCTTCCGAGGAGTTTTAGAAACAGGGAATAGGGAGCAGGGAATAGGGAACAGGTTATAAAGAACTATAGATAGAGCCACTTGCAAAATTCAAAAAGGAGTGCAAGTAGTGTCAGGGTTTGCAGATAATTTCGGCACTTCGTAGCACAATCATTCTCAGGTGCTTTTTCTCCAATCGTCCTCCAAATGTGCCGCTAACTCCTTATCCTGGACGACTTTGCAAATAACTCCTTTGTTTTGACGACTTTACAGCGCAACCCTGCCTGTAACATCAAGAAAACAACGACTTTGCGTCCAAAGTACGGGTGGGGGTAGGCCGTTCAAGCATTAGCTTTGCCGTCGGAACAAACCAAAGCCCCGAAGGGGTGCCTGAATAGGTAATGCCGGTTTCTTGGTTATTTTGCAAG
>Ga0182014_10004571_pt1 | contig 15801 bp, 17 predicted proteins | sample 612S2DmetaG_FD_120489 | JGI IMG/M metagenome (GOLD analysis project Ga0182014, IMG submission 120489) | Permafrost microbial communities from Stordalen Mire, Sweden - 612S2D metaG | ecosystem: Environmental > Terrestrial > Soil > Wetlands > Permafrost | place: Sweden: Stordalen | collected... | reverse complement strand
GCTCATGAAGCGCATTTTAGCTTCAAAACCGGCCTGAAAAGGCATGTTGCTCATTCCCTCGTTTGCGAAACACCCCTCCGGTAAATCCTATGTCGCGATACGTACCTTTGCCGGGATGAACCCAAGAAACTAGAAGGCCCGAGGTCATTGACCCTCGGGCCTTCGCTATTCCGGCTTCTGTGGCGCGCCGAAACCCCATTGCCAATGCAAAAGCTCGGTCTTTGTGAACAGGCCGGCTTTTGCGTACGGGTCGCCCGCGAGAAATCTCTCCACCGCCGCACGGTCCTCGGCGTCCAGTATCAACAGAGTACCGATCATCGGCGTGCCCGAATCCGCAGTCAACGGCCCTCCCGCCACCAGAGAACAACCCTCGTGCTGTGCTCGAATATAGACCTGGTGCTCTGGCCTAGTCTCTGCCCGGATCGCCGCCCCGTTCTCGATGTCATGTCCATGAAAGATGAAATACGGCATCGCTTTATGCTATCACGATCATGCCGTTATCAAGCCGCAACGGAACCGCATCCAGCGACCGGCCATCGCAGGCGCCGCCCAGGCAGGCACCGTCCTCAACCCGGAACAGCGCCAGATGTTGACGGCACATGATCTTGCTGCCGTCGCGGCTCATGAACTCATTATCGCGATGGTTCAACGGCATCGAGTAATGCGGGCAGAGATTGAGATAGCCATAGACACTCCCTTCTCGCCGCAATACGAACATGCGCCATACATTGAACCCTACGCCGAAGCTGAACTCCTTGACGCCACCATCGGGAATTTCAATCAGCGGCGCCAGCACTGTTCCCGGCGCGGGAGCAAAAGGCCGCAGCGCCCAGGCTGCTTGTTCCACTGTTCCCGTCACTCCCGCGACTTCAGGCCGAATTGAAATTGCAAATGCCGCCAGGTGCCGGCAACTGGCGTGCCATCCGGCATAGGGCCTTGTTCGTGCCGGACATACTCCCGTATCAGCGAATTTTTCACCCCGAACACCGCATCACTGTCCAGATAGTCGCTATCCGCATCGAATACATGCGTCACCAGCGTTTCATAGCCGGGATGCGCGATCATGAAATGCACATGCGCCGGCCGCCAGGGATGCCGTTTTGTCGCAGTCAGCAGATCCCCCACCGGACCATCATACGGTATCGGATACGGCGATGGCGTTATGGTGCGTATCCGGAATTTGCCCCCTGCCTCAGTCCGTACGCGCGCACGCCCGATAGGGCCTACCAAATCCGTACGCTGCACATCGTAGAAACCGTCCTGATCGGAATGCCACAGGTCCACCATGGCACCTTCCAGAGGCGTACCGTCGGCTGCGATCACCTGGCCTTCGATATAGAGCGGCTCGCCACTCATGCCGGGGCTCATATCCGCACCGTTTTCCAGCAGCGGGGCGTTGTCCACATGGAACGGTCCAAGCACCGTGGTCTCGGTGGCACCATCCGGCAGCCGGTGATTGACAGCATCTACCAGCATGGAAATACCCAGCACGTCCGACAACAGGATGAATTCCTGCCTTGCCTCATCGCAGAGCTGTCCGGTACGCGTGAGAAACTGGACGGCCAACAGCCATTCCTCGAAACTCGGCTCCACTTCCCGGACATAATCATGCAGATACGCGGTCAGCCGGCTCACGAGCTGCTTGAGACGCGGATTGGGCGTGGCACCAAAACGCTCGATCACCGCGTCGGTAATGTTGAATTCGTTAAAATCCCGCATATCTCAAATTCCCTCCGGGCGGCGGCCATACCAGGCATTGTCCAGCAGCATTTCCATCTCTTTTTCACTCACCGAGGCCGGCATCCAATAGCTGGATTCGAACACTTCTCGCACCGCTTGGGCGATCCCCTGATGCGGCATACCGATATCGCGCAGCGCCATGCTGGCATGAAATGCAGCGGGAATATCATATAGCCGACCGGCTGGCGTATCGGTGCCCAGAATACGGACAAGGGTTTCGCGCATCTGCGGCAGTTTCGGCAACAGGGCTGCAACCACATGCGGCAGAATGATGGTATGCGTTTCGCTATGCGGTAGATCGAAACTACCACCTAGCACATGGCAAAGCTTGTGATGCAGGGACATCCCGACGGCCCCCAGGCACGTCCCAGAGGCCCAAGTGCCAAATTGCGCATCGGAACGCGCTTCCGGGTCGCTGGCGTCTTGCACCAGCACGGGCAAAGAGCGCGCCAGGGCTGCAATGCCGCGTTCGGCGAGCAAATCGATTACCGGGTTAGAATCCTGCGCCCATAATGCTTCCACCGCATGGGCGATCGCGTTCATGCCAGAGGTAACCGTCAGCCCGGCTGGCATGCTCAGCGTCAGAGCCGTATCGTAGATCACCACCTCCGGCAGAACTTTCGGCGAGCGCAATGTCGTTTTGCGGCCCGCTTCCGTCTGTCCGAGGATCGGCGTCACTTCCGATCCGGCATAGGTGGTGGGCACCGCAATCTGCGGCAAATCGGTCCGCAGGGCCAACGCCTTACCGAGTCCGATCGTGGAGCCGCCGCCGATCGCGACAATACAATCCGCATCGGCCTGGTGCAGCGCGCGCAGGGCCAATTCGGTGACCTCGACCGGCGTGTGCATCGCCGCCTCGCTGAACAGCCCGGCGGTAACAGCACCGATCCCGCGAGCGATTTCAGCCACCATCTCCGCCTGGCCTGGTGTGGAAAGCAACAGCGCCCGGCGACGGGAGAGACGCTCGATCTCCGCCGGCAGCACATCTGCGGCGACCGCTCCGAACAGAATGCGCGCCGGCAGGGCGTTATAAATAAAAGCTTTCATATTTCCCCCTAATTTTTAACTATCCTTCCAGGCAGTGGTAATTTCCTGCACGATTCGCACGGGCGCTTTGCATGAAACCACCGCTAGTTCCGGCCATTACGCCGGTAGGCTGCCGGTGTCGTCCCCACCTCACGCCCGAACATGCGCGTCAGGTGTTCCTGATGACTGAAGCCGCAAGCCAAGGCAATTTCGGCAATCGGCCTCGTGCTGGTGTGCAAGAGTTTCTTTGCCAGATGCACCCGCGCGGACAGCACGTATTGATAGGGTGTCATACCGGTATCGCGCTTGAAGCCGCGGGCAAGGCGTGACGGTGAGATCCCCGCTGCGGCAGCCAGGTCGGCCAGGCCAATCGGGTGGGCCAGATGCGCCGCCACGAAATCTCGCAGACGCTGCCGCTGCACCGGCTCCAACATGCCGCGTGCCGCAGACCCAGCCATCATGCCCGGACTGTGAGCGATCAGCCGTACCGCCAGCGCGCGGGCCAGATAATCGGCCAGCAATTGCGATGTCCCATCGCCTGCGCTGACCGCATGATTGGCGGCACGCGCGATATTTTCCACCACCGGGTCGATATCGCCGAAAAATGGCGTCAACTCTATCTTCGCCGGATCGCCGGGCCAGAATTCCGCCGCGACCTCTCGTAGAATCTCATCCCGCACGTAAAAATGTATGCTGTGTAAAGGCTCCAGCAGCCGCACCCAAAAATCCGTTCCACCCGGCATGGAGAACACGCCGCCCGGTGGAATCAGCATGCGCTCCATCGTGCCGTGCAGCCGCCGTTCCACCGGTACCGGACCATCCAGATGCAGGATCACGAGATGGTCCTTCACCGGCTCGTAGGAATCGTCGAAAGGCTGTTCGTATTGCTGCGAGACGTAAATGGACGACCAGCCCAGCCGGTCGCTGGATTGCTCGATGCGATTTTCCGGCCGCCACAATATGCCGTGCGTCTGCCGCACATCGAACACCCGGCGTGTCACATTTTCCTCCGGCGGATCATAGGTCTCAACCCTTTCAGGCTGCTATCATGCACAACTGCTCGCTCAAATCAGGATTGTTCCTTGAAATATCAATAACGGCTGAAACTAGCACATCCTCCCCCGTTCCGTCACGGCCCATGATCAGCCGGAGCCCGATCCCACCCCTGAAGTGCTAAGAGACTGTATCAGAAATCTCAGCTGGCGGCCGTCAAGCGGCGCCGAACCCCCGTGTACGCAGAATGAACGTGCCATCAGGGAAAGCTCCGCGACGCCGCCAGACCGCATCTGGACCTTAATCTTGTTCAGCCAAACGCTGAAACTCAAATTTTTTCCAAAGCTAGGGCTAGCCCTTGTCCAACGCCGATGCACATGGTGACGAGTGTCCGTTTACCGCCGCGCCGCTCCAGCCCATGCACGGCCGTCATTGCCAGCCGGGCACCGGATGCGCCAAGCGGATGGCCGAGGGCGATGGCGCCACCATGCGGGTTGAGCCGCTCATCGCCAGGATCGATGCCAAGCGCCCGCGCGCAGGCGATAACCTGCGAGGCGAACGCCTCATTGATTTCGATCAAATCGAAATCACCGATGCCCAGCCCGAGCTGCGCCATCAGTTTTTGGCTGGCGGGCACCGGGCCTATGCCCATCACGTCAGGTTCCACCCCGGCCGTCGCCATGCCGAGCACACGGGCGCGCGGCATCAGCCCATGCCTGCGTGCCGCCTCGCCAGAGGCAATGAACATGGCCACCGCCCCGTCATTCACGCCAGAGGCATTCCCCGCAGTCACGGTGCCGTCCGCTTTCACGATGGGTTTCAACCCGGCGAGAATTTCAGCTGTGGTGTTGGCACGCGGATGTTCATCTGCGCTGAACACGACATCCGCTTTTTTGCCGGAGATCGTTACTGGAACGATCTCTTCCGTGAAATAGCCGCTGGCCCTAGCAGCCTCAGCACGCTGCTGACTTTGGAGCGCAAACGCATCCTGCTCATCGCGGCTCACATGGTAGCGGTCGGCCACATTCTCGCCGGTTTCTGGCATCGAAGCCGTGCCGTATAATTTCCGCATTTTCGCGTTGATTAGCCGCCAGCCGACCACCGTATCCTCGATGCTCATCTCGCGCGAAAACGGCTTTTCGCACTTCGCCATTACATAGGGCGCACGGCTCATGTTTTCTGTGCCACCGGCAATGGCAATGCTGATCTGCCCGGTCATCACCGCCCGCGCCGCCGTGCCCACCGCATCCGCCCCACTGGCGCATAGCCGGTTGATGGTGCAGCCCGGCACACTCACTGGCAGCCCCGCCAGCAGCGCCGCCATGCGTGCCACGTTGCGGTTATCCTCACCCGCCTGGTTTGCGCAGCCATAAAAAACCTCCTCAATGGCGGCGGGATCGAGCGACAGCGCGCGCGCCAACAGCGTGCTGATCGGCAGCGCCGCCAGATCATCCGTACGCACGCCGGACAGACTGCCCCCGAAACGGCCGATGGGCGTGCGGACGGCATCGCAGATGAAGGCCTCAATCATGGTTTCGCCTCGATAAAATTATTAGCCAGCGACGCGGCGGTCTTGGCGCGCACTTCTTCCTCGCTCACGCCGGGCGCCAGCTCTACCAGTTTCAGCGTGCCACTCCTGTCGCAGGACAACACGCAGAGATCGCTGATGATCAGGTCCACCACGCCAGCACCAGTGAGTGGGAGTGAGCATTTTTCCACGATCTTCGGCGTGCCGTCTTTCGCGGTATGGTCCATCACCACCACCACGCGCTTCACACCAGCGACGAGGTCCATGGCGCCGCCCATGCCCTTCACCATCTTGCCGGGAATGGTCCAGTTGGCGATGTCCCCATTAGCGGCAACTTCCATCGCGCCAAGGATGGCCATATCGATATGGCCTCCGCGGATCATGGCAAAGCTTTCGGCCGAGGAGAAGAAGCTGGTGGTGGGCAGTTCCGTCACCGTCTGCTTGCCGGCATTGATCAGGTCCGGGTCCACCTCGTCCCGATAAGGGAATGGGCCCATGCCGAGCATTCCGTTCTCGCTCTGCAATGTCACATCCATGCCGGCGGGGATATGGTTGGCCACTAGCGTGGGAATGCCGATGCCCAGATTGACATAGTAGCCATCGCGCAGCTCTTTGGCTGCGCGGGCGGCCATTTCATCGCGTGTCCAGGGCATTATTACGCCTCCTCACGTTCACGTAGCGTGAGTTTCTCGATACGTTTTTCATTCACGGTGCTTTGCACGATGCGGTCGACGTAGATGCCGGGCGTGTGGATGCTATCTGGGTCGAGCGTGCCAGCCGGTACGATCTCCTCCGCCTCCACCACTGTCATCTTTGCTGCCGTCGCCATGTTGGGATTGAAATTGCGTGCCGTCTTGCGGAACATCAGATTCCCCGCCGGGTCGGCGCGCCAGGCCTTTATGATGGCGAGGTCGGCACGCAGCCAGGTCTCGCGCACATAAGACTGGCCCTCAATCTCCTCCACCGGCTTGCCCTCCGCCACCACCGTGCCTACGCCGGTGCGCGTATAGAAGGCCGGGATTCCGGCACCGCCGGCGCGGATCCGCTCGGCCAGCGTGCCTTGCGGGTTCAACTCCAGATCCAGCCCGCCTTCCAGATAGAGCCGCTCGAACAGCTTATTCTCGCCGATATAGGAGGAGATCATTTTCCTGATTTGCCGGTTGTTCAAGAGCATCCAGAGCCCGAATCCGTCCGCCCCGCAATTGTTTGAGATCACGGTGAGCTCCTTCACCCCCGCATCGCGGATGACCGGGATCAGGCTTTCCGGGTTTCCGGACAGGCCAAAACCGCCGGACATGATACTCATGCCGTCGGACAACACCCCCTCCAGCGCAGCCGCCGGGCTTGGATAGATTTTTTGCATTCGACCCTTGTGTAGTTCCTAAATGTCCGATAATCGGACTATGTGTTCTATTATAGGATAGTTGCCGACCTTGAGCGACGGAGTCAAGAAAGATTTCACGGAGGCTGACCCGCGCTTCATGGCGTCGCTGGCCCGCGGCCTCGACGTGCTACGCGCCTTCGAGGGCCACACCAGCCTCACCGTCACCCAGGCCGCCAATGCCACAGGTCTTTCCCGCTCCGCCGCCGGGCGTTGTCTGTTCACGCTGGAGCGGCTTGGCTATGCGGCAGCGCGGGAAGGCAAATACAGCCTCACTCAGGCGGTGCTGCCGCTGGCCCGTGCCTTCACCGCGGCCGACCCGCTGTCTCGCGCCGGCCAGCCCGTGGTGGATGCGCTACGTGACCGGCTGGGGGAATCAAGCTCGCTGGCCATGTTCGACCCGCGCTACGGCCACGCCAATGTGCTCTATGTCTGCCGTGCTGAAGCGGCGCGTATCATCTCGGTGCCTTTGTTGGCAGGCAGCACACTGCCCAGCTACTGCACCTCGAACGGGCGTGTCCTGCTGGCCGGGTTGGAACCCCCGTCACTTCATGCGTTTCTGGCCCGCGCTCCCTTTCCAGCCCGCACGGCGCTCACCCTCACCACGGCTGAAGCGTTGCACGAAGAGATAGAATCGGTGCGTACAAATGGCTGGGCGATCACCGATGGCGAGCTGGAAGCCGGGCTGCGCTCTGTAGCAGTGCCCGTGCGCGGCCCCGGGGGGGAGGTGAGAGCCGCGCTCAATCTCGCCACCCAGTCCAGCCAGCGTGCATTGGACTGGCTCACCGGCACGGCCCTCCCGGAACTGCAGGCCGCCGCCGTTCATCTCGCCCGCATCACGGCAAGCTGACATGGCATAGCAGGTCAATCTGGCCACGCTTGAGCTCGCCTTCGCAGCGCGACCGCCAGGCGTTCTTGTGGTTCCCCAGGGATAGGCGCTGGGCCCCTACCGTCCGGCGGCCGTCAGAGCCCAACGCCCCCATTTGGGAAGATCAACTCGCGGCGAGAGGAAGAGCATCAATCAACGCCTCCAGCTCTACCGCGGAACGCGCCGTCCCGAACAGATAATGGTCCGGACGGATGAGAACTGCTTCGACACCCAAGGAGTCCAGATAGTCTTGCCCATCCCCTTCGAGCAGAACCCCTTGCGCGGATTGCCATCGGGCAAGGGAAGCTGACCCCAACCGCGCCAGGACTCCGGGCCGCGCCAGCAGCGCAAAACGCAATCCGACGACTTCGTCCATCAACGCGCCTGAGAGCAGCTTAGGCTGCGGCGCGAGGGTTCCAGCCAGGGGGTTCGCCTTCTGCCCCCATAGATCGCCGCCCAAGCGCGGCTTGATCGACGTCAGGCTCCGGGGATCGCTCCGCAACATCGCGTCCCGCTTGCGCGCTTTTTCAGGATCCCTAACCTGAATGATGGCGCCGATCCGATTGGCTTCGCCAATATATTGGCTCACCTGAGGCTCAACTTCTTGCTGGTAGCTATCGAGCAACCCCGGCGCGGCGCGGCCGGCGAGCGTCCAATCAAGCTTCCAGGCAAGGTTAATGATGTCGCGCAGGCCGGAACACAGGCCCTGCCCCAAAAATGGTGGCGTCAGATGCGCGGCGTCGCCAGCAATAAATATCCGATTGTCGCGCCAGCGTGTCGAAACGGCCGAGCCGAAGCTATAAACAACCGCGCGCTCGAGTTCGACGTCCTTCGGTGAAATCCAGCGCGCCAGCAGCCGATATACATTTTCCGGGTCCGCGAAGGTCGCCGGGTCATCCCCCGGCAGCAGCATGATCTCCCAGCGCCGCCGCTTACCAGCCCCTTCGATGTAGGTGACGGGGCGCTTTGGATCGCAATATTGCACGGTGCCCTCTGGAAGTTCTGGCGCTCCGGGTTGCAAGGTGAAATCAACGACGAGCCACTGCTCCGGCGGCGCAAGGGGGGAGACCTCGCCACCAATGAGTGACCGCACCGTTGAGCGCGCGCCGTCACAGCCCACGACGAAACGCGCACGGGCGTTTAAGGTCTCGCCGGGCTCGTTGCTTGCCGCAAGCAATACGCCCGTGTCATCCTGCGTCAGGCTGGTGACGCGCCAACCGCGCCGCACGGATACGCGGGGTGATTTTGCCACGCGCGCCTGCAATGCCGCCTCCAGATCTGGCTGGTGGAACCGGTTGCTATCGTACCAGCCGTGAATTCCAGGCGCCCGTGAGCGCGGCCAGTCGAGCAGCAAATTGCCATCTGAATCCTCAAAACGCATCCGAAAATAGGTTCCGAGCTTTGGCGCGAGCGCCGTGGCGATGCCCACGGACTGCAAAATCCGCATCGACTCGCCGTCCAGATGAGTCGCGCGCGGCAGCAGGTAAGATTGCGGGAATTGTTCGATGACAATAACGCTCATCCCCTGCCGTTCAAGGATATTCGCCAGCGCCGCGCCGGCAGGTCCGTAGCCGACGACGGCAACATCGAACTGCTCTGATTTCTCACTCATTTTATACCCCAATGCTCTGTCTGCGGTGCCGCTTAAAGCTGCCTGATGTTGCGCGCCGTATTTTGACTCCATACCGCCAGAGACTGAAAGCCGGGCGCCTTGCGGCACATCGCTTCAGTATGTGCGTAGATCTCTGCCTCGCTGTCCAGCAGGTCTATGCGCGCGCGATACGGCTGCGTGATATACCAAGGCGTATCGACATAGATCTCAATGCGGTTGCCTTCAGGATCTCGAAAATACACAGACCAAGCGGTTCCGTGCGTCGAGGGATCGAGATCCGGATAGTTCTTGTCCACGAGATACTTATAGACGCGCCGCAACTCACCGAGATTTTTTAGTCGAAACGAAATTTGATTAAGCAAATGCTGCTCTGCCTCCGGGCGCCCAGTCGCCAGAACAAACTGATGGTGAGTTGCCGGATCTCCCGTCAGGAAAACAATCGATCTGGATTCATTTCGAGCGATGTCTGTGATCGCAAAACCGAAGACGCCCCGATAAAATTCGAGCATCCTATCAAAATCCCGCACGTATAGTCCGATATGTCCGATTTCCATTATGCCTCCTCCGAAGCTGCGGCGCGTTGATCGCCGTCGGGTTACGTTCTTAATATCCTGATATTAGGGCGAGATGGTTCCAACGGTTCATCGCGCTCTCGATTAATCGCTTGCAGAATTCGTCACACTCTGTGTTCTCCTGCGGCATGAAGATGAAGTCTCGTCTCATTCACGTCTATGCGAGACTGCTGTTTGGAGGCGATCCGCTCGCACATAAAATGGTGCGAGCGGATTGTCTTACATGGTGTTATGATTTCGCCGATCAGTTGACTGCCTCTGGGACCAGACGCTCTTTAATCAGCCGGTCGGCAATTTGGACTGCCAATCGTTCGACAGCCAAACCAGGATTGGTGCGCGCCATGGAGATATCACGAAGATAGCGTTGCATACGCGTGGAGTCTTTTGCCGCGGCGGAGGTGCCGACGGAGGAGAACAGCAGGTCGATTGCCTGGCCCGCCCATTGCGCAGCGTGCTGCATCCCGGCCTGAATACGCATGTCATCAAGATCCGTGTAAAGGGATGGATCCTTCACGCCCGCCGCGCAATAGTTTAGATAAGACTGAGCGCCGCCAAGGACTGCATTTCGCGCGCCCTCCAGGAGGCCGATGGCGATACCGTAGGGCCGGACGAGATCCTGCGTACCCGCACCAATGACCGGCAGGCCCGGAACCGCGGACTTCGCCTTGACAATGCGTTCGAATTCGTCGAGCGCCGCGAATCCCGTGCCAACCAGAATAGACGAAATCTCTGTCTGGAAGAATCCGAACAAGCGCCCGGAATACATGGGATTACCGTGTAGATGATAGCCGACGGTACCGCCTGCGACATCAAGCGTGAAAAGGTTTTGCTCAACCAGGAACAGCTTGGGGATAAGCGCCTTTTCGATACGAATGCTGTTCGATCCACTGGCCTTCATGCCGATGTAACCGCGCCAATTGTCAACCAACTCCCACTGCGCGCGCGGAATGACCACCGTGCCGATCTTCGGCTGTGCGGAGGGAGAGCCGTCGATGATGCGAACACCGACAAGCGCCCAATTGCTATAGGTCGATCCGGAGCAGTAATCCCAGACCCCGTCGATGATCCAACCATCATCGGTTTTGGTCGCTGTGCCGGTCGGGACGGCGCGCATCGGCGCGAAAAAATCGCCGTCTTCACCAAAGATGAGATCCTGGGCCGCTTCAGGGAAAATGGCCGCGACGTTGAGGGCGTGCCCGGCAGCGAGCGACAACCCCCACGCCGTACCCGGGCACCCGCGCGCGATCTCCATGATCACGCGGGAGAACACGGTCAAGTCGAATTCATAGCCGCCATACTTCTTGGGCTGGAGAATTCGGTAAAAGCCCGCACGACGAAAACGCTCATGCATCTCGGGCGAGCAAGCGCCGCGCTCTTCGGTCACCGCCTGTTCTTCGAGCAGCAAGGGCCGAAGATTAGCAGCGCGTTGAATGATTTCCTCTGGGGTCAACCCGGGTTCGGGTTGCGGCAGATAGGCTTTCTGATCATGTGTGGATTGATTGAAAATTCCCACAGCGTTTCCTCCTTTGTGAGTTTTGAGATGCCGTGAACAAATACGCACATGACAATACAGATGAGACAACATTCGCCAGAGTTGCGTCCGCCGTACGTACAAACATTGAGGTGGAATGATTATTATTCGCAATTTTCCGTAAGGATTCTCTGAATAGGCTAGTGTATTTTTGTCTCATTTATATAGAGTCTGGTCGCGAAGATTGGAAAAGTTCTTCTGATACGTCCGCTAGTTTCTGTAACCACCTTTCTTATATTTTGGAACGATGACGCGTGAGTCAGCATTTTTGGAGGAGTTGTGCTGTATGACTCTCAGGTCATGCGCCGGCTTGCTGACATTGACCTTGGCGTGAGCGGGCTCCTGATGAGGCGGCGATGCTCAAGTCCGGCATCATTTGGATGCGGCACGAATAGTACAGTAAAACCCCGCCCAATGCGAATGAGTTTCATTGCGATGATGCCAAACAGCGTTGCGGCGGTACAGCATACCGAACACTGTATACACCCTTCGGACGGCATGCAGGGATTGATTGCCGTTGGTCAGCCAGATTAAGCATGTATGAGGACAGCTCGATATACGCAATCGTGGTCAAGCGAGAAGAATACATCTAGTAGAATGCATAATGCATAACGAAGACTGAAGAACGATAATAATGAAAGAGGAATATTATGCCCTTATCTCAGCTACGCCCCACCCAAACGCTCCCCCCCCCGGAGTTAGGTCTGGAGCCTAATGAAATAGTCCGGCGGGCTCGGGACATGATTCCAACCTTGCGCGCCCGCCAGGCCGAGACCGAGGCGGCAGGGCGGTTGCTCGAACCAACCAATGACGATTTTCTCAAAGCTGGATTCTATCGAGTTCTGCAGCCGCACAGCTTCGGCGGTTATGAATTCCCCCTGACCACCTATGTCCGCATGATTATGGAAATAGCGCGCGGCTGCCCGTCGAGCGCTTGGGTGCTTGCGCTGCTGTCCGGCCATCCCGTGATGCTGGCGGACTTCGATCTGCGCGCTCAGCAAGAAGTCTATGGCCAAGATGGCGACTATCGCTGCCCTTCGGTCGGCGCTCCGGTCCCCGTCAAGCGTGAAGGAGATGGATTTCGCGTTAGCGGAAACTGGGATTATGCCTCCGGATGCGACGTATCGACCCATATAATGGTTGGCGGACTCATCCCCGAGGCGGATGGCCGCATGACCGCCCGGCTGATCCTTGTCGATCGCAAGGATTATCACATCGTCGATAATTGGCACATGACGGGCATGCAGGGGACGGGATCACGCAGGGTCGTGATTAAAAATGTCGTTGTGCCATCGTATCGCACGGCGCCGATGTCCATGTGGCGGGCTGACCGTTCAGGCGCGGTTCACGCCAATCCCATGTATAACGGTTCGAAAGGCTCATATTTTCTGATCGAGCTTGGTTCGGTCATCGTCGGGACGGCGCGCGGCGCGCTTGATCTGTACGAAGACATCTGCCGCAGCAAGCTCATGCGTTTTCCGCCCAGAATTCCGCTCTATGAAAGCCATGAATTCCAGCAATATTTTGGCGATGCGCAGGGCAAAATTGACGCTGCCGAGGCGCTCTTGCTGAGAGTCACGGAGCAATATCTGGAAGCCTGCGTTTTGGACCCGATTAGTGGCGGAACGTTCAGCGACGAGACCGACCGCCGGCTATTTGTCTGCGGACAGGAGGCCTGCAAGCTGGCCTGGGATGCGTTGGAGATCATCTTCAGCACGGCGGGCACAAGCATCGGCAGCCAGGACTCCACGCTGGCGCGCACCTACCGTGACGCGGCGGTGCAGAAAACCCATTTCGTCCTGCAGCGGTCCCGCACCGCCGTGAATGCGGCGAGGCTACACTTCGGGTTGCCGCCGCTCACACCGTTTTGAATATTGTCCAGTTCAGCACGCGCCGCGCTTGCTGAACTGGACACGCACCGCGCAATCCATGCGGCGCTGCTCAAGGTAAAACCAGACTTTAATATTCAAAGGGAAGGAAAATCCACATGATGGAATTCAGGACGGCATTCGGATCGCTTAGCGATTACGAGAAAGGACATATCGAAATCATCGATGACAAACCCATGCACTACACATTCTCAAATGTGTTTGAAGTCGCGCAGAAATCGGCACCCTGGGAGAAAATCGCTGTTGCTAAGAATCTTGAGAATCTGATCGAGACGATCCGGGCCGAAGGAGTATCTCCTTGGTATACCTGCGCCCATGATGAGTTCGCCCTGGCTATGGATGGCGAGGTCGAGGTGCATTTCGTCGATCTCGATCCGGCCCAGCGGGTGGCCCCGGAGAAGGAGGGGAACGTCGTCCTCGCGGATGCGCCGTCCGGTCCGGTGATGGGCTATGTTGTGCTCAAGCGCGGCCACCAGGCGCTACTGCCGGCCAATGCGGCGTATCAGTTCAGGGCGCACCGGGCCTCCGTATTATTGCAGCAGGCGCTTGAAGGCGAAAATACAGTCTATCGTTGGAAAGACATCTGCTACTCGTGAGGCAAGCAACACGCTCACCCTAACTCACGGTATCATTATCACGACGTCACAGCCGGAGATCATTCTATGTCAAATTCAGCTATATATGAGCCTATCAGCAACGAAATAGGCTATAAATCGTTCAAACTCGGCAGTTTTACATTTCATCGTGACGAGTATTTCGTTTACATCGAATGGCCCACAAAAAACGGGCGGATGACCCATTATATCTCGGCCGATGCGTTTCTGCGCGCTATGATGCGCGATGTCGCCTGGGGCTTTTTCTACTATCAGGTTAATTTCGATCACGTGTTCGGCACCAATAATCTCTATGGTAAAGTGGAGATGTTCGCCGGCAGCTTCAACGAGACTTATACGAGCCAGGGTCTCAATCTTACCGAGACCTACGAAACGCCGGAAATCATGGCGGTCTTTAAGGCGATTCTCGCAGACTGGACCAATGAGGGCTTCGACCCCTTCGCCGCCCCCCGCGAGACGGGGATCGCCTGGATGGGCCGCAAAAACGGCGACAATGCCGCCGCCATCGGGCGCGACCGTGAAACATGTAAGCGCATGGTCGGCCTTCCAGGCGACGCCCCGCTGCGCAGCGATGATCGCGGCTACCCCGTGAACCCCGCCTTCGCGGACGTACCGCAGGAAGCGCCTGAGATCCACGCCGCGCCGGGTTATGAAGGCCGAGTCTTCGCCATCAATCTCTTCGCCTACCTTTCCCGGTCTGACGTGACCTGGAATCCCTCTATCAGTTCGGTAGTCAAAACTAATTTGTTTTGCCCCACGACGGAGGAATACATATTGCCGATCAAGCATGGCAATGACCGAGTTGAATGGTTCCTTCAACTCTCGGACGCCATCAATTGGGAAATTGAGGACAAGACGACTGGACGCCCGAGAGCCAAGGTGATCATGAAGCCAGGCGACATCGCCTCGATGCCGGCCGACATCCGCCACCAAGGATTCGCCGCTAAACGGGCCATGTTGCTGGTGTGGGAAAATGCCAATCCGAAGGTGGTGGAGCTGCACAACACTGGCGCCATTCCGCCCTATCCGGTAGCGTTTTGAGGTGCAGCTCGCCCATGCTGCACGTGCAGGGGCGGCCCTCTCAGGGCTGCCCCGCTGCGAATTTCATACCGCGATGAGCGCCATTCCGGTAGCGCCTGGCACCGCACTGTGCCGTATCGGCCAGATGGATGATCCCGGTGCGCAGGAATACCACGCCGGCGCATCTGCTTCCGTCCTCGTTCTGCGCGAGGGCGAGCGTGTGACCGCCTATCTGAACCGTTGCCCGCATTTTCAAATTCCGCTCAATTCCCGGCCGGCACATTTCATCATGGCCGGCAAGGGCCTGTTGATGTGCGCCTACCATTCCGCAGTGTTCCGGTTTTCCGACGGTGCTTGTGTTGAGGGGCCTTGCGCCGGATCCCAGCTCACCCAGGTTGCAATCCGTTTGGAGGGAGATCTCGTCGTTGCCGCTTAAGGTAACATTCAGCCAAACGGAATCGAGTGACTGAATAAAGTTGCCCGCTAAAACAAAGAGCTAGGCGGTTTGGTTTTTTGCACTGTGTGTACTTATAGGCTGAAACGTGCCGCGTAAATTCTACAGCTACTCCACCCATAAAAACGGGGGGAGTACAACTGAACGGGTCAAAAATTTGGGGAGGCCGGTGCCGTAACGTTACGCCAGCTTGGGATGGTGTTGCGGGTTTCCCTTATGACAAGGCCAAGCAGGAACACGGCGCCTATGCCAGCGAAGGATAGCACCATCGGCGCGAACAACCCAAAATGCTGGGCGAGCGCGCCACCCAAAACGGGGCCGCAGAGCGAGCCACCGATCTCTCCACCTATGCCCACGAGTCCGATGGCCGCGCCCCTGAGCCCTGGCGGCACCGATTCGGATGGGATGGTGGCCATGATAAGTGATCCCGAGATGGAGCCGGTGGAGGTGAGGGTTCATCCCGGCAAAGGTACGTATCGCGACATAGGATTTACCGGAGGGGTGTTTCGCAAACGAGGGAATGAGCAACATGCCTTTTCAGGCCGGTTTTGAAGCTAAAATGCGCTTCATGAG
>Ga0182014_10004570_pt1 | contig 15802 bp, 16 predicted proteins | sample 612S2DmetaG_FD_120489 | JGI IMG/M metagenome (GOLD analysis project Ga0182014, IMG submission 120489) | Permafrost microbial communities from Stordalen Mire, Sweden - 612S2D metaG | ecosystem: Environmental > Terrestrial > Soil > Wetlands > Permafrost | place: Sweden: Stordalen | collected... | reverse complement strand
TCAGCAAGCCGTTCGAGCGGACCGATGGATGGTTACGTCGATACGCTTCTACGGTCTGACGCACCTGCATCCCAGCAAGGAAGTTCCAATGAGTTGCGCGGCGAGCTCGACCGGCTCTTCGTCTCAAGTTTCCGCAATGGCAGCGATTTGAAGCCCTCGGATCGCGAATATGTTTCAAAGGTCGTCGCCGCACGAACTGGCCTCAGCCAAGCTGATGCCGATAAACGCGTCAACGAGGTTGTCACACAGGCAAAGTCGGACATTGACGCCATCCGCAAGGCAACTGCCCAATTGGCCTTCTGGCTGACAGTGTCGCTATTGATCGGCGCGTTCTGCTCAAGTTTGGCCGCGACCGAGGGTGGCGGCCTCCGCGATGGCACCTGGAAATCCCGCAATCGTCGCTAACTCGCAACTCCCAAGGAGAACACCATGCCCATTCTTCTCTGGCTCGTCGGGATTCCGATCCCGCTCATCATCCTCATCCTGCTCTTGCGCTAACGCACCGCAGAAATTATTCCAGAGATTTCAAACAGAAGCGGCTAGATGCGATGTCTGCCCGGGCGCGGCTTCGCTCCTGCGGTTTCATGCTCCTGTCACAGGCGCCGGACTAAAGTTGGCGCTATCGGGACAGGGGTATATCACATGAGCGATGTTGCGTTACCGGGTTCGATCGAGCCCGCAGTTCGAAAGGGACCAGACCTCGAGGGCGGCTTTCATCCGCTGACGGGTATCATCTACATGGGAGTGGTGGCCGCCGCGCTGCTGTTCGTCGCCTACAGCGTCTATATCGACGTCGACGCGACCGGCACCAAGGTGACGACCTATCTGCCGTACCTTCTGCTCTTCGTCGCACTCCTGATTGCGCTCGCCTTCGAATTCGTCAACGGCTTTCACGATACCGCGAATGCCGTCGCCACCGTGATCTATACGCGCTCGCTGCCCGCCCACATCGCGGTGGTGTGGTCAGGCATGTTCAATCTTTTCGGCGTGCTGCTGTCGAGCGGCGCGGTCGCCTTCGGCATCGTGTCGCTGCTGCCCGTCGAGCTGATCCTGCAGGTCGGCAGCGGCGCCGGCTTTGCCATGGTGTTCGCGCTCTTGATCGCGGCCATCATCTGGAACGTGGGCACCTGGTACTTCGGCCTGCCCGCCTCCAGCTCGCACACCCTGATCGGATCGATCATGGGCGTCGGCATCGCCAATGCCCTGATCCGCGGCCGCGACGGCACCTCCGGCGTGGACTGGTCGCAGGCGGCCAATATCGGCAAGGCGCTGCTGATGTCTCCCCTGTTCGGCTTCGCCCTGGCGGCGCTGCTGCTGTTCGTCCTCAAGACCGTGATGCAGCATGTCACGCCCGCGCTGTTCGCCGAGCCGAAGGGCGACCAGCCGCCGCCGTGGTGGATCCGCGGCATCCTGATCCTGACCTGCACGCTGGTCAGCTTCTTCCACGGCTCGAACGACGGTCAGAAGGGCATGGGCCTGATCATGCTGATCCTGATCGGCACCGTGCCGACGGCCTACGCGCTGAACCGCGCGCTGCCCGACAGCCAGATCAAGCAGTTCTCGGTCAACTCGCTGGCGGCGAGCGACGTCGTCGAGAAGAAGGGCGCCGGCTACAACGTGATCGGCAATCCGCGCCCGGCGGTGACCAACTACGTCGCGCAGCACGAGATCAATGAGGGTACCTACCCGTCATTGGCGGTGCTGGTTCGCGATATCAGCAATCAGGTGACGCAGTACGGGTCGCTGGCCAAGTTCCCGGCCGATACCGTCGGCAACACCCGTAACGACATGTACCTGGTTTCCGAGGCCATCCGCTTCCTGATGAAGGACAAGCAGAGCGAGCTCAACACCGACGAGGTCGCCGTCCTCAACAGCTACAAGGGATCGCTCGACAGCGCGACGAAATTCATTCCGACCTGGGTGAAGATCGCCGTCGCCATCGCGCTCGGCCTCGGCACCATGATCGGCTGGAAGCGCATCGTCGTCACGGTCGGCGAGAAGATCGGCAAGACCCATCTGACCTACGCGCAAGGAGCCTGCGCCGAGATCACGGCGGCCGCGACGATCGCCGCCGCCGACGGATACGGACTGCCGGTTTCGACCACCCACGTGCTGTCCTCCGGCATCGCCGGTACCATGGCGGCCAGCGGATCCGGGCTGCAATGGTCGACGATCCGCAACATCGCGCTCGCCTGGGTGCTGACATTGCCGATCGCGATGATGCTCTCCGGCTTCCTGTATTTCCTGTTCTACAGGATGCTGTGAGGCTGAATCTCGCTTCATCGAAACGCCAAGGCCCGCGCCAACCGCGCGGGCCTTTTTACTTGACACTCCGCTCACCTCTCCCCGTCGGGGAGAGGTCGGATTGCGCTAGCAATCCGGGTGAGGGGCCGCAGCTCTCACGATGGACCGTAACCCCTCACCCGATTTGCTGACGCAAATCGACCTCTCCCGATGGGAGAGGTGGATACCTCCGACGCCGTTCCTGCTTGCCCTCATCTCATCCCGCTCCAGAGGCGCCCGCAAACGGCTCACGCCGCCAGCGTGTTCTCGACCAGCTTGATCCAGTACGACGTGCCGTAGACGATCGCCTCGTCGTTGAAATTATAGGCGGGATGATGCAGGCCCGCGCTGTCGCCGTTGCCGCAGAAGATGAACGCGCCGGGCCGGGCCTCCAGCATGTAGGAGAAATCCTCCGCGCCCATCATCGGCAGCGACTCATACACGTTGCCGTCGCCGGCGATCTCCTTCGCCACCTGCGTCGCGAAGTCGGTCTGCGAGGCATGGTTGACGGTCACGGGATAGCCGCGCTCGTAGACCAGGTCGATGTTGGCGCCGGTGATCTGCGCCACCCCGGCGACGACCTCGCGCACCCGTTTCTCGACCAGCGCCCGGACTTCCTCGGTCAGGGTGCGCACGGTGCCTCGCAACTCGGCGGTCTGCGGAATCACGTTGCGCGCATTGCCGGCGTGGAATTCGCACATCGAGATGACAGCGGAATCGAGCGGGTCGACGGTGCGCGAGACGATCGACTGCAGCGCGGTGATCAGCTGCGCCCCGACCAGCACGGAATCGATGCATTTGTGCGGCCGCGCGGCGTGGCCGCCGAGGCCTTCGATCTTGATGTCGATGGCATCGGTCGCCGCCATGATCGGGCCCTGCCGGATCGCGAACGAGCCGACCGGGATTCCCGGGCCGTTGTGCATGCCGTAGACCTGATCGATGGCGAAGCGGTCCATCAGCCCGTCCTTGATCATCGCCGCGGCGCCGGCACCGCCCTCCTCCGCCGGCTGGAAGATCACCACCGCGTCGCCGGCGAAATTCCGCGTCTCCGCCAGATAGCGGGCCGCGCCCAGCAGCATCGCGGTATGGCCGTCATGGCCGCAGGCGTGCATCAAACCGGGGGTCCTGGAGGCGTAGGGCAGTTCGGTCTCTTCCTCGATCGGCAGCGCGTCCATGTCAGCGCGCAGCCCGATCACCCGCACGTCGCCCTTGCCGGCCGGCTTGCGGCCCTTGATGACGCCGACCACGCCGGTGCGGCCGAGACCGGTGGCGACCTCGTCGCAGCCGAATTCCCGCAGCCGCTCCGCCACGAATGCCGCGGTGCGATGCACGTCGTAGAGCAATTCGGGGTGTTGATGGATATCCCGCCGCCAGGCCTGGATATCGGGTTGCAGATCAGCGACGCGGTTGACAATGGGCATGTAAACTCTCGGTTCGTTGGTGTTTGGTCCTGTCTAACATGCAAGCCGCGGTCCTCCCAACACCCCGAAATGCGTGGCAGGAGCGTCAGCCATGTCTCCAAACGGCTGTCGGCCATGCCTGCGAACGTTTCCACTTCGCTCAAAAACGCTTTAAACCCCACCTTAACGGTCGGAATTGACAAGATTTGGGGACGGAAACGGGCATATGGCGAAGCGGATCGAAGGGGATTTCGACTATATCGTGATCGGCGCCGGCACCGCCGGCTGCATCGTCGCCAACCGACTGTCGGCCGATCCAAAGAGCCGCGTGCTGGTCCTGGAGGCCGGCGGCAGCGACAACTGGATCTGGTTTCACATCCCGGTCGGCTATCTCTTCGCCATCGGTAATCCGCGCTCGGACTGGATGTTCCGAACCGAGCCGGAAGCCGGCCTCAACGGCCGCTCGCTGGCCTATCCCCGCGGCAAGGTGATCGGCGGCTGCTCCGCCATCAACGCCATGATTTCGATGCGCGGCCAGGCCGCCGACTACGACCACTGGCGCCAGCTCGGCTTGACCGGCTGGGGCTATGACGACGTGCTGCCTGCGTTCCGGCGGCTGGAAGATCATTTCCTGGGCAACAGCGAGCATCACGGCAGCGGCGGCGGCTGGCGGATCGAGGCGGCGCGATTGTCCTGGGCCATCCTGGACGCGGTCGGCGAGGCCGCCGTGGAAATGGGCATCCCCAAGACAGCGGATTTCAATACCGGCGACAACGAGGGCGTCGGCTATTTCCACGTCAACCAGAAGCGCGGGCGCCGCTGGTCGTCGGCGCGCGGTTTTTTGAAGCCGGTGCTGGGGCGTCCCAATCTGCGGCTCGAGAAGAACGTGCTGGTCGACCGCCTGATCGTGGAAGACGGCCGCGCGGCCGGCGTGCGCTTCATTCAAGGCGGCGAAGTCGTCGAGGCCCGCACCAAAGGCGAGGTGATCCTGTGCGCCGGCTCGATCGGATCGGTCCAGGTGCTGCATCGCTCCGGCATCGGGCCTGCCGAATGGCTGGCGCCGCTCGGCATCGAAACTGTGCTCGACCGCCAGGGCGTCGGGCGCAACCTGCAGGACCATCTGCAGCAGCGCGCGATCTACACGGTCGAGGGCGTGCGCACCCTCAACGAGACCTATCATTCGCTGCTCGGGCGCGGCCTGATGGGCCTCGATTACGCCTTGCGCCGCCGCGGCCCCCTGACCATGGCGCCGTCGCAGCTCGGGATCTTCACCCGTTCGGACCCGCATCGCAGCCGCGCCAACATCCAGTTCCACGTGCAGCCGCTGTCGCTCGACAAGTTCGGCGATCCGCTGCACCGCTTTCCCGCGATCACCGTCAGCGCCTGCAACCTGCAGCCGACCTCGCGCGGCACCGTGCGGATCCGCTCCAACGAGCCGGCCGCCGCACCCGCGATCGCGCCGAATTACCTCGCCACCGGCGAAGACCGCGAGGTCGCCGCCGACGCCATCCGCACCACGCGGCGGCTGATGCGACAGCCGGCGCTGGCGCCCTATCACCCCAGCGAGTATTTGCCCGGCCCCGCGGTCGGCGACGACGACGCAGCACTCGCAAAGGCCGCCGGCGATATCGGCACCACCATCTTCCACCCCGTCGGCACCGCGAAGATGGGCGTGGCCGGCGATCCCCTCGCCGTGGTCGACGAGCGCCTGCGCTTCCACGGCATCGCCGGCCTTCGCATCGCCGACGCTTCGGTGATGCCGACGATCACCTCGGGCAATACCAACACCCCGACCGCGATGATCGCGGAAAAGGCCAGCGCGATGATTCTGGAGGATGCGAAGTGACGGCATGGCTCCCGGATCGAGGCGAATACAAGCCGCGATAGCACATACAGTCGTCATCCCCCGCGCATGCGGGGGACCCAGTACGCCGCCGCCTTTCGGTTCTATCATCGGCGTCTCTGGAATACTGGATCGCCCGCCTTCGCGGGCGATGACAGCGGAAAGTGTGACGCATTGCACGCCACCGTCATTGCGAGCGAAGCGAAGCAATCCAGCTTTCTTTCTTGCTGCGCGATGGATTGCTTCGTCGCTTCGCTCCTCGCAATGACGAAGAGCTAGGCCGCGATCTCGCCGCATGCGCGATGGATTTTTGACGCGTTCTCTCGATGCCACCGGCATTGAGGACGTGGCAGGCTTTCGCTTGAGAACGCTCTGGCCAAAAAAAGCCGTTCCTCTTTCGAGGGACGGCAAAACGCGACTCCACGCGTACGAAAATGCTTAACTCGAAAATCGATCAGTGCGCGCCGTGATGCTCGGCGTGATGACGGCTGGCCTCGGCGTGATGCTCTTCGGCGTGGCTGGCATGGCCATGGGCGCTGTGGGCATGATGCGCGGCCTTGTCGTGATCGCCGGCTTCGTGATGCCTGGCGGCTTCGCGGTGATGCTTGGCCGCGTGTTCGTGGTGTTCGGCGGCCTTGTGATGATGGTCGACGGCGTGGTTGCTCATGTCTCTCTCCCGGTCTGGCGTAAAAAGTAACCATGATTTACGCAAATCGCCTGACACTATGCTGACAGCCACGCGACAGCTTTGTTGCGGCTGACACCGGCCGGCCATCCTCCCGGTCACGCAATCGTCATCGCGGGCCGCACCGGCGCCCGGAATGCCCGGGAATAAACCCGGCCCTCCCCCGATCAAGCCCGTGGAAACCCAATCAAGGGTGCGTCCAAAAGGGTTCACGGAGACTGGCGATGAGCGAGTTCGATCACGACCACAATGACAACCCCGGCGTCAGCCGCCGCCGGGTCCTGGAATGCATGACCTGGGCCGGCACCGGGGTGCTGTGGACCATTTCGGGCGGCGTGCCGCGTTCGCTGGGGCTGGTCGGCTCGGCAATGGCCGCGGAACCCGCCGGGATGACCTTCCTGCAGATCAGCGACAGCCATGTCGGCTTCGACAAGCCGGCCAATCCCAACGCACTCGGCACGCTGGAGGAAGCCATCGCCCGGATCAACGCCATGCCGGTAAAACCGTCCTTCATGATCCATACCGGCGACATCAGCCACCTGTCGAAGGCGGTCGAGTTCGACAACGCCGACCGCATCATCTCGCAGGCCAAACTCGACGTGCATTACGTGCCGGGCGAGCACGACTTCCTCGACGAGGAGGTCAAGTTCTACAAGGAGCGCTACGGGCGCGGCACCATGGGCGCCGGCTGGTATTCCTTCGACGCCTCCGGCGTGCATTTCATCGGCCTCGTCAATGTCGTGGACCTCAAGGCCGGCGGCCTCGGCAACCTCGGCGCCGAGCAGCTGGCGTGGCTGGAGAACGACCTCAAGGGCCGCTCGAAATCGACCCCGATCGTGGTGTTCGCGCATATCCCGCTGTGGACGGTCTATCCGGAATGGGGCTGGGGCACCGAGGATGGCGCCCGCGCGCTGGATTACCTGAAGGGTTTTGGTTCGGTCACCGTGCTGAACGGCCACATCCATCAGGTGATGCAGAAGGTCGAGGGCAACGTCACCTTCCACACCGCCCGCTCGACCGCGTTTCCGCAGCCGGCGCCGGGCACCGCGCCCTCGCCCGGACCGATGAAGGTCGCCGACGACAAGCTCCGCACCCTGCTCGGCGTCGCCAGCATCAACTTCAAGCCCGGCGATCAGAAGCTCGCCATCATCGACACGCCGCTGCAGGGCTGAGAGGAAATCCACGATGCTGTCCGTAACTCCGCGCGGCCTTGGCCGGTTGGCCATCGCCGCGACTCTTACCATGTTGCTCGGCGCCCACGCTCATGCCGACGACACCAACGTGACGATCGACAATTTCACCTTTTCGCCGGCGGAGCTGACGGTGAAGGTCGGCACGACAGTGACCTGGAAGAACCACGACGACATTCCCCACACCGTGGTTTCCGCCGGCAAGTTCCGGTCGAAAACCCTGGATACCGACGACAGTTTCTCGTTCACCTTCACGGCAGCGGGCGATTACAAGTATTTTTGTTCGCTGCATCCACACATGACCGGAATGATCAAGGTTGAATAGCGCGGTAAACCAAGGCATCACAGCCATGCCCGGCCGGTGGAGCAAAGCCGGCCGGCCACCGACCTGTTCGAACCAAGCCGAGCCCAGCACGATGCCGGTCAACGCCGCCAACGACGATCCGGACAAGGCACGGCGCTTTCGCGACGCCGCCCTGCCCTATCTCGACGACGTCTATACCCTGGCGCGCTATCTGCTGCGCGACGCCAACGATGCCGAGGACGCGGTGCAGGAATGTTTTTTGCGCGCGCTCAAACACTTCGACAGCTATCGCGGGCCGGCAATGAAGCCGTGGCTGTTCGCGATCCTGCGCAATGTCTGCCACGCCGAATATGCCCGCCGCGCCAGCGCGCCGACCGCCGATATCGACGACGTCGCCGAGAGCGCCGGGCAGACGCCGCTGTGGAGCGAGGCCCCGGACACGCCGGAGACGCAGCTTTTGCGCGGCGCCGACGCCAGCACGATCCGGCGATTGGTGAACGCGCTGGCCGAGCCATTCAAGGAAACCTTCGTGCTGCGCGAAATCCAGAATCTTTCGTACCGCGAGATCGCCGGGGTCGCCGAAGTGCCGGTCGGCACCGTGATGTCCCGGCTCGCGCGCGCCCGCGCCATGCTGCGCTCGGCATGGCTGGCCGAACAGGAGCCCCCGAAATGACCTGCGACGAGGCCGAAATCCTGCTTCACGCGCTGATCGACGGCGAGCTCGACGCCGGCCACGCCCGCGAGGTCGAGGCGCATATCGCGACCTGCCCGGCTTGCGCCGGAAAGCTCGCCGCCTATCGCCAGATGAGCCGGCAGATCGCCGAAGCCGATTTGCGCTTCACAGCGCCGCCGCGCCTGCGGCTGCGCATCGAGGCGGCGTTGCCGCAGCCGCAAATTCAGGCACCGAGCCGGCGCGCGGTGCTGCGTGGCTTTGCGATGGGATCGGCGGTGTCCGCGATCGCGGCCACCGGGCTCGTCGCCATCGTGTTGCGCAGCGACGACGAGGCGCGCATCAAGTCGGAGATCGTTTCGGCGCATCTGCGCTCGCTGCAGGCCGGACATCTCACCGACGTGCTGTCGACCGACCAGCACACGGTAAAGCCCTGGTTCAACGGCAAGCTCGACGTGGCGCCGCCGGTGATCGACCTCACCGCGCAGGGTTTTACGCTGATCGGGGGCCGGCTCGACTACGTCGACGCCCGCGCCATCGGCGCCATCGTCTACCGCCGCCGCCTGCACGTCATCAACCTGTTCGTGACGCAGACCGCCTCGACCGAACCGCGCGCGGCGAAAACCGAAACCTTCCAGGGCTTCAACATCCGGAGCTGGAGCGAGGGCGGATTGAACTACTGGGCGGTCAGCGACCTCGCCGCCGACGAACTCGCCGAATTCACCGACAAGTTCGGGATAGCGGCAAAGAGCAGCGCGGCGGGGTGACGGCCGTCAGCGATAGAGCCGAGGGGCCGCGGCGTACTGGATCATCCGCTTTCGCGGATGACGACAGCCGGGGTTGTGATCCGCGTCACCGGAATCGCGCGGAGCTGCTGGTTTGAAGAAGAGGGTCAGTCTGCCCGGAAACGGGCAGACGACAAATGAAATGGCGGCGGCGAGTCCGGAACCGGCGGCCTCGCGAGGTAGCGGCCGGCTCTGGAATTGTCCAATCGAGGGTGACTGCGCCTGGAACGAATGCCGGCACGCCGGATTGGTGTGCAGAGGTAATCACGATGCAGAAGTTCTTCTTCGATTTGAAAGACGGCGTCCCGCATAGAGATATCGTCGGGACCGAGTTCAAGACACAAACGGAAGCAATCGAGTACTGCGAGGAAATTGTTCGGCACTTCCGCAGCGAGAGCCTCCGCGACGACCAGAATCTGGAGATATCCGTGGTCAACGCGCTGGGACGCGAAGTTCATCGGGAGTTCGTCCACCGGAAGACGGATCACGGCGATTGACGCCGATCCGCCGGCTTGCCGCGGAGCGCCCGCTTCATGGAGATCATGAGTCCAGCGCGGAGTTTTGCAATTGACCCAGATACTCGGAATTGGTCTCGCTCTGCTGCTTCTTGGCAGCGGCGTATGGGCGAACGTCAGCGGCGGCTCACTCTCTCAACAAAAAGGTGCCTGGATATCGCAAGCCGGCCGCTGAAGGCTTTGCAGTCAAGCGGCCTCGCCTGCCCTGCGACAGGGTCGCCTTCCAGCCTTTTTGAACAGCGCGGGTCCAATGATGATGAACAACTCGACTCACGAATTCGAACGCTTGCTGGGCAAGGCCGCGCTCGCGCTGTGGTCTGACTTCCCCCGCGACGTGCAGGAAACTCTTTTCGAAACGGCCGTGGCCAGGGACGCCATCATTCGAAGCCACCTGGCTTCTTACCTGCACGACCACCATCCGAAGACGGCGCATCCGGCAAAGCCAGCTTGAAACGGGCTGAAGCGCTAGTGAGGAGCGTGGGGTACCAGCATCTCAGGTTTTGTCCAATATAGCAGTGATGTTGGCTCGTCCTTTGCCCGCTCCTGCTATGGAACTATTGAACCGCGCCATCTGCCCGAGGCTTCGCTTTTCGAGATCACGGATTGGTGTTGGGCCGGCGGCACACCCCGCGAACCTATTCAAATGGAGAACGTTGCCCTCGGAAGGAGAGCATCATGAGCTACGCCGTATTCAGGGATGGCGACCGGATAAGCCGCCCCTTTCAAACCGAAGGTGATGCCTGGGATTGCGCGAACGACGCCGGGTTGGTTGAAAATGTGCCGAGTGGTGGTGGATCAGTCCAGGTGCTTGATGGTCACTGTACTATCAAGTCCTGCGACACCGAATATGTGATGCCTGCCAATTTGGCTTGATCGCCGTGCTGACCATATGGGACGATCTATCTTTCACAGCATGACGCTTCCGTGCCTCCGCCATGCACCGAGGCGAGCCTTTCCCTGAGCCGGTCTGATGGTGCCCGTTTGCGCACGCAGTGAGGCCCAGGGTAAGTAGTGACTAGTGAACCCGGCGGGCCAGAATGAAGCGCATCATCATGGAGGGAGCAATGAACCATGCCAGTGGCGCCGACAAAACGAAGCTGGCCAGGATGATCGCGGGTATCCAGAAGAAGGCGTGCTGTGCCAGCGATGGAGTCATCAATACCGATATCAGGCCAACACCGAAAACCACCGCATTCACCATCAGATAAATGAGCGCCGTAACACGCAGTCTCGCCTGATTATCGCTGTTCATGGCCGTCTCCTGTTTCACCAGTAAACGTATTGAAGCCGCTTTGGGTTCCGTCTCATCCCCGGGGGCGATCGTAAATGAAAGCAATCCGGTACCAAGAAACCGGCCCCAGCAGGGGGATGCTGAGGCCGTTCTTCATCGGACGCCGTGGGCGATGGCATCCGGTAGTGCACAGACAAGCTGAATAGACGGCAATGGTTCCAGTCGGCCTGCGAATGCACGAATTGGTGAAATCTCCATCACTGAGCACTATTGACCATCGATTTCGGAACATGGAGGAGCATGGTTGCGATATCACCGCACCGCCAACGGCAATCATCGGTGACTGAGAGTCCGGTAACGCTCCCGCCTTATTGCAGGAAAGCACCGTGTCCTCGACCCAACCATTCCTCACGGCCATCGAACGCCCTCGCTGTTCCCGCTGCCAGACGCGGATGATGCTGGAACGCGTGACATCGGGGCCAACTGGCTTCAAACACCGGCTGTTCGAGTGTCCGAAGTGCGATCACGTCGAGATCAACGTCATTGCATCTGATCCCTTCACATCCAAGGTAGCCGGTTGGCTTGCGAGCGAACTCAGGGCTCCGAACTGAGGGCAACACCATGCTCGACGGACAGAACCAGGGCCCGCACTGCACGGCTTGCAGCTCTGCAATGAAACTCTCCGCGATTGAGCCGAACTGTACGGGCCAGGATTTTCGAACGCTTACTTGCCCGGAGTGCAAAGGGTTCAGCGGCACCTCATCGACAGCGCTGTAACCGAGGCCTGGTGGGCGCCGAAGGAAAAACAGTCCGTTCGTGGTACCGGGCATCCGGAGCGGCCGAACGAGGAGACGTCCGGTGCTATCTGTATTCGGCCGGAGATGTAGGTGGCCCCCATTGCTCGCACACTGGCGGGACTGCCTCTGGCACTTTTCGATTATGGCATGATTTCCAGCTTAAGCGTTTCCTGCGCCGGCTTCACGCCAGATGGCAGGCTACCCAGTGCCCGTCGCTTCCTTGTCTGAGCGCGGGCGCGGTTTCCCGGCAGCGTTGCTCCGCGATCGGGCAGCGGGTGTGAAAATGACAGCCTTGCGGCGGGTTCATCGGGCTCGGGACATCGCCTTGCAGGCGGATCCGCTTGCGCTTCACCTTCGGGTCCGGCACCGGCACGGCGGAAAGCAGCGCCTGCGTGTAGGGGTGCTGCGGATTGCGGTAGAGATCGTTGGCCCTGGCCAGTTCGACGATGCGGCCGAGATACATCACCGCTACGCGGTCGGAGATGTGTTCCACCACCGAGAGATCGTGCGCCACGAACAGATAGGTGAGGTTCAGCTCGCTCTGCAGGTCCTCCAGCAGATTGATGACCTGCGCCTGAATCGACACGTCGAGCGCCGACACCGGCTCGTCGCAGACGATGAACACCGGCTCCACCGCGAGCGCGCGCGCGATCACGATGCGCTGGCGCTGGCCTCCGGAAAATTCGTGCGGGTAGCGGCGCATGTGCTCGGCCTTCAGCCCGACCTTGACGAGCAGGCTCGCCACGCGATCCTCGCTCTCTTTGGCCGAGGCGGCCAGCTTGTGGATCGTCAGGGCTTCGCCGAGGATCGCGCCCACGGTCATGCGCGGATTGAGCGAGGCGAAGGGATCCTGGAACACGATCTGCATCCTGCGCCGCAGGGCGCGCAACGCGTTGCCGCCGAGGCCGAGCACGTCCTGCCCGTCAAAGACGACCTCGCCCGAGGTCGGCTCGATCAGGCGCAGCACGCAACGGGCCGTGGTGGACTTGCCGCAGCCGGACTCCCCGACCAGTCCCAGCGTTTCGCCGCGACGAACTTCGAACGACACCCCGTCCACCGCATGGACGCGCCCGACCTCGCGCGACAACAGGCCGCCGAGGACGGGAAAATGCTTCGTCAGACCGCTGACGCGCAGCAGGGGTTCGCCGATGTTGCCGCTCACGTTGCCGCTCATGACCCGGCTCCCAGATGGCAGGCCATGCGATGGCCCGGCGCGACCTCGCGCAACAGCGGCTCCCGTTCGGTGCAGACGCCCATGACATGGCGGCAGCGCGGCGCGAACCGGCAACCGGGCGGAGGATCGATCAGGTTCGGTACCGACCCGGCGATGGCCTCCAGCCGGATCTTGTGCTCGCTGTCGAGGTCGATGCGTGGAATGGAGCGGATCAGGCCCTGCGTATAGGGATGGTGCGGGTGTTCGAACAGCCTGTCGACGGCGGCCTCCTCGACCACCTTGCCGGCATACATCACCACCACGCGCTGCGCGGTTTCGGCCACCACCCCCATGGCGTGGGTGATCAGCATCACCGCCATGCCGAAGCGCTCCTTCATGTCCTGCAGCAAATCGAGGATCTGCGCCTGGATGGTGACGTCGAGCGCGGTGGTGGGCTCGTCGGCGATCACCAGCTTGGGCTTGCAGGCCAGCGCCATGGCGATCATGACGCGCTGGCGCATGCCGCCGGAAAACTGGTGCGGATAGTCATGCACGCGCGCCTGTGCATTGGGGATCTGCACCAGCTTCAGCATCTCGACCGTGCGGGCGAACGCCGCCTTGTTGGGCAGGCCCTCATGGCGGCGCAGACTTTCGGCGATCTGCTCGCCGACGGTCAGCACCGGATTGAGCGAGGTCATCGGCTCCTGGAAGATGAAACCGATCTCCTTGGCCCGGACCTCATCCAGTTCATCGCTGGTGAGCGGCACGAGGTCGCGGCCCTCGAAGATGATCTGGCCTTCGACGATGCGGCCCGGCGGCATCGCGATCAGCTGCAGGATCGACATCGCCGTGACGGTCTTGCCGCAGCCGGATTCGCCGACCACGCACAGCGTCTCGCCCCTGTTGATGGTGATATCGACGCCGTCGACCGCCCTGAGGATGCCGTCGTCGGTGGCAAAGTGGGTCTTCAGGCCCTTTATTTCGAGCAACGGCGCCATCAGATCACCCGCCGCGCATCGAGCGCATCGCGCAAGCCGTCGCCGATGAAGTTGATGGCCACGACGGCGATGAAGATGGCCGCGCCCGGAAACAGCGCCCAATGGGCCGATATGTCGAGATAGTCCTTGGCGTCGAACAGCAGGCGCCCCCAGGTCGGGGTATCCGGCGGAAAGCCGAGACCGAGAAAGGACAACGTGGATTCGGCGATGATGGCGGCGGCGACGTCGATGGTGCCGGCAATGATCACCGGCCCGAGCGCGTTGGGCAGGATGTGGCGGATCACCTGCCGCGCGCGGCTGGCGCCGAGCGCGCGGGCGGCTTCGACGAACTCCTTCTCGCGCAAAGAGAGGAACTGGGCGCGCACCAGGCGGGCGACCGGCATCCAGCGCAGCCCGCCGATCACCAGCACGATGAGGATAAAGATGCCGCCCTCGGGGCCGAACACGGCTTTCAGCCCGTCCCGGAACAGGTAGATGAGCAGCAGCAGCAGCGGCAGTTGCGGCAGCGACAGGAACAGGTCGGTGAGCCACATCAGCCCGTGACCCAGCGCGCCGCGCGACATACCCGCGAGCGCGCCGATCAGCGTGCCGACGATCACCGAGACCGTCATCGCGGCAAGGCCGACGGCGAGCGAGATGCGCCCGCCATAGATCATGCGGGCGAGGATGTCCTGCCCCAGATCGTCGGTACCGAAGGGATGGCCGAGCGAGGGCCCCTCGAGCCGCGCGTTGAAATCGATGTCGTCGATGCTGACGCGCCAGAGCAAGGGGCCGAACACCACCGCGGCGACCAGGACCAGCAACAGGACCGCGCTGACCACGGCGAGCTTGTGGCGGCGATAGCGCCGCCAGGTCTCGCGCCAGGGCGAATAGCGCCGCCGCTCAGCGGAGGGAGATGCGAGGGTCGAGCCAGCCATACAGAACGTCCGCAATGAGGTTGAAGAACACGACCAGGCAAGCGAAGACGAAGGTCACGGCCATCACGACCGGCGTGTCATTGGCGAGAATGGAGGAAATCAGCAGCGAACCGATGCCGGGAATGCGGAAGATCTGCTCGGTGACGATGGCGCCGCCGAACACCGCCGGTATCTGCAGCGCGATCAGGGTGACGACCGGAATCATCGCATTGCGCATCACGTGCCGGACGATGACCCTGGCCTTCCCCAGGCCCTTGGCGCGGGCGGTGGTGACGTAATCGAGGCGGATCACGTCCAGCATGGCCGAGCGCACGAAACGGGTCATCGACGCCGCCTGGAACAGGCCGAGCACCATCACCGGCATGATCGCCTGCCGCAGCTGTTCGCCGAGCCAGTGGATGCCGGTCGCGTTGATGTCGGTGGTATAGACGAACGGCAGCCAGTCCAGCTTGACCGAAAAGATCAGGATGAACAGGATGCCGGTGAAGAAGGTCGGCAGCGAGAAGCCGATGAAGGCGAGCGTGTTGGCGACCTGGTCGAACAGCGAATAGGGCCTGGTGGCGGCGTAGACGCCGACCGGGATCGCAACCAGCAGCGCCAACAGCTGCGACGAGCCGATCACATAGAGCGTCGTCGGCAGCCGCTGCAGGATCAGCGTGTCCACGTTCATCCGGCTGGTGAAGGAAAAGCCCCAATCGCCCTGCGCCATGGCGACAAGCCAGTGCACGTAGCGAAGATAGATCGGATCGTCGAGGCCGAACTTGGCCCGAAGCGCGAGGCGAACTTCGGGCGGCACGTTCGGGTTGGTCGCCAGTTCCGAGAACGGATCTCCGGGCGCAAGCGCCAGCACGATGAAAAGAACGAGCGAAATACCGAGCAGGCTCGGAATGGCGATCAAGAGGCGGCGCAGAATGTACTGGCTCATGTGAGAACCCGGCTGTCCGCGCTCACGCCTCCCGGTACCAGTCCTGCAGATTGTCCAGATCGTTGGCCCAGCCGCTCATCACCGGGCGCAGCGAGTTGGCGCTGGC
>Ga0182014_10004568_pt1 | contig 15813 bp, 15 predicted proteins | sample 612S2DmetaG_FD_120489 | JGI IMG/M metagenome (GOLD analysis project Ga0182014, IMG submission 120489) | Permafrost microbial communities from Stordalen Mire, Sweden - 612S2D metaG | ecosystem: Environmental > Terrestrial > Soil > Wetlands > Permafrost | place: Sweden: Stordalen | collected... | reverse complement strand
GGGACAGTTTCTCGGTGATGGATTCAACCGTTGCGGTCCAGACGAACGGCTTGGGATCTTTGTTCCACGCCGTGAGGAATGCGTCGATGGCAACCTTCAGATCCTCCACGCTTCGGAACACGCACTAGCGAATCTTCACTGTATTTTGGCCATGCTCGTGGCACGGTCGAGGCCGTCCATGAGGTGCAGCGATCCACCCGCGGCCCGCGAGGATGCTTCCGCGGCCTGACCCGCGGTGCGAAGTTCGTGTTGTTGCATGCGGACGGCCGTGCGGCCGTCTTGGGAGCGCACAATTTTTCCCCGTACGAACAACTGCAAGGGCGAGACGCTGTGCAGCATGATGGGCCAGGACACCCAAAGCTCGAGATGAAAGCCGACGGGCAACTGCCGTCCGGCTTCAAACAGGATTCCGCCGCTGGACAGGTCGACCGTGTATCCGGCCCCCGATTCCAGTACGCGCCGCCGCCGGACTAGCTTCCAGCGGAGATCCAACCGGATCTCATAGCGTTTGTCGGCGCGGCGGTCGCCCGCGATTCGGTCAGGCCTGGTTTCTTGCCTCAATTGCATAGTCGATTCCGTTGGTTTGCCTCGTGATGGGCGGATTTATGTCCCGCTGTCACGATTTTTATTATGGGGACTGACGATTTCCGGGGGAAAGTAATGCGGGTACGTAACGGGTACTCGGGGTCCCAGGGGCACCAGCGGTCTTTGGGGGGTGCCGAAAGACAATCCCGCCAATGTGCCGGGGCGGCCATGCAAATACCCAGTCTGCTGCAGATCGAAGCCGAGTGCTGTAGTGGGCCTTAGCTCATAGGACTGGGCCGAACAGGCTGGAAAAGCATTCCGCATTGGGCTGCGAGCCCGACACGTCATGACCGCGATTCCACCTTTGTGTCGTGCAGCCGCGCTCCCGCCGCTACTCGTCGCGCAAAATCTCGAGCGGCTTCCGTCCCAGCACGCGAAAACTGGCGATCCAGCCGGCGGCTACGGCGACGAGAGCCGCGGCGGCGGTGGCGACGAGCGTAGCCTTCCAATCGAAGTGGAATTCGATATCCAGCATGCGCCGCAGGGCTAGGGCCGCGAAGGCGGAGGCCAGCAGGCTGCCGACCAGGCCGGCCACTGCGCCCAGGGCGAAAAACTCCACCGAAAAAATCTGCGCGATGCGGCCGCGGGTGGCGCCCAGGGTTTTCAAGACCACCACTTCCCTCATGCGCCGGAAACGCGTGCCGGCCACGCTCGACGCCACCATGGCGACCCCGGCCAGCACGGTGAAGGTGGAAATGAAACGAATCACCAGGGCGATGCGATCGACCACGTCTTCGACAATCGCCATCACGTCGGCTACGTTGACCACGGTCACGGTGGGGAAGCGGCGGAACATGACGCGCTGCAGGGCGGGAACGTCGGCCGGGCGCACGCGCGCCGAGCCGTAGAGCACGGCGGGCATTCCGGCCAGGGGTCCGGGGCTGAAGAGGAACTCGAAGCGCGCGGTCATGCGCAGCGATTCGGTGCGCTCGACGCAGGCCACGGTGGTGCGCACGGCGTGCCGCCAGATGTCCCAATCGACGAGGGAGCCGGGATGGAGATGGAGAATGCGCGCGGTCTCTTCGCTGGCACAGACTTGAGGGGCAGCCGGTGCAGTGGTCCACCAGGCGCCCTGGAGCACGTCCGTGTCCGGCGGCTTAAGGGCGGCCTCGGTGACGGAGCGGGTGCGCAGGAATCGCCGGTCGAAATCGCGCAGGGGGCGTTTTTCGATGGGGACGCCATCGATGGCGACGATGCGGGCAGCCACGGAAGAAGCGATCTCGGAGGGCGCGGCCACGCCGGGCTGCGCGGCGACGAGGTCGGCGACCGCCTGGCGCCGGTCCTGAGGGATATCGAGCAGAAAAACGTTGGCGGTGCCGGGAGGCGCCGAGCGATGGATCTGGCGCACCAGGGCATCCTGGATCAGCCACACAGCCAGGGTGAACATGACGCCCACGCCCAGGGCCATCACGGCAGCGCGCGCCTGGTTGCCGGGACGGTACAGATTGGCGACGCCATGGCGCATGGTAGAAGGCAAAAGGAGGGCGAGGCGGCGCTCGACGCGTTTCAGGCCGCGGAGCAGCAGCCAGGCAGAGGCCGCGAGAAGGGCCAGAGCCACCGCCAGAGCGATGGAGAAGAATCCGGCGGTGCGCAGCACGTCCCGCCAGCCGCCTTGGGCGAGCGTGCCGGCGACCACGCCCGTGCCAAGCAGAATGAGGGCGCGGGCGATCCAGACGGCGGGGGCGCGCGAGGGCGGACGCGCGGCCACGTTTCGGCGGAAGACCAGGGCCGGGCGGATATCGCGAATGCCCAAGAGCGGCGGGACGGTGAACAGCAGCGTCATAAGGCAGGCGATGGCGATTCCCTGCGCCGCCGGCCAGGGGCTCCAGGAAGCGGTCAGATCGATGTGGAAATAGCGGGCGAGCATTCCCGGGAACGCGGCCGCCACGCCGATGCCTTCGAGCGCGCCCAAAACGCCGCCAGCCAGCCCAAGAAGCAGAGTCTGGATAGCATAGATGAGGATCACTTGCGAGGAGCGGGCGCCGATGGATTTCATGACGGCGATGGAATCGAGTTTCTGCTCGATGTGGCCGTCGATGGCGCTGGCCACGCCCATGGCGCCGAGGATGAGGGCGATCAGGCCGATCAGGCTGAGGAAGGTGGTGGCGCGGTCCAGGCCGCGGGTGATGATGGGATGGGTCTCGCGGTAATCGGCGATGGTGGCTTCGGGAAAATCGTGTTTGAGAATGGCGCGCGTCTCGGCCACGTCGGGCGGGCCGGTGGAAGGCAGGCGCAGGAGATAGCGCTCGGAGGCGCGGCTGCCGAGGCTGATCAGGCCGGTGCGGCCGAGACCCTGCCGGGTCATCATGAGGCGCGGGCCCACGTTGAGAGTGCCGGTCATGCGGTCGGGCTCGGAGACCAGGGTGGCGGCGATGCGGAAGTCCTGTCCGCCGACGCGCAGCAGGCCGCCGCGGTGGGCGCCCAGGCGCAACAGCAGATCGTCGGAGACGGCCACGGTGTCCTGGTTCAGGGCGCGCGAAAGCGGCTGGGGCGGATCGAGCTCGACCGCGCCGTAGAAGGGATAGGCGGAAGGGTCGACGGCCTTCAGCGATACCAGGACCGGATCGGCGGACGCGCCGGTGGAGGCCATGGTGACGGTTTCGGTGATGAGGGTGCGGCGGACACCGCGGGAATCGAGCGAGCGCAGAACGGCGTCCTGTTCGGGCGAGGGCAAGGCGAAGAGGCGCAGGGTCATGTCGCCGGCCATGAGGGTGCGGGCCTGGCCGAGCAGCATGTGACGGAAGGCCAGGCTGAAGCCGCGGACGCCGGTGAGCGCGCCCACGCCGATGGAGACGGCCAGCACGACGAACAGGAAGCGGCCGCGGGCGGCGCGCAACTCGGCGAGGGCGATGCGGAGGGCGGCGGCGAAGGTCAAGCCCATGCGGAACGGTCCTCGGCCGGCGCGAGAGGGATCGGCGATCGCAGGCGAAAAGGCCTACTGCACGCGTGGAGCAGGCCTTTGGCCTGCCTCGGCTGCCGTCGCGGCGTCATGACGCGGCGATGCGGCCGTCGCGCAGCGTGACGATGCGGCCCATGCTGGCGGCCAGGGGTTGCTCGTGGGTGACCAGCACCATGGTGGCGCCCTCTTCCCGGTTGAGACGGCAGAGCAGATCGAGCACCACCTGCCCGGTGGCCGAATCGAGGTTGCCGGTGGGCTCGTCGGCCAGCAGAATGGGCGGGCGCAGGGCGAAGGCGCGGGCCAGGGCTACGCGCTGCTGCTCGCCGCCGGAAAGTTGCACGGGATAGTGGTCGAAGCGGCCGGCCAGGCCGACGCGGTCGAGCAGCTCGCGGGCGCGGGCACGGGCGCCGGGAACGCCGCCGGCCAGGTCCATGGGCAGCAGCACGTTCTCCTCGGCGGTCAAGGTGGGAATCAAATGGTAGGACTGAAACACGAAGCCGATTTTGCGCCCGCGCAGCACGGCCATGCGGTCCTCGTTCAGCTCGGTGATGTCTTCGCCATCCAGCAGAATGCGGCCGGAGGTGGGCGAATCCAGACCCGCGAGCAATCCGAGGAGGGTGCTTTTGCCGCTGCCGGAGGGCCCCATGACGGCCACCGATTCGCCGCGCGCGATGGCCAGATCGATACCCTTGAGGATTTCGACGCGGTGGCTGCCGGTGTCGATGGACTTGGTGAGCGCGGTAACCTGGATCAAGCCTTTATTATGGCATTCAGATGAGAACGGCCCCGATGGGAGAATTCCTTGGCGCGATGGCGTGCCTGCTGTTGGCGAGCGGCTGCGGGCAGAAGAGCCCGTCACCGCCGGCGGCGAAGCAAGCCTTCGAGGCTCCGCCCACGGCTGCCGCTCCCAGCGCTCCGGACAACCGCCCCGCCGTGGTTTGTTTCGGCGACAGCCTGACGGCCGGCTTCGGGCTCGACCCAGGCCAGAGCTATCCCGACGTGTTGCAGCAGGAGTTGGACCGGCGGGGCTACGGCTACCGGGTGGTGAACCTGGGAGTGAGCGGCGATACTTCGCAGGACGGGCTGGCTCGGCTGGGCCAGGCGCTGGCGGAGAAGCCGCGCATCGTGGTGCTGGAATTCGGCGCCAACGACGGCCTGCGCGGGCAGCCGGTGGACATCACCGAACGAAACCTGGGGCAGACGATGGAAGCGTTGCGGGGCGCCGGCGCGCGGGTGGTGCTGGCCGGGATTACACTGCCGCCCAATTACGGACCGGCCTATCTGGCGCGCTTCGATGCCATCTTTCCTCGCCTGGCGGCAAAATATAAGGCGCCGCTGATTCCGTTCCTGCTGGCGGGAGTGGCCGGGCACAGCGACCTGATGCAGCCCGACGGCCTGCACCCCAACGCTGGCGGAGCGCGGCTGGTGGCGGAAACCGTGCGCCAGCGGGTGGAGCCGCTGCTTGCGACGACACCATGACGAACACTTCGACGGTCCGATTCGCCACGCTGCCCGTGGGCGCGCTGGCCATAGTCAAGCTGGCCATCCATTTGTATGCCGGCCGCTATTACGGATATTACGTGGACGAGCTGTACTACCTGGCCTGCAGCCATCATCTGGCTTGGGGCTACGTGGATCAGCCGCCGTTGATTGCGGCGCTAGCGTGGGTGGTGCGGCACGTCGCGGGCGATTCGCTGCCGGCCATTCGTTTGCTTCCGGCCTTGGCCGGGATGATGCTGGTGGTGCTGACGGCGGTGCTGGCGTGGGAACTGGGCGGCGGGGCTTTCGCGCAGTCGCTGGCGGCACTGGCGGTGGTAGTTGCGCCGGGTTTTCTGGCCATGGGCAACCTGTTCACCATGAACGCCTTCGAACCGTTGTTCTGGATGGGGTGCGCGTGGTGCATTCTGCGCATGATAAAAACCGGCCGGCGGAAGCCGTGGATCTGGTTCGGCGCGCTGGCCGGGGTGGGGCTGGAGAACAAGCATTCGATGCTGATCTTCGGCGCGGGCATGCTGCTGGGATTGTTGCTCACCCCGGAACGGCGGGTGTTGGCGTCGCGGCGGCTGTGGGTGGGCGGCGCGATTGCCGCGCTGATTTTTCTGCCGAACCTGCTCTGGAATATCGATCACCATTTTCCGTTTCTGGAGGTCCAGGCGAATATCCGGCGCAGCGGGCGCGACGTGCCGCTGGGGCCGCTGGCCTTCTTCGGGCAGCAGGCGCTGACCATGCTGCCGCTTTCGCTGCCAGTGTGGCTGGCGGGGCTGTGGTTCTACTTCTTCGCCAAACCCGGCAAGCGGTTTCGGGCGCTCGGTTGGGCGTGGCTGTTTACGGCGGTGGTCATTGTCGCCCTGAGTCCGCGGGTTTACTATCTCTGGCCGGCCTTCCCGCTCCTGTTCGCCGCGGGTGGGGTCGCTTGGGAGACGTGGCTGGCGCGGCCCGGCTTGAGGTGGGTGAAGGCAGCGTATCCGGCGCTGATGCTGGCCGCCGGTGCGCTGCTGGCGCCGCTAACGATTCCGGTTCTGCAGCCGGAAACGTACATTCGCTACACGCGAGCGATCGGGCTTCAGCAGCCGGCGATCGAAACCCACAAGCTGGGACCCCTGCCGCAAATCTTCGCCGATCAATTCGGATGGCCGGAGATGGCCGCGACCGTGGCCGGGGTCTACAACAGCCTGCCGGTGGATGTCCGGCACGGCACGGCGATTTTCGCCCAGAATTATGGAGATGCCGGCGCGATCGATTTCTTCGGGCCGCGCTACGGGCTGCCTGTGGCCCTCAGCGGCCATCAGAGCTACTTCCTGTGGGGCAGCCGTGGTTATTCCGGCGACAGCATGATCGTGATGGGCGGTTTCGGGCGGGGACGGCTGTACCGGGTTTTTGCCAGAGTGGAAAAGGTCGCTCGGGTGGAGCATCCGTATTCCATGCCGCACCGTCACTTCGATGTTTATTACTGCCGCGGCATCCAGCGGCCGCTCGGGGAGCTGTGGCCGGAGTTGAAGAAGTGGGAATGAAGGGCGGGATACCTCTGGCGCCTTGGGGCAGAACTTGTACGGAGATCGAAACGTTCTGCTAAAGTTTTGTTGTGGACGTCGAGTACGACGAGATCGGAATTTGGTCGGAAGTCAAGCTGGACATCATCAAGAAATACGCGTCGGCCTATGCCACGATCATGGACGCGCAGCGGAGGGAGAGAATCCCAAGCCTTCGCTGGATTTATATTGATGCCTATGCGGGGCCGGGATATCACCTCTCGAAAACGAGCGGCGAACTGGTGGAGGGAAGCCCTCTCATCGCCCTGAACACCAAGCCGCCGTTTCACGAATACCACTTCATCGACACGGAAGCACGGCGTGCAAAGCAACTGCGTGCTCTAGCCGGAGAGCGGAAAGACGTTTTCATCTATAGCGAGGATTGCAATCGCGTTCTGCTGCGAGATGTGTTTCCGCGGGCACAGTACAGCGACTACCGGCGGGCACTCTGCCTGCTAGATCCATACAATATCGACCTGACCTGGCAAGTGATTGAAGTGGCCGGTAAGGCCCGGTCGGTTGAGATTTTCATGAACCTCATGATCATGGACATCAACCGGAATGCCATGCGCCGGAACCCTGACAAGTCGATCCAGAGCAAGATGGATCAACTGACCCGGCTCTGGGGCGACGAATCCTGGAAGGAAGCGGGGTATGCTTCGGACAGAAACCTGTTCAGCGAGCCGGAAAAAGTTTCCAACGAGGAGTTCGCGGAGGCGTTCCGGCAACGGCTGAAAGAGAAGGCGGGGTTCAAGTACGTGCCGACTCCGATGCCGATGAAGACAAAGAGCAACTCAACGATTTATTATTTGTATTTTGGTTCGCAGAACGCGGCCGGCGGCCATATCGTAAACGACATCTTCAACGAGTACCGCAAGAAGCAAGGGCTTTGAGATGGCCTCCAATTCGAATATTGAGTGGACCGACGCAACATGGAACCCAGTGACGGGTTGTTCGAAGATCAGCCCCGGCTGCAAACATTGCTATGCGGAGCGTCTGGCCGTGCGGCTTCAGGCGATGGGCCAGAGGAATTACCGGAACGGCTTTGAAGTGACCCTACAGCCGCAAATGCTGGAATTGCCACTGCGATGGAGATCGCCCAAGCGGATCTTCGTCAACTCGATGAGCGACCTGTTCCATCAGGACGTCCCGCTCTCCTACATCAAGGACGTTTTCGCGGTGATGCGGCGCGCGCACTGGCACCAGTACCAGGTACTGACGAAACGATCGGAGCGCCTGCTCGAATTGAGCCCGCGTTTGGGATGGGCGCCGCAAATCTGGATGGGTGTCAGCGTCGAGAACGAGGACTATCTCGATCGGGTCGACCACCTGCGAAGAACCGGTGCACACGTCAAATTTCTCTCGCTGGAACCGCTCCTGGGCCCACTTCGTAAACTGAAACTGCGCGGGATTGATTGGGTCATTGTGGGGGGCGAATCCGGGCCGCGCGCGCGTCCCGTCGATCCCGCCTGGGTGGCAGACGTTCGAGATCGGTGTGTGAGCGCCGGAGTTGCGTTCTTCTTTAAGCAGTGGGGCGGCGTGCAGAAGAAAAGGACCGGGCGCGAACTGGAGGGTAGGACCTGGGATGAAATGCCGGAGGCGCTGGTAACGCTGTAGGGGTTTGGCGCCGCTCAAGTTGGAACGCGATGCCGTGTCACGGATATGGGTTCACACCTGTAGCGGCGCCGGCTCGCATTTCCGAGCGAATTGGAGACAGTAACAACGGGTTAGCCAGTGGAAATCGGCGTGCGATAGCAACGGCATGGCGAGACCAAATGCTTCGCTTCCGCTGGTGGCCGCGGCTTTGCTGCTGTGCGCCCCGTCGGCCGTTCCGCAGGAAAGCGCGGGCGCTTTTCCGGGGGTCTGGGAAGCCCGTTTTCACGGCTCGGTTTTCGCTGTCCTCAAAGTTGCAGACAGAGGGAAGATCCGCGGCGCCATGGCCACGGGCCACATTGAAGTGGACAGGGCCGGCAACCTGATCGAAGCTTCCGCGGGCGGTGCGGAAGAAACCATCCGGCGGGCGCGCATCGTGGACTCCTGCCTGTTGTTCGAGTTGCCGGACTCCGGCGCGCAGGGTGAATTGCCCATCGAGTTTTCGTTCGAAGTCACGGGCGAGGGCGAAGCGCTGCTGCACTTTCTCAACCGTCCGCCGAATATCACGATCAAGGCCTGGCGATTTACCAGGCGCGGGGACTCAGCTCCCAGCGTCGAGCGGTTATCAGCCACAACGGAGCGGCGCTGAAGGACTGTCGCCGATGCCGGGATGCCCGAACGCCTCGCGTAGCTTTTGCCAGGTGACCTCGAGAGTTTCCGGCATGACGCGAGTTTCGCCGGTGGTCGTCATGAAATTCGTGTCGCCCACCCACCGCGGCAACACGTGCAGATGCAAATGGCAAGCGATACCCGCTCCGGCCGCCTGGCCCAGGTTCATTCCCAGGTTGAGCCCTTCCGGCCGGTACAGCGCCTTCAAATGCCGCACGGCGCGCTGGCCCAGCCGCATCATCTCCGGCAGCGCATCCGCCGGCAATTCTTCCAGATCCGCGAGGTGGGCGTAGGGAACCACCATCAGGTGCCCGGAGGTGTAAGGAAAGCGGTTCAGGATGACGAAATGATACGTGGCCCGATGCACCACCAGCCACTCCCGGTCGTTTCCGCCGCTCGCCGCGGCGCAGAACACACAACCGCTCCGCTTCTCCGCCCCGGCGACGTACTGAAATCGCCAGGGTGTCCAGAGATAGTCCATGACAGTTTGGCCGCCCCGGCGCTATGGGTTGGCCAGAGGTTCGGCAGCGGCCGGCGGCGGGACGCTCGCCGTGGCGGAACTGTTCACCACGTCTTTCAATTCCTTGCTCGGCTTGAAGTAGGGGATTTTCTTGGCAGGCACTTCCACTCGCGCGCCGGTCTTCGGGTTGCGACCGATCCGCGGCTGCCGCTGGCGAGTCCGGAAACTTCCGAAACCGCGGATTTCGATCTTGTCGCCAGTACGCAGTGAGCGCACGATGCTGTCGAAAATGGCCTCCACGATCACCTCGGATTCCTTCCGGGTCATCTCAACCACGCGGGAGACTTCTTCAATCAGATCGGCTTTGGTCATTATCTTCTCCAGGGCGTCATGCCCCCACGAAATCGCAGTATCTCTTGATTACAGACATTTTGCAAGCTATTCGGTGCGCCGGTCCTTCAGACTCATGGCTTCCTCGATGGTGGTGGTGGCGGCCGCGGCCTGGCGCTGGTAATCGGCCAGGCGGGTGTGTTCTTCGTCGTCGGCGGCCGCTTTGAGGCTCAAACCGATTTTCTTCTCGGCCTCGCTCATCTTCACCACCTTGAAGTCGAACTCCTGGCCCACCGTCAAGGGAGGCGTTTCGCCCCCGCGCCGGCCCGTGTACCCCGGGACCTCGGAGAAGTGGCACAGTCCCTCCACGCCCTCCGCCAGTTCCACGAAGGCGCCGAAACTCGCCAGCCGGCAAACCCGCCCATGCACCGTATCGCCCACCTGATGCGCCTGGAAATAGCTCTCCCAGGCATCCGGCTGCAACTGCTTGATACCAAGCGACAGCCGATGCGAGGCGGAATCGATATTCAGAATCACAGCCTGCACGACCTGCCCCTTCTTCAGCACTTCCGAGGGATGCTTCACCCGCTTGGTCCAGGACAGGTCCGATACGTGCACCAGCCCGTCGATGCCTTCTTCAATTTCGATGAAGGCCCCGAATTCGGTCATGTTCCGGACCCTCCCTTCCACCACCGAGCCCACGCTGTAGCGGCTGTCGATGGTCGTCCAGGGATTGGCCTCCAGTTGCTTCAGCCCGAGCGAAATGCGGCGCTCCTTGGGATGCACTTCGAGTACCACGGTTTCCACCTGATCGCCCGGCTTGACCACCTTGGAGGGATGTTTCATGCGCCGCGACCAGGTCATCTCGCTGATATGGATCAGGCCTTCCACCCCGGGCTCCAGTTCCACGAAAGCGCCGTAGTCGGTGACGTTCACCACCCTGCCGATCACCCGCGAATTCACCGCGTATCGTTGCGCCACGCTGTCCCACGGGTTCGCTTCAAGCTGCTTCATCCCCAGCGACACCCGTTCCTTGGCGCGGTCGAACTTCAACACCTTCACCGTCACCGTATCGCCCACATGCAGCGCTTCGGAGGGATGGTTGATGCGGCCGTACGAAATATCGGTGACATGCAGCAAACCGTCGATGCCGCCCAGCTCGATGAAGGCTCCGTAGTCGGTGAGATTCTTCACCGTGCCGGTTACCACCGCGCCCTCTTCCAGATGTTCCAGCGTGGCCGTCTTGCGGTCGTGAATTTCCTCTTCCACCACGGCCTTGCGCGAAACCACCACGTTGCCGCGCCGCCGGTTGAGCTTCACCACCCGCACCGGAATATCCTGTCCGATCAAGGCATCCAGGTTGTGCAGAGGACGCGGGTCCGCCTGCGACCCCGGCATGAAAGCCTTGATGCCCACATCCACCGCCAGACCGCCTTTGACGCGGCCCAGCACCCGCCCGGACAAAACCAGTTGTTCTTGAAAAGCCTTTTCCAGCGTGTCCCAGACCTTCAGGCGGGCCGCGCGCGTGTGCGAGAGCAGCACGTATCCTTCCGGCTGCTCGCCGTGCTCGATCATGACTTCCACGGTGTCGCCCGGATGGACCGTGATTTCACCAGTGGGAGTCTGAAATTGCTCGATGGGGACGATGCCTTCCGATTTGTACCCGAAATCGACGATCACATCTTTGGCGGTGACGCTCAGGACCCGGCCTTCCAGCACTTCATCGGAAGCCGGAGGCGCGAAATGGCTGTAGTCTTCGAGAAGGTTCTCGTAGTTGTCCGGCGCCGACTGATCGACCTGCTCGAATTTCTGGTCTGCCGCCATTACCTTAATCCCCCGAACCTCGTCCCACCACCACCGCCCTCTTTAATTTAGTTAAGAACCCGGCGCGGCAGGCTGCATGAACGAGGCATGTGGCACGTTCCGCGAAATCTTGCCGATGAGAAACGAGACCGTGCGCCGATACCGCAACCACTGATGGATCAGTATGTTAGCAAATATACGCCGGTCTGTGCAAGGTTGTCAACGCCTCGCGGGGCGCCTTTCGGGTTCCGGCGTGTCCCCGCGTGCCCCGGTAGCGGCGGGTACACCCGCCCGGGCGCTCGAAGGCGGATTCGCGCCAGGCCGCCCCGAACCATTGAGAATTAGCCCTTGGAAGCGCACTGAAAAAGGGCTACAACCAGCCAGAATTTGATTCCGCGGGTCGCTACGGTCGTGCCCGCTTTATGCCGGCGTCATAGGAGGTGCTCCATGTTTGACAGCCTCGCGGACCGGATGAAGGCCGACGAGCGGCAACGATCAACCACCAGAGAGCGCGCAGTTCTATACACGGTTGTCGCGGTTGTCTCGCTGGTCGTGTTCACCGGGTTGTATTTTGTGGTCAGACTGGCGTCGTGAGTCGCGGCCTCGGTGCTTATTCGAAGGGGGAAATTTGCCGCATGACGGATTTCACCCGCTCGATATACGCTTCGCTTGGATTGTAGGTGGCCAACAAATGATTTAGGTCTTTGGCCCGGTACATGCTGGCGTGGCTGAGTTGGTAGCCGACCTCGTGAATTCCGGCGGCTAGGGTGGGAAAGTGCGCCTTGCCGTTGTCCCACCCAAAGAGATTATTCCCGTGGGCCGCTTTACCGCCGGTCGATTCCACATAGGAAAGACTGGGAAGCAGACGCCAGTCCAGATTGTAGGCATCCGATGCCTCGATGAAAAGGTGCGCGTAATCTCGCGCCGGGCAGCCAAACTGCTGGAAAAAACTGCGCAATAACTGTAGCCTTTGATCGCTTCGGAATTCAGGAACCGGCGTTTTGTGCATCTGCAGCGGCGAAACTACCAGCGGCGTGCAAACGACTCCCGTAAAAACAGCCAAACCACTAGACAGCAGTTTCCTCATCAAAAGAACTCCTTTGATTAGAAGGTGAAGTGGCCGCCTGCGTCCGGAACCGAGCAAACGAGTATGAGAATGGCCCGGCGGAGCGGCGGCGGAGCGGATGGGGCCGATAAGCACCCCCTGGGGTTCGACGGATTTAAGGGACTGACATAAGGCCCAATTATATCACTATCAGGCTGGCGCACTCTGCAAAAATTACGGTGCAAATTACGGTGCAAAAGTACTGGCCCTCTCTGGACCCTGTTCTTCGCTGGCCGTTTAAGGAGCAAGAAATTCGCTACGCCATCCACCACATCGACAGCGGAAGGGATCGCGTGCCCCCATTCCACGGCCCCGGGCCGCGCGGGCGCGAGAGGTCGCTACGGTTAGTGGAAGTTCGTCGCCCGAGGCAGCTCCGCCTGCCTCACCGCGCTGGGAGGGCCGACCGCTCATTCCCCGCAGCGCACGATCATTTTGCCTACGCCGTCGGCGTATGCTTCGTTGAGGTGGAAGGCCTCCGCGATTTTATCGAGCGGCCGAGTGTGCGTGACCAGGGGGGCAAACCACGCGGTGTGGCTCGCGATCAGCTCCAGGGCGGCTTCCGACTCATGACTGTTGCGGCGCACGTTGAAGATGGCGAGTTCCTTGCGGCGCATGGGCGAGACTTCGAATTCCACGTGCGTGCCGGAGTGTATGCCGGTGAGCACCACCCGGCCGCCATTGCGCGTGGCGCGGATGCCGGCATTGATGGTATCGCCCTTGGCGGCGCAATCGATGGCACAATCCACTCCACGGCCGCCGGTGTCGGCCACGATCTCGCGGGCGGCATCCACGGAGGCGGGATCGAGTGCGGCGTGCGCGCCCATGTGCTTCGCCAGTTCGCGGCGGTGGGGCACCGGCTCGACGGCGAAGATGCGCCCGGCGCCGGCCAACTTAAGGCAGGCGATGGTCAACAGGCCGATGGGGCCGGCGCCCCACACGGCCACGGTTTCTCCCAGCCCCAGGCTGGCGAGTTTCAGTGAGTGCAGGGTGATGGCCAGGGGCTCGGCGAGAGTGCCGACGTCCATCGAGACCCCAGCCGGGAGCGGCAGCAAGTTGGTGATCGGCAGATTGACCCGTTCGCGAAAGAAGCCGGGGTTTCCCGGAGTGCTCAGAAAACGGATGTTGGCGCAGATGTTGTGGCGCCCGGACAAGCAGAATTCGCAGTGGTAGCAGTACAGGGCGGGCTCCAGTATGGCGCGGTCGCCGCGAGACCAGCCGGCGACGCCGGCGCCGACCTTGACCACGGTTCCGGCGGGCTCGTGCCCCAGAATCATGGGGTATTGGCAGGGTGTATCGCCAACGGCGCCCTCCGAGTACGAATGCAGATCCGAGCCGCAGAGGCCCACGGAATCGACCCGCACCTGCACCTGGCCCGGTTGGGGTTCTTCGATGTCTTGTTGCGCCAGGCGAAATTCGCGCGGCGCCGTCAATTGAGCTACCAGCATGAATGAGGACTCCCGGCGGCAGATGTCGTGCGACTGCCGCTATTGATAAGATAGCGGGAGATGCTCAACTTCCGCCAGTTCGAAGCCGGGCCGGACCCGTTTGGCCGCAAGTACCAGGTGCTGCTCAAGTGGCTGCAAACGGCCATTTCCATTCGTCACGCCGATACGGTGGATGTGAAGTTTCTGCTCACGGGCGAGGATGGCACCCGGACCGCCAAGACCATCGCCCTGCCGCACGCCGATCTTCTGGCGGTAAGCCAGACCCTGGGCCGGCCGATGGATGACGCCTGGTGCGGGCGACTGGCCGCGCTCCACCTGCAGGACCTGGTACGCACCGGCGAAGATATGGAGAAGGACCTGGTGACCGTGCTCCGCTCCGGCCTGGAGCGCCACGCCCGGGAATTGGCCGAGGCGGAAAGGCAAGCCGTGGGCGCGTAGGACAGGCCTCCCGGCCTGTTCCATTTTGGGTGCTCATGCGTCCGTAACACTCGCGGTTTTGTAACCGAATTGTCATTCTAAATAACCTCGCCGCAAACCAATTCTCATCGTTTCTTAACTTCCCGCCGACTATACTCGCCTTTCAATATGAAACCCGCGAAGCTGACACTCGCAATGTGTTTGTGGTCCGTATTGGGTTTGCACGTTGTCCAGGCCCAGAGCGGAAACAACGACGAAGTTGAACAATTGAAGTCCAGGTTGGCCACTCAACAGAAGGAGATCGATCTGCTGCAGAAGACGCTGGCCGACCAACAGCGCGCGCTCGATCGCCTTGCCGCTTCGCGGAACGCTGCCCAAGCTCCGGCTCCCGCTCCCCTGCCGCACCTAGGCGGACTGGTGGCCAGCACCAGCGGCGCGCTGCCTTCCACTGCTTCCGCGTCGCCGGCGGCGCCAAGTCCATCTCCCGCGTACTATCCGCCGGTTCAATCCGACAACTCCAATGCCAGCTCACCGCTGCAACTTCTGCTCGGTAACGTAAGCATTATGCCGGTGGGCTTTATGGACTTGACGGCCGTGTGGCGCGACAAGGATGCCGGATCCAGTATCGGCAGCAACTTCGGCAGCGTGCCATACAACAACGCTACCGCCGGCAAGCTCTCCGAATTCCGCTTCAGCCCGCAAAACTCGCGGATCGGTTTCCGCATCGACGGCGACTGGAAAGGGGCCCACTTCATCGGCTATAACGAGTTTGACTTCTTGGGAACGAGCGGCAGCAACGCCCTCGGCGTCACTAATGGCGCGTTCGTACCCCGAATCCGCCTCTACTGGGTAGATGTCCGCAAGGGCCCGGTGGAATTCCTGGCGGGCCAGAGCTGGTCGATGCTGACTCCAAACCGAAAAGGCATTTCGCCTCTGCCGGGGGACATCTTCAATAGCCAGGCGATGGACGTCAATTACCTGGCAGGCTTGACCTGGACGCGGCAACCGGGCGTGCGGCTCGTGTTCCATCCCACCGATCGGGTAGCGGTCGGCTTCGCGCTGGAGAATCCCAACCAGTACATGGGCGGTTCCGCGGGCGGATCTTCGATCGTGTTGCCGTCGGCGCTCACGGGCCTCGCGGGCACGGAAATCGACAACACCAGCACGACTTATCTCTCCACCCCCAACGTAGCCCCCGACATCATTGCCAAGGTGGCTGTCGATCCGACGTCGCGCGTACACGTCGAAGTAGCTGGCATCGAAAGCACCTTCAAGCTCTGGAACACGACTACCGGCACACCGGCCTCCGGGCAGTACTTCACCAAAGCGGGTGTGGGCGGCTCGTTGAATGCCAACCTCGAAGTAGTGAAAAACTTCCGCCTGATCACCAACAATTATTGGAGCGATGGCGGCGGCCGCTACATGTTCGGCCAGGCGCCGGACTTCACGGTTCGCTCCGACGGCAGCATCAGCCCCAT
>Ga0182014_10004561_pt1 | contig 15820 bp, 15 predicted proteins | sample 612S2DmetaG_FD_120489 | JGI IMG/M metagenome (GOLD analysis project Ga0182014, IMG submission 120489) | Permafrost microbial communities from Stordalen Mire, Sweden - 612S2D metaG | ecosystem: Environmental > Terrestrial > Soil > Wetlands > Permafrost | place: Sweden: Stordalen | collected... | reverse complement strand
GAGATACTGGGATTGCAGCTCCCGAAATCGGCGGTTTAGGGGATAGGGTAGAGCCCGTGTAAGTGGCTGGTAATCAGCTAACTCCGAAGCACGCTTGAAATAACTCGTAAACTGGGGCTAGGGCGCTGCTCTGGACATGGCTGCGGCCAAAGCCCGAATAACTGTCCCGTCTCCCAGTGAGGCGGAGCGGGTTGTCGCGCTGGCCAATGCGCGAAGCCGGCGGTCGCGCTCCGCCCTGGGCTGCTTCGCCAACTGATCGGCGGCCTTGTAGAACTTCTCCAGGTCGCCGTCGTTTTGTGCCAACAGACGTTCGAAGGCCGGCACCAGGTCGTAGTAGGCCGCCACTGAATTGAGTTGGGCATTGTTGACCGGCGCTGCGAACCAGTCATCGTACGTCGTGTTGCCACCCCATTGTGCTTTCAGTTGCGTGTATTCCTGCTGCAGGCGGTTCAGGAGTTGTTGCTTTTGCTCGCGCAACTGATCGGGCGGCCTGGCGCGCTTCTTCTTCACGGCTTTCAGTTTGCCTTCCGCCGTCCGGTCGTCTTCGTAGAGGGTCTTCAGGCGCTCGCGCGTGGCCATGATCAGATTTGCGAATTCCCGCGTGCGACGAAGCTCGGCCAGGTATTTCTCGCAGGCGCTCGTGTCGCCGTTCGCGCGCAGCCAGCGGCGGGCGCCTTCCTGGCCGACGGTTGTGGCAAAGGCCTCGTTGAAATCGGTGTCCCCGCTGGCGAAGACCCGCTGATGCCCCAGCTCGTGGAAGAGGGTCTCAGCCAGGTCGGGCTCAGGATCGAAGATAAAGGTGTTGAGGATGGGATCCTTGAACCAGCCCAGCGTCGAATACGCCGTCACCCCGCCGACATAAACATCGTAGCCCTGCTTCTGCAGCCGCGCCGCGTAGTTGCGCGCGGCCTGCTCGGAAAAGTAGCCGCGATATTCCAGGCTGCCCACCCACGGATACCACCAGGCTTTCGGCTCGAGCGAAAACTTCGGCGCGGCCTCCACGTTCCACACCACGAACGGACGGTGCATGTCCGCGTACTTCTCGTAAAGCCCATCTACCGGGAGCCGCAAGTCCTTGGCGGCGAAGGCGCGCAACTTCTGGACCAGATCCAGTTTCGCCTTGAGCGGCGCCGGTGCTTGCGGGTCGGCCAACAGCTTCTCGATGCGCTCGCGGTGAGCCACGATCTCATACTGGCCTTTGATGGCCTGGCCGTAATAGCTGAGGCTCTGGCAGCCGGACATCGCCAGCATGGCCAGGAGGAGGGCGGGGGCGATCAGCCATTTTCGCAGGCGTCGCGCCGGTTTAGGGAGCCACTTCATTGCAATATGCCCCTTCCCATTAAAGCGCGGCAGGCGGTTTGGCAAATGCTGAGTGAGGCGTGAGTTGGATTGACAAAGGGATATGAAGTGATTAAAACTGCGCCCGTTCGGAAACTGAACTTATGCAAAACGTTCAACTCGGCCTGATCGATTACGCCATCCTGAGCATCTACGTTGTCTTCGTCATTGGCATTGGGTTTGCCTTGAAGCGTTACATGAAGAGCTCGTCAGACTTTCTCACTTCCGGGCGCTCGATTCCGGCGTGGGTCACGGGACTGGCGTTTATCTCCGCCAACCTGGGCGCGCTGGAACTGGTAGGCATGACGGCCAGCGGCGCCAAGTACGGCATCGCCACCAGCCACTTCTATTGGGTGGGCGCAATTCCGGCCATGATATTCCTCGCCGTGTTCATGATGCCCTTCTATTACGGCTCCAAAGCGCGCTCCGTGCCCGAATACCTCAAGCTCCGTTTTGACGAGCGCACCCGCTGCCTCAACTCCATCTCGTTCGCGGTCATGACCCTGTTTGCTTCGGGCATTTCCATGAACGCCCTGGCGAAACTACTGAACCAGTTGCTTGGCTGGAACTATGACATCAGCCTCTGGATCTGCTCCGCGGTCGTGCTGGTCTATGTGCTCAAAGGCGGCCTGACCTCGGCCATTTACACGGAGGTGCTGCAGTTCTTCATGATCGTGCTCGGTTTCGCGCCGGTCGTTTACCTCGGCCTGCAAGACGTCGGCGGCTGGAACGCGCTCAAGACCAAACTCTCCATGGTGGCCCAACAACCTGCCGCCTTGGGGCTGACGGCGGATACCAACAAGGTCTTCGCTCCGGATGCCTGGAGTAGTGCCTGGAAACCCTTGCTGGCGGGGCCGGCGTCCAACCCGATGGGTGTGGACTGGTTTGCGATGCTCTTCGGGCTCGGGTTCGTGCTCTCCTTCGGCTACTGGTGCACAAACTTCCTCGTCGTGCAGCGCGCGATGGCGGCCAAGAACATGAGCGCTGCCCGCCGCACCCCGCTCATCGCGGCCGTGCCCAAGATGATCTTCCCCGTCCTGGTGATCCTGCCCGGCATGATCGCCGCCGCCCTCGCCATTACCGCCAAGGACGGCTACCACTTGCCGCCAAAGGTCCTCGACTCCGCGATGTATGCCAAGGCCATCCCGGCGGTGAAGGAAGCGGCGGCTCAGAATCTTAGTGGCGTCGCCGCCGCGCAATTGGTTTCCAAGGCCGCTGACGTGAAGATGGCTCCGGACAAGATTGATGCCTTGGTCAAAGCCGCGCCCACGTTGAACGACAAGGAACTGAGGGCTGGCCTGCAGAACGCGGTGGCGGAGAACAACTACGACGGCGTCATCTTGTCCCTGGTGCAAAAGTACTGTCCCTCCGGCCTCCTGGGGCTGGCGCTGACAGGGTTGCTGGCCTCCTTCATGTCGGGCATGGCCGGCAATGTCACCGCCTTCAACACGGTCTGGACTTATGACCTTTACCAGGCCTACATCGCTAAGAACAAGAGCGATGCTCACTACATGTGGATGGGCCGCTCCATCACCGTCGTGGGCATCTTTTTGAGTATCGTCTGCGCATACCTCGTCAGCCACTGGTCGAATGCGATGGACATCATCCAGCTCGTCTTCGGCTTCGTGAATGCCCCGCTCTTCGCTACGTTCCTGTTCGGCATGTTCTGGAAGCGCACGACCAGCACTGGCGCGTTCTTCGGTTTGTTGGGCGGCACTGGCACTTCGGCGCTCTTCCACTCGCTGACATCCGCCGTCGGCAATACCCCGGGCATAAAGGGCGGCTATCTCGGCGTGATGCAAGTCTTCCCCAGCGACATGGCGCAGAACTTCTGGCTGGCGAGCTTCGCCTTCACCGTCTGCTTCGTCCTAACGCTGGTCATCTCGCTGGCCACCCGCCGGACCAAGACGGACGAGGAACTCAAGGGCCTGGTCTATTCGCTGACGCCGAAGCTCAAAGACGACGAGGCGGCATGGTACCTGCGCCCGGCAGTGCTGGGCGTGGTCCTGCTCGCGTGCTGCGTGATCCTCAACATCATTTTCTGGTAACACTAAAGGAACAATATTATGGGTCTTGATATTCGCTGGCCGATCGGCCTCATGTTCTCGCTCGTCGGCGTCCTGCTCGTCATCTACGGCGGCGCCACCATCTCAGACACCGAGATTTACCGGCGCTCGCTGGACATCAACATCAACTTGCGCTGGGGCCTGGTGGTGCTCGCCTTCGGCGCAACCATGCTGGCGCTGGCTTGGCGCGGGAGCCGCCAGCCCACCGAACCGCAAGCGCCAGAGAAGAAGTGACGCGGATGCAAGCGTGTGTCCGGAAGTCCAGCTTTGGCAAACTGCCTAACGGCACGGCGGTGGACCTGTACACCCTGGCGAACGCCAATGGCCTGATCGCCAAAGTCGCTGCCTACGGCACCATCATCACCGAACTGCACGTGCCGGATCGTGAGGGCAAATCGGGCAACATCGTGCTGGGTTTCGACAACCTGGCGCAGTATGCGAAAGGACACCCCTATTTCGGCTGCACTGTCGGGCGGGTGGCCAACCGCATTGCCAAGGGCCGCTTCACACTGGACGGCCTGACCTATGCCCTGGCGATCAACAACGGTCCAAACCATCTGCATGGCGGGCTCAAGGGTTTCGACAAGGTGGTGTGGCAAGCCGAACCACAGGCCGGCGCGGCTGTCAAGTTCACCTACGCCAGCCCCGACGGCGAGGAAGGCTATCCCGGCACGCTCATGGTCGCCGTGACCATAGCCCTGACGGGTGCCAACGAACTGCGCCTTGACTACCGCGCCACGACCGACAAGCCGACGCCGGTAAACCTTACCAATCACTCCCATTTTAACCTCGCCGGGGACGGGGACGTGCTCGGTCACGAGTTGATGATCGCGGCAGACCGTTACACACCGTCGGACAGCACGCTGATTCCTACCGGCGAGATCAAGCCGGTGAAAGGCACGCCGCTGGATTTTAGGCAATCGCAGCCCATCGGTTCGCGCTTTGCGCAACTTCGCACCCAGCCTGCCGGCTACGACCATAACTATGTGCTGAATGCTGGCGGCATGGGCCTGGGGCTGGCGGCGAGAGCTTATGAACCTCGGAGTGGCCGTGTCATGGAAGTCCATACTACCCAGCCGGGGGTTCAGCTATACACCGCCAACTACCTGGATGGTTCACTCACGGGAATAGGCGGCGTCGTATATCGTCAGCACGGCGCGTTCTGCCTGGAGACGCAGCACTTTCCTGATTCGGTCAACCAGCCGAAGTTTCCCTCGGTGATTCTGCGTCCCGGTCAGATCTACCAGCACACGACCGTCCACAAGTTCTCAACCCAGCCTTGACCCCTGTATGACTCTCAAAGAACTGAGCCGCCACACCGCGCAGCAATTCACCAACACCTACGGACGGCCGCCCCGCTGGATCGCTGCCGCTCCCGGGCGCGTCAATGTCATCGGGGAGCACACCGATTACAACGACGGGTTCGTCCTGCCGATGGCCATCGAGCGCTATACCGTCATCGCCGCCGCGCCGGCTGATAAAGGGGCGACGAAAGTTCAACTGCGCTCGACGCTGGGAGACGGGGTGATCAGCCTTGATCTGGCTCAGCCCGTGAAACCCGCCCCAAAGGGCGCGTGGTCCAACTACCCGGTCGGGGTCATTGCGGGGTTCCTGGCTCGTGGTGCGAAGCCGTGTGGGTTTGACGCCTTGATCCACTCCACGGTCCCGCTGGGCGGAGGCCTTTCCAGCAGCGCGGCGCTGGAGGTTGCCACCGCGACCCTGCTGGAAGCCATCACGGGCCAAAAGCTTGACCCGGTGGACAAAGCGCTGCTGTGCCAGAAAGCCGAGCACGACTACGCCGGCATGCCCTGCGGCATCATGGACCAGTTCATCTCCGTGATGGGCAAGCAGGACAATCTGCTTCTGCTCGACTGCCGGTCCCGGAAGCCGGAATTGGTGCCGATGAGCGATCCCTCTAAAGCGTTGCTCATCATCAACACCAACGTCAAGCATGAGCTGACTGGGGGGGAATACGCCAAACGCCGCGCACAATGCGAGCAGGCCGCGAACATACTGAGCCTTCCCTCCCTGCGGGATGCTACCGCTGACATGCTAATGCGTGCTCGCGGCAGGATGGAGGAGGTAGTCTTCCGGCGTGCATGGCACGTCATCGGTGAAATTGAGCGGACTCTCCATGCGGCGGAAGCGGTGCGCGCCTCCAACTGGCCGACCGTCGGCCAGCTTATGTATGCCAGCCACGCTTCGCTACGCGACGATTATGAGGTGAGCTGCGTGGAATTGGACGCCGTCGTGGACATCGCGGAGGCGATTGGCTCCAAAGGCGGTGTCATCGGTTGCCGGATGACCGGTGGCGGGTTCGGCGGTTGCGCCGTGGCAATGGTGAACGCGGACGCGGTCGCCGCCATCTCCGACCGCATCGCCTCCGAATACGAGCGCCGCACGAGAATCAAGCCCACTCTCTTCGTCTCCCGCCCTGCCGCCGGCGCTACACTCCTGCAACCCTGAGTCTGAACGCTTAGTCCACCACTCGCTTTCCGGATTTGCGGGCGGCGAGCTGCTGTGTAATCCACTTATACGTAGCGCTCAGCCCCGTATCCAGCGGCGTGTTCGGTTCCCACTTGAGCATCTTCTGGATAAACGTGTTGTCGCTGTTCCGACCCGCCACACCCCGCGGCGCCGTCAGGTCGTATTCCCGATTCAGCTTCACCCCGGCGATCCGCTCCACCTTTGAGACCAGCTCGTTAATGGTGACCAGCTCACTCGACCCGAGGTTAATCGGCGTCGCGATCAGCGCATCGCAGTGCATAATCATATCGATTCCCTTCACGCAATCGTCGATATACATGAAGCTCCGCGTCTGGTGGCCATCGCCCCAGATGGTGATCGCATGCTTGCCGGCATCGATGGCTTCGGCGGCCTTGCGGCAGATGGCCGCAGGCGCCTTTTCCCGCCCGCCATCCCAGGTCCCCCAGGGACCGTACACGTTGTGGAAGCGCGCGATGGCCGTTTTGAGCCCCCGTTCCGCCCAATACTCCTGGCAAAACATCTCCGAGATCAGCTTCTCCCAGCCGTAACCGCGCTCCGCCATCGCCGGGTAAGCGTCGGACTCCTTGAGCGCGCGCACCTTCGGGTCGCGTTGCAAGTCGGTGTTGTAAGCGCAGGCCGACGAGGAATAGAAATAGCGCCGCGCGCCCGCGCGATAAGCCGCCTCAATCATGTGCGTATTGATCAGCACGCTCCGCAAGCATTCCACACGGAACCGCTCAATGAAACCCATGCCCCCCATGTCCGCCGCCAGGTTGTAAACCTCCACCGCCCCTTCGCAAACCCGTTTGCAGTTTGCTTCGACGCTCAGGTCCAGGTTCAGGCACTCCACCCCCGGCACCCGCTGGTACCATTCTGGCAGCGGCTTTTTATCTGCAGCCCGGATCCGCCTGAACCCCTTCTTGCTAAAATGCCGGGTCAGCGCCCCCCCGATGAAGCCCCCGGCACCACCGATCACAATCAAATCGTCCTTGTCCGATTTCGGATCTTTCTCAACCAGTCGCTTGTATTCTGTAATCATAATCTTCTCTCTTTTCGCGGCGCCCTCAACGGCGAACGCCAAACGCCGGCCCGCAGCTTCTTGCTCGCGGCTGCCAGCATCAGGCACCTCAAGATGCCTACCCGCCAGCCTGCTAGCGAGCCCAAAAGAGGCGTAGCATTCAGCGGCCGAGGGACAGCCTGCCCTGCCAGGACGAGCGGTTTCTGCGAGCTTGATGCAGCCCTCTCCCGCCCATTTGAACCCAACAGCCTGCTTTACACCTTGCGCTGTGGAGAATAAAGTCTCCGCATGTCTTCGGATTACGATGCAACGGAGTTTGTCGATGGCGACTTTCAAACGCATAAGTCGCCTGCCTCCGCCACATCGGCCGGCGTGGGCCAGCCGCAGCGCGCGCCGACGCGCGAGGAGGTGGACTCAAGAGTGGCCGAGGCCCAGCAGAAACTCGCGGAGTTAAAGCGCGAGCAGGAGGAGTTGGAACGTCAGCGGGCCGCGCTCGAAGAAACGCGCCGACGCCAGATGGAGTTTCAGACCGGTCGCCAGGAGACGATCCAGAACCTGACGCGCGGGTTGGGCTTGCTCGAAGAGGCCGAATTCAGTGCGCGGCGGGACGCCGAGCAAATGGCCAAGGCGCTGGCTGATCTGCGCGACGCCCTCTCCAAGATCGAGGCCATTCACGAGGATACGTGGACAAAGGACAATTTCAGCGTGGAGCTGACACGAGCGCTAACAGCGCTGGAAAATGCACGAATGGAGTGGAATACCTCCCGGTTGAAGTTCCCGATACTGTCCAGCCAGGCCCAAGGCGGCAGTGCGAGCACGCCGGCGGCGGCTGGCCCACCGGCTTCCCTCCTGGCTCCGCATAGCTTTGGCGAGCTTTGCCGGCTTGGTTTGGGACTGACCTGGCCGCTGGCCGCGGTGGCGTTGCTCGCTTTGGCCGCGCTGCTGATTTTCCTAATGCGTCACTGAATCGGCTGCCGTCATGGCGTTGTTTCGAAAAAAGCCGGACCCCATTTCCGACCGCGCGCGATCGCTCAGCGACGAGATAGCCAGGCTCGACGCCCAAATCAAAGAGCTTGGCACGCAATTGCAGCAACGCCATTCCCAGCCGCGCTGGCGGTCCACCGCGTCGCCGCACCGCAGCACGGTCAGTCACACGGCACCCGCGCCCCCGGCGACCCCGACGCGGCCGGCGACCGAAGAGCCGATCTTCGAAGAGGTAGGCCAGAACCTGCTAAAGGCGCGGAGCGAAGCGGCCACGACGCCGGAGCATTATAACGAACTAGGGGTGCGAAAGTACGACCTGCCCGCATTGGCGCGGCGCATTCGGGATCACTTTCGCGGGCCGTCCACGACTAACCCGAAGCTAGTGAGTTACCTGGCGGCGGGTGGTATCCAGGGACTTCGGCCGCTGCGTTACGAGAAGCGCGTGGCGCGCAACCGCTTCATCGTCACCGTGATATTGCTGTTTCTGATCTTGCTGGGCACGTTCGTGGTCTTCCATAAGGGGCGCTAGCTGAAGAAGACCATGAAAAGCGACGTTCCGACCCCGACCCATGGGATACCGATCCCGACTCCGGACGGGGAGTTCATCGCGCGTTATTCCAGGCAAGGCTTGTGCGGCTTGGAGTTTCCGTCCGGCACAAAGCGGCGGAAGAAGGAGATGGTCACAGCCCGGCCGGCAGCCCAAGTCCGCCGGTGGCACGCGGCTGTAAGCAAGGCCCTCAGGCTTGCCCTGGCGGGCCGACCACTGAAAACGCCGCCACCATTTGATCTATCCAGCGGCACGCAATTTCAACAGCGGGTATGGCATACTCTGCGCAAGATCCCCCGGGGACAGACGTGGAGTTACGCGCAAGTGGCACAGGCAATTGGTAATCCGAAGGCTGTCCGTGCGGTCGGGGGGGCTTGCGGCGCTAATCCGATTCCCGTGTTCGTGCCTTGCCATCGGGTTGTGGCTGCCAACAGTTGTCTGGGAGGTTTTTCGGGCGGGCTGAATTGGAAGCGGGTGCTGCTGAGGCGTGAGGGCGTCACGCTGCCCGATTGGGGCGCCTGAAGCGCCCAGCGAGAGCCGGGGATCGAACACCGTGGCCGGCGACAGCATGCGACGGCATAGCGGTCATTCCGGCACCAGTTCGATCTTCGCCTTCTCTTCTACTTCCGCGATATACTTCCTGGTGGCGGCCGGCAGCGCATGCCAGATCCTCAAGGCTAGAAAACCGCCAAGCAAGGCAAAGGGCATCAGGTAGATCGGCCACCAATACCAGCTCTGGCCCGTCAGGTAGCCGAGGCTGACGGCCTGGACTCCGGTTCCCAAGTAAGTAAAGCCGTCAACAATTCCAGAGCAGGTGGCAGTGGCTTTTCGGCCCCCGAAATCTGCCGCCGCCGTCCCCGACATCAGCGAATGGACGCCGATCACCGCCGTCGTGATGAGCAGGGAAGCGACGCCCACAACCAGCGGCGAAGAAAACAGATAAATGGTCATTAGGAGCGCCATCAGGAACATGAACCCACATAGCATGGCCGTGGGGGGACCCCGGCGGGAATGAAAGAACTTGTCGGAGACCATGCCGCCTGCAAACCCGCCGACGGCGCCAAAGAAGCAGAGCAGCAAGCCCCAGTTATTAAGAATGAACTCGGCGCCAGTCTGTTTGACTTCCTTGGCGAAAATGAAATACCAGGTCATGATCCCGTTGCGCAGCACCCCGGAGGTCAAGCCGATCATCGCAATCATCAGCATGAGCGGGCTGGTAAACACTTTCTTGAGCAGGTCCATCGTGGTCAGCGCGATATGCATCTGGCCCGACGAGGCGTCACACGGATCCAAGTGCGGGAAACCGGCCTCCTCCGGCGTGTTCTTGATGAGCCACCAGTCCAGCAGCGCCCACACAATCAGGATCGCCGCCGGGATGAAGAATACGGCCCACGTCCCGTTGACGAGCCCGGCCTCAGGGACGAATACCCGCTGGATTAAAGCGTGCAGCCAGCCGACCTCGCCTTTCGGATTTGCCGCCGCCATATCAACGATGGCTTGCCCCCAATCGAAGGCGAAATACGCGCCGAAGGAAATGAGCGTGCCGAAGATGGCCCCGAAGACCCCGCGCTCGCGCACATGGAACCAGTACGCCTTAACCTTGATGATGGAGACCGCCCCGTAACTTTGAAAATACATGTTTAGGGCGTAAATAACCGAGAAGGCCACGACCAGCCTCATTTTGAGCTGGTTAGTGACAACCAGGTAAGTGAGCACTCCCAGCACGATGTTCGCCAGCGAGGCGCCCACCGCCGCGATGATGATGCCCTTCTTGCCCCCAATCTTATCCACCAGTGGCCCGTTGACGACAAACGACACGCCATACACCAGCGTGCCGATGCCAAAGATCCAGCCAAAGTCCTCATTAGACATAAGGGACCCCAGTGCAGTCTTTGAGACGGTCAGGTTGTACCGCGCCATGTACAGGAAGGCGTACGTCATCCCCAGCGGGAACCAGTTGATGAAGCGCCGGTTCATGAACCAGGATCCGTGCCTCAGCGGGTTGTTGTAGTAATAGAGGCCAATAACAACCGCCAAGCAAAGACCAACTAGAAGCAGAGGCATACGAATTTACTCACGCGCGTGAACGCAACAATCTGACGTGCGTGCCAGCTAATCAGACGCCAGCGCCCGGGTCAAAAAGAATCCGCCCTCATCAGCCTGCCCAGTTGACGAAACCCCGCTCTTGCCAGAAGTTAGCGCTTGAATCAGGACAAACCTATGAGCGAATTGCCAGAATACGTGGGCGCGTTGCCGAATATCTGCGGCGCGGAACCGCAAATCGAATCCGCCCTGCGCGCCAGCCGCGGCCAACCGGTCTTCAAGCCGGACAGCCGGATTGATTTTGGCGGCATCAAAAGCGCGTTTGCCACCGCCCTGCACATGCACCAGCCGCTGATCCCGGCCGGCGGCGACAACCTCGCCACGGCTGAGATCATCAGCAACCTCAAGCACATGATGGACAACCCGGGCATCGGCGACAATCACAACGCCTCCGTGTTCCACTGGTGCTACAAGCGCATGGGGGACTTCATCCCTCAGCTCGTCGATGAAGGCAAGCAGCCACGAGTCATGCTCGAATACTCCGGCACCCTCCTGCACGGCCTTCGCCAGATGGGCCTCAACGATGTCTTCGATAATCTGAAGCGCATCACCTGCGACCCGCGCTACCGGTCGGCGGTCGAGTGGCTCGGTGCCGCATGGGGACACCCGGTCGCCCCCTCCACCCCAGTGCAGGATTTCCGCCTGCACGTGACCGCCTGGCAACACCACTTCGCGGCCATCTTCGGCCTGGAAGCGATGAGTCGCGTGCGCGGGTTCTCACCTGCCGAAATGGCGCTGCCCAATCATCCGGATACAGCCTACGAATTCGTGAAGACTCTCAAGGACTGCGGTTACCAATGGGTCCTTGTGCAGGAGCATACAGTCGAGCGTCCCGAGAATGGCCAGGGACCGGAGCGCAAACACCTCCCGCACCGCCTCGTCTGCCGCAATGCCCGCGGCGATGAGGCCGCTATCATCGCCATCCTCAAGACCCAGGGCAGCGACACCAAGCTGGTCGCGCAGATGCAGCCCTATTACGAGGCCAAGGGGCTGTCCCGGTGGGAACTCGCCGGCAAGCAGGTCCCGCCCCTGGTGACGCAAATCGCCGACGGCGAAAATGGCGGCGTGATGATGAACGAGTTCCCGTCGAAGTATCTCGAAGTCATGCGCGAGTGCTCCGGCTCGACCACCCCCGCCATGAACGCGACCGAATACCTGGAGCACCTCTTTGCCTCGGGCATCCAGGAGAAAGACCTCCCCGCCTTGCAGCCGATCTGCCAGAAGTGCATTTGGGACCGATTCAAGCCAGGCGAAGGCCCCGACCGCCTCGCCCAGGTGATCGAGCAGCTCAAGAAGGAAGATCACCGCTTCCACATGGAAGGCGGCAGTTGGACGAACAGCATCTCCTGGGTGAAGGGCTACGAATCGCTCCTCGGTCCAATGGAACGATGCAGCTCCTTGTTCTACGAGAAGGTCCTCAAGCCCGGCCTGCCAAAGAGCGATCCCCGGTTTCGCAACGCCCTCTTCCACCTCCTCTGCTCGCAAACCAGTTGCTACCGCTACTGGGGCCAGGGCATCTGGACGGACTACGGTCGCGAAATCTGCCGCCGCCTCGAGGCCATCCTCACCCACGACTTCTGAGCCGGCGAGGCCCGGAAACCAGCCAAGAATCAGAAGGCAGCCGGCCGAAGGCCGAGGTCAGTAGTCAGTGGTCTGTGATCAGTGGTCACCTCAGAGAAGATAACGAGCGAATACGAAGAGAACACGAAGAGAATACGAAGAGAATACGAGCGAAACACGAAGACATACCGCAAGCATCCCCCATGCATCCCGCATGCAAGTCGCATGCAGGGGGCTTTGGTGTGGCTTTGGTGTGGCTTTGGGTGGCTTTGGCCAGCGCTTCTGCATTCATCCTTCTTCCTTCTGCCTTCGCCCCAGTGTGGCTTTGCGCCCATTTCTGCTTTCTACTTTCTACTTTCTGTTTTCGCTTGGCGTCCAAGCCAGAGGCCAAATGGGCGCTGCTGGACAAGCAGGTCGCTCAGGCTACGTCTTTGCTCCGCCAGATGCGCGGCACCATCGAGGACATCGAGGACGCCCGCACCATCGAGAGTGTTAAGAAAGTCCACGGCCACAAGCCGCGCATGAATGTATCTCGTCAGTACCAGCATCCTGAAAGGAGGGCCATCACTCAGCCCAGGCTTGCGCGGCACGAGCTACCCTGGGAACACGCATCCAAAGCCACGTTTTACCCTGAAAGGGTCATATCAGCGTGCGCCCAGGCCGGTGGTACCGCCGTTGTCGAACGCGACTCGGACACCGGGCTACTCGTGGGCTACGCTCCCGGTTTTCCCGGCGCTCATTCGCAGGCGGAGTCGCTCGATGAACTGCAAGCCAACCTCCGCGAAGTGATTCCCATGCTCTTGGAGGACGGCGAACCACGACTCGAAGCGGAATTCGTCGGCACCCAAAGCATCGCCGTGGCTTGAGTATGGGTTCCGTGCCCGTCCTCAAACCTGCAGAGCAGGGCAATAATGCGGGTTGATCCCCTTTCGGCTGCGGCCCGCGTTGCTGGTCATGGACGACGTGCTCACGCTTGATCGCCCGGCTGTAGTCCGCACCGCCGAAGACCGGCCTATTCTGTTCAACGCGCTGGGTGACACGCTGGCCGTCATCACGGTCCCCGATTCCGCGCTCGAACCTCTCCAACTGATAACCAATTCGCGCGGCTTCGGCTGCTGTCCGTTTGCAGCTTGAAGTGCTCTTGGCCGGGGCCGCTCGCTGTGGTAATCATTCGCCATGCGTTACGAAGTTGAGTTTATGGCCCCGGCGCGGGACCAACTGCGGGCATTGCCGAAGGACACGCGCCGCCTCATCGGTCGGAAAATAGACCGGGCGCAGACAGACCTGGCAGGCGATGTGAAGAAACTCAAGGGCTTCAAAAACAAATACCGCCTCCGCGCCGGCAACTACCGCGTGCTTTTTGAACTGGAAGGCCCCGTGATCGTGGTCTATGATGTTGGCGACCGAAAAGACATCTATGAGTAACGCCGTTCTCGCTCGTTCCAAGCCAGAGGCCAAATGGGCGCTGCTGGACAAGCAGGTCGCTCAGGCTACGTCTTTGCTCCGCCAGATGCGCGACACCATCGAGGACATCGAGGACGCCCGCACCATCGAGCGTGTCAAGAAAGTCCACGGCCACAAGCCGCGCATCCCCTGGCCCCGCGTTAAGAAGGAACTCGGCCTGGACTGAACTCCGCCGCGCAATCGGAACGCGGACATTTCTGGCAAGATTTCTTGTGCGCGTTTAAGGTCACAATCTGTGACCTTAAAGCCTGGCCGTGGCCAGGATCGGAAGTTCCACATCAAAGAAGATTCCGTTCCCTACCGGGTCAAAAAGAAACCCGTCCGGTCATGACCTCTTACGTCCCCACATTCCTGGCTGAAACTCCTCAGCGCCGGGGCGCCTTACCAGGAGATTCTGGAGGACTATCCCGATCTTGAACGCGACGACATTCTGGCAGCAATTGAGTATGCGGCCCACCACACGGATCACATGGTGTTGCAGGGAGTGTGAAGTTCCTGGTGGACCATCAGCAAGCGGAAACAAGTGTTGTTGGCGGCGTTTCGAGCTCAACTCCCCCGCATCGTGTCGGAGATTCAGGGCGGGAGCCAGATTGTCGAACTGTGCTCACTGGCGGATCACGGCAAGATTGACGACGGGTTCAGTCAGTGAGTTCACCGCGGTTGCGTAATCTGGGAAGGGGAGCATAATTTGGCGATGAAGAGTTTTACCGCCGTTGTCGAACGCGACTCGGACACCGGGCTACTCATGGGCTACGTTCCCGGTTTTCCCGGCGCTCATTCGCAGGCGGAGTCGCTCGATGAACTGCAAGCCAACCTCCGCGAAGTGATTGCCATGCTCTTGGAGGACGGCGAACCTCGACTCGAAGCCGAATTCGTCGGCACCCAAAGCACCGCCGTGGCTTGAGTATGGGTTCCGTGCCCGTCCTCAAACCCGCCGAGGTCTGCCGCCTGCTCGAACGACTGGGTTTCAACGCCGTGCGCCAGCGCGGCTCGCACATTTAATACCGTGTAGTCCGCACCGCCGAAGACCGGCCAATTCTGTTCGGCGCGCTGGGTGACACGCTGACCGTCATCACCGTTCCCGATTCCGCGCTCGAACCTCTCCGCGAAGACGAAGTCCTCTGCGCGCGAGTCTTGGCGGCGGCCTGACTTCCCATAAGCGCCGGGGACGCCTTGGGGGAACAGCCATGCACCAATGGTGGTTAGGTTAGCTTTACCCCCTGTCTTTCTGCTTCGTTGGCTCCGCCTTCTGCGCTCTGCCTTTTGCATTCTGCCATCCTCCAAAACTCGCGCATTCCTGGCGAGATTCTCTGAGCGCGTGCAACAATGCCCGCAGAGGCGGGTGTTTCCATTCTCTTCCGTCCATCCGCGACCTCCTTTGGCTGCGGCCTAGGCCGCCCCATGTTGGTGCCGGGTTTCCAGGACACTTTCGCAAAGTAGGACAAGCCCGGCGTCATTCTTGATTACGATAAGGATGGCAACGTGGTTGGAATGGAAGTGCTCAACGCCTCCAAGCGGGTCGAGAACCCGCGCGGAGTTGACTACGCGGTGACGGCATGACGATCACAAAACGAACCATCGCCGACCAGATCACCGCCTATCCTTTGGAGGCTGAATGAGAATCAAAGACCATGATTGCGCCGTGCTGACGAAGAACCTGCCGGAGGAGAGTCTTGAAGCGGGCGACCTGGGCAGGGTCCTACAAAGGGCAGGCGATTCGCCTGCACCTTCCCTTTGTCCAGGCAGGCGAGACGGCTGCCCTACTCTAACGCCGCCAGGCGGGTGGCTTGCTGTTCCCACTGGGGATTCAGCTCGCCAAGGCGGTGCTGCACGTCCATTAGGTCGCGGTTGATCTCCTGAGCGCGACCGGGGTGGTCGTAAGTCTCTTGCTTCTCCAGTTCGGCGACCAACTCGGCCTGGCTGGCTTCCAGCCCCTGAATCTCCTTCTCCAGCCGATGCACGACTTGCTGTAGGGCCTTGCGTTCGCGCGAACGCGATTGGCGTTGCTCGGCTTCCAGGCGCTTCTGGTCCTTCTTCGAGCTGGCAGGGCTGTTTTCCGCACCGTCCCTCGTCTTCCCCTTTTGGTTTGGGCTCGCCAGGACGCTCGCCCTCCCGGTCGCGGTCAGGCCTGCGCGCTCGGACTCGGCCTTCGTCTTGTCCAGGTAATACTGGTAGCCGCCGGGGTAGTGGGTCAGCCGGCCAGCGTTGACGTGGATGACATGATTCGCCAGCGCGCGGATGAAATAGACGTCG
>Ga0182014_10004560_pt1 | contig 15822 bp, 14 predicted proteins | sample 612S2DmetaG_FD_120489 | JGI IMG/M metagenome (GOLD analysis project Ga0182014, IMG submission 120489) | Permafrost microbial communities from Stordalen Mire, Sweden - 612S2D metaG | ecosystem: Environmental > Terrestrial > Soil > Wetlands > Permafrost | place: Sweden: Stordalen | collected... | reverse complement strand
CGGCGTAGCGGGCAGGCGGCGTAGCGGGCAGGCGGCGTAGCGGGCAGGCGGCGTAGCGGGCAGGCGGCCGCCGACACGGGCGGCACATCCCGCCATCCTCGCACCGAGCCGTCGTGCCGGGGCCACCAGGAGCGGGGCCACCAGGATTAGATGACGTCGAAGTCCGGGTATTCGGGGCGCCACATGGCCTCGTGGACCTGCTGAATCGGATCGGTGAGCGGACGGGCGGCGAGTCCCTCCGCCGCGGCGGCCTGGGCCACGGCGACCCCGATCGTGGCCGAGACCAGCCGCAAACTGTCCATCGGGGGCAGCAGGGCGGCGCCGGACGTGCCGAGGTCAGTCAGCGAGGCGATCGCGTTCGCGGCCGCGGAGATCATGCCGACGCTGATACGGCGAGCGCGGGCGACGGTCACCCCGAGGCCGATCCCGGGGAACACGAGGGCGTTGTTGGCCTGCGCGATCCGGTACCGGCACCCGCCGTACTCGACCGGCGGGAACGGGCCGCCCGCGGCGACGAGCGCCCGCCCGTCCGTCCACCGGATCAGGTCGGCCGGTAGGGCCTCGGCCTTCGATGTCGGGTTGGACAGCGGCATGATGATCGGCCGGTCGACGTGCGCGGCCATGTTCCTGACGATCTGCTCGGTAAACGCCCCCGTCTGGGTAGACGTCCCGATCAGTATCGTCGGCGCGACCTTTTCGACGACTTCGGCCAGGCCGATCCCGCCGTACCGGCCGCGCGGCCAGCCCTTCAGTTCGTCCGGCGAGCGCGCGTACCGGGCCTGGAAGTCATACCTCAGGCCCGTCCGGCTGGAGCCGAGCAGGCCGCCGGTGTCGATGGCGTAGAAGCGGCCGGTCGCCTCCTGCGGGGTGAGGCCCTCGCCCACCATGACGTCGCGCATCATGTCGGCGATGCCCAGCCCGGCCGTGCCGGCGCCGTGGATGACCACCCGCTGGTCGCACAGCTGGCCCCCGGTGACCCGGATCGCGGCGTACGCGGCCGCCAGCGCGGTGGCCGCGGTGCCCTGCAGGTCGTCGTTGAACGTACAGCACTGGTTCGCGTACTTCTCCAGGATGCGCCGGGCGTTGCCCGCGCCGAAGTCCTCCCAGTGCAGCATGGCGTGCGGGAACAGTTTGGTGGCGGCCGTGACGTACGCGTCGATGAGGTCGTCGTAGCGCTGGTCGCGCACCCGGGCATGCCGGTTGCCCAGGTACATGTCGTCGTTGAGCAGCTGGAGGTTGTCGGTGCCGACGTCGAGCATGACCGGGATGACCCGGCGCGGGTGCAGGCCGGCCGCCGCGGTGTAGACGGCCAGTTTGCCGACCGCGATCTCCATGCCGCCCACGCCCTGGTCGCCAATGCCGAGGATGCCCTCCGCGTCGGTGGCGACGATGAGATCGACGTCGTCCGGGCCCGGGCCGTAGTTGCGGAGGGCGCGGGCGACGTCTTCCGGTTCGTCGACCGACAGGTACACCCCGCGCGGCCGGCGGAACTCCTGGCTGAACCGCTCGATCGCCTGCCCCACCGTCGGCGTGTAGACGATCGGCAGCATCTCATCGAGGTGGTCGGCGAGCAGCCGGTAGAACAGCACCTCGTTGCGGTCCCGCAGGTTGCCCAGGTACACGTTCTTGGCCAGATCGTCCGGCTGCCGCCCGTACTGCGCGTATACCCGCTGCAACTGGCTGGCCAGCGTGGTCACCCCGCTGGGCAGCAGGCCCGTCAGACCGAGGGCCCGCCGCTCCGGCAGGGTGAAGGCGGTGCCGCGGTTGAGCATCGCGCTGGTGAGCACGGCGTTGCCCCGCGCACGGATCCGCACGCGGTACCCGTCCCGCGCGTGGACCAGGTCATAGGGTCGCTCGTACATGGTGCCGGCCGCTCCCCATCAAGGTCCTTAATTTTCCGAACGGACCCTAATTTTCCGAACGGACCCTAATTTCCCGAACGGACCCTAATTTTTCCGAACGAACCTTGGTGAGCCGATTCTGCAGCATGCTGAGCACGTCCGGGCGGGCGGCGTGGTTTTCCTCGTAATCGTGCAGGGCGACGAGGTCCTCCTCGCTCAGGCGGCGCAGCCGGGCCCTGATCGAGCCGAGGCTCAGCTCGTCCCACCCCGGCACCACCGGTTCCGCCGCCAGTGCCCGTTCGGTCACTTCACGTGCTGCTTCACGGGGCACCGGCACCAGTAGTTCTCCCGCCGGGGGCCGTTCCGCAGCGAAATGCGGCACCGGCACCGGTACGGGCGCTGGGCGGGGCGCGGGAGCCGTCACCGTGAGGGTGGGGGCCTGCCCGTTCGGCGCGGGAGCCGTCACCTTCGGGGTGGGGGCCTGCCCGTTCGGCGCGGGAGCCGTCACGGTCAGGGCGGGGGCCTGCCCGTCCGGCGCGGGAGCCGTCACCCTCAGGGTGGGGGCCTCCGCGGCGGGTGCGGGCGTGCCGACCGCCCCGCCCGCGGGTGCGGGCGGGCTGGGGGCCGGGGGCACAGCGGCCCGGCCGGTCGTGCCGAGGACGGATGAGACCGAGGCGTCGACCACGGACTCCGCCATGCGCATCACGAGCCTCGCCGCCTCGAACTGCTTCCTGGCCCACCAGAATGGGTCAGCCCACGGCCAGGGGGGTCGCGGGAGGCGTGTTCCCGTCATGGTCATCGCCTACTTGGTGCTCTTGAGGCTCTCGGCGACTGCGGTGCTGGTGCCCACGAGCTGCTTGGCGAAGTCACGCTGGGCGTTGAGCACCAGGGTGGCGAAGTCGAAGACCTGGTCGATGACCTGCTGCGGGTCGACCGGTACGGCACCTTCCAGCTGGCCGAAGCCCTTCTGGAAGGCCTGCGTCCAGGCGTCGAACGCGGTCATCATCGTGTCCTGGGCCTGCTTGAACGGCTCGGTGTACAGCTCCTGCGTGGTTGTCATTGTGTCCTCCTGTGACGTATTCCGACATCTATGACACTACGCCCACATGCAAACTATGTCAAGCAGGGCGCATGGCATATCAAGCATTTATCCACCGTGTATGCCCGCGTCACCCGTGTATGCCCGCGTCACCGTGTATGCCCGTGTATGGGGGCAGTTGCCAAGCCGGGCGATGTGGAAACCGAAGTTTTCGCCGGGTGTGTGTGTTTCAGCTCGAATGGCCGGGAAGCGTACATAGGAGGGGCGGCTGAGCCGTCCCGACTCCCTAGTTCGGGATCAGCCCTAGTCCGGGATCAGCGCGGTCGCGACGCGGCGCCGCCTGTGTGGGTGACGAGAGTCGCGACTGGCACCTGGCCGTCCTACGGAAGGAGCCAGCCTTGCCGGCACCGCCGTCACCAACTCCGTCGTCTTCGTCATCTCCATTGTCTTCGTCGTCTGCTTCCTCGTCATCTGGGGTGGCCCAGCGAATCGGGGAACTGCTGGATGTCGCCACATTCCCGCCGCCCGCCGAGTTCGCCCAGCACGCGCAGGTGACGGACCCCGCCAGCGACGCCCTCGCCGGTGCCGCCGCCGGCGCCCCCGCCTGGTGGGCGGAGCAGGCGCGCTCCCGGCTCGACTGGCAGGCCCCGTTCAGCCAGGTCCTCGACGACAGCCACGCGCCGTTTTACACCTGGTTCGCCGACGGTGCGCTGAACGCCTCCTACAACTGCCTTGACCGGCACGTGAACGCCGGCCACGGGGAACGGATCGCCTTTCACTGGCACGGTGAGGAAGGCGAGAAGCGGTCCCTGAGCTACGCCGAGATCCTGGCCGACGTGCAGCGCCTGGCCAACGCGCTGAAATCGCGCGGCGTGGGCAAGGGCGACGTCGTCGGGATCTTCCTGCCGATGATCCCCGAGGTTGTCGTGGCCATGCTGGCCTGCGCCCGGATCGGCGCGCCGCACAACGTGGTGTTCGGCGGCTTCGCGCCGTCCGCGGTCCGGGAGCGGATGGAGGTGTCCCGGGCCAAGGCGCTCATCACCACCGACGGCGCACGGCGGCGCGGCCAGATCACCCCCATCAAGCAGGCCGTGGATGCGGAAATCGGTGACCTGGACACGCTGGAGACGGTGATCGTCGTCCGCGCCACCGGAGCGTCCTGCCCCATGCGGGACGGCCGGGATCACTGGTACGACCAGTTGCTCGCCGAAGCCGGGCCGGAGTGCCCGGCCGATCCGATGGAGGCCGAGCACCCGCTGTTCCTGCTCTACTCCTCGGGATCCACGGCTAAGCCCAAGGGCATCCTGCACACCACCGGTGGCTACCTGACCGGCGTGACGACCACCGCCGCGATGGTCTTCGACCTCCATCCCGAACGGGACGTGTTCTGGTGCACCGCCGACGTCGGGTGGATCACCGGCCACTCGTACATCGTCTACGGCCCGATGTCGAACGGCGTCACCTCGGTGATGTACGAGGGCGCGCCCGACTACCCGGACAAGGACGCGTGGTGGGATCTGGTCGAGAAGGAGCGGGTCTCGATCTTCTACACCGCGCCCACCGCGATCCGCAGCGCCATGAAGTGGGGAGAGCAGTACCCCCAGCGGCACGACCTGTCCTCGCTCCGGCTGCTCGGTACGGTCGGCGAGCCCATCAACCCGAAGGCCTGGCTCTGGTACTACGTGGCCATCGGCGGCGAGCGGTGCCCGGTGGTCGACACCTGGTGGCAGACCGAGACCGGGGCCATCATGATCGCGCCGTTGCCGGGCCTGACCGTGACCAAGCCCGGTTCGGCTACCCTCCCGCTCCCGGGCGTATCCGCCGCCCTGCTCGACGAGAAGGGCAACGAGGTCACCGAGGGCGACGGGCTCCTGGTCCTGACCCAGCCGTGGCCCAGCATGCTGCGGACCCTGTTCGGCGACCCGTACCGCTACGTCGAGACGTATTTCTCCCGGTTCGGCCCCCGGACGTACTTCGTCGGGGACGGCGCCCGCCGCGACGAGGACGGCTACTTCTGGATCACCGGCCGCGTCGATGACGTGATCAACGTGTCCGGCCACCGGCTGTCCACGGCGGAGATCGAATCGGCCCTGGTGGCCCACACGGCCGTCGCGGAGGCCGCGGTCATCGCGGTCACCGACGAGATGAGCGGCCAGGCGGTCGTGGCCTACGTGACCGTCGTCGGAGCGGCAGAGCCGGGTCCGGACCTGGTCGCGGAGCTACGCGGCTACGTCGGGACGCGGATCGGCAAGCTCGCCCGGCCCCGGCGCGTCATCTGGAGCCCCGAGCTGCCCAAGACCCGATCAGGAAAGATCATGCGGCGGCTGCTGCGCGATATCGCGGAGGGCCGCGACCTCGGTGACGTCAGCACCCTGGCCGACCCGTCGGTCGTATCGGCCCTGCAGAGGGCGGCCGCGGAGGGGAGCACGTCATGACGTTCGCCACGGAGACGAGGCACGTGCCAGATCACAGTGACGACGGCCTGGTCGCCCACCGGGTCGCCCTGGTGACCGGCGGCACCCGTGGCATCGGGGCCGCGGTCGGCCAGGCCCTGGCGCGTGAGGGCGCGTCCGTCGCGGCCGGCTACTGGCATAACCAGGAGGCCGCGGAGAAGTTCGCCGCCAGCATGCGGGCCGACCATCCCGGCAGAAGTTCACCACCCACGAGGGCAGCATCGGCGTCGCCGGCGACTGCCGCCGGGTGGTGAGCGAGGTCATCGGCCAGCACGGGCGGCTCGACATCCTGGTCAACAACGCCGGAATCACGATCGACAAGGTCGCCGCCAAGATGAATGACGAGGACTGGCACAAGGTTCTCGGCGTCAACCTGTCCGGCGCTTTCTTCATCGCGCAGGCCGCCCTCGACCACATGATGGAGCGCTTAATGCCCACGTCCCCCCGGTGGGGGGGAAGAAAAATCCCGCGCGGATACGTAATGTAGTGTCATAACTACTTAACGGAATCGCTGCCCTCGTGGCCAGTCCATTCTGATCAGCGTTGGAGGTCCCGCCATGCTCCCCACCGAGCACCAGCCGAGCCAGGCCCTGCCGGAACTGCACCCGGTGACCACCACCGACGTTCATGACCGCCCGCCCGGGGGCGCCCGCGATCTCCCGGCCGTCATCGGGGCTACTCATCGTGCGGTCCTCAGCGATCTGGCCGGCGCGACGGCGGAGTCCGGGTACCTGGCCATCGCGCGGCTGAGCGGGCACCTGGCCGCGATGCGCCGGTCCGTGTGCAGCCCGCTCCGCAAGCGCCCCGGATCCCCCCAGGATCTCATCGCCCGCTGCTGCACCCAGGGCCGCGCGGCCGAGTGGTCACTATGGCTTCTGCAGGGCCGGATCGCCGGGGACATGCTGGCCAGTTCCGTGAGCCTGGACAGCGTGTACGCGCTGCTGGGGCAGCAGCTCACCGACTACACGGCGGGCGAGCGGGCCCTGCTGGCCTGGATCGAGGGGGAGCTGCCCGCGGCCGACCGCGAGCGCCTCGCCGCGGGCTATCGTCGCTGCCTCACGCACGGCCCGACCCGCCCGCATCCGCGGGGCCCGCGTACCGGCTCCGGCTTCCGCATGGCGTTCGCCTTTCACAGCTTCTGGGACCGGGTGATGGACGGGGCCGACGGCCGCCCGCGGCTCGCCCCCCCCACCGCATGGCTTCCCGGCGGCCCGCCCTGACCGCGGGCCGCCGCGTCCGGAAAGCCCAGCCCGGCGGGGCCGTGCTTGACGTCAACTGTGCTTGAGGTTCTACGCTCGGCTGAGTGAGTACCGGGTGAGCGCGGAGTGAGCGCGGAGTGAGCGCAGGTCAGGCGGCGCGCGTCCCGGCGTCGTCGACGTCGCCGGGCGGCGTGTGGGCCCCCGAGCGCCGGGCGCTGACGGTCGGTCTCGTGCTCGCGGTCACGCTGGTCGCGTTCGAGGCCCTCGCCATCGCCACCATCTTGCCGGTGGTCAGCCGCCACCTCGGCGACCTCCGGCTCTACGGCTGGGTGTTCAGTGCGTTCATGCTGTCCAGCCTGGTCGGCATCGTCCTGGCCGGGACGCTGGCCGACCGGGTGCCGCTCGGGCGCCCGATGCTGGCCGGCCTGGCCCTGTTCGCCCTCGGCCTGGCCGTCGGCGGGTTCGCGCCCGACATGCCGGTGCTCGTGGCCGACCGGGCCGTCCAGGGCCTCGGCGCCGGTGTCGTGCCCGCCGTCGCGTACGTCGCGATCTCCCGGGGTTACCCGGAGGGATGCCGGCCCCGTATGTTCGCGGTCCTGTCCACGGCGTGGGTCATCCCCGGGCTGATCGGGCCGGCCGTCGCCGCCCTGGTGGCCACGGCGGTGGGCTGGCGGTGGGTGTTCCTGGGCCTGCTGCCGCTGGTGGCCGCGGCCGGGGTGCTGGTGATCCCGGCCCTGAAGCACGTCCCGGCCCGCGCCGGAGCCACTGGGCCCGCCGGAGGCACTGGGCCCAGCCAGCACGCCCGGGTGCCGTACCTGCCCGTGCTCGGCGTGGTCGCCGGGGCGGCCCTGGCCCTGATCGCGGTCAGTTCGGGTAACTTGCCGGCCGTCGTGAGCGGCGTCATCGCGGGCGGCATCCTGCTCGCCGTCTCATTGCGCCGTCTGACGCCGCCGCGGACCCTGACGGCCGGGCGCGGGCTGCCGGCCACGATCCTCAGCCGGGGCCTGCTCACGTGCTGCTTCTTCGCTGGTGACGCGTATGTCCCGTACGCCATCACCGCCGTCCGCCACGCCCCCACCGGGCTGGCCGCGCTGGCCCTGACCATGACCACCATGACGTGGACGGCGGGGTCCTGGGTCCAGGCCCGCTGCATCGCCCGGTGCGGTCCCCGCCGGCTGGTCCGCTGCGGAGAAGGGCTGGTCGCGGGCGGCCTCGCCCTGATGTGCGTCGTCCTCATGCCGTCGGTGCCGCCCGCGTTCAGCGTCCTGGCCTGGGCGGTGGCCGGAGCCGGGATGGGCCTGGCCTACGCGCCCCTGTCGGTGACCGCACTCGATCGTGCGCCGGCGGGCGAAGAGGGCCGGGTCACCTCGGGGCTCCAGCTTTGCGACGTGCTCGGTCAGGCGCTCGGAACCGGCTTGGCGGGGGCGATCGTGGCGGCCGCCGGCCCGGATCACCGCGCGGGTGTGGCGCTGGCGTTTGTGGCCGCGATCGGTGTCAGTGTCACGGCGCTGGCCGCCGGGTCGCGGCTTCCGGGCGGGCTAAGTGGTCAGGATCGCGGCTTCTGACGGCACATCGTCAGAAGTATGTAGGGGCATAGGTATTTCTTTCGCTGCCGGATATGGGCAGACCCCGGTGCCCGGCTCTAGGCTGATAGTGGAGGGATCCGGGGAAAATTCAATCAATCCTTCGGCAGTGACCTGGGTCTGCTGCCGGGTACTCATCCAATAGCTGGACGAGGTAGTGCACATTCTGACTAATCTGCCCCGGGCGCCGAATAGCTTCGTCGGCCGCGAGGAACAGGTCGCCGAGCTGCTCCGTCCGGTGGGGGAGACCCGCGCGCTCGCGCTGTGCGGGGCCGGCGGAATCGGCAAGACCCGGCTGGCCCTGCGCGTCCTGGCCCTGCGCGTCCTGGCCTTGCGTGTCCTGGCCGGGGCGGCGGATGAGTTTCCCGACGGTGTCTGGTTCGTCGAGCTCGGCGATCTGCGGCAGCCCGATCTCGTTGTCCCGCGCGTGGCGTCGGTGATTGGCGTCAGGGAAGAACCGTCGCATTGCCGGCGAGCTGTCGATCAGCCCGGCCACCGCTGCTCGCCACGTGGCCAACATCCTGGCCAAGCTAAGCTTCAGCTCGCGCGTTCAGGTCGCCACCTGGGCGGTGGACCACCTTGACCCGGCATCCAGTTGATCGCTGCCATGGACCCAAGGTTTGATGTCGTGGTGGTCGGAGGCGGCATTGTCGGCCTGGCCACGGCCCACGCCGTCGTCCGCACCGGCCGGACCGTCGCCGTCATCGAGCGCGAGCCGCGCCTGGCCAGCCACCAGACGGGCCACAACTCCAACGTCATCCACTCCGGGCTCTACTACGCGCCGGGCGGCCTCAAGGCGCGGCTGGCTCCCGCCGGGTGCGCGGAGACGGTGGCGTTCTGCCGTGAGCACGATCTGCCGCACACGGTGAGCGGCAAGCTCGTCGTCGCGACCGAGCCGGGGGAACTGCCGCGGATGGCTGAGCTCGAGCGGCGCGGCCACGCCAACGGCGTCGAGAACCACCGCCTTGACGCCCGCGGAATGCGCGAGCATGAACCGCACGTCCGCGGGGTCGCGGCGCTGTGGGTACCGTCCACCGCGATCTGTGACTACCGCGCCATCGCGGAGAAGCTCGGTGAGCTGATCACCAGGAGCGGTGGCCAGATCCTGCTCGGCCGGACCGTGCGGCGCGCGGTCCGCCGGACCGGCGAGGTGGTGGTGCACACCGGCGCCGGGGACCTGCTGGCGGGGCAGGTGGTGGTCTGCGGCGGCCTGCACAGCGACGAACTGGCGCTGGCGTCGGGTGCGGACCCGGGCGTACGGATCATCCCGTTCCGCGGGGAGTACTCGGGGCTCACCGGGGAGGCAGCCGAGCTGGTCAGGGGCCTGATCTATCCGGTGCCCGACCCGGCGTTCCCATTTCTCGGGGTGCACGCCACCCGGGGAGTTGACGGGCAGGTGCACGCCGGGCCGAACGCGGTCCTGGCCCTGGCCCGCGAGGGGTATTCGTGGGGCACCATCCGGCCACGGGAACTGGCGCAGTCACTGACCTATCCGGGGATGGCCAGGCTGGCCAGGAAGCACTGGCGCTATGGCCTCGGCGAGATGTACCGGTCGGTGTCCAGGCACGCGATGGTCAAGCAGATCCAGCGGATGCTGCCCGATGTCCGCGCGGAGCACCTGACGCCGGCCGGCGCCGGGGTGCGGGCCCAGGCGGTACGCCCCGACGGGACGCTCGTCGACGACTTTCTCTTCGTCGGCCAGGGCGACGGACCGGGCTCGGTCCTGCACGTTCTCAACGCGCCTTCCCCCGCGGCCACCGCCGCACTGCCTATCGGCCGGGAGATCCTGACCCGGCTCACCGGCGACACACTGGGCCCGCTCTGAGCAGGCCCACCCTGAGAAATAGTGCCGATGGGGCAAACGTTCGTTAGAAGCAAATTTGCGCGCCACGCACATTCGAGTAGTCTGCTCACATGTCAACGGCTCCCATGTCAACCGCGGGCCAGGCAGAGCCACCGGGGGCCTGCGCCGAGCTGCCCCCCGGGCTGGGCCGGCACCCGGAGCTGGGCCGGCCCGGCCGCCCGGCCGGGCTGCGTGAGCGCAAGAAGCTCGCCACCCGGCAGGCGATCGGCGCGGCGGCGATGCGGCTGGCCGTCGAGCGTGGCCTGGAGAACGTGCTCGTGGAGGACATCGCGGCGGCGGCTGAGGTGTCACCGCGGACCTTCAGCAATTACTTCGCCAGCAAGTACGAAGCGATCTGCGCGCTCGCGCTGGACAGATCCTTCCAGATCGGGGAGGCGCTGCGGGAACGGCCCGCGAGTGAGAGCCTCTGGGATTCGGTCAGGCACGCCGTGCTGGACGTCTACGCTCCGGCCAGTGCGGCACCGGATCCCGAGGTCATCGCCGGCGTCCGGCTGGTTATCAGCTCGCCTGCGCTGCGCGGGGAGTACCTGAAGGCCCTGTCGATCATGCAGTACGAGCTGGCCGCCGCCATCACCGAGCGCACCGATGCCGCGCCGGCCGCCGATACCTTCTTTACCCGTGCGTTCTCGGGAGCCATTACGGCGGTCATCCAGGCGGCGAGCGAGCGCTGGCTCTTCGCCGATCCGACCGTCGCGCTCGCCCCGCTCATCGAGCACGCCCTCCGCGAACTTGCCCACGGCATGCTCGCCGTCCTGCCCGGGGCCGCTCCGCCGGGGCCCATTCCACCGGAAAATGACGCGCCATCGAAGGCTCCCCGGGCTAGTGTGGGCCGGCCCGCTGTGTCCGCGCTCCGCCCTGCCCGCGACCCTGCCCGCGACCCTGCCCGCGACGATGAGGGACGTCCATGCTGATCCGGCTCCTGCGCAGCTACCTGCGCCCGTACCACAAGGCGATCACCGCCGTCTGCGTCCTGCAGCTGGTGCAGAGCCTGGCGACCCTCCTGCTGCCCACCCTGAACGCCGACATCATCGACAACGGGGTCATCACCGGCGACACCCACTACATCCTGCGCACGGGGGCCATCATGCTCGGTGTCAGCGTGGTCCAGATCACCTGTGCGATCGGTGCGGTGTACTTCGGGGCCAGGACCGCGATGGCGCTGGGCCGCGATGTCCGTTACGGAGTGTTCCACCGGGTCCAGGCATTCTCCGCCCGCGAGGTCGGCCGGTTCGGCACCCCGTCGCTGATCACCCGGACGACGAACGACGTGCAGCAGGTCCAGATGCTGGCGGTCATGACCTTCACGCTGCTGGTGTCCGCCCCGGTCATGTGCGTCGGCGGCGTCATCCTGGCGCTCAACCAGGACGTGCCGCTGTCCTCGCTGCTGCTCGTGGCGGTGCCGGTGCTGGGCATCATCGTGAGCCTCATCATCAGCCGGATGCGGCCGCTGTTCCGGCAGATGCAAACGCGTATCGACGTCATCAACCGGGTGCTCCGCGAGCAGATCAGCGGGGTGCGGGTGATCCGCGCCTTCGTCCGCGACCCGCTGGAACGCGACCGGTTCGGGACCGCGAACACGGAGCTGTTCGATGTCTCGCTGGGCGTCGGCCGCCTGATGGCGCTCATGTTCCCGTCGGTGATGCTGATTCTCAACGTGTCCACCATCGCGGTGCTGTGGTTCGGCGGCCACCTGGTCGCCAGCGGGAGCATGCAGATCGGCGCGCTGACGGCCTTCATCAGCTACCTGCTCCAGATCCTGATGTCCGTCATGATGGCCACCTTTGTGTTCATAATGGTCCCGCGCGCGGAGGTGTCCGCCGAGCGGATCATGGAGGTGCTCGGCACCGAGCCCGACCTGCTCCCGCCGCCCAGCCCCGTCACCGAGCTGGACAGCCACGGGTACCTCGAGCTGCGGGCCGCCGAGTTCCGCTACCCCGGTGCGGAGAAGCCGGTGCTGTCCGGCATCAGCCTGGACGCCCGGCCCGGTGAGATCACCGCGATCATCGGCGGCACCGGCAGCGGCAAGACGGCGCTGCTGAGCCTCATTCCCCGGCTGGTCGACGTCACCGGCGGCGCCGTCCTGATCGACGGCGTCGACGTCCGCGAGCTCAGCCCGGCGCTGCTGTCGGACCTGATCGGGCTGGTGCCGCAGAAGCCCTACCTGTTCTCCGGGACCGTGGCCACCAACCTGCGCTACGGCAACCAGGCGGCCACCGACGATGACCTCTGGCACGCCCTGGAGATCGCCCAGGCCCGGGACTTCGTCGGGCAGATGCCGGGTGGCCTGGACGCCCGCATCACCCAGGGCGGCACGAACGTGTCCGGCGGCCAGCGTCAGCGGCTGGCCATCGCGCGTGCCCTCGTGCACCGGCCCGAGATCTACCTGTTCGATGACTCGTTCTCGGCTCTCGACTACGCCACCGACGCGCGGCTCCGGGCTGCGCTGGCGGCCGAAACGGCGCAGGCGACCGTCGTCATCGTGGCCCAGCGGGTGGCCACGATCCGGCACGCGGACCGCATCATCGTGCTGGACGCCGGCCGCATCGTCGCCACCGGTTCGCACGATGAGCTGATGAGCTCCGATCAGACCTACCGGGAGATCGTGCTCTCCCAGCTGACCGAGCAGGAGGCAGCAGCATGACGGGGCCAGGCAGCGGCGGGGCAACCGACGGGCCCGCCGGTAACGTGGCCGCCGGTAACGGGGCCGCCGGTAACGGGGCCGCCAGTAACGGGGCGGGGGAGCGGGCCACCCCTCAGCGGGGCCCCGGCCCCGCCCCGGGACCCGGCCCGGCCCGCTTCATGGGCGGCATGTCCACCGAGAAGTCGCTCGACTTCCGCGGCTCCAGCCGGCGTCTGCTCGGCACGCTGGGCCCGCACCGGTTCCGGGTCATCGTCAGCCTGGTGCTGGCGGCGGTCAGTGTCACGCTCTCGGTGCTCGGTCCGTGGCTGCTCGGCAACGCGACCAACCTCATCTTCGCGGGCGTCATCAGCAAGCGGATCCCGGCCGGCGTCAGCAAGGCCCAGATGGTGGCCCAGCTCCGCCGCGAGGGCCACGGCACGGAGGCCGACATGCTGTCGGCGATGCACGTGGTGGCCGGCCAGGGGATCGACTTCGACCGCGTCGGTCAGGTGCTGCTGCTGGTTCTGCTGGTCTACCTCGGCTCCTCGGTGGCCATGCTGCTGCAGGGCCGGGCGACGGCGACCATCGTCCAGCGCGTGGTCCTCCGGCTGCGTGCGCAGGTCCAGGCCAAGCTGTCCCGGCTGCCGCTGAGCTACTTCGACCGTCAGCCGCGGGGCGAGATCCTCAGCCGGGTCACCAACGACATCGACAACTTGTCCCAAACGTTGCAGCAGACGATGAGCCAGCTGGTGGTCTCGGTGCTGACGATCGTGGGCGTGCTCACGATCATGTTCGTCATCTCGTGGCTGCTGGCGCTGATCGCGCTCGTCACCGTCCCGGTCTCGGTCTTCGTGGTGGCCAGGATCGGCAAGCGCGCTCAGCCTCAGTTCGTCAAGCAGTGGTCGACGACCGGCAAGCTGAACGGGCACGTCGAGGAGATGTACACCGGCCACTCGCTGGTGGCCGTGTTCGGCCAGCGCGACGAGGCGATACGCACCTTCACCGAGCAGAACGAGTCCCTCTACCAGGCCAGCTATCGCGCTCAGTTCATCTCCGGCACCATTCAGCCGGTCATGATGTTCGTCGGCAACCTCAACTACGTGCTGGTCGCGGTGGTCGGCGCCCTGCGGGTGGCCACGGGCGCGCTGACCCTCGGCGGCGTGCAGGCGTTCATCCAGTACTCCCGCCAGTTCAGCCAGCCGCTGACCCAGGTGGCCAGCATGGCCAATCTGCTGCAGTCCGGCGTCGCCTCGGCCGAGCGCGTCTTCGCCCTCCTGGACGCGGTCGAGCAGGAACCCGATGCCGCCCAGCCGGCCCGCCCGGCCGAAGTACACGGCCGCGTGGAGTTCGAGCACGTGTCCTTCCGGTACGCACCGGACCGGCCGCTGATCGGGGACCTGTCGCTGAAGGTCGAGCCGGGCCAGACCGTGGCCATCGTCGGCCCGACCGGCGCCGGCAAGACCACACTGGTCAACCTGCTGATGCGGTTCTACGAGCTCAGCTCGGGCCGGATCACCGTCGACGGTACCGACATCGCCACGATGAGCCGGGACGAGCTGCGCTCGCTGACCGGGATGGTGCTGCAGGACGCCTGGCTGTTCGGCGGCACGATCGCGGACAACATCGCCTACGGATCAGCCGGTGCGACATCCGGGCAGATCACCGAGGCGGCGCGGGCCACCTATGTCGACCGGTTCGTACAGACGCTGCCCGACGGCTACGACACGGTCCTCGATGACGAGGCCGCCAACGTGAGCGTGGGCGAACGGCAGCTGATCACCATCGCGCGGGCCTTCCTGGCCCGGCCGGCCATCCTGATCCTGGACGAGGCGACCAGTTCGGTGGATACCCGGACCGAGGTGCTTATCCAGCACGCGATGACGTCCCTGCGGCAGGGCCGGACCAGTTTCGTCATCGCGCACCGGCTGTCGACCATCCGCGACGCCGACCTCATCCTGGTGATGGAGGACGGGCAAATCGTCGAGCAGGGCACGCACGCCATGCTGCTGGCCGCGGACGGGGCCTATGCCCGCCTCTACCAGGCCCAGTTCGCCCAGGCCCTGGCGGCCGTCGACTAACCTCGCTCGCCTCGGGCCCGTGGGCCGTGGGAGCCGAGCGGCACGTGTGATCGGACGCTGGGAGCTTGCCCGGGTGATCCCGTGACAGCCCGCAGAAGGCGGAATGGGACATGGCCGCGGGCCTGACCAAGGTTCACACCTGGCAACCTAGTGGGCCACCAGCGCGTCACCGCCTGCGCGAAGACGCGGTCAGGCGGGCTGCCACAGTTCGACCCGATTGCCCTCGGGATCGGTGACCCAGCCGAACCGGCCGACACCCTCCATGTCCTGCGTCTCTTTGGCTGCATCTGCTCCCTTGGCGCGCAATTGCGCGAGCATCGCATCCAGGTCGCGGACCCGGAAGTTGAGCATGGTCTGCTGGGCGCGGGACCCGAAGTAGCCGGTCCCGGACTCGAACGTCGCGAACACCGTCAGCCCGGCTTCCTGACGCCACAGGCCGTTCACATCGGCGTCCAGGCCCAGGCAATCGCGATACCACGCGCCCAGGGCCGCCGGGTCGGCGGCCCGCATGAAGTATCCACCGATTCCAATCACACGTTCCACGCCGCTATCTTGCCAGGACGGCGATCGGGCGGGGCGGCACCACACCGTCGCCCGCTTCACCCTCCGTCTCAATCGCGGGGAACTCGTAATTTTCGGCCCGGTCGTGTCGGGCTCCAGGAATGTCGGTGGGTCCTGTTATTATCGAACTAGCGATCGAAAGACACCATGGACGTGCCGCCGGGGTGTTGAGCCGGCTGGCCAGGCAATGGACCGGCAGCTGACCGGTACCGATGGAGACAGCCGGCGTTGCGTGCGGCTGCACCGCCCCGCCCGCCCGGGCCTTCGAGCCGGGCGCGGGGTTTGAGCCCAGGGAAGTTTCCCGTCTTGCGAGGCGGGCCCGGGCCTGTTGCTTCCAGTTCGCTGACCCCTGCCTGCCGGGAGGTGATCCCGTCCATGTGCACCCTCAACGAGCCCGCCGTGCCGTCCAGCCCGGCGCAGGCGCTGGCCATGGTGTCGGCCGGGCTGGGTTACCTGGCGGCCTGTGACGCCGCGGGTCTGGGGACTGCCGTGCAGGCGGAGGCGCTGGCCGGGCTGGAGCAGGCCGAGGCGCGGCACACTGCGGCGCGGGCGAAGATCTTGTCGGCGTTCAGCGCCGGCCATGG
>Ga0182014_10004559_pt1 | contig 15822 bp, 8 predicted proteins | sample 612S2DmetaG_FD_120489 | JGI IMG/M metagenome (GOLD analysis project Ga0182014, IMG submission 120489) | Permafrost microbial communities from Stordalen Mire, Sweden - 612S2D metaG | ecosystem: Environmental > Terrestrial > Soil > Wetlands > Permafrost | place: Sweden: Stordalen | collected... | reverse complement strand
GTGAATGGTTCGGGGTCGCAGTCCGCCAACAGCGTGCTGCTGAAGAGCATTTTCGGAATGGGCGTTCCCGTGAGCGGGAAGAATCTGTTCCCATCGAACATTGCCGGATTGCCCACGTGGTTCACCATCCGCGCCAGCAAAGACGGCTATGTGGCGCGCAAGCGCGAGTCCGAGGTGCTGGTGGCATTGAACCCCGGAACGGCGCGCGAGGACGTTCTGGCGCTGCCCGCCGGCGGCGTGGCCATCTACGAAGAATATCTGGACCTCAAGCAATACCGCGATGACGTGGTCTTCTACCCGGTCCCGTTCGACAAGCTCACCGCGGCTCTGTGTCCCGAGGCCAAACTACGCAAGCTGGTCAAGAACATGGTGTACGTGGGCGTCGTGGCGCAACTTCTGCGCTTCGACCTGGGCGTGGTGGAAAAATGCGTGCAAAAGCAGTTCGCCAAGAAGCAGAAAGTCTTCGAGCTGAACTTCGGCGCGGTTGAAACCGGTTACGAGTATGCCCGGACCAACTTTACCAAGCAGGACCCGTACTGCATCGAGCCGATGAGCCAGACCCAGGGCAAGATCATCATCGACGGCAACGCGGCTTGCGGCATGGGCGCGGTGTTCGCGGGCGTGACGGTGGTCGCGTGGTACCCGATCACGCCGTCGACCTCGCTGATTGAGGCCACGACGGATCTGCTCAAGAAGTTCCGCGTGACGCCGGAGGGCAAGGCAACGTTCGCCGTAGTGCAGGCCGAAGACGAACTGGCTGCCATCGGCATGGTGCTGGGCGCGGGCTGGGCTGGCGCGCGGTCCATGACCTCGACTTCGGGACCGGGCATCTCGCTGATGGCGGAGTTTTCCGGACTCGGTTACTACGCTGAGATTCCCGGCGTGATCTTTGATGTGCAGCGCACCGGGCCTTCGACGGGCATGCCGACGCGTACCCAACAATCCGATCTGCTTTCGACGGCGTTTCTTTCGCACGGCGACACCAGGCATCCCGTTCTGCTGCCAGGCAGCGTGAAGGAGTGCTTCGAGTTTGGCTACGCGGCCTTCGACCTGGCGGAGCGGATGCAGACGCCGGTGTTCGTGCTCACCGATCTCGACCTGGGCATGAACAATTGGATGTCGGAGCAGTTTGCGTATCCTGAGAAGCCGCTCGACCGCGGCAAGGTGCTGACCGCCGAAGAACTGGAAAAACTGGGCAGCTTCGCGCGCTACCGCGACGTAGATGGCGACGCCATCGGCTGGCGAACCATTCCCGGCACCATGCATCCCAAGGCGGCGTATTTTACACGCGGCTCGGGACACAATGACGCGGCCGTCTACACCGAGCGGCCCGAGGAATACCAGGCCGTGATGGAGCGGCTGGCGCGCAAGTTCGAGAATATGCGATCTATCGTTCCCGCACCCGTCGTGTACCGCAATGGCAAATCGACGATTGGCTTCCTGGCCTATGGCTCCACTGATTTCGCGCTGCGCGAGAGCCTCGATCAGATCGAGAAGGAACACGGCCAGAGCGTGGACTACATGCGCATCCGCGCCTATCCCTTCGCGCACGAAATTCACGACTTTGTGGCCAGCCATGAGCGCGTGTACGTGGTGGAACAGAACCGCGATGCGCAGATGGCGAGCCTGCTCAAGCTGGATCTTCCCGCCGAGCAAGTGGTCAAGCTGCGCAGCATTCTGCACTACAACGGGTTGCCCGTCGACGCGCGCAGCATCAGCGACGAGTTTGCGACCAAGGAGGGCTTGTAATGGCCACCGCAACTGCGAATGGGGCCGCGGGCCCGAAGCTCAATCATATTGGTCTGCCGATTGTGGAGTATCGCGGCGGCAAGTCCACGCTCTGCGCCGGCTGCGGCCACAACGCCATCTCGGAGCGCATCATCGACGCCATGTTCGAGATGGGCGTCGAGCCGGAGCGGGTGATGAAGATGAGCGGCATCGGCTGCTCGTCGAAGAGCCCCGCCTATTTCATGAGCCGCTCGTTCAGCTTCAACAGCGTCCACGGGCGCATGCCGAGCGTGACTACCGGCGCCGTGCTGGCCAACCGGACGATGACGGCGCTGGGCGTTTCCGGCGATGGCGACTCGGCGTCGATCGGCATGGGTCAGTTTGTGCACCTGATGCGGCGCAACCTGCCGATGATTTACATCATCGAGGACAACGGCGTCTACGGATTGACCAAGGGCCAGTTCTCGGCCACGGCCGATATCGGATCCAAACTGAAGACCGGCGTGATCAACGATCTTCAGCCTATCGATACCTGCGCTCTCGCCATTCAACTGGGCGCGACCTTCGTGGGCCGCTCGTTCTCCGGCGACAAAAAGCAACTGCTTTCGATGCTGAAGGCGGCGATCGCGCATCAGGGAACTGTGATGCTCGATGTGATCAGCCCCTGTGTCACGTTTAACGATCACGAGGGCTCGACCAAGAGTTACAAATTCCTGCAAGACCACGACGAACCCATCAACGAAGTCGGATTTGTTGCCAGCTTCGACGACATCGAGGTGGATTACGGTTCCGGCGAGGTCTACGACGTGGAAATGCACGACGGCTCGCAGCTCCACTTGCGCAAGCTGCTCGAAGACTACGACCCCACCGACAAAGCCAACGCCGTGCGCACGCTGATGGAGGCGCAGGAAAAGGACGAAGTCCTCACCGGCGTTTTCTACATCGATACTCAGAAGCCGACGTTCATCGATCAGTTGAATATGGTGGATGAGCCGCTGGCCACGTTGCCTGAGTCGTTGACGCGCCCGCCAAAGTCGGCGCTCGAAGCCCTGATGACGAATCTGCAGTAACGCAGGTTCGCGCAGGATCAATGCAATAGAAATCACTTCACCCGCAGAAGGGCGTCGTGTCGCGGTGGGTGCGACGGTTGCGGCTAGGACGCCTTGCCGCGCAGCAACTTTCCGGCGTTGCCGCGCAGCAACTGCTCGGCACGGAACCAGTCTTCCTCGTGGTGCCCGTGCGCGCGTCCGCGCTCGTTCCAGAAGCGATGCGCAAGTTCGGCCACCTGTTCGTGAGAAATAAAGACAGAAGCTTCCATTTGCAGAACTTCCGCCTTCACAGGCTTTTCCATTTGCAGAACGTTCGTCTTCTTTGCCGCGGGTTTGCGGGGTTTTGCGGCCGCCTTGGGAGCTGCATCCGCCTTCTTAGGTGACTTTGCCATTCAAAAATCCTCCTGAGGGATGAAGGAATTAAATCGAGCAACTATATATAGAGAGAATACCGGAGAATGGGGTGCTTCTCAAGTGAAGTAGCCGCGAAGAACCTTCGTTGTAAACCTGAGCGAACCCGGACAGAGCAGGTTTACGCTCAGACCGCGCGATTTTTGAGAAGCCGCCGGGGTAGCGTGTATCGTGGTTAAAAGCTGGAAAGGCCATGACCACACCCGCCATCGATACCACTGCGCTCACCCGCCGCTTCGGCGACTTCACCGCCGTCGACAATGTCAACCTGCGCGTCGACGCCGGGCAGTTCTTCGGATTTCTCGGCCCCAACGGCGCGGGCAAATCCACCACCATCAAGATGTTGACTGGATTGCTGGCGCCCACTTCAGGCAGCATCCGCATCCTCGGTGAGGACTTGCAGGCCAACTCCGCAGACATCAAGCGGCAGATCGGCGTGGTGCCGGAGGGCATGGCGCTCTTCGGCCGCCTGACCGCCGAAGAATACCTGCGGTTTGTAGGGCGCATGTACGGCCTGGACCGCGCCACGACGCTCAACCGCACGCGGGACCTGCTGGAGTTTATGCAGCTGGCCGGCGAGCAGAAAAAACTGATCGCCGACTTCTCGCACGGCATGCAGAAGAAGCTGGCGCTCGCAGCGGCGGTCATCCATGGGCCGAAGGTGCTGTTTCTCGACGAGCCTTTTGAGGGCGTGGACGCAGTGGCCGCAGGCACGCTGAAGGCCATGCTGCTGAGAATGATTGCGCGCGGCGCGACCATCTTCCTCACCTCGCACGTACTGGAGATTGTGGAGCGGCTGTGCACGCACATCGCCATCATTCATCGCGGGCAACTGGTTGCGCAGGGCTCGCTTGATGAGCTGCGCGCCGGAACCTGGCGCATCGGACAGGCCGGAATCCAGGAAGGTGTCGTGTCCCTTGGTGAGGAAAAGCGCAGCCTGGAGCAGATCTTCCTTGAGATTGTGGGCACGGATCGCGACGGCAATCCCGCCGCAACTGCGCCCGAGCAGGAGCTCTCATGGTTGAGCTGACGCGCCCCCAGAGCGTTCCTGGTTCCATGCCGCCCATTCCGGCGAGCGCGCAGTTGCTAGCCGTCGCGTGGCTGCGCTGGCGCATTTTTGTCAATGGCATGTTTCGCAAGCGGCCCAAGGGCAAGCGCCAGATTGTCGGGCTGGTCTTTGCTACTCTCCTGCGCTTGATCGTCTGGCCCATGCTCGCGCTCGTCGTGGTCGGTCCAGTTGCGGCCAGCGGATTTTTCGCGTGGATGGCGATCTCCCAGGGCCACCCCCAAAGCCTCGCGTCGCTGCTGCTGGGCATCGCATTGCTCTGGCAGTTTGTGAGCATCAATGGCCTCAGCATCGCCGCCACGATCCCCAGCTTCGATCCCGCGTCGCTGGTGCGCTTTCCTCTCCGCTTCGGCCGCTATTTTGTGTTGCGTTCGCTCCTGGGCCTCATGACGCCCAGCACCATTGTCGGTTGTCTGGCTGTGCTGGCCGCCGCGGCGGGCATCGGCGTGGCGAACGCGTCGCTGGCGCTGCCCGCGCTGGTGGTGATGGCGGTCTATGCATTGATGAACATTTATCTCACGCGCATGATCGGCGCATGGATGGAGCGCTGGCTGGCGAACCGCCGCTTCCGTGAGATTTTCAGCATGTTGATGGCGCTGTTTGCGGTCAGCATCCAGTTCATCAATCTGCAGCGGACCCCGATGCGCGCGCCCGGCGCCCGGAGCAGCTGGCTGCTTGCCGTTCTGCATAGCTCCGGATCGTATCTGTACTGGCTGCCGTCGGGTTTTGCGGCGCAGGCGATTCTGCTGGTGAAGCATCCCCTGGCGGCGGTCGCCCAGTTTGCAGCATTGCTGGCGAGCACCGTGCTGTTCGCGGCGGTATTTGCCGTCCGGCTGCACAAACAGTTTCTCGGCGAGCACCTGGGCGAGGGTGTGAGCGGGCGCGAGAAAGTGCAATCGGCGCCACGCGTAAATGCTCCGGCGCCGCAATCCGCCGCTCTATCTCGGCCCGCTGCGTCCGGCGCTATTGTTTCGCCCACCGTGGCCGCATGCCTGCGCAAAGAGTGGTTCATACTGCGCGGCAATGGAACGCAGCTGATCGGATTACTCACGCCCCTTTTGTTCGTTGTCATCTTCAGCATGAACCGGACGTTTTCCAGCATTGCTTCCGGCTATTTTCTTCCTGGGGCGATTGCCTACCTACTCATCGCCGCTCTCAGCTCGCTCTACAACATCTTTGGCGCGGACGGCCGCGGCGTGCAGGTGTATCTGCTTGCGCCCATTCGTATGCTCGACGTGGTTTTGGCCAAGAATTTGATGAGCCTGGCGCTGATCGTTACCCAGGTGGGGCTTGCCTGGACCATCATTTGCGTGCTGGCGCGAACGCCCGTCCCGGTTTCGATGCAAATCTCCACCGCATTGTGGACGGTCTTCGTCGTGGCCATGAATCTGGCCATTGGAACAATGCGATCCATCCAGGCGCCGCGCCATTTCGTGCCGGGGCAGGGAAGGCAACTACGCGCCAGTCCCACCAATCGCACCAGCGCGCTGCTGGTTCTCGCGGTGCTGTTCGGATGCATGTTGTTGCAGATTCCCGTGGCCATCGCGTCGGGTTATTTCAGAATGCCGTGGCTGGCCGCGTGGGTCTTCGGCCCGCTTGCCGTCGCGGCGATCTTTGCCTATGCGCTCATGTTGCGCAATGCCGAGCGGCTCATTCTGGCCAATCGCGACGTGTTCGCGGAAGAACTCTGCAAAGCATAAGACCCGGCCGATGGAAACCAATTGCCTCCGTGCTGACGGAAACCAACTGCCTCCGTGCCCCATCCTTTTCGCGTTCTTGGCGAAAAGAGTGGGAAAGCAAAAGGCTGGGTAGATTCATTCCGAAACGTCTTACATCTCCACGCGTCGTGTTCGCGGAAGAACTCTGCGAGGCGTAAGACCCGGCTGATGGAAACCAATTGCCTCCGTGCCCCATCCTTTTCGCGTTTTTCGCGAAAAGGGTGGGAAGCAAGAAGGCTAGGTAAACTCATTCCGAAACGCCTCAAATCTCCCACCAGTCCAGCAACCCCATGCGCGGATAGTACAAGCCGCCGCGTACCGCCGCGTTTGTGCCGTGCAGGTTGCGTAGCACTTTCGCGTAGGCCTCAATCTGCGGCGCAAACATACGGCGCAATTCGGGCAGCGCGGCTTTGGAATCGAGATCATCCCCATGCGCGGTCTTGTAATCGATGATCCACCACGTGGAGTTGTCGTCGGTGGATTGCGGCGCGGGCCCTGCGCGAAAGACACGATCAACCTGCACGGTGCGCAGACCGCCCGAAACCACTCCCGTCCAGCGCGCCTCGCTCGCGGCATCGGCGTGCGCAGCGAGAATCCATTGCGCTTGCGGGTCTCGGACGGCGCGGAGAACCATCTCGAGCGCCTGTGCGGCAATGCGATCGGCCTCGCCGGCGTCGATGCCGAAGACGCGGAGGTTTGCGGCGATGCGCGGCTGCACGCGGACGAGCGACTCACGAGTGATTTCACTTGCTTCCGTGGCGAGAAGCTGTGCGAGATGCTGAAACAGCTCGTGTACGGCTTTACCCAGCGCTCGCGACAGCAGGCCGCCCTCATGGCGCTCATAAAGGCGGCCCGCGCCGACGGGCGGCTCATTGGCTGCGGATGGGATTTCGGCAGATGCGGGCCGGTAGCTCGGCGGCAAGCGGCGAAGCGGTGTCGGCGTCGGCGCGAATGCATCAGGCGGCGCAGGCATAGTGAGCACGTTCTCTGCCGAGGCTGCGAGGGAATCGATGGTCCGCGATTCGTCAGTTTGTGCGGCTTGAGCAGATTGATCGGCGCACCAGGTCTCGAAACTGCGTTGCACCTCTTCGCGCAAACCGGGCCACGCAGTGGCCAGCAAGCTGCCCGTTGGTGGAACCAAAGCGAGGGATTGATCGTCCGCTGTTTTGAACTCCGGTCGAGCAAACAGATGCAGTTCTTCGCGAGCGCGCGTGGCGGCTACGTAGAGCAGCCGCCGTGTCTCCTGCGACTCGCGTTCGCGACGGGCTTTATCGACCAAAAACTTTGCCGAACCGCTTTCCGCGCCCTTCGGCTGGAGCGGCGCCACAAGAAATTCGGTAATGGCGCCGGCGCTGTCTTCGTCGATTGCGTCAGCCTCCGGCGCCAGACCGCGCTCCAGCCAGGAAAGCAGTTTCCGGCCGCCGTGGCCCGCATTGGCCTGCAAATCAGGCACGATCACGACCTCAAATTCAAGCCCCTTCGACTTGTGGATAGTCATCAACTGCACGCCGCAGTCGCTGCTGGCGGAGGGATCAGGCAGCGCGTTGAGTTTTGTGAGGGCCGCATCGAGTGCGGGGCCGAGAAAATCCTGCTCTCCTTGCGGCAAATCGTCGAGACAACGCCAAAAGAGATCGAGATTGGCGCGCGCAGCCGCGTCCACACAACGCGCTCCGCCCAGACGCAGCCAGACCTGCTCGAGCCAGGTTCCAGGTGAGGCCGTGGGCTGAATCGAGCGCAGGCGCTCCGCGTATGCAATCGCTTCGAGCAGGCGCGTAGCGGCTAGACGGCCTTCCTGGCTGAGCAGTTGGGTGCGTTCGGCGAGCAGATCCGGCGCCGGACGGAACTTCAACTGCTCGTCATCCGCGCTCGTGAGAGTGTGCAGATCGGCGAGCGAAAGGCCGCACCACGGCGCGCGCAGAACGCCCAGCCACGCCACGCGGTCTTCGCGATTGAGCAGCGCTCGGGCCAGCGCCAGAGCGTCGATGATCTCGGGGCGATCCTGCAAGGTCTCCAGTTCGATGGCGCGGAAGGGAATTTCCGCTTCACGGAGCGCTTGCGCAACGGGCACAAGCGCTTTGCGCGCGCGGCCAAGTACGGCGATGCGGTATTTCGTTTTCTTCTCGTCGGCGCTTTTCCGCTCATTTTCCGAGCGAGCGGCGTCGATGTCAGGCTGATGGCTGCGGATCAAAGCGACGATTTCTTCTGTATGTCTTTGAGCTGCTGCATCGCGTTGTGTCCGAATCTCCTCTTTCCGCTCGCGGGTGTAGCCACGCGCATTCGCGCGCATGCCTTGCGGAATGAATTCGAGATGCAGCGACACGCCCAGCAGCGAATCCGCAACAGGATGCGGGCCGGGTTGAGCGGGATCTTCGCGGGCTGGCAACGTTTGAGCAAATTCGATGCCGCTTCCGTCGTCCACGGCGAAGACCTCGGCGAAGATTTCATTCAAGCGCTGAACGAGCGACGGCGCAGTGCGAAAGTTGGCTGTGAGATGCACGGAATCGAAGCGCAGCGCGGGTTCGTTGGGGATATCGAGCCCGATGTTTTCCACGCGCGGAAACAGTTCGGCGTCGGCGCCGCGAAAGAAATAGATGGATTGCATCGGGTCGCCAACCACGAAGCAGGTGCGGCCTTCGGGCTGGGGCCACGCGGCAATCAGGCGGCCGAGCAACTCGTGCTGGCGGCGGCTGGTGTCCTGGAATTCGTCAACCAGCAGATGACGGATGCGGTCGGCAACGGCGAGGGCGGCTTCTGTTGGCTGGTCATCTTCGCCGCTGAGCACGCTGAGGGCAATCTGCGCGACCTCGATGAAGTCGACCACGCCTGCCTCAGCAAAAGTGATGCGCAGATAAGCGGCGGCCCGGCGAAGCACCGTGAAGCAGGCGCGCACGATCTCCCATTCCTTTTCCGTATAGCCGCACTCGGATGCATCCGTCGCGGCACGTGTGAGCGACATTTCCAGACGCTCTCGCAACTCATCCCAGTTCTGGCTGCCCGTCAAAACAAAGGCATGCATCCAGCGGTCGCGCTCGCCGAGCATGTTCACCAGCAACTCCTCCATCTCCTTCCAGTTGTTGTCGCGCCATTGCAGGAGCGTTTCAGCAGCCGGGCCCACAGGCGAACCGGCATTGCCGATTTCCTCGAGCGTACGGCGAGCGGCGCGACGGTAAAGCTCGGTAGGCTGCTCTGCAATCTCCAGGCTGCCACCAAGACCTGAAATGATCGGCTGCTGCAGTGCGAGATCGCGGCAGAAGGAGTCGATGGTGGAGATGCGCAGTTGCGCGGGAAGGTCGAGGAGGTTCCAGCCGAGGCGCTGCGAGTGCTCGAGAGCGCGTCGCGCCAGCGGGCTGGGGTCGTCCTTGCGGAGCTCATCGAGAATGCGATTGCGCATCTCGGCGGCGGCGGCATTCGTAAAGGTGATTGCCACCACCTGGCCCGGCTCGTCCACCTCCGCAAGCAAGCGCAGGAATCGCTCGGCGAGCAGAGTGGTTTTGCCTGAGCCGGCAGGAGCCCTGACGAGAATAGAGCGTGCCGGATCGAGCGCTTTGTCGCGCTGCGCCTGGTCGGGTGGTAAAGATTTTGCCCGGCTCTTACTCACCGGCAGCCTCCTCGCCGTCAGAGTCATCGCTTGCTCCTGCGCCGTCCTGGATCTCCTGAATGCGGCAGAGCGCCTGAAGTCCGCAATTCTTGCAGGTCTCGGGATATTCGCGGGGATTCACATCGGCGCGCCCGGCGAGAAATGCCTTCGCGAGCATGTTGATCTCGTTGCGCCATGCGGCCATGTCTTGCGGTGTAAGAGGCTTGCGCACAAGGTTGGAGTTGCCGCTCAGACCCGCCTTCAGAGTTTGCTTCGCTGCCTTGACGCGGCCCTCGAAACCGTTCTCACCCGCACGCAGTTTGGCGAAGACCAGGCCGCCTACTTCACCTTCTTCATCTTCCAGCGCGATGCCTGCGTAAAGAGGCAGTTGCACGTCATCGGGGCGCGGCAGGTCCCAGGATTTTGCCTTCGCGTCACCCGTCTTGTAGTCGATGACGAGCAGCGAGCCGTCGTTCAAGCGATCTACCCGATCGAGACGCAAATGGAGCGGCAAGCCCGCAATGGAGACATTGGTCTTCTTCTCGGTTTCAAGCACGGTGAACGGCAGGCGACCTTGCTCAAAGCGCAGCCACTCTGTGATCAGCACGACAAGACGCGTCGCTTCGAGCTCGAGGTACCTTGGCGGCATACACTCGCGCGCCCGGGCAGGCATTTTCTCCTGCAGTACGCGGCGCACGTGACCTTCGACAAACGCGGCAAGATCGGTGATTGCCACAAGTTCCGCATGGGTGCGTATCCCGCTGGGAGGGCCGGCCCAGATGGAGTGCAGCACTCCATGCAGCAGCAAACCACGCTCCAAGGCAGTCAGGCCGGCTTCAGCCGCGTCCCACTTCTCAGCATCGAGACGCGCCGTTGCGAAGGCTTGGAAGGCGCACCGCGACTGGGTGGTGAGAACGTTGGAGCCGCCTGAGACCTCGCGAAGAGGGAAGGGAAGTTGTGTCGTATCGTCGAATGCAACGGTCAGCGGTTCGGGGTTGGCGGGAGCGGTGAGATCGGCAGGCAGCGGCTGCGGCGAGCCGGCAATTTGCGTAATCAACCGCGACGGACGCGCTTCCACCCCTTCGCTCTGCCGCGCGTAACTGAAGTGAACCTCCGGCGCCGAGGCGAGCACGCGGCGCGTCATGGCGTTGGCAAGATCCCAATCGAGTTTTGGCGAGGCGTGCGGCATTCCGGCCTCGCGCTGCACGGCGATTGGAATGAGTGGATGCGTCGTGCCGGCCGCGGGCCACGCCTCTTCGCTCGCTCCCAGAAACCAGATGGCGTCGGCGGTCAGGCCCGCGGACTCCGCGGGGCCCGCAATCAGGATGGGTGCGTCCTGCGACTCGGGCGCGAACAGCGTTTCATCCACGGCGCGATCGAGTGCGGCAAGAAAATCGCTCCACGCCATGCGGCGGCCATCGAAGCCGAGCGAAGCGCAGTCATCGACAGCCTGTTCCCAGCGGCGCAGCGCCTGTTCCTCGGCGCTTGTCCGCCCTCTTCTCCGTGCGCCGGGCCAGCCCGTTATTTGCAACAACTGCCCCGAAAACTCAGCCCATGCGAGCGGCGTTTGCGGGCGGCGTGCGAATTCCTGCAGCCGCTGGCGGGCTTGCGTCATGCGCGCGGTCCACTCGGCGGGCAACTCGGCGCGCGGACGCTGGCGTAGGAATTCTGCGAGCGTCCAGCGCTGCCGTTGCAGGCCGCGGCGGCGCACGGCGCGCATGAACGCTGTGAGTGCGCGCGACTCGTCGGGCGAGGTAGTGATCTGGTCCGTCGAAAAGAGCCAGTCGAGCTCGTTCTCGGCGATGGCGTCGCTGAGCCAGCGGAGCAGCAACTGTGCGCCCCGCGCCAGCGCAACCTGGCCCAGTGGGACGCCGAGCGAAAACTCTAGTAGGTTCGCGGCGTCCGGTGAAGCTTCGTTCGCGCCCAGAAAGCGGAAAAGCCCGCGCTCGATCTCGCCACGGCGTTTGCGCGCGTCCTGCGTGATCACGAGCAGGCGTGCGTGGGGCTGGGCCGCGAGCCGGGCCTTCGACCAAAGCGCGCAGGCGGCGAGTTCGCCGGAAGGATCGGCCGCAAGGTGAAATTCCACTTGTTCCGCCGTCGCGCCCAGCCGAGCTTCGTGCACACCGTTGTCAGCACCCCACGCAGCGAACAGTGTTTGCTGCGTGGGCAGGATACGGTCGAAGCCGGCAAGCAGAAGCGGCGGGCGCTCCTCAGTGTCGGCTTCAAGTGAGGCGCTGAGTTCGAGCGGAAGGCGTGCGGCGCTTACCAGCTTGCTATCGCGGCAGAGTTCGTTGAATGCAGTGAGCCAGCCGCTGAACGCTCCTGCGTCCTGATCCCAACCGATGCGCGCGTTGTCTTTGAGAAGCTGCGGGGCGTAGTCGCAGAGCAAATGATGCGCGTCCATGGCGAGCGCGGCCAGGCGATCGCCCGCGCCGGCGAGCTGCACAGCTTCGGGCGCGGCATGGGCCACAATGCGCGTCCACAGTGATTGCTCCTGAAGCGGACTCAGCACTACGCGGTCGTCGAGAGCGCGCTCATCCCAGGCCGCGCGAGCGAAACTTTGCCAATCCTGAATGTTGGGCGTGGGCCATGCTGTAAGCCCTTCGGCACGGCGGGTGCGATCAAAGGCTAGGGCCAGGGATCGTGCGGCGCGCTCGCTGGCGGTGACCACGATTCCGCCGCCGCGCAGCCACGCATCGATCTCCACCGCGGACGTTGCCCCCATGGCAGCGTTATACGCTCTGGGGCGGGCAAGGCGCCAACCAGAAGCGGCGCCGTCGGTAGTGGTGCAGTTTGATCGTCATTCCGAACGAGCGTTCTCTGTGCTGTGAGGAATCCGGGTGAGCTGCGGGAAGCGTCCTTGAGCCCGCCCTGGGCAAGTGAAGCGCGCCGAATGGCGCTCCTTGCGACGCAGTAATTGGGCGCTTGGCCCGCTTCGTTATCGAACCGCGCCACCACCCGCCCAAATCGTTGACGCGGAAATCGCTTCGGGTATAATTACTACTCGCAGGGGTCGGCCAATGTGTTACTGGCAAGTGCTTACGCTGGTGGTTCTTTCCGGTCTGGGGGGTGGGTTCATCTCGGCAGTCGCCTCTCTGTTGCAACTAGGGAAAACCGACAAGGGATACGAAGCTGCTAAAGGAATGTCTTTGCCGGTATTTGTGTGGGGCCGGGGTGTGCTCGGAATTGGCGGCGCATTCGCCGTCATGCTGGCGATCATCTCCGCCAGCCGCTATAAAGACGAAGCAACCGCTTCCAACCTGCTGTTCCTGACATCGGTCTGCCTGGTAGCGGGATTCGTCGGGGAACGATTGCTTACAGCAGTTGCCAGGCGCGTTGAGGATCAAATCGCGGCAGTCGATAAAAAGGTCGACGAGAAAACTGAGGAAACGCAGCAGTACGTAAAAGTGCAAAGCAATATCCTAGCTGCCCTACAGTCGCTCAGCACACGCAACTATGAACCAACCACGATCAGCCAGCATATAAAGGACTTGGAATCAGGACGCCAACAGCCCCAGTTTCGTCTCGATCGGACTTTGAACATTGTGTTGGCAAGGCTTTACGCAGACGGCAGGCAAGACTACGACAAGGCTATCGCTGTTCTGAAGGAGTTTATACAGGAGAAAACCAAGCAGGCACCAGCCGATGTCAACGTGGCCGATGCGTACTTCAACATTGCCTGCTATCTCGTCCGCAAGATCAAGGCAACACCTTCCGGCGACACCGCGGACCTGCGAAAACAGGCTCTGGAAGCGTTGGCCCAATCTGTCAGAATTACCCCACAAAATGCGCAGGATGCCCCGCATGATGAGGATCTTGAGTTTTTCCTGGGCGACCCCGACTTCAAGAAGATCGCCGGACCCGTCACTGACGCTACAAGTGGCCCTCAAAAACCCTCTGACTCGAAGCCAGCTACTTCGGCTTAGCCATTGCAATCCTCCTCAGCCCAGACACAAGCACACCTTAAGCTATGCTACTAATTCGCTGGCCCGCTGTCAAACGCCGGGCAACGGCGGTAGTGGTGCAGTTTGACTCTCATTCCGAGCAAGCGTTTTTTGCGAGGCGAGGAATCCGGGCGAGTGGCGCGAAGTGTCGCGTTCTTTGCGACCCAATAATCGCGTGTTTCGCTCGCTTCCTCATGAAACTGCACCGCTGCCGCGCCGCCCGTGGTCAGTCCACCGGTTGTACACTAATAATCGATGCGAATTCTCCTCGCCAGCACCCTCCTTGCCGTTGCCGTTGCCGCCGGGTGTCATTCCAGCCCCAAGCCCGAATCGCAGGGCCCCGCTGCGCCGTCCTTCAAGGTGTACAAACTGCGCGGGAAGGTAGTTTCGACCAATCCCGCTACCGGCGAAGTCACCGTGGATCATGAGGCCATCCCCGGCTTCATGGAAGCGATGACCATGCCCTACAAGCTCAAAGATCCCAGCATCCTGAGCGAGCTGCATCCAGGCGACACCATCACCGCCGACGTGCTGGTTTCTCAGAATCCCGATGCGGACATTTTGCTCGATCACATTGTGGTCATCGCGCAGGGCAAGCCCGATTACAAGCCCGCGGTGTTCTATCACGTGCCCGCACCGGGCGACGCGGTTCCGGATTTCAAGTTGCACAATCAGGATGGGCGCGTCCTTCATCTCGATCAGTTCCGCGGCAAGATGCTGCTGCTTACCTTCATCTATACGCGCTGCCCGTCGCCGAATTTTTGCCCGCTAGTGACGCACAATTTTGCAGTCATCGACCGCCAGCTGGCCACGAACCCGGCGCTCTACGCCAAAACCCACCTGCTCTGCGTGAGCTTCGATCCGGAGCACGATACGCCGGCGCGGCTGCGTGCCTACGGCGCGCAATACCTCGGCAGCGACGCGCTGGGCGCGTTTGCACATTGGGATTTTGCCGTGCCGTCGCAGCCCGAACTGCTGGAGATGGCAAAGTTCTTCGATGTGGGCATTACGCACGGGCCCGATGACACCATTACGCACACGCTTTCCACCACGCTGATCGATGCGCACGGCAAGGTGGCGCAGTTTTATCCGGGCAATGAGTGGACGCCCGATCAAGTGGTTGCGGATGTGAGAAAAACGGCCGCAAGCTCTTAAAACTGTCTCCATAAATTGTGCCGTCAAAGGGCACAACTTCAAACCCTGCTCTTTGGCGGCAGTTCAAGCGTGGGGAAACGGAACCAGAAGGAACAGGCTTTTCTTGAGGACTGCATAGGCAACGACCCGGGGAATGCGCCGGAGGCGCAAAGTTTGTTAGTCCCGCGCTTCAGCGTGGGGAGACGAAACTCACCAACCGCGTTACGGAGTCCCGTAGGGACGGTGCATGGATCTGAGGAAACCTGATCGACAATTGATGCAATTCTTTCAAGGAAGGTAAGGAGAGAACGATGAAATACGGGTTGAATATCCGCGAGAGTGGCGAGTTTGATTTTCTGTCGTTGGGAGCGTTGGTGCACCGGCTGGATCCGGGTATCATCCCCTTCCGCAAGGCAACACAATGCTTGATTCACGTCAGCGGCGGCGAGTTCAACGTGGCCGCCAACTTGGCAGACTGCTTCAAGATGAACACCGCCGTGGCGTCGGCCATGGTGGATTATCCCATCGGCGACCTGATCGCGGAGCGTGTGCTCGCCATGGGCGTCAAGCCGATCTACAAGCACTTTGAGCACAACGGCGCCACCGGCCCGAACATGGCCACCGTCTATAGCGATCGCGGCGCCGGCGTGCGGCCTCCCGTGGTGTTCTACAACCGCGCCAACGAAGCCGGCGCCATGCTCAAGTCCGGCGACTTCGACTGGAAGAAAATCTTCGCGGGCGGCGTGCGCTGGGTGCACTCGGGCGGCATCTTTGCGGCGCTCTCGCCCACCACGGCGCCGCTGGTTGCAGAGATGATGCAGGAGGCCAAGGCGGCCGGCGCCATCACGTCGTTCGATCTCAACTTCCGCGAAAAGCTGTGGAAGATTTCCGGCGGCGCCGAAAAGGCCGTTGAGACCATTGCCTCGATTGTGAAGAACGTCGACGTGCTGATCGGCAACGAGGAAGATCTGCAGAAGGGCCTTGGCATTCCCGGCCCCGATGTCCACTCAAAATCGAAACTCGATCCCAGCGTCTTCTTCGGCATGATCGACAACGTGGTCAAGAAGCATCCCAAGGTGAAGGTGGTGGCCACTACGCTGCGTGAAGTGCATTCGACGAATCACCATAGCTGGAGCGCGGTGGCTTGGATCGACGGCAAGACCTACACGGCGCCCACGGCGGAGCTGAATGTGTT